>Ga0247739_10000277_pt1 | contig 17830 bp, 9 predicted proteins | sample UWRJL058202B2_FD_180943 | JGI IMG/M metagenome (GOLD analysis project Ga0247739, IMG submission 180943) | Plant litter microbial communities from Arlington Agricultural Research Station in Wisconsin, United States - UWRJ-L058-202B-2 | ecosystem: Environmental > Terrestrial > Plant litter >...
CTCAGTTCAATTCCGTTGTTTTCCATGATCCCAGCATTCTCATCAGCCAAAGCCAGACCATATTCAATCGGTACACTTACAGCTGGCGGAAGCAACATCCCAGTTCTTTTTTCACGGAAATAATCTGCTTCAATTGTCAGCAAACCTCTCCATAAAGAAGCTTCAAAACCAACATCCGATTTTGTAGATATTTCCCAGGTAATGTTTTTGTTCGCCTCATTTGGCACAACAGCTCCCTGAACCATCGATCCGGTTCCAAACGCATAAGCATTACCGTTCAGGTTATAACCTGTCAGATACTGAAACGCTGAACCGGCCAGATTCCCGGATTTCCCCCATGAAGCTCTCATTTTCAGATTGTCGACGAAAGGAAGTCCGTTTTTAACAAAATTCTCTTCTGACAAAACCCATCCGGCAGAAAATGCAGGAAAATAACCCCATCTTTTACCAGGTGCAAAGTAATAATGTCCGTCGTACCGGCCCGAAGCTTCTAATAAATATTTCCCTGCATAGGCATAACCAACGCGGTAAACGTAGCCAATCTGACTGCCGGTTGAAGATGTACCGCCATTGTCAAAATCGTTTTTGTTGGAACTTCCCATATTCAATTCATCCACGTCCACAGCAAAATTATTGCGGCGTGCGGTAAACATTTCGAACGTACTATTTCTTGCCTCGGCTACCAGCAAACCAGTCAAATCATGTTTACCAAACGAGTTGTGATAGTTCAGATATGCCTGATAAGTGAAAGTCTGGGTTTTCAGGTATTGCTGCGCCAGCCATGTAAATGCGGCTGCACCGCCTTCAGATGTAGATATTTCTTTATTGTAGGTATAAGGTGTGGTGTTGGTATTTTGGGTATAATAATAGAAAGGCGTGTGGTATCCTTTCTTAGTTCTCTGGTTTGGATCGTAACTAAAAGTACCTTTAAGACTTAATCCACGTATAAAAGGCAGTTTTTGTTCAATGCCAATAGTCGTTAACAATGTGTTGTTGCTGTTTTTGGTATAACCAGCATGCAGCACACCAACCGGAGAATTTCCTGCAAATTCACCCCATAATCCATTGCTATAATAAAGGCTGCGGATTGGAATATATTTGAAGCCATTTCTGAAAAGATTACCTGCCGAAACTGCTGTATCAACTGACGAAACTCTTTCAACAGATCCGATAATGGAAAGCGTTACGGTCGTCGTTTTGGTTGCTTCGGCAGTCAGGTTCATGTTGTAATTATATCTTGCATATTTTACAGGATCAAACATTCCGTTTTGTTTCAGAAATCCTAAACCTGTCTGGTATTTAATTCTGTCGGATCCGCCGCTCAGCTGCAAAGTATAATTCTGCATCGGCGCATTCATATTGACCAAATCTTTCGTGTTGCTGATCGGATACAGATCCGGATTTTCTTTGTTAAGATTCGTATAATTATCAACCAGATCCGTTGCAAAGGGCTGCTGAGTCCCGGTAGGATTCTCGTTCAGATACGCCTCATTTTTAAGCCGCATATAATCCACTGCACTCAGTAATTTGGGATAATAAGTTGGTGTCTGAGTTCCGTAATAGCTGGATAATGAAAGTGTCGGAGCGCCGGTTTTTCCTCTTTTGGTTGTAATGAGCAATACGCCATTGGCACCGCCCAGTCCGTAAGGAGCAACAGCCGCCGCATCTTTAAGTACCGTTACTGTTTCAATAGAACTCGGGTCAATCTGGTTTACATTGTCCCTGATAATGCCGTCCACAACTACCAGTGGGCGGTTATTTCCTGTCGTACCTATTCCCCTGATGTGAATATCCGGAGAATCCGAACCGGGCTGTCCGCCGTTAGGACGCATACTTACACCGGCAATTTTTCCGGCAATGGAATTAGAAATGTTAGGAACAGGGTTCTCAGCAATTTCACTGCCTTTGACCGACGCGATAGAACCGGTTAAGGTGGATTTCTTTTGCGTACCATAACCTACTACCACCACTTCGTCCAAAGCTTTGGTATCCAGTACCAGTGCAACATCCATATTGGTTTTATTACCGACAGTAATTTCCTGCGAAGTGTATCCTACAAATGAAAAAATCAAAACCGCATTGCCATCAGGCACATCCAGCTGAAATTTTCCGTTGGCATCCGTTGTAGTACCGCGCTGTGTTCCTTTCAAAATTATACTTACGCCAGGCAGCGGCTCGGAGGTTTCAGGTGTTTTTACCGTTCCTCTGACCGTGACTTCGGCAGTAACAGCAGTTGAAATCAATGGTAAATTCTCCTGGTTAAGTTCTGAAGTTTTTTTGGATAGTTTCGAAAGTAAAATCTGGTTATTACGAACCCGGTAAGTGATTTCCAGCGGCGCAAGAAGTTTGTCCAATACCAGGGATAATTTTTCCTGCTTTGCCGTAATATTTACCGGCCGATTCAGGTCAACTAAATTGCTGCTGTAAGCGAACCTTATTTTAGTTTCCTGCTCAATCTTTGTTAACGCCTCGTTTAAAGTCACATTTTTCAGTTCCAGAGTCACCCCCTGATTGAGAAGTTCCTGGGCCGGAGAACGATGTGCAATGGTTGCTGCTGAAAATAAACCGATACAAATCAGTTGATAAAATGTCATGCGCATGATGTTGAATAGCAATGCATGCTTTAGATGAAAATGTTTTTTCATAATTTTACTGTGAAATGGTTAAAATGTTAGAAATAACTATCCTGTTAAAATCGCCTTCGGGCGATTCTTTTTGAACTGCACGTTCCGAACTGTGCGTTCCAGATATTTAGTCAGTTTCAGGTCAGAAGTGTCGCAACCACTTCTGGCTTTTTTTATGACTAATCAAGCTCATTTTATGGTATAAGTCTTTTATGTCATCATATTTTTCAGGTTTTGTGAAACAATATTGTTTAGTTTAATATCATTTTGATAAATGTCCCGGCTGGCATCCTTCTCCGCCAAAAACTACATTATTACCCTTCATTTGGTAGTTAGTTCCAAGCAGCATTTCGATCATTTCCAGTATTTCGGGTAAGCGCTGATTTTCAAGATCAATTTTTAACCGGCATTTTTCTATGGCGGGATTGGCGAATTCGATGTTTATTTTAAAGGTTTGTTCTAATTTCTCAGCCACTTTTGTCATGGGTGTTTCGTTGAATAACAGAGAAACTGTTTCCCAACTTTCCAATTCCGGTTGATTCTCCGGCATTGTATTGACGGACATCGAATTGTTTTCTTTTTGAAAAACAACCTGCTGTTTTGGTTTAAGAATAATGGTTTCACCTTTTTCACCAGCACTAATTTTCACACTTCCTGTAACTACCGACACTTCGTAGACGGACTCGTTTTTATTGGCTTTTACATTAAAACTTGTTCCCAACACGGTCGTTTGCATGGATCCGGTATGGATAATAAAGGGATGGTTTTTGTCAGGTTTTACATCATAAAAAGCTTCACCGTCAAAACGGATTTCTCTTGTTTTGTTTTTTGTAAAAGATTGCGCATAAGACAGCGTTGCCCAGGGATTCAGCCAGACGATAGTACTGTCGGGCAATTGATAACGAAGAATTCTTTTCTTTTTATTTTTGTAGGTAATCCAGTTCGAATCGGTTTGAGAAATTTTGGAATATTCTGTCCGTATGTTATTTTGATGTAAATAGAAAAATCCAAAACCAATCAGCAGCATTGCAGCTACACTTGCTGCATATTTCCAAAAACGGAATAATGGCAAAATTTTTGGATAGGAAACCGCTTCTGTTTCCGAAATCTGCATCTGGATCCGTTCCAACAAATGATCCTCATCTGCGTCAGCAAAATGATCATCAGAATGCAAATCCATTCCGTAATACCAGGCGTTAACCATTTCACGCTCGGCTTCGGAGCCCTCATTTGCCAGATATTTTTTTAATACTTCTGCTGACGGTATCTCTGTTTTCATTTTTAGGTGTAAGTTTTACACTTATTAACTTGCTACAATGATACAGTCTGCAAAATACAGGTATAACCCTTAGTCTAATGTGAATTTTTTTTTAAAAAATAGGACAAGTCAAATTAATGGCAAGATTAACATGGTATAAACGATGTAATCTTTCATTTCAACCCGGAGAATTTTGAGGGCTTTACTGATATGCGCTTCCACTGTCTTCTCAGAAATTTCCAGGGAAATGGCAATTTCTTTTAAACTATAACCTTTGCGGCTCAGCACAAATACTTCACGACATTTCAAAGGAAGCTTCAAGAGTGATTGCTCATATAATTCACTTAATGTATTAAAATCAAGGTATTCACTGGTGTCATTATTGAGCGGTACATCATTTTCCTGAAGCGTTAAAACCTGCTTTTTTTGTTCCTGATGGTAATGCGTTATGATGTTATATTTGAGCATGCCCGTAAGATAAGCCTGGATATTTTTCTGAATATCAAACTTATGTCTGCCCAGCCAAAACTTTACAAACGTTTCCTGTACCAGATCTTCCGCAGTTGCCTTCATTCCTGTTTTCCGGATAGCGGTATGAATCAATAACCTGACATGACGCGCATACAATTCTGTAAACGCCAATTCATCGTCTTGCCGGCAAACCATTTGCATCAACTCATTATCCGGATAATTGCTAAGAGATGTTATCACTATAAGTTAGATAAGTTGAATAAAACAAATTAAAATAGTCCTTTTTGTGATTTATTTACTTAAAGTCAGGAAAGTAATCTACCATCGAATTTTACCTTAATTTACAAATATTGTTGTTAAAATTATTTAATACGAAGTAAAAATATGAAAAAATACAGATTTCATTTTGTATTTTAGTCCAAAATAAACTTAATAGACTTTCATAGAGCGAGGTATTATGATATTATCCGCACATATTTTTTTATCAATCATTATAGTAGGCTTATCCGCTTATTTTAAAATAAAACGGCCTGAAAACATCAATGGATTATTTGGGTACAGAAGCAGTTTTTCCATGAAAAACAGGGAAACCTGGAAAGAAGGAAATAAATTCAGTGGTGACTTACAAGTTAAATTTGCCTTACTTTTTATCGCTTTTGAAGCAATTTCCTACTTTATAATTGGAGGACTAAACTCATTTTATCTTTCCTGCGGATTTCTAACTATTATCTCCATTGCAGTTATCCCTTTGACAGAACATCATTTACGAAAAAATTTTGATAAAGAAGGAAGACGATACGAGAATGATAAATGAATTTGTCCACGATATTTTCACGTATTGATATAAAACTAAAACAGGCTGTCCCATGATATCGGGACAGCCTGTTTATTAATATAAAATCCTGTTACACCAGATCAATAACCTTCATTCTGATACATTTTCTCCGGGTTCAATTTGAATTCATCAAACGGGATCGGGTAATAACGATCCTTGGCAGTGAAGTTGATCAGTTTGGCATTACCAAAATCTGCCTGTTTTTTGGCTTGCATGTATGTTGTTAATTCTGGCGTGGTAAAAGTTCTCAGCAGGTCGAACCAGCGATGATGTTCGAAGGCGAGTTCCACACGTCTTTCATGTAAAATAGCCAGTTTCAGTGTTGGGTATTTGGCAACGTAAGCTGCATTTGTCTTACTTACAGCGTATAAAGGCATTTTGGCTCTTTCCCTCACCATATCCAGATACTGAATGGCGATGGCATCATTTCCCAGATACATATTCACTTCTGCCAACATTAAAATGACATCAGCATAACGCATCAGGATCCAGTTATTTCCCCCGTATCCATTTACTCCGGCAGTAGTACTTGCATCCCGGAATTTTGTGATAAACCAATCCTGAACCGTTGGATCAGCTGCATATTTAATTGAAAAATCTTTGCGCAAATCTCCTGCTTCGTAATCAAAAACAAGGTCATGTGTTACATTCGCACCTGATCCGGTAGACGGTTTCAAAGAATTGATGGTCTCTCCTTTCGCCTGTGTATTGGCAGCAATGGAGGAGGAATAATTCAAATCTCCTTGCTTGTTTACGATCTGCAAAATTAATTCCGGACAGGTTGACTTCTTAGCCACATCAAATACATCTGTGTAAGGAATGTCTTTCAGCGAACCAAATGTTTTCATTCCATAAGCTGCTTCCAGATATGTTTTTGCACTGTTGAGATTTGCCGTTTTATTAGCAGCATCCAGCGTCGTTGCCATGGTCAGATATACCTGGCCGAGCAATGCATTACCAGCAGCTTTTGATATTTTTCCAACATTGGCATCTGTTTGCAAATTTGCTAACGGAGAAGCAACTACATCTTTCAAATCAGCTACGATCTGATCATAAACCAGTTCTTTTTTTACGCGGGCCGTGTATTCTGTAATTTCATCAGTTGTTACCAATTGCTTGGTTACCAGTGGCACATCGCCCCACTTACGTACCAATTGAAAATAAATAAATGCACGGACAAACTTTGCTTCGGCTATAAATTTCGCTTTATTGCCTGGATCAGTAAATGTTATTTTATCGATATTGGACAGAACAACATTGCAGCGTGTAATGCTTTGATACAAGGCTACCCAATGGTTTTTCAACCAGGTATTACTTGGTAATAATGCAAAATTATTAAACTGAAAAGGTTCGCCGGAGTTGGACTGATTGTCGTTTGTTCCTGTATCATCCGAACGCTCATCTGTATACAATCCACTGTTTTCACCCACTACATCCGAGCTTCTCAGTGATTGATAAACTCCGTTTATGGCAAGCTGAACATCGTTTTCATTCTGAAAATAATTGTCAACTGTTACTGCATTAGGATCCGTTTGTTCTAAAAGATCCGAACAGGAACTAACCGAAATCATCAGGATTAAGGTCAGCAATGTTATATATTTCTTATTCATTTTTTTGTTTTCGTTTATATAATTTAACAACTAACACTAGCTTGGTTGATGTCAAAATGTTTGTCAGACTGAGGGATTATTTTGTTTCATAAAATTCGCAGCTAACAGCCATCAGCTAACTGCTCCTTAAAATGCCAGTTTAACACCCAGATTATAACCTCTTGCCAATGGATAAACGCCATAATCTACGCCGGGAGTCAGGTTTGAACCGTTGTTATAATCTACCTCGGGATTGTAACCTTTGTATTTTGAAAAAGTAAATGCATTGTTTACGCTCGCATAAACCCTGGCACTGCTGATACCCAGTTTGCCTTTAAATAATTCAGGAATCGTATAACCCAAAGTGATGTCGGTACATCTGAAATATGTACCATCCTGTATATAAAATGTAGAAAGACGGGTACTGTTGCTTTGCGAAGCACCACGGGTAGCACGGAAAACCGAGCCGTTTCCGGGAGAAGATTGTGAGCGATATCTCTGGTCTACAACAGAATATTGATTACCTGAACCTTCCAGATTGAAAAGATAATAATCCTGTCCGTCCAAAATTTCGTTTTTGTATGAACCATTAAAAGAAGCACTCAAATCAATTCCTTTGTAACTAGCGTTCAGTCCAAATCCATAAGTAAATTTCGGATAAGGATTACCTATAACCCGTTTGTCATCATCGTTCACAACACCGTCTTTGTTCACGTCTTCAAAATACAAATCCCCTAATCTCAGCGCCTGACTCGTAGCCGTGGATTTTGCTACTTCACCGATGTTTTCAGGTGTTACCATACCTAAAACTTTGAAACCATAAAACATCCCTACCGCAGAACCTTCCTGCGTAATGTGGGTTTTGTATGATCTCTCGGCACCATTTGTAATGATCGTTCCTGCACCTCCCATATTCAAAACCTTGTTGCGGTTCAGGGAAAAATTACCGGTTATATTTAATTTGAAATCAGCCGCTGAAATTACTCTTGCATCCGCCTGAAAATCAAATCCTTTGTTTTGTATTTTGGAATCCTTCAAGTTCGTTAAAATAGAAGACGTACCGGATACAGCAGAAATGGATTGGTTAAAAAGCAGATTATAAGAATTACTGATATAATAATTAGCCATTAAAGATAAGCGACCTCTCAAAATGCTGATATCTGTACCAAAGTTATACTGAGAAGTAGATTCCCAGCCCAAGTTCGGATCTTTTACACCACCTGCCCACATAGCAGAAGCAATGGTATTACTTCCAAAAACCACACCTCCGGGCGCTGCCATTACCTGCTGAGAATTATAATTACCAATATTATTATTACCACTTAATCCCCAGCTTGCACGAAGTTTCACAGTGGATTCCTGACCTAAGAAATTATTGTAAAAAGGTTCATCCGATATATTCCATCCTGCCGAAACAGAAGGGAAATAACCATAGCGGTTAAGCGCACCAAACCGGGAAGATCCGTCGGTACGGAAAGAAGCGGTCAGGAAATATTTATTGTCGTAGTTGTAAGTGGCACGTGCCAGATAAGAAAGCAATGTGTAAACACTTTTTTCAGCCCTGTCCAGTTTAAAGAAGGTTGCATCTGCACCCTTGGCAGATATTTCCTGGATACGGTCATTGGTAAATCCCTGAGCCGAAACGCCTATATAATCGCTGCTGGTTTTTTGCGCAGTATATCCTGCCAATACATCCGTATGATGTTTCCCCCACTGCTTACTATAATTAAATGTAAACTCAGCCAGCTGATCAATCTGTGTCAGATTTTGGGCCGTTGCTTTCGCAGCTGTTTGGGACTGAACAGAATAAGGAGCAAAATTACCACTGCTCAAACTGGTTGGCAGATAATAATTGTACTTTTCATTATAAGTGAGCATTCCCAGATTCACTTTAAAAGATAAATCCTTGATGATCTGATACGTGGCATTTACGTTGTAACTGCTTCTCAAACCTTTACGTTTGATATTGGTTTCCTCTGCCATCGCAACTGGATTTTCAGGATTCTGAACACCATAATTACCGGCTGATAAAGCGCCCATTCCAAACTTGGCAATGCTGCCGTCTGCATTATGAGAAGGTAAAAAAGGTGCGTAGATCAAGGCCGACATTATCGGGCTAAGATTGTATCTGCCTTCCTGCAATTCTTCATTTTCGTTTTGGGTAAAAGAGAAATTACCTCCCACTTTCAGTTTTTCATTGACTTTACCATCAATATTGGCACGCAGGTTTATTCTTTTTTGTCCTGTTCCAACCACAATTCCATCCTGATTCTGATAACCTCCGCTCATGAAATAACGAAGATTATCTTTACCTCCTGAAAATGAAACATTATGTCTTTGGAACACACCATTGCGGTAAAGCTCATCCTGCCAGTCGGTATCAACGGTTGGCGCAATCATTGTTTGGGAAGCAAAATCATAAATCGAAGACGGGATACTGATACTACCTGAATTACCAACTCTGGCTGTACGTGTAGCATTGTCATCCGATTTCATGGCATCGTTCCAAACTGCACCGGAATTTTCGACAAAATCGCGGTAAGAATTATTTCTTCCGTCGATCAGCAACTGGGCAAACTGGCTTGCATTTAAAAGTTTAACTTTCTTACTGACCTGGTTAAATCCTGTTTGGAAATCATATTCCAGTTTTCCTTTACCATCTTTTCCACGTTTGGTTGTAATTAACACAACACCGCCGGATGCTCTCGAACCATAAATGGCTGCCGATGCGGCATCTTTCAGAATATCAATGGATTCAATATCATTTGGATTGATAAACACATCACTGCCAGCCGGATAGCCATCAATTACATATAATGGATCAGAACTCGCATTGACAGAACCAACACCTCTCACCCGTATTTTAGTACTGGCATAAGGTGCGCCGCTTACCTGCGAAACCTGCACACCGGCTACTTTTCCAACCAATGCCTGGCCCAGAGTAGGCGTTGAAATATTCAGTTCTTTTGCTTTTACACTCGAAATGGCACCGGTCAAATCTCCTTTGCGCATGGTTTGATAACCAACAGCTACAAATTCGTTCAACATCAAAGCATCTTCTCTTAGCTGGATTGTTAAGGGAGAACTATCTGAAACAACAATTTCCTGCGCGATAAAACCAACAAAAGAAAATACAAGCGTACTCCCAGTATTGGTTTCCAGTGAAAAATTACCGTTGGTATCAGTTACAGCGCCTTTATTACTTCCCTTTTCAAGTATCGTCACACCCATCAACGGAGCACCGCTTCCATCCGTTACTGTACCTTTCAGGTTAATTAACAGTGCAGCAGACTTCTGTATTTTTTCTGTCAGATTTTGCTTTTTTCCTGTTGCGGCCCATAGCGGAGTAGTGGTATTAAAAACCAGCATACCAGCCATAGTCACAGGAGCCATGGATAATAGTATTCTTTTCATAATAAGAGTTAAAATAAAAAAAACCAGAAAGACCTCTTCCTGAATAGTCAATACCCGTTTTATTCAGGTTTGATTATTCCGCAAAGGTATTTTTGCGCTGTTACGCCATTGTAACCCTGAGTTTATGAAAATGTTAAATTTCGTAGATTGAAGAGATTGTTATTGAATATTAAAATTTGGGACATATCATTAATACAACTTTTCCTTGTATGATGTATAAATGATATTTATTTGAAATAATCATCTTAATTTTCCGCTAATGCTCATTTTATTAAAAATTAACTTTTTGGTAAAAAATATCTTATTGCAATTATTTTACAATTTATTCCCACTTTCTTGAACATCACAGATAGTACAATTTCAAGATTTTTATTTAAGGTTAATATTAAATTTATGAGCGCATCAGCAAATTATACTATGAAAAATATCAGATAGTCAAAAAAAACCTTTGAATATCATTCAAAGGGCATGGCATTCTTCATATAAATTTATTCTTACTAAAACAAAATCACAATGTCTGCTCCTTAACCAAAATCCTCAATTGATGCGTGTTAAAAACCTGTGAATTGGGTTCAACACTTTTAGTCAGGAAAACACTGCCTCCTATTACACTGTTTTTTCCAATAACCGTATCGCCGCCTAAAATGGTTGTACGGGCATAAATAATGACATTATCTTCTACCGTCGGATGCCTTTTTGTTTCTGCCAGTTCTTTTGAAACCTGCAATGCACCCAATGTAACGCCTTGATAAATGCTTACATTTTTACCAATAATAGTCGTTTCGCCAATCACTATTCCAGTCCCATGATCGATCATGAAAGGAACGCCAATAGTTGCATTCGGATGAATATCAACACCCGTTTTTCCATGCGCATACTCACTTACAATACGCGGTAATATAGGAATATTTAATTGAGTCAGTTTGTGTGCAATGCGGTAAACGGTAATAGCGTAAAATCCCGGATAAGAAACAATTACCTCGTTTACGCTGGTTGCAGCAGGATCATATTCATATATTTTGCTGGCATCCAGGCGCAGATTTTGGTAGATACTTTCCAGTGAATTGTAAAAATCATCGACTATTCCTTCAATGTCAATCCCTTTTGGCTCCAGATAACTCAGTAATATGTTTTCCAGATCAATCTGGTTTTTCTTTAAGATACCTTCGTAGGATGAATTTTTAGGTAAATGATTGCTAGGAAATAAAAACTGCACAAGGTCATCCAGCCATCCAATCGCATCGTGCGAAGAAGGCGTAGCTTCCCATTCCGCACTATGGGTTTTTCTTAAAAGACTGATTAACGATTGGGTATTTGTGCTTTTATTCATTGTTTATTTAAATATACAAAAACGGCTATCTGAATATGCTTTCCGGTAAACGTTAATCTAACATCTAAATTTCGGAAAAAGTATCTTTCAGATAGCCGCTGGACCAGCTTATTTTTTCAAACGTAAATTTTACCTGATTTTACTGCGCAAACGATACAAAGTTTCCACCAGCACATCCACATCAGAACAAGTATTATAAAACGCCAGAGAAGGACGAACTGTGGTTTCCACTCCAAATCTTCTCAGGATTGGCTGTGCACAATGATGACCGGAGCGAACTGCAATTCCTTCCTGATTTAACGCTGCACCCACTTCTTCGGTTTTATATCCTTCAAAAACAAACGATAAAACGGATGCTTTGTCTGGTGCAGTACCAATTAAACGCAAACCCGGAATATCTTTCATCAGTTTCGTAGCATAAACCAGAAGGTAATGTTCATACTGATGAATGGCATCAATTCCAATTTTATTGACATAATCAATAGCAGCTCCCAAACCTACTGCATCTGCAATATTTCCGGTCCCTGCTTCAAAACGAGAAGGCGCATTATGAAATTTGGTATGTTCAAATGTTACATCTACGATCATATTTCCCCCGCCCTGCCATGGCTGGGTTTCGTTTAACAAATCTTCTTTGCCGTAAAGCACACCGATTCCTGTTGGACCAAAAACTTTATGTCCCGAAAAAACAAACCAGTCACAATTCAAAGCACGGACATCGGAACGTAAATGCGAAACAGATTGAGCGCCGTCCACAAGTACTTTTGCACCAGCCTGATGCGCCATGTCCACAATTTGTTTGGCAGGCGTAACTGTTCCTAACGCATTGGAAACCTGGGTAAAAGAAACCAAACGAGTCTTTGGATTCAGTAATTTGGCATATTCGTCCAGCAAAACCTGACCGTCATCATCCACAGGAATTACCCTTATTTTCAATCCTTTTTTTGCAGCCAATTGCTGCCAGGGAACAATGTTGGCATGATGTTCCAGATGGCTCACAATGATTTCATCCCCGGCATTCAGGTTTTGATCTCCCCAAGTTTTGGCAACCAAATTAATAGCTTCCGTAGCACCGCGAACAAAAATAATTTCATTCACAGATCCTGCATTTAGGAAAACCTGTACCTTTTGCCGTGCACCTTCATAAGCATCCGTTGCACGTGCAGCGAGTTCGTGTGCAGCACGATGAATATTGGAATTTTCGTGCTCGTAAAAGTACGTAATGCGGTCTATAACTGATTTTGGCTTCTGCGTTGTTGCTGCATTGTCGAGCCAGATCAGCGGTTTCCCATTCACTTTTTCCTGCAAAATAGGAAAATCTTTTTTGATCAGATTTACATCAAATGGAGCATCGCCTATTCCACTCTTAATCAATGGGAATGCTTTTCCTTCTAACTGAGAACTTGGGTTTTGGTTTAATCCAAACGGATCATTTCCCCGGAAACCAGCCCCTGATAAAAAATAATATTGCGAACTGCTCAATCCCGGATTAGCCGGAAGCTGAGGTGAGCTTTTAAACGTATTAATTGAAGCCCATAAATTTGTAAGATCCGGTTCAAAAGCACTATCCGGGGCGTAAGGAAAAGTAGCAGCATAACCCGGGCCGTTTTGAACAACCGACGGAGAAATACCGCTGCCGCCAACAGACTGAGGAACATTTCCTAAACCTGATGACCTGACACCCGCATTCGGGTCTGGAAAACTTGTTTGCGGATCACTCAGGTTTACTGCATTTCCCTGATTTATAGCTGATGGCGAAATCCCGCTTCCCGCAACAGAAGATGGCTGATGATCCAGACCTGATTTCGAGCCGGTATTTTGGATACGATCCGGACTTACCAAATTTATTTCATTCAGATTTAATCCGTTAATTTTATCTAATCCGGCAGATGAAACACCAAATCCTGACAAAGATACCGGCGTACCATTACTGGAAAAATGCGGATCTTTCAGGCTTGTTTGCGGATTGTTCATGTTGAATCCTTCCGTTTGGCCGAACAAGGACGGAAGCCGGTCATGAACCAGATTCAATGCTTTTTCCATGCGCGGATGATCGGCAAGGTTAGGAGAAAAATTGGCTTTTGGCATCTCATTAGGCATTGCCGAAAAGAGCTCATTAGCTAATTTTTCAATGGCTGCTAAATCAGGCAGACCCGAAATATTTCCGTCGTGAATCGGATCAGTAATTATACTCATGGTAATTTCCTATTTCTACATCATCTAGTACGGCAATCGCATCATCCACCAATACAGCCAGCGAGCAGTATAAGGAAACCAGATATGAAGCAATTGCTTTATCATTAATTCCCATAAAACGCACTGATAATCCGGGCGATTGTTCTCCTGGCAAACCTGGCTGATATAACCCTACAACTCCCTGACGGCTTTCGCCTGTGCGAAGAAGTAAAATTTTAGTTTTTCCATCTACGATCGGTAATTTATCTGATGGAAAAAGAGGAATGCCTCTCCAGGTAATAAATTGTGAACCAAAAAGTGAAACTGTTGGTGGCGGTACGCCTTTGCGGGTACATTCACGACCGAAAGCAGCGATGGCTTTTGGGTGAAGCAAAAAGAAACCTGGCTCTTTCCAAACTTTTGACAGCAATTCATCCAGATCATCCGGAGTTGGTGCGCCGCTGCGTGTAGAAATGCGTTGCGAAGGTGCTATGCTGTGCAATAAACCATATTCTTCGTTATTAATCAGCTCACTTTCCTGACGTTCTTTAATACTTTCAATTGTCAACCGAAGTTGCTCACTGATCTGGTTATACGGCTTGCTGTAAAGATCTGAAACACGGGTATGCACATCCAACACAGTATTTACTGCATTCAGATTATACTCACGCGGATTTTCTACATAATCAATAAATGTATGCGGTAATTCACGTTCATCACGGCCTGAACAATCTACTTCGGCAGTGCTGCCATCCTTTACTTTATTGAGACGATACACACCCGATTCAACAGGAATCCAGTTCAATAAATGAGTAAGCCAACGTGGTGTAATGGATACCATCTGAGGCACAGTACGCGTTGCAATGGCTAACTGCCTTGCTGCTACGTCACCCAGTGCAGTCTGCTTTTGATTTAAATTTGGCATTTGCTTATTGGTTAATTTTAATCGGGTATAAACTGCTAATAATAAAATGGCTGTTACATATAGATACAAACCGTTCACAAACATACATGAATGAATTTTTACTTATGAATCAAAACAGGTAGTGTACCACAAGTACCAGGCTTAATTTTTATTTCGTTTTTAAATGCAAAACCATATTTTGAAAAAATATCCTGATTTTAAATTTAACAGCATTTTTATTCTACGATTAAACTTAAATGCCAAATAATATTCTAAAATTAAGCCTATGATTTTAATAGATTTAATGGAATTATCAATTGGGTACTGTACCACAGATATTATTTATATACTAATTCGATAGAGTTTATATTTTTATTCAAATATGTGTGTAAATTTGGCATATATTGAATTCATGAATGATCTGGTTATGCTGTCAAAAGATCTTATTATTGCCTATAAAAATGAGGAATTAGCTGTTGAAGCATTTAAAGAATATCGTTTTAGAAAGGGTATTACTTGTAAAAAATGCGGAGGAAGCAATCATTACTGGCTTTCTTCCAAGCAGCAATTTCAATGTAAAAAATGCCGGTTTCGTACAACACTCCAAAGTGGCACTTTGCTTGAGGGCAGCAAATTACCGGTTTCGTATTTTTTTATTGCTCTGCATTTACTTATCAAAAAGGGAAATGCGCTTACAGTAGAAGAATTCCAACAACAAACCGGACATAAGTATAGTGAACCGCTGTATGATTTTCTTAGGAAAATAAGATTTTACCTCAAAACAAATAATCAGAATTCGATACTGATCGACTTCATAGAAGTTGTAAATGAGAATTTTATCGCGCAAAAAGTGGATTGATTTATTGTGAAAAATATCTTGTTTTTAAGGTGTCCTTTTTTAATTAAGAATATTTCTTCCAATCATTTTATCTGATAAGTCCGGACTTATATCTTCTTTTTTACATCAATTTCCACATTTGATTGGTGGTACAATACACGAAGTTTATTAGATGCTTGGATAAAACAGTCTATACTTTATTACATTTGTACATAAACTCTATAAGATAAGTATACTAATTTATTTATCTCTCAAACTAAGCTCTTCAAGTCATGCAGCGCTATATGAATCGATCAATACTAAGCATATTAATATTTGTGGGAATCACTGTTTTTCAAAAAACGCTGGCACAGGTTCCTTCACAAACCTCGTCAGCTAAAATTCTTCAGAATATTCAAAAGCTAAATGTACTGGGTAATGTTTTATACTTTGGAGCGCATCCTGACGATGAAAATCCAACTTTCATTGCTTATATGGCTAATGAAAAATTGTTTAATACTGCTTATTTTTCACTGACCCGCGGCGATGGAGGCCAAAATATGGTTGGCACAGAAACCAGGGAAAATCTTGGGATCCTTCGTACGCAGGAACTTTTACAAGCACGAAAAATTGATGGCGGACAACAGTTTTTTTCAAGAGCAATAGATTTTGGTTTTTCTAAAAGTGCTGAGGAAGTTTTTACGATTTGGAATAAAGAAAAGGTATTATCGGATGCAGTTTGGGTAATACGGAAATTTAAGCCGGATGTAATTGTAACCCGTTTTCCGCCTGACGAAAGAGCTGGCCATGGGCAACATATTGCATCGGCAATCCTAGCAGAAGAAGCTTACACAGCCGCAGCCGATCCAACCCGATTTCCTGACCAATTAAAATATGTACAGGTCTGGAAGGCAAAACGGTTGGTTTGGAATGCAGGAATGTGGTGGAACCAAAGGCGGGATGAAGTCGATGAAAAGGATGCAAAGGAATATATCAAACTGGATGTCGGTTTATTCAACCCGTTGCTTGGGAAATCGTATGGCGAAATTGCAGCTGAAAGCCGTAGCAAGCATCAAAGTCAGGGTTTTGGAACAGTTGGTTTTCGTGGTGATCTGATCGAATATTTTAAACATGTGCAAGGTGAAAAAGCTTCAACAGATTTACTGGAAGGAATAAACTCAGACTGGAGCCGGATAAAAGGCAGTCAGAAAGTAAGTTTATTGATCAAAAAAAGTATAAGTTCTTACAATCCGTTAAATCCATCAGCGAGTCTGCCTGCGTTATTAAATGTAAAATCAGAACTTGAAAAATTGCCCGATAGATATTGGAAACAAATCAAATTGAAGGAAACTGATCAGGTAATTCAACAGATCCTGGGATTGTACCTTCAGGCAATTTCCGGTAAAAACACTTATACGCCAAAAGAAGAATTCGATGTAAAAATTGAAGCCGTTAACCGTTCGTCCATACCAGTTATTATAAAAAGTATACTTTTTCCGTTTAATAAAAAAGACTCATTATTAAATATCAAACTGGTTAATAATCAAAAACTTGAATTGGCTGACAATGCCAAAATACCAGTTGGCACAAACTATTCGCAACCTTACTGGCTTCGAAAAGAAGGAAAACAAGGTCAGTATGAAATTGAAAACCAGGAAGAAATCGGGCTGCCAGAAAATGAACCTGTGGCAAATGTAAGTTTCGGTATAGAAGTTGCCGGACAAAATTTCAACTATTCTGTTCCGGTAATTTATCAAAAAACAGATCCTTTATTGGGAGAAGTTTATCAGCCGGTTGCAATTACACCACCGGTATTTGTTTCCATCGATCAAAAAGTATATCTGTTTGATGGAGATAAAAGCAAAAAAATAAAGGTGAATATTAAATCCGGCAAAGAGAATATTTCAGGTGTGGTACGATTGAAAACTGAACCTGGCTGGCGTATAGAACCTGCATCATTTCCATTTGAACTCAAAGCAAAAGGATCTGAGCAAAATGTTGATTTTGAGTTATTTCCTTTGGATCATGCCGGAGAAAGCGAATTGGGTGCAGAAGCGATTATTGATGATAAAACATATGACCGGAGTCTAAAAATGATCAGTTACACCCATATTCCAACTCAGATATTTTTTCCAAAAGCGCAGTCAAAAATTGTTAAAGTTGATATCAGCAAAAATGGCAGTTTAATTGGTTATCTGAAAGGTGCCGGAGATCTTGTTCCTGCCAGTCTTCAGCAAATTGGATATGATGTAACTTTGCTTGAAGATCAGGATATTACAACTGAAAAATTGCAAAAATTTGATGCGATTATTCTTGGTGTACGTGCTTATAATATCATTGAGCGGTTGAAAATTTTCAATCCTGTTTTATTAAAATATGTAGAAAACGGTGGAAATCTGATCGTACAATATAA
>Ga0247739_10000278_pt1 | contig 17827 bp, 17 predicted proteins | sample UWRJL058202B2_FD_180943 | JGI IMG/M metagenome (GOLD analysis project Ga0247739, IMG submission 180943) | Plant litter microbial communities from Arlington Agricultural Research Station in Wisconsin, United States - UWRJ-L058-202B-2 | ecosystem: Environmental > Terrestrial > Plant litter >...
CTCAGCATCTATTGCTCGGTGACGGCGAGCTACAGCTTCTTATATGACATCCTCACTGAATTTCGCGTTAAGCATCCGGGAATTGCGATTAAGTTGCATACCGGCGACCCGGCGCAATCCATTGAACGCGTGCAAGCAGGCTATGAAGATATTGCGATTGCCGCCAAGCCCGACAAAATGCCAACCGGGATTAGTTACAAGCCTATCACCCGCTCGCCCATGATTTTTATTTCGCCAAAAAATAATCCTAACTGGCAAGCACCTGCGCTAGATGCCAAAGATTTTTGGCAAAAGATCCCGATGATTATTTCTGAAGAAGGTTTAGTGCGCGAGCGTTTGGATAATTGGTTTGAGCAACAAAAAATCAAACCGAATATTTATGCGGAAGTAAAAGGTAACGAAGCGATTGTTAGCATGGTGAGCTTGGGGTTTGGCGTGGGCGTGTTGCCAAAAATTGTAGTGGATAACAGCCCGCTCGCAGAACGCGTTGAGCCGTTTATGTTGCAGCCAGATTTAGGCCCCTACTCCATGGGAATTTGTGTGATGGAAAAACGTTTGAAAAGCCCAATCTTAAATGCGTTTTGGGCACAATTAGCTCACGAGAAAAACTGATTGACGAGAAATAATTAAAAAATTACGAGCGTACATCTTCACGCTTGATAATACTAATTTCACCATCGGATTCCATGTACATCATTTTCACTTGGTTAAGATGCTCCAAACCTTCTTCACGGATTTTTTCATGCAGCTCATCAACAGTGATAAATTCTTTACGTAAATTGCGACGCTGCAATTTGCCATCTCGTACCAAACACAATTTGCGTGCAGATACCAATCTATCTATACGGGGATAGCGATAACTTAAAGCGTCGATTGCGTAATTCCATAAGACTAATGTTGAAACTAAAACCATTCCATCACTAACTGATGTTCCTTCGCCGATCATGGCGTTTTGCGCAGCATCGCCCAAGATAACGACAAACAAAAAATCAGTGACGGATGCCGAGCCAATATCGCGTCGCAACACCAAGCGAAAAATTAAAAATAAAAACCAAAACATAATCGTGCCACGCAAAAAAAGCTCCAGCGGCGGAACGGTGAAATGCATTATTTCATGTATGTCTGTACTGAATAAATTCATGAAGTTCTCAATAGAGATAAATAACACGATCAATTAAAAAATTAACCCGAAGGATTAGCGGAAAGGCCGGCTTAAAAACGGTGAACCTGCCAAACCAAATCGCCACGGCAAGTCTATTGCTTTTGAAATCCCTATGCGCGGGCCAGAAATAACATCCACGACTTTTTTAGCGGGAATTAATTCGAATGGCGACTGATTTAACGGCATACCATTGTACTCATGAACAATTGCCAAGGCTTGCCCGAGCTTGCCTGGGCCGGAACATAATAAACGAACATTCTCTGTACCACGTCGCTGCTCCATAATTTTTAAACCAACAATAGGCTCAATTGCACGAATTAAAACCCCTGCCCCATGCCCTTCTTTTTCGCAAACAAAATTCAAACACCAATGAATTCCGTATGAGCGATAAACGTAAGCACAACCACCTACACCAAACATAGCAACGTTACGTTTGGTGGGGCCTACAAAAGTATGCGACGCAGGCTCACTTTGATCGTAAGCCTCAGTTTCAACAATAATTCCGCCAATACCATTTACGGTAAAAGTTGCGCCTATTAACTTATAAGCAACTTCATGAGAAGAACGCACGAAATCAATCGTTGATGTTTTATTTTTCATTACCGAAAATTTTCCGTCATTACTGTCTTTTTAATTCTCGGCTACTTTGCGAAAGAGTTCTGTACGAACTATCACATCGAAATCAATATAAAGTGAAGGTGAATCATCAAGCGATGGCCTGCGACTTATCATTAGAAATCTGGATTGTCGCCTAGATCTCAAAAATGGGCAGATACTATTGTTTTCATATGACTATAAAGCTATATATATAGTCATGAAAACAGATTACCTAGAAGAATTACCACTCACATGGGAAGGAATTGCACGGGTATTTGAGGCTTTGGGTTCGCCGATTAGGCAGCGTTTATTACTGCTGTTTGAAACCGGGGAAGAACTCACCATCAAACAAATTGCAGACCTTTTCTCTTTTAGCCGCACTACTACGTTGTTCCATTTAAACGTATTGGAACGCGCTAACCTTCTGCTACGCCGCCGCGAAGGCAGGGAGGTTTATTTGCGCCTTAACAAAGAGCCGTTGCTGGATGCACTACAACGGGTACAGAAATACGCCACAGAGGAAGTTTAGTTGTGATCAGAAATATCAGGATATTAGGGACGGGCCATGTATTGCCCAAAAATCGCGTATTAAGTAGCGAGATTGATCAACGTCAAGGATTCCCAATCGGTAAAACCGAGAAAGTGGGTGGCGTATTCCAACGCCACTTCGCCGCCGCCGATGAAACCGCAGCGCGCCTCGCCGCCGCCGCCGCACGCCGCGCATTGGATGCCGCTGGCCTTACGCTCGATGATATTGATTGTTTAGTCGCCACCAGTGCCACTATGGATCAAGGTATGCCATCCAATGCTGCCCTGGTTCACGCCGAACTGGGATTATCACAGAGCGGAATCCCCGCATTCGACATCAACGCTAGCTGTTTGGGCTTTTTAGCCGCGCTAGATTCACTCACTTGGATGCTGCAAGCCGGTGGGTATAAACGTATTTTATTAGTGGCTGCGGATTTAGCGTCCTGCGGTTTGAATTGGGACGATTTGGAATCCAGCTCGATTTTTGGCGATGGTGCCGCCGCGGCAATCCTTGCCAAGTCGGATGATACCGGCGGCTCCAAAATTTTCGCCTCATCACTGAAAACCTATTCCGAGGGTGTCCATTATTGTGAAATTCCCGCAGGTGGATCACGCTACCATCCCACACGCATCACACAAGAGTTTTCACCGCTCACCAAATTCCATATGGATGGCAAAAAAGTATTCCGTTTGGCCTCGCAGATAATGCCCGACTTTATATCCCAACTTCTGCAAGCGTCAGGCAAAACCCTTACGGATATTGATTGGTTTGTACCGCACCAAGCCAGCCAACTTGCCATTCATCACCTCACGCGGCGCTTGAACGTTGCGCCCGAAAAAGTAATTGATATTTTTGCCAATCACGGTAACCAGGTCGCGGCCTCGCTTCCAACCGCATTGAATATTGGCATACGCGATGGGCGTATTAAGCGCGGGCAATTGTTGTTGTTAATCGGCACCGGTGCTGGGCTGTCCATGGGCGGCGTGGTAATGGAATACTAATGAAAATTTTGGTCACAGGAGGGACGGGATTTTTAGGTCGCCACATCGTTTGGCGGCTGGCAGAGCTTGGACATGAGGTTATTTTTACCGGTCGCCAAGCTGCGGCTGCAGCGGAGGTTATTGCGCTAGCGAAAGCGCCCGTGCGCTGGCTACAAATACAACATGGAATAGCAGAAGCAGCTTTAATTGAGGCCGCGCGCGATGCAGACGCCGTAGTTCATTCCGCCGCACTCTCATCGCCCTGGGGCAAATATGCAGATTTTTTCAGCGCTAATGTCACGAGCACAGAGGAAGTTCTAGCCGCCTGTGCTGCCAATAGAGTTCGCCGTTTAGTGCATATCTCCACGCCCAGCGTGTACTTCAATTTTACAGATCGCCTAAATATCAACGAACATGATCCGCTACCGGCACCGGTCAACGACTATGCCTTCACCAAATCACAAGCAGAGCAATTAGTCTTGCAATCGATAGTGCCCGAGCGGGTAATCTTGCGCCCGCGCGCTATTTTTGGCCCGTGGGACAACACGCTTATGCCACGCATATTGCGGGTGATGAAAGGCGGCGCCATTCCCTTAATACGCGGCGGTCACGCATTGCTGGATATTACCTACGTGGAAAATGTAGTGGATGCCATAGTCCTCGCGCTGACCAAACCCTTACCGGCAAGCGTGCAAACCTATAGCGTCACCAATGGCGAGCCCCAGCCACTACATAGTTTATTGCACCAGATGGCAGATGCCTTTGGCTTGCCGCTACATACGCGCAAACTGCCATGGTGGTTAGTGAACGGATTGGCTCGAACGCTTGAACTCGCATCCCGTGCAACTCACGGCCGCGAACCCAAAATCACGCGTTACGGTGCAGGTGTGCTCGCCTTTAGCCAAACCTTGGATATATCCGCCATTCGTCGCGACTTGGGTTATCAACCGCAAATTTCTATCGCAGAAGGCATGCGCAGGCACGCAGCTTGGCTTGCGGCCCACACGCAAGAAACATCTAGCGAGCTGCGCTCATGACTTGCGTACAGGTGAAGTATTTGCGTGTTGGCCAATGTCGCCATTTGGAATGCATAGCCGCCCGTGGCGGGCGTTTGGCAATGATAGACTTCCCTTCTTTCTGCGGATTAATTAAGCATCCACAAGCGGGTTGGATGTTATTCGATACAGGCTATTCCGAGCATTTTTTTACCGCGACGATCCAATTCCCGCAGCGACTCTATCGCACCGCATTACCTATCACGCTGCCAAAAGAAGAACAGCTGCTTAATCAATTGGCCAGATTGGGGTTAAACGTATCCGACATAAACGCCGTGATTATTTCTCACTATCACGGCGATCACGTTGCTGGCTTGCGCGATTTCCCCGCAGCAAAATTCTTCGCGAGTAAAGCCGCTACCGACGAAATTCAGGCACTCGCGAAAACACCTTGGCGAGCAACCCTGGGCGGAAAATTACCCAGTCTGCTGCCCGACAATTATGCGCAACGGCTGAACTACATTGAAAATTTTCCGCTAATAGATTTGCCGGAATGGATGCAGCCATTTAGCCAGGGGTTTGACTTACTGGGCGACGGCAGCTTGCTCGCAATTCCCCTGCCCGGCCACAGCGCTGGGCAAATGGGATTATTAATTCCCGACGCCGACGGCCGCCCGGTATTTATGACTGCCGATGCGTGCTGGTCATTAAAAGCCTGCAAAGAAGAACGCCTGCCATCGGCCCTGACCGCGTTATTTGCCCCACACGGAAAAGCCTATCAACAAACCTTTACGAACTTGGGGCAATTAGCAACGCGCGAACCTGACATTGGAATTTTGCCTTCACACTGCATGGAGAGTTGGAGCAAATTTAAGGATGAATAAAAAAATAAATAAATTATCGCACTCTTCTGCGCTTGCGGATAAATGGCTGATGTTGCGTCACTTCGTACAAGCGCGCTGGAGTTTACGCTTTACGCAGCGCGATCAACTTGAAGCATGGCAACAAAAAAGTCTCGCATATTATTTCAAACATATTTTGCCGCGTGCCGCTTACTATGCAGACTTGCAGATAAACACCATCGCCCAACTTCCCTACATGGATAAGGCAGCAATGATGGCAGAATTCGCACGCAGAAATAGCGCAAACATCAGCACAGAAGACGCGCAAACAATTGCATTGCAAGCTGAGCAATCGCGCGATTTCAGCCCCACACTTATACATCCTGACTTGGGTGAATTAACGGTTGGATTATCCAGCGGAACCTCTGGGCAACGCGGTTTATTTTTGGTTAGCCGCGAAGAGCGGTTGCGTTGGGCAGGAATATTGTTGGCGAAAACTTTACCAATATCTTTACTACAACAAATTTTATTTTTTTGGCGACGACCTTTGTCTATCGCATTTTTTCTGCGTGCGAACAGCAATCTCTACAACACGTTAAATAGTCGTCGTATCGATTTTGGCTTCTACGATTTACTGCAAGGTGTCGATAAATATGTCGAGCAACTCAACCAGCAACAGCCTCACGCACTGGTTGCACCACCGACCGTATTACGGCGTTTAGCGGAGCTGCGTTTGCAGGGCGAGCTTACTATTAATCCACAACATATTCTAAGCGTGGCCGAAGTATTGGAGCCGGACGATGCACAATTAATTACAACAGCATTTGCGCAAACACCGCACCAAATTTATCAAGCAACGGAAGGCTTTCTTGCCTACACCTGCGAGCGCGGCAATTTGCATTTGAATGAAGCGCAAATTTACATTGAAAAAGAATGGCTGGACGAAACACGTTTTCAACCTGTCATTACGGATTTTTCGCGCACCACGCAAATCATCGCTCGCTACAAGTTGAACGATATTTTACGCATCGCAGAAACACCTTGCGCGTGCGGCCGGGCGGAAACCACTATTGCAGCTATAGAAGGCCGCGCCGACCAAATTCTACATTTGCCAAATTTACGAAATAATAAAGTCACCGCTATTTTCCCGGATGTAGTTCGCCGCGCAATTATGTTGGTGAATCCACCCGTAAAAGAATACCGCATAGTGCAAAATAATATGGATTGGAAAATTGATTTACCTGCCGATAACCATCAATTAGAACAGCAACAATCTGTGCGTGCAGCAATTGCGCAATTGTGCGAACAATTTCAAACTCAATTGCCACAAATAGAATTTGCCAATTGGCAAGCGCCGACGCCTGGCACAAAACGTCGCCGCATTATTTGCGAGGAAAGTATTCCGTGCGCGCGTTAATTTTAGGCGCAAGAGCGCCTGCTTGTTTGGAATGGGCACGCGCGCTAACCGCCGAAAACTGGTACGTCAGTGTTGCGGATTCCTTGCGTTGGCCGCTGACAAAATTTAGCATCGCAGGCAAACACTATTGGCAATTACCAGAGCCGCGTGAAAATCCGGCGCGCTGGATTCAAGCATTAAAAAAGTTGGTAATACAAGAAAAAATCGATTGGATAATTCCCACCTGCGAAGAGGTATTTTATCTTGCTTGGGGCGCAGCAGAACTCACACCTCATTGCCAATTATTTACGAGCGATTTTGAATTGCTCGCACAACTGCATCACAAAGGTTTATTTGCGCAAATGACGCAAGATTGGCCAGTGCGCGTTCCGCAAACTCACATCATCACCAATAAAGATGAACTCCTACAATATTCTTCGCATAGCGAAAAATATGTTTTTAAACCGGCTTTCTCTCGTTTTGCCACTCAAACATTATTACGCCCAAATCCGCACGAATTAACTGCACTAAAACCCACAGTACAATCGCCCTGGGTTGTGCAAGAATTTATCGCGGGTAAAGAACACTGCAGCTTTAGCTTAATCCAACAGGGCACATTAATTACTCACGCCTGCTATCATCCTCGCTACCGAGTTGGACGCGGTTCGGGAATCTATTTTGAAGTTACCCAACCAAAAGCAGTCGAAGAATTTGTGCAAAAATTTGCGCAAAAAACAGGCTACAACGGTCAAGTCGGTTTTGATTTTATTGAAGATCACGATGGAAATTTTTTTGTGCTCGAATGCAACCCGCGCGCGACCAGCGGCGTGCATCTTTTCAATAATAATTCTGCCGCACTGTTAAATAGCATTACACCAACAAATCACAATGAAACTCTACAACAGCAAAACTCTGTAATTTACCCAAGTAACAATCCACGCATGTCTTCCATGGGAATGCTGTTATTTGCCGCAGCTAAGCAAGGTTGGAAAAAAGCATTTTGGCAAGACTATAAAAGCGCACAGGACATAATCATTCACCAAGGCGAATACAAACCCTATTACGCACAATTGCTTGGCTTAATGGAGATGACCATTCGCGTACTGCAAAAACGCTGCAGTCTATTAGCTGCAGTGACTGCCGATATTGAATGGGACGGACAGCCCATGACTATAAACAGGGATGAACAAAGTAGTAGATTTCGAGGCGACAGAACATGCAATTAATTTCGTCGTCGCAATTAGCTGCAACACATCAATGGCCGCACGCAGCAGCACACTATGTACGTGACTTTAATAATCACCGAAACAAAAATTATATTGCCAATCTAACCACCGAATTATTACTGCTGGATACGGGCGAAGAATATTTTCCTGTCAGCCTTAATTCTGGTAACGAAAAAATCACCTCAGGCGAAAAAAATTCCTACGTAGTTTCTCCTATTACCACCTATATAGATTACGCTCAGGTTGAGATAAGAGCCTTAAACAAATTTTGGCTGACTTGGCCTCTTGGTGTTTTGGTAATGTTATTCGGCTTCGCATTACGGTTAGCGCGAATTGACCGGATCATTCACATTAATAATTGGCTCTTATCCACCAACCTTTACCCAGCAAGCTGTTTCCATAATGGCCAAAAAAAAATCGATCAATTAAAAGTATTTTTTACCAATGGCTACCCGAAATTCGCGATTAGCTTTCGCTCGCTCAATGAAATAAGTAATCGGGAATCGATTGAAAAACTGCAAAGCGCAGGTTTCATCGCTATTCCTAGCAGGCAAGTATATTTATTTGACGGCAGCGCTGGCAAAGATGCATTATTTTGGAAAAAACATAATACGCAGATTGACGCTAAAGCATTAGCAAAAATGTCTTACCAATTAAGTGATGGCAGCGAATTTTCAGCAGAGGATTTTCAGCGTTGCGAACAACTTTATCGTCTGCTCTATATTGATAAATACTCTTCGCTTAATCCCCAATACTCCTATCAATGGTTAGCAGCAGGCCAACAACATGGCTGGCTCACACTCACAGGTTTGCGCAACCCGGAGGGAAAGCTTGAAGGCGTGGTAGGATTTTTTGAAAACCAACATGTTATTACTGCTCCGGTTGTTGGCTACAACACATCGCTGCCCGTCAAAGAAGCACTATACCGTTGCCTAACTCAGCTGTGTTTACAACGTGCAATTACACACAAAAAATTATTAAATTTCAGTTCTGGCGCCGCTGAATTTAAACGTTTGCGCGGTGGAGTTCCCGTCATTGAATACACAATGGTCTACATTGCGCATTTGAATTTTTACAGCCGCTGGTGCTGGAAAAGTCTTGGCTATATATTGCATAAAATTGCCGTGCCCTTAATGAAACGGTGGCAATTATGAATCCATTAGCTCAACAATACTGGTGGCCAATCGCATTAGCGAGCGATATTAAAACCACATCGCCGTATGCAGTTATTTTTAATAGCAAACCTTTAGTTGCATTTCGCGCGAACGATAGTCAAATTCATGTTTTAAATGATTGGTGCCCACACAGATTTGCGCCCTTAAGCAAAGGAAAAATAATTAACGGCGAATTGCAATGCCCTTATCACGGCTGGCAATTTAATGGCGATGGCATTTGTACGCGAGTACCGGGGTTGGATTTAATTACCGCGCAATCTCCACTTATTCAAACTTATCCAACGCAAGAACATGCGGGTTTGATTTGGTTAAATGAAGCACTCATTGCCAACAAAATTACGCTTCCGGATCCACGAGAGAAAATCCTGGATAGTTTTTTTATTCAAGGCGATGTGCAATGCGATCTAATAGATTTAATTGAAAATTTTTTAGATGGCTTCCACACGCATTTTATTCACGCAGGCTGGGTTCGCAAAGATCAACAACGCCAAACTATTCAAGCAAACATAAAGCCATTAGCCGATGGCGTTGAAGTGGAATATAGCGGCGAAACATTGCAAAACGGATTTATTTCCCGCTGGCTGGAAGGCAATCGCGGAATCAGCATTGCGCGTTTTCGTTTACCGAATATGGCTGAGCTTGAATATCGCGACTCGAAAAATCGTCTAACATTACTTGCAACACTTTGGGCAACACCCACCAGCAATTCTTATCATAAAGTTTTTGTAAGAATTGCGACTCTTTCTCGCCTTGCCCCAGCGAACATAAAAGAATTTATCTTGCGCAGGCTGTTTAATAAAATACTGCAGCAAGATAAAAATATTCTCGAACTTGCTTATCAGCGCAAGCAGAATTTTTTGAATCTCGGTTTGATGCCGCAGAACCCTTTCGATACCCGCAATGATTTATTGGCGAATATTTTAAGGCAGTTAATTGCCACTCAATCACCCGTAAACTTCGCACCCAGAATTCACGCGGTACAATTATGACCGGAATTATTTCTGACATGCCCGTAAAAGATCGCATCGTCCAAATGCTATGGAGCTGGGCCACAGTGGGTCTTATTTATGGAACAACGCGTTTTATGCCGGGTGAACGATGGCTGATTCCCGAAACTTGGGTGGAAGCGCAAATTCCTTTTAATGCCAGCGGAATCTGGTTATACCTGGCATTCTTTTTATTTGTGCCCTGGGCGTTTTTATTTGCAAAAAAAAATCGCATTTTAACTTTACGTTATTCAATTCAAATTAGCGCGCTTTTGAGCGGAATTATTTTTATTGTATTTCCCACGAGTTTAACTTATCCAGCGTTAATCGCCGACGGCATAAATACGAAAGCCTTGGAGCTATTACTTGCGGTGGATACGGCGCAAAATTGTTTACCATCACTACACGCAGCACTTACATTACTTGCATTAATCAGTTTATGGAATTGGCAACAGAAAACACAAAGTCTTGTTTATTTAATAATTGCACTTTTAATTGGCTTTTCCATTATACAGTTGCGCCGCCATCTCTTTATTGATGTCGCTGCGGGCTTATTGGTAGGCATAATCGCACAAATACTCGCAAAAATATTTCTCAAAGCCAGCTATTTAAAAGGTAATGACCTTAACGCTAATAATCTTAACGCTATCGATTTTAAAGCTACCGACGCTAAAGAAAGCCGCTAAAGGAACACAAAACCATGAAAAGGAACACAACACTATGAATGAATTCGCTTGGGCTTATACCTTCATGCTGACCATGATTTTACTCGAAGTCGGCATTCTTAAGTACGTACAAGGCCGCCATATACATTGGCGCGAAGCTATATCCAATTTAAATTCCGGCCATTTGGTTATGCTCTTGTTTCGCGGCTTGGAAATTTCCGCTTTCGGACTTTTATATACTCATGCGAACTTGCATTGGATAGATAAATTACCGGTTATTTGGCAATGGATATTTGGTTTTATCGCATGGGATTTTTGTTTTTATTGGATGCATAGATTGCATCACAAAATACCCATCCTTTGGTCCGTTCATTACGTGCATCATCAGGGCGAAGAATTTAATTTAACGCTTGGAGTGCGCAACTCCTGGTATTCCTCGCTCACTAATTTTCCATTTATTGCCTGGTTGGCCATCATCGGCTTGCCACTAGAAATTTTTGTCGTTGTATCCTCATTGCATTACACAGTGCAATTTTATAATCACAATGCAATCGTTAAAAAATCCGGTTTTTTAGACCGCTGGTTTATTACACCTGCAAATCATCGGGTACATCACGGATTAGATTCGCGCTACGTCAATAAAAATTTCGGCGGCACTTTTTTATTCTGGGATAAGTTATTTGGCAGCTTTCAGGCAAAAGAAGATCACATTGATGACAGCATAGGTTTAAAAAGCGGTATGCCGAGCTACAACCCGCTTTGGTTTAATCACAAATCTTTGTCAAGATTGGTCACTCGATTATTCCCACACGTAGAATCCAATCGCACGCTTAACCTTCCCGAAAACTTTATCGGCTTTTGCGGAATAATTTTATTTGTCGTCGCAATCTATCATGTGAATCTCCATGGTCGCACAACAGCGTTGATTGAATGGAGTTTTTTTGGGTGGATTTTGCTAGCAACTTTTTTCATTGGTGGCATGTCTGATAAGAAAATCTGGGGACTTACCGGTTGGATTATTTTTTGTATTTTATTTCCGACCTACAGTTTATTATTTTTACATCAAGACCAATGGCAACTGCAAGTGTGTTTTGGTCTACTTCTAGTATCTGCATTGAAAGGTAGCATCTATCTTTGGCAGAAGGAGTTGATTAAATGAATAGCAAAAAGCCCGCACTGATATTTGATAACCAGCAAGACACAGCTTTTGCAAGCGAGCTAAAGCAGGCCACAAAAGACTATTTGGAAAATAATAAAACCCATAAGTATGCCGATGCTCGCTTTTTTGTAAAACTGATTTTTTTATTTACTATCGCGACGGCGCTCTATGTACATTGTTTGCACGCCGAAACCATAACAATTTATGCGCTCTATTTCGCTGCCTTTATGTGGGCCGCGATGATGTTGTCCATGAATTCATTTCACGACGCATCGCACGGCAGCGTATTCCGAAAGCCGAGTTACAACCGCTTACTCATGGCATTTGTGTGCATTCCCATGGGAACAGATCCGCACTATTGGGCATTGCGACACGTGCATTTTCATCACACTTATCCAAATATTGATGGCTATGATTTGGATACCGAACCAAATCCTGCATTACGGCAAACACCGTTTCAACGTTGGTCGCCGCAATACCAATATCAACATATTTATTGGCCGCTTGTTGCGGCAATATCTTTAGGTTATTTATGTTGGATTTCTGATTGGCTGGATCGTTTTGGCAAAACACCGCTAGCAACATTTAGTTACTTAGAACAGCGCCGCTATTGGTTGCAGTTTTTTGTTTTGAAATTTATGCATTTGAGTTTAGTTTTTTTAATCCCGCTATTTGCATTACAGGATACGCCCATTCATTGGTGGCAAATTTTAGGCATTTATTTTTTAGTACAAGCTTTTGTATCCTGGTTTTTGGTGATTACCATTTTAGGTACTCACTGGGCAGATGTAGAATTTTTTAATCCCGCGCAAGATAATAAAATCCCTCACTCCTGGCAGCGCCACGCATTTTTAACCGCTTGCGATTGGCAACCAAAACCACGCTGGTTAAACAATTGGCTAGGTGGATTGGATTTACATCTCACTCACCACTTATTGCCCGGCTATTCAAACCGGCATTACGTCGCACTGGCCGATATTGTAGAAAAGCTCGCAGAAAAGCATTCACTACCTTATAGACGCATTAGCTACACGCAGCTATTTAAGCTACAACAAATATTTTTGAAAAAAATGGGAAAAAAGCCTGAACAATAACGTAGATTATTTTTTGTTATTTAATGGACTCCTTGCTTCGGCTGGCAAGGATGTTTTACAAAGTCTATCCATAAGCGGAAGCATAAATCCGTAATTGCCATTGAAGTGCGCGTGATGCAATTGATGGCGGCGAATGCCGTGATAAAGAAAAAAATTAGATGATGGATTAACATCATAATTTGCATGTCCAACACTATTAATAAACAAACTAAATAAAGGCACAAACACCAACGAGTAAACACTAAAATCATGTAGCAGCATAGGCAACATCAATACACTGCCCAACATAAGCGCTTCAACCGGATGAAAACTATAAGCAGTCCAGGGTGTAGTGACAATTGAGCGATGATGCGGCAAATGAAACCGACGCAACCACGCCGTGTGCAGCAAACGGTGATTAATATAAAAATGCACTTCATTCCACACAACTAATACCAACATTTCAACCAGCGTTTGCATCAACGACGGTGCTACAGCGAGCCTTGCCCAACCCAACTGCAATAATCCCCACGGAAAAACTACACCTGCACCAAAAATAAATATGGTTAACATCGATAATTGAATTTCCCGACGACTCTGATCAAGCCCGAGCGCTCGCGAATCCAATGTTTTGCCCATGTTCAGCGCAGGCAATATTTTTTTTGTTAGCAACAGATTAACAGCAACAAACAATAAATAGCTCGCTGTAAAAAAAATCAGCCCCACACACATGATTTTGAAGGCAGAGCAATTTAATATAAATTCACGCACAAACACTTTCCTTCACAATTGTTATGTATCACCGTCAATGAACAAATTATCAACCAGTATAAGGGAGCACCTCAGCCAATAGGCATAAATAGAATAATAAAATCTACATAAACCTTATCATAAGCAGGCGAATAAATTTTCGCCATAACACAAACTCAACATAAAGCTTAGCTTAACGATCATTATTCATATTAGGAAACTGGATCTGTGCCGAAGATACTGGCATATAGGTGCATTTGTAATAATGCATTCGTGCAATTTAAATTTACATGGCCAATAGCGACTGGGGAGCCTTGGAGAAATGAAAGATAACTTGGGTTTGGTATCATCAGTTAATAATTCGAGCCCTAGCAATAAAAAATTTTCACCTTTAATTTCTTCTAATATTGCATTGCGCCAATATTGCTCATCACCAATCCCGTTATCTTTTACAATATTCAAATACTCCATTTCTGTTTCGTTTGGATAATCCGATGGAGATGGAACATAATATGGCAATATAAAATCAAGCCATTGAAAACGGTAGCGAGATAAATGTGAAATAAATGCAGAAGCACCTTTGCCATCTTTGTTATTGGGCTTCAACTTAAAATTCATCAATTTAGGTTTTAATGCCAATCTCACATCTTTATAGATATTATTAGCATGGGAAACTGTGATAAAGTTTTCTCCCTCTATTAAAAATTATTTATAAATAAGCCCCAACGAGTTCATAAAATCCACCTTAAACTATTTGAAATCCCTGTTTATATTTTTCTTAACAATAAGCTAACACAATACGATTTTATCTTCGCCGACTCGATATATCTCTTCAACGCCATATTGAGCATCAAATTTAAAACTATCAAATTGAAACCCATCATGCCGCTGCTTGCAAAACGTCATGTGATACAAACAATTTCTATCAACAATCATATAAATTTTAAACGCATCGCTCGGGAAACTATCAATTAATGCCTCACCCAATTTCATAGCAAATGCTCTGCAAATAGAAGGTAACAGATCATCTGTTTGAAAGTTATTCCCCAAAAAATGACCGAATAACCTATCTAGCTCATCATAATAATTGGACGACTCTAATAATTTCATAAACTCAATACGGTTAAATGATTTCTCAGTTTCAGAACTGTCATCTCTGGGATAGTCGCACGGAACATCCAGATAGACACCACCATCAATTCGTATAAATTTTGGATTAAATTTTTCAATTTCTGATTGAAAATCACTTAGAATCAACTGAGTAGACGGAGGATTGGCGCGTTCATCTTCTAGCTTTTTTTGCATGAGATCAAATTCAAGTTCATGCTGTCTTTGCGCAGCACTTAATTCTTGGCTTACTTTCTCAAAGAGTTCGTCGCCATTTATTAAATGTAGACTATCCAAAAAAACTTCTTCTGATAAATCTCCGACACTTAATGTGACTATGCACCTAGATAAATCTAGCTTATTGAGAGAAGCCAGTGAAGTACGTATTTCTCTCAATGCATCAGCGACTAGCACTCGAAGAATTTCATGTACAGCGTCAATGATTTCGTAATAGTCATCCTCGGTATATAACTGCTTAAATTGCTCGTTATAATCAGGATCAAGTCGATCCAAAATATTGCGGAGAGTATCAAGAGCATCTTGTGTTTTACTCATCATTGCTTCGACATCTTCTCGCCCATGATGAGGAGAATCACAAGGGCTCCAACGAAGGCTGATTTTTTGCTCCTCAATTCCCGAAACCGAATGCTTGGCATATCGTTCGGCAGTTAAGGCAAGCCCTTCATCACTGGAAAATGTAGGTATTAAATAACTCCACGCTCCCGCTGAATAATAAAGACCTATATTATAGATAGTGAGATCTTTGTATTTTTCTAAAATTAGCGTAAATGATTGATATGCTTCTTCCAACACCAACTGGTGAATGTTTCGCAGCTGTTGGAGAACCTCTTCTCGAATAGGTTCAGGTACAATGTCAAACGGCTTTTTCATAAATATCCTTTAAATATAAGTTCACATAAAATATTGAGGGGCTAGCTAATGCCTAACACTTTGTGAAGCCAGGCTTTGCCCAATCCCTCATTGTAAAAAGCACCATGAATAAAATTTTTAAATTTTGTTGATTGAGCGACATTTATTTTACCCGAGATGCAAATAATCTAAATATTTTTCTGTCCTTCCGAGTAAACCGCATTTTTTTCAAGTCCCTACATCTTTAATGACATAATTTTTATCGTTCTGAAAAAAATAGTATTATGTTTTTCCAAGATTGACGGTAAATCGTAATGCCACTTCACCGACAAAATTTTTAATTTTAAAGGATATTTAATGGAACACTCTTTTTGTAATCATAACAAACTTAACTCAACCCCCGGTGCGAGTTCATCGGCGTGCATTCACGCATTTAGCCTCAATGAAGGCACCAAGCGATATACAGGTATTGCTCAATGCGTGATTTATTCATGCCTTACATGCGACTCTGCTAAAAATTCCGAATACACACCTATTTGTAGTGAATGCGCTAGCGAACTCGAAAGCAGTAAAACCTGGCACATTCAGGGCTTACCGGAAATTAAATGCTCATCTACTCCGTTTTCATTTTCCACTCGACAACTCTATATTCCAGAATTGGAAAATATAAAAATATTGGCAGCAGCGCCATACCCCAACTCTTACCAATTACTTATATTTTCCAACAAAGGAAAGCTTATACAGGTTGATTGTGTGACAGGCGCAGCCGTGACATTAAGAGAAATTAACTCTTTGGCATTAATTAGAGATGGTGAAATTCAATTAATTGTTAGTAATGATCATCAATATTGCGCGATTACATCCTGTGTTTATCGTAAAGATGAATACGAAGATTCAAACAGTGGCCTCGTCATCGATTTATCAACCGGTAAAACAATAAAAGAGCTCAACTGTGATTATTATCACATGGCACACACTCCTTTTCCTGTCACCTTTTTTGAATACCAGTCACACACACATTTAGTTTATGCATCCGAGTGGAACAAGCTGGATATAGTAAATATTGCAACCGAGGAAATATTATCCACTCGCAATCTTGAGGATTGTCCTGAAGAGGAAGACGGTGATGATTTTACGTTTACGGAATGGAATGGTGCACTTGTGGTTTCACCCGACAAACGAAGAATTGCCACTGTTGGATGGATGTGGCATCCCATCGGCGTTGCATTCAGTTTTGACGCGAGAAAGTGGATAGAAACAAATTGTTGGGAGCCGGATATCGGAGAATCAAAAAAAAGTTATGCTATCTGGGATTATTTTTGGGACTCACCGCTCGCATGGATTGATGATAAGCGTTTGTGCATTTGGGGAGCGCAATCGGGATGCGTTGATGATCCAGCGGACTGCGCTGCAATTTTTGATGCTGACTCCAGCAAAATACTTTTGTTTTTTACTGGCCCTACCATTAATTTCTTTGAGTATGATGAGTATTTATTTTCTGGTATCCGCAATTCACAAGGGCTTTCAATTTGGTCTGTAGAAGATGGATCTCTTTTACACGAGGAGCATGAGCTTGAGGTAGATCAATATCTTCCTTTTTCTAAAGAGTTCATCTCGTTCAAACCCAATGGAAAGATATTATTCACGAAGTGGGAGTTGGTTAATTCTGAGAATTAAATAATGACATCCCATTTAACGTCTCTCAACAAACGGTTGCTAGTTAATAAGACAATACTTCGATCAGCAAATCGGAATCAGTTTTTGCGCAATTTGGACTAGGATCCCGTTGCGATTTGCCAGATCGAAGCTGATGTTTTTTAATTCAATGCTGATTCCTGCGTCCACCAGACTTAATTATTTTTTGTTTTGATTAGCGCTTACTAGATTGAATCGCCTTCGCCAGCTCGATAATGGACAACGGTGCAGAGCCTTCTGCTTTATTGCTTACGGTAACGAAAACATTTTGGCCGGCATTGGCTGTTCCGGCGATAACTTTTGCCAGTTTGGTTCGTGTGTCCACGTCTGGATCAACCATGCGGTTGTAAGGTGAATAAATTTCACCGGCACTTTCGTAGCCGTACGCACCGTTTACTGGGTTCAGGTTCCAACGACAAACTAGCGGGCCGGGCCATAGAGCGCGGAGAATGTGAAGTTGCTCGTCAATAGGTGGCATTTTTGCATGGAGTCCCATGCAAAAAGTTGCTCCAGTATCACGTAGCGCATGGACAAATTGCGGCGTGAGCCATTGTGCATCGCGTACTTCAACGGCGACAACAGCATCAGGTGCTATGTGATGAAACGAGGGAATGGCTTTC
>Ga0247739_10000279_pt1 | contig 17798 bp, 20 predicted proteins | sample UWRJL058202B2_FD_180943 | JGI IMG/M metagenome (GOLD analysis project Ga0247739, IMG submission 180943) | Plant litter microbial communities from Arlington Agricultural Research Station in Wisconsin, United States - UWRJ-L058-202B-2 | ecosystem: Environmental > Terrestrial > Plant litter >...
TGAGGCCCATCGCGATGCCGGCAACCGGGGCGCGCAGCGGCACTCCGGCGTTCAGCAGCGAGAGGGTGGATGCACACACCGAGCCCATCGACGTCGACCCGTTGGAGCCGAGAGCCTCGGACACTTGGCGGATCGCGTAGGGGAACTCCTCGCGGGGCGGCAGCACGGGCACGAGCGCGCGCTCGGCCAGGAAGCCGTGCCCGATCTCGCGACGCTTGGGGCTGCCAACACGACCGGTCTCACCGGTCGAGTACGGCGGGAAGTTGTAGTGGTGCATGTAGCGCTTCTTCTTGACCGGGGCCAAGGAGTCGATCTGCTGCTCCATCTTGAGCATGTTCAGCGTGGTGACACCCAGGATCTGGGTCTCGCCGCGCTGGAAGATCGCGGAACCGTGAACGCGCGGGATGACCTGCACTTCGGCGTCGAGGGCGCGGATGTCGCTGAGCCCACGACCGTCGATGCGGATGCCCTCGGTGAGGACACGGTTGCGCATGATCTTCTTGCTGACCGACTTGTACGCAGCGCTCAGCTCGGCGAGCGTCGCGATGGGCAGCTCGTCGGCGTCGACCTTCGAGGTGATGGCTTCCTTGACGCGAGCCTTGAGCGCGTCATCCGCGTCCTGGCGCTGCGTCTTGTCGGCGATCTGGTAGACGTCCTTCAGCTCGTCGTACGCGAGAGCGGCGACGGCGTCGTAGCTCTCCTGGCTGTACGGCGGGAAGAGCGGGAAGTCCTGGATGGGCTTGGCGGCCAGGGCGGCGACCTCGAGCTGCGCGGTGATGAGCTGCTTGAGGAACGGCTTCGCGGCCTCGAGGCCCTGGGCCACAACCGACTCGTCGGGCTTGGTGGCGCCGGCCTTGATCAGGTCCCAGCTGCTCTCGGTGGCTTCGGCCTCGACCATCATGATCGCGACGTCTTCGTTACCGTCGGCGTCGGTCACGAGGCGGCCCGCAACGGTGAGGTCGAACACGGCCTCCTCGAGCTGGCTGTACTTCGGGAACGCGATCCACTGGTCTTCGCTGCCGGCGCCGGACATGAGAGCCAGGCGGATGCCCGCGACGGGCCCGTAGAACGGAAGACCGGAGATCTGGGTCGACAGCGATGCGGCGTTGATCGCGAGCGCATCGTAGAACTCGTCGGGCGCGATCGACAGCACGGTGATGACGATCTGGACCTCGTTGCGCAGGCCTTCGACGAAGGTCGGGCGCAGGGGGCGGTCGATGAGACGGCAGACCAGGATGGCCTCCGTCGACGGACGTCCTTCGCGGCGGAAGAACGAGCCGGGGATCTTGCCCGCAGCGTATGAACGCTCTTCGACGTCGACCGTCAGCGGGAAGAAGTCGAAGCCGTCGCGCGGGTGCTTACCCGCCGAGGTCGCCGACAGGATCATGGTGTCTTCATCGAGGTAAGCAGCGACGGCACCCTGTGCCTGCTGCGCGAGGCGACCGGTCTCAAAGCGGACCGTTCGCGTGCCGAACTTGCCGTTATCGAGAACGGCTTCGGCGAATTTGATTTCTGGACCCTCCAAGGGGGGTTTCTCCTTTGTTTTATGTCGTCGACCCGTGTGGTCGGCGACGCATCAGTGCGTTGTCACGCGAAGGAGCAGGAGCGGGCAGGGAGACGCGAACGTACAACGCTTTACCTAGAACGGTGGGCTTGTCTGGCCAACAGTAGAAAGTCACCGCATTGCTGAACGGATGCGGTAATTCACCACCGGTGACCAGCTTCTTGCCAGCCTGCTCCGGTTGTCATGGTACGGATCCCCGTACACAACCTCACCAAGCCTACCAGTTACGGCGTGTCGCACCTAGGCACGGGTCATCCCCGGCTCTCGTCGAGGCTCGCGGGGCGGAATCGGGTCAGGTATGGCGCGGGCGGGCACGCCAGGTCGATGCGCGTCCAGTCCGCCGCCGTCGCGGGCGGAGGTTGCACAGCGTGGTAGAGGGTGAAGATGGTGCGAGCCCGTCCGCCATCCGAACCGTCGGATTCGACGGGGTATCCGAGGGTTCGCAGGCACGGAGCGGTGCGGCTCCTGGCGTAGTCGGCGAGGTAATCCAGCTGCGCATCGGAGAAATAGCCCACAGCTTCGGGTTCCGACGGGTCATACGGATAGAGCTGGGCGCAGATGTACTGCGCCCGGTCCAGGGCTGCCCGATCGTCTGCGACAGATCCGGTGACCACGATGCCTCCGCCCGGCGCTGCGCTGAGCCCAGGCAGCCCGGACTCGAGCAGGCATTGGGTCACCTCTTCGCCCCGGGAGTCCGGCGACACGTAGGCCACGGGCACGATCTGCGGCTGCGGCTCCCCGGGCGCGATCGACTCCCACCACATCGCGGCAGAATCGGCCTCCAACGCGACGACCTCGGCCTCGGTCATCCCCTTCGGGAAATGGGACGCGGGGGTGCACCCGGCGAGAAGTAACCCGACCCCGAGGAGCGGCCAGGTGGCGCGGATGCCCATGCCCGAAGTCTCTCATGACACCCCCGCCGTTCACCTTCGCGGGGTATCACTGCACCGTGGATGGGGTGATGGTGTGGATCGAGCAGGCCGGCCAGGGCCCGTGGTTGTACCTGCTTCTCTTCGCCCTCGTCGTCGCCGACGCCTTCATCGTGGTGCTTCCGAGCGAGACCCTGGTGGTTGCGCTCGGGTCGCTCGCCCTCTCCACCGGGTCGCCGAACATCTGGCTGGTACTCCCGATCGCTGCCATCGGCGCCGTCATCGGCGATCACCTCTGCTTCCTGCTCGGTCGCAGTATCGGGGTCACCCGATTCAGGTGGATGCGGCACCCCCGCGTGCAATCCGCCATCGACCGGGTGCGGGGAACGCTGCACCGGAGGGCGGCATCGGTGATCCTGACGGCACGGTACATCCCCTTCGCGCGCATAGCGGTGAATCTCACCGCGGGCGCTGCGGGCTTTCCCTATCGGCGCTACCTTCCACTCACCCTCGTCGCTGGCGTCTGCTGGGCTGTCTACAACTGCGTGATCGGCGCGGTCTTCGGAGCGTGGCTATCGGCGTATCCGATCGTGGCAGTCGTGGTCTCGGTGCTGGTGGCGATTGCGCTCGGTATCGCGATCGACGCGGTTATCGGGCGACTGTCGGCGCGCAAGGCGGCTCGACTCGACGAGGCAGAGCGCTAGCCCAACTGGCCACGCACGATCGAGTCGCCGGAATGGGCGGGGTTGCCGTCGTATGGCTCGGACGAGATATCGACCAGGTCGTAGCGGCCGAGGTCGACGCCATCCGGAATGGCCAGTGTGGTTGTGTCGCCGTTGACGATGCCGAGGCTGACCAACTCGGTGACATCGGAACTGATGAGCCATACCTCGCGATAGTCGCCCGGCCGAGCATCCGCCGAGAGATCGACACGCACGGAGCGCTCGCCGTTTCCGAACTCCTCGACAACGGCGGAGCCCGATGCGCCGGACCACTCGGGGAACGGGTCGAGGGTGGCGCTGGCGAGAGGGATCCCCTCGTCGGTCTGCGAACTGAGCCATGCTCCGACGCCGACTCCCCCACCGAGCAGCGCCACCGCAGCGGCAGCCGCGACGAGGGGCCGAGCCCAGCGTGCGCGTTCGCTCGGCCGTGGCGACCCGATGGCAGCGACGGGCGCGCCGGGCGCGAGATCCTCGTGCAGCGACAGGTCGTCGGAGATGCGGTGCCAGACTCGCCTGCTCGGCACGGGCAGGGCGCCCTCGTCGATAGTGGTGCGAGCGATCGCCGCGGTTCGAGCGAGGTGCTCGAGCTCGGCTGCGCACTCCGGGCATCCGTCGAGATGGGCACGGTCGGCGGCCGACTCCAGCTGCTCGCCGAGCGCGAGCAGCGCCATCAGTTCAGGGTCGACGTGTGGCATACGTCGCCTCCAATCGGGTGCGCATTCTCTGGAGACTACGACGAATATGGCTCTTGACCGTGCCCAAGGGTAGCTCCAGTCGATCGGCGATCTCGCGGTGCGTGAGGTCGTCGAAGAAGGCGTATCGCATCACGCGCTGGGCATCGGGCTCGAGTCTCGCCAGCTCGTCTGCCACGAGCAGGGTGTCGGCCAGGTCGACCTCCTCGGCGACCAGGTCGCCAGGTCGTGCGCGCGCGGAGAGCTCCTCGCGGAGCCGTCGGATCCGTGCCCGCGCCTCGTGCGTGTCGGCGATCTTGTTGCGGGCGATTCCGACCAACCATGACGAGATTCGGGCGCGGGTCGGGTCGAACGCCGCGCGGCCGGTCCACGCAGCGACGAAGGTCTTCTGGGTGACATCCTCCGCGTCTCCCACATCGCCGAGCGAGCGAAGCGCGAGGGTGTAGACGAGAGGTGACCACCGTGCGTAAACGCTCGCGAGGGCCGTCTCGTCGCCTCGGCTGAAGGCGGACACCATCGCCGCGTCTGCATCGACGCCTGCTGCTTCCGGGGAGAGATTGTCCATGCGCCTCACGCCATCGGGGTGGCCACGACAATGATGTTGTCAGTGTAGTTTCTCATCGCATCGCTCCAGGGCCCGCCGCAGGTGACGAGGATGACCCGCGGAGCGCCCGCGCGGTCGAAGATGTCAGACAACGGCACCTCGCTCTTCAGGATGCTCTGGACCGACTCGACCGCGTACCGGAGCTCTGCGCCGTCGGCGGTCGTCACCACCACCTCAGTGCCCGGGGTCACATCGCGCAGCGCCGCAAATGGACCGATCCCCTGTGGCAGCGAGTCGAGGTGGGCCGCGATCACGGTCGATCCGGTAGCGCTGAGCGGGTCGGACCCGTACTTGTACCACCCGGCAACCCGGATGTCCTCGGGGAGCTCGAGCTTGCCATCCGGTTCCACACCCACGGGTCGGATCGGAACATCAACCCCCGAACTCGGGATCTGCACCCGGACCGGCGGGACCGGCTGGCGGACCGCACCCAATGCGGCGCTGGTCGTGGGCACGTCGACTACTGCCGTCGGGGCCGGCGTGGGTTCCTCAGGTCGCAGCTCCCGAGCAGCCGGTGGGGCCGGTGGGGCCGAGCAACCGGCGAGGAGGAGCAGTGCCGTCGCCGGAATCACCCAACGTGCCAGCATCCTGCTCCTCCTCCCGGTCATGATGGGTTTCCCTCAGCGATCAGCGGTCCGACTGGGCCGCGGGGCGACGACGGAGCGCCACCAGAACGGCGGCGGCGAACAGCGCGAGCAGGCCCGCGAGGCCCCAGCCGACGAGCGTGTCGTTCTGGTCCGAGACGAGACCGCCCGTACCGGCGGGGATGCCGCCCGGCGTCGAGTGCAGGCCGGAGATGGTCTGCACCGCGAGCGCCAGGTTGTTGTCAGCGAGGCTGCCCCAGGCGTAGACGATGGTGTTGACACCCTCCTGGATCTGCACATCGGCCGGACCGATCACGGGCGCGGTGGTCCCGGTGGCGGCGACCGAGGCCGAAATCGTGCCGACGGGCAGGTTCGCCTTCACCTCGTTGGGATTCACCAGGTTCGTGAACGCCGGGGTGCCGTTCGCCAGCACGTCGACAGCGGGGGCGGCGGCGGTGTGACGGACGGTGAGCTTGCCCTCACCAGCGGGGATCGTCGACAGGTCGTTGGTGAACAGGGTCGCCGTGGGGGTTCCCGCGGCGTCGAGGTGAGCAACGGCCGTGTAGCTCGTGCCAGCAGCGAGTGTGAGGTCGATCGGACCGATGGCGGGCGCCGAGGCATCCGTCGCCGTCGCCGCGGTGATCGCCACCGAATACGTGCCGGCGGGGAGGTCGAGCGGCCCCGCGAGGTCGCCGGGCTGGAAGTCGTCGAGCGTGAGATCACCGTTGACGTAGACGTCGACCGGCAGGTCGGGAACGGCATGCAGTACGTACAGGTCGGCGGTGGTCGCCGAGAGCGCCTGCGCAGGAACAGCGACCCCGACGGCCGCAATCACGCCGGCAGCTGCGCCGGCTATCAGTTTGTTTCGCACTTTCTCGTCCTCTCGTGTGCAGGCGGGGGTTCGCCTGACACCAGTTACTTCCTCCGGAGCGGGCCCGTTGGATGCAGGTGGACGGAAAAACTTCGCGAGGCCGGTTACCCGGGCGGGCACACCAGGTCGATCAGCGGGACCAGACAGTCAGGATCGGAACTCCCGGATGGCTCGGGTTCCGGCTCTTCGGTGGGTTCGGGTTCCGGCTCGGCGGTCGGCTCCGAGGTCGGACCGGTACTCGGTGATGGACTCGGCTCTGCGGGTGACCCGGGCACGTCAACAACAGTGCCCCCGCCAGGAGCGGAGGGTTGGGGTGCGGCGGGCTGGCGCGCACCGGGTCGCTGGGCGCGCAACTCGGGTGGCGCGGGATTGCTCGGTGGTGTCTCGCCTGCTGGCGCCTCGGATGCTGGCTCAGACAGTGTCGGCACGCGGAGTGTCGTCGGCGACGGCGTTGCCGATGGGATGGGCCTTCCCTCGCTGAGCGGCGGGCGCGATGCGTCGGGCGTTGTCGACGGGATCAGGCCCGCAGCGGCGAACGCCGTGACGCCGACGAGCACCAGAGCAACGACCGCACCCGCGGCGGCGCGGCGACGCGATCGTGGCGGCGGGGCCGACCGCCCTGAGGGCTCGGGTGAGGGCAGCGGGGTCGCCTCCCCCGCGGAATCGGAATCGGAATCGGGATCGAGCGCGGGCTCGCCTAGGACGCCGAGCGCATCATCGCGCTCGGCCGTCTGCGCCAGCAGCCATTCTCGATGCTCAATCTCGGGTGGAAGCTTGGGCGTGCGGTTGTGATCGGGTGTCACACGACGACGCTAGACCCGAATCGGGTTCATGTCACTACCGGTCAGTGGCGGAGATCGCCCGAGGCTCGGGTCAGGGAGAGCACAGGTCGATCAGGGGAAGGTCGCAGAGGATGCCGCCCTGATCGTCGGAATCGTCCGAGTCGCCCGGATCGACCGGGTCTGTCGGCTCTTCGGGGTCGACGAGAATCGGAGGCTCTACCGGGTCGCTCGGCGGATCGGCCGGCTGGCTCGGGGTGACGACAGGGGTGGCCGGCTCGCTCGGCTGGGTAGCAGGAGCCTGCGCGGGCGGGCTGGTCACCGGGGACGACTGCTGCGGCGCCGACTGCTGCCGCCAGCTCGATGATGGCTGGCCGGGTGAGGTCTCGCTGGCCCACGGCACGTCGGCGGCCTGCGCATCGTCTGTAGCAGGAGCGTCATCCGAAGCGGACTGCGACAGCGTGGGAATCCTGACCGGCGACTTCGAGATTGCGGGCGCTACTGTCGGTCGCTCCTCACTGACGGGAGGGGCGGACGCCTGTTGCGGCGGTCCTGCCGGGATGACGCTGATGGCGGCGAACGCGGCAACGCCCGCAAGCATCAGCGCGAGCGCTGGGCCGAATGCTCTCCGGTGTCGAGTCGCTCGAAAGAGTCGGGGCCAATCGTGCTGGGCGGTTTCGGAAGCGGGCTGGACGATGTCGTCGTGATCGGGATTCACCCTCCGACGTTATAACGCGACCGCCCTGACGGCACCAGTGCTGTCCCGTATTCGGGGGACACACTCAGGAACACAACGGATCAGCGAGTCTTGCCCATCAACAGGTCTACGCGGTGGATACCGCGTTTGGTGGTGATCTCCACCGGGATGCGTTGCTTGCGCCCCGCAATGTCGAGCCGGGACAAGGCTTCGTCGACCACCGCTTCCAGGCCCCGTGGCACGTAGCCGACCGGCCCGCTCACCATTGACCCCGTGAACAATCTCACCTCGATCTCGGCGTCGACACCCTCCTGCTGCTGGGACCGGCGTGTGATCGCGGTCTCCAGGGGCGCGGCTCCGCTTTCGACGATGCGAGCGAGCTGCTCCTGAAACTGATTGCTCCCGGCGAGCTGGAGGCGAACGCGGTCGTTCTTGGGTTGCAACACCCCGCGGTAGTCGGCAAGTGATCCTTTGCCCCGGTCGTTCTTGTCGTATTCGGCACGCGCATCAGCCATACCTCGGATGGTATCGCGCCGGGCCATCCCGGTTCCCGCGCATCCCCGCCCGGCCCATATCACGCCCTGACGATTGGGGCCAGTGCACGCTGGCTCAAGACCTGGATGTCGAGAGGATCTAGTCTCACCGTGAGCGGGCGCGCCGGGTGCCCCGGAGGTGGAGAACCCAATGTCGACCCTGACCGACAAAGAGCAGCTCGAAATCGACCGCGCCAACGAATCGGGGCACACTCCTGTCGTCTTCGTGCACGGGCTGTGGCTGCTCTCCAGCAGCTGGGACAAGTGGCGGGCGCTGTTCGAGGACAACGGATTCTCGACGATCGCACCCGGATGGCCGGATGACCCGGACAGCGTCGAGGAGGCGCGCAAAGACCCCGAGGTGTTCGCCCACAAGATGGTCAAGCAGGTGACCGACCACTACCTGGAGGCCATCGCCGCTCTAACCCTGCCGCCGGTGGTGATCGGGCACTCGTTCGGCGGTCTCATCGCGCAGAAGATCGCGGGCGAGGGCGTGGCGTCTGTGACCGTGTCGATCGACAACGCACCGTTTCAGGGCGTGCTGCCGCTGCCGGCCTCGTCGCTGAAGTCGTCGGCGCCGGTGCTCGCGCACCCGACGAGTATCGGCAAGGCCGTCGCGCTGACCTTCGAGGAGTTCAGCTACGGCTGGGCGAACCAACTCGACGAGGCTGAGGCCCGCGAACTCTACGACACCTACCACGTGCCTGCCTCGGGCGTGCCGTTGTTCCAGGCCGCGACCGCGAACCTGAACCCGTTCTCTGAGACCAAAGTCGACACCAAGAACCCCGAGCGCGGCGCGCTGCTGCTGATCTCCGGACAGGGCGACAACACGGTGCCGTTGGCGATTATGGAGGCGTCGTACCGGCTGCAGTCGAAGAACGTGGGGGTGACCGAACTCGTCAAGATCCCGAACCGCGGGCACTCCCTCACGATCGACCACGGCTGGAAAGAGGTTGCCGACACCGCGCTCGAGTTCGTGCAGGCGCACACCGAGCGGTGACTCAGGGTCGCTGGGAGGTCGCCGGACGTTCGGTGGGCGTCTCGAGCCCCGAGCGTAGGCTGTGCGCATGGCCGAGGCGATCGTGATCGAAACTGCTACCCACCACTCCCAGCGACAGGCGCGCCGCGGGGTGTTCCTGGGCGTAGCGTCGCTTGCCCTCTCACTTCTCGCGGCTTTCTGGGCGGTCATTCTGTGGGCGGTGGGTCTCGGAACCACTCCCACCGACTCGGCCTACGGCGTCGCGTTGTTCGTGTTCGCGGCGGCCGGGGTGGTCGGCGTGATCGTGTTCGTGCTCACGGTGGTGGTTGCGGTGCTCGCGCTTCTTCGCAATACGCAGGTCGGGGTGGTGTGCGCCTCTGTGGCGCTCGCCGTCGCCGTCGGATCGCTGGTGGTCGGCCTGACTGTCGCGATCTCGGTTGCCGGCTAGCGGTCGTCTCTACTCCAGGACGAGGACGATCTTGCCGAGCAGGTGGCCGGCGATGAGTCGCTGGTAGGCCTGGCTCACCCGCTCGAGCGGGAAAACGGAATCGATGGGAAACTGCAGCTCGCCCGAAGCGATGAGTCCGGCGACCTCAACGACTCGCTCTTCTCGGAATCCCGAGCTGCCCACCGAGGTGGTGCCGAACTCCCCCGCTGCCGCGTAGTCGGCGATCGAGTTGACGCGGGATGCGGGAGCTCCCGCGGCGAGCGCGGCGTCCACGGACTCGCGCCCGTGATTGTCGAGCGCCGCGGTGATGTGATGCTCGCGAAGGGCATCCACGAGCCCGGGTCCGTACGCGACGGGGATGACGCCGAGCGACTCGAGAAAAGCGTGGTTGGCGGGGCTCGCCGAACCGATGACGGTGGCGCCCGTGCGCTTCGCCAACTGCACCGCGAGAATCCCGACGCCGCCGGCCGCCGCGCTGACGAAGACCGTGTCATCGGGGCCGAGGTTCAGGGAGTCGACGGTCGCCGTCGCCGTTCGCACCGAGACCGTCAGCGCGCCGGCGATATCGAATGTCATCGCCTCCGGCTTGCGAGTCAGGGTCGATGCCTTCGCGATGACGAAGTCGGCCTGAGCGCGGTTACCGATCTGGGCGAAGACCTCGTCACCAAGGGTCCAGTCGGAAACGTCGTCACCGAGTTCGTCGATGACTCCCGCGAAGTCGTGGCCATTGCCACTGGGCAGCTGGGTGGGTTTGCCGCTCGCGGTGGGGAGACCGCGGAAAAGCTTCGCATCCAGCGGGTTCAATCCCGCCGCGCGTACCTGAACGCGCACCTCACCGGGCCCGGGGTGCGGTTCCGGCACCTCCACCACGGTGAGCACTTCCGGACCACCGAGCTGTGTGTATTCGACGCGACGAGGCATGCCTCCACTGTACGACGGGCCTGTCATCGCACGACGGCCCGTGCGGTCGATCTGCGACGATTGGCAGGTGACCACCCTGCTCATCAACCTCGGCCTCGTCGCGATCGGCGTCGTCGCCATCACGGCGGGCGTGCTGACCTACCGCAACGCCGAGCGCATCACCCAGGATGCGCGTCGCATGCTCAGTGACATGTTCGAGTCGTCGATGCCGCAACTCTTCCAGCAGCCGACCGGATCTCACGGCGCCAGGGGAACGGGCATCGGGTTCGGAATTGCGGGGGCGATTCTGATCGTCGCCGCGGCCGTGGCCACGGCGACGGGCGTCAACTGGGCGTGATCCTCAGCTTCACCCGCGGCTTCTGTCCCGCCTTGCCGCGGCTTTCGATCCACATGAAGATGCGGTATTCGAGACGGTACTTGGCGAGGAAGGTTTCGCCCATGGCAGTGACGGCTGCGGAGTCCGAGATGATCTCCGCAACTGCGTCGTAGCGTGGCGCGTCGTCGGCCACCTTCCCCATGCGGGTTGACGGGCTGAGCTGCACGCGCCCGCTGTTGCGGAGCCGCTTGACCTTGCCGCTGTCTTCGGGAGTGGTCACGATGAGGGAGTCGCCCTCGCGTGCGATCCACACCGGCGTCGACACCGCCGCTCCCGACTTGCGGAACGTGGTGAGCGAAACGAAATTCTCGTCGCCGAGCGTGAGGAGGGCCATGGTGTGAGACTACGTCGCTGGCACACGTGAAACGGACCGCCACCCGAGGGTGACGGTCCGTTCGTCAAGTTCGACGCGATCGAAGGTAGAGCGAACTACCTAGCGGCGCAGCCCCAGACGCTCGATCAACGCGCGGTAACGCTCGATGTCGATGTCCTGGAGGTAGCCCAGCAGGCGTCGGCGCTGGCCGACGAGCAGCAGCAGGCCACGACGTGAGTGGTGGTCGTGCTTGTGCTCCTTGAGGTGCTCCGTGAGGTCCTTGATGCGGTGCGTGAGCATCGCGACCTGGACCTCGGGGGAACCCGTGTCACCTGGGTGGGTAGCGTACTCGTCGATGATCGCCTTCTTGACACTGGCTTCAAGAGCCATAAGGTGATCCCCTTTCTCCTCGTTGCGCGGTGCTCACGCGTCGGGAAACGACGCTGGCAGGATGCCTGAGCTCTCTTTATCCGCGGCCGTTAGACGGCAACCTTGTGAGTTTAGCAGACGGGGTTCGACGCGGGACAGCGCGTCGTGCTTACCAGAGGACAGCGACCCCTCGCCAGTGGCGCGGGACCCAACCTCGTTCACCTTATGACTCTGTCGCGTTGACGCTGCGCGGCGTAATTTCTGGGCATGCAACCAGAACCATCGCCTCCCCTCGACCAGCTCGCCGCCCTGGCGAATCACCGAGCGACGCCGAGCGTGACCCTGCAATTGGCAACCTCCCCGCTGGCCGTCGATATCTATCCGACTCGAATCGAGTTCCGCAATCTGGCGGCCGAGGTAGAACGGCAGCTCGACGTGCACGACACCCCGTCGCCGGTGCGCAAACGGATGGCGGCCGCGCTTGCCGCGCTGAACGACGACGAGGAGTTCTGGCGGTCGCAGGAGGAGGGCCTCGTGGTGCTCGCCGACGACGAGCAGCTGAGGGCATTCTCGATTCACGAAACGGTCTCCAACACGGTTGCTGTCGGCGATCGATTCGACATCGGCGCACTGCTGCGAGACGCGACCGCTCCCGACCGGGCGTTCCTCCTCGAATTGACCGAGGGCTCTGTGCGACTGCTCGCCCTGACGCGCGATCGCGCGCCGATCGAGGAGACGCTTCGAATTCCCGATGACGTGCGCCTCGAGCTGACTTACGCCGACAACACCGGAGACGCCGACAAGGAGCGTGCCGGCGGGGCGGTCGGAGAGAACCCCGAGCGCCGCCGCTACAGCTCGATCGTGCAGGATGTCGTGCTGACCAGGATCGGCCCGCGCGGCTGGCCCATGGTGCTCGCCGCGAGCATCGAACTCGAGCCCGCGTATCGTGCGATCAACCGCTACCCCGCCCTCGTCGACGAGAGTCTCGGCATCAATCCCTCCTATCAGGAGCCGGGAGATCTCGCCGACCGTGCCTGGGCGATCATCGACGCGAGGCGACAGTCCGACCTCGCCGCCTGGCGCGACCTCTTCGGCACCCGGCACGCCCACGGTCTCGCGGTGTCGGGACTTCAGGATGTCGCGGCCGCGGCAACGGCGGCGGCGGTCGAGGAGCTGATCTTCGACGTGGACGCCGTCGTCCCGGGGTCGATCGACGAATTCGGGGTGATTCACGCCGGCGACCTCGCCACTCCGCCGATCTACAACGTCGTCGACGAGATCGTCTCACGCGTGCTGTCCGCCGACGGGCGAGTGCGCTCCGTGCACGCCGACGAACTCGTCGACGAGTCTCCGGTGGCGGCGATGCTGAGGTTCCCCGTCTCGCAATAGCGGGTTATACCAGAAGAACCCCGTTCTGGGACCCGGGGGCAGTTCACCAGCAAGCGCCCCTACAGTGGCCCCATGAGTGAGCGTTCGATCGAACCCGTCTACACGAGTGCTGTCGCACTCGGTCGCGCGCTGTTCGGCTCCTGGCGCCTGCGCCCCGTTATCACCGGAGCGGAGAACATCCCGAGCACCGGCGGTGCGGTGCTGGCCATCACCCACTTCGGCTACCTGGAGTTCGCTCTGGTCGAGTGGGCCACCTGGCTGCACAACAAGCGCCGCATCAGGTTCATGGCGAAGAAGGAGGCCTTCGACAAGCCCGTCGTCGGTGCGCTCCTGCGATCCATGAAGCACATCTCGGTCAATCGCAAGGCGGGTGCTGCGGCATACGCCGACGCCATCGTCGCTCTCCAGCGGGGGGAGTTGATCGGCGTCTTCCCGGAGGCCGGAGTCAGCGCATCCTTCACCGTCCGAGCCCTGAAGACCGGTGCCGCTCGCCTCGCCGCAGAGGCCGGGGTGCCCCTCATCCCGGTCGCGGTGTGGGGAGGGCAGCGATTGATGACCAAGGGCCACAAGGTCAAGTGGGCAGAACGTTTCGGGGTTCAGGTGAGCTTCACGTTCGGCTCCCCCGTCTTTGTCGGGCCGGATGACGACGTCGCGGCCACGACCGACGCACTCCGCGATCGTCTTCAGGAGATGGTCGACCAGCTGCAGCGCGAGTACCCGGTCAGCGGCCAGGGCCAGTGGTGGCAGCCCGCGGATCTCGGCGGTACCGCTCCAACACCTGCGCAAGCGGAAGCGATGGAAGCGGAACGAGTGCGGGTCCGCGAGGCCCGGCGGTAGGCGGGCGATCAGTCACCCCACCAATAAACTCGGATGATGCAGACCCGAGCACCCGCGGCGACGGAACCGGGATGACCGAGGCGCTCGTTCTCGACGTCGTCCTGCTGCTGCTCCTGCTCGCCTACATCGGATACGGGTTTCGCAACGGGCTCTCGCGCAGCGCGTTCACCATCGTCGGAGTGATGGTCGGGGTCGTTGCCGCGTTCTTCCTCGCGCCCCTGATCGGCGATTGGGTGCCCATCCCGTTCCTGAAGCTGGGAGCGAGCATCGTCGCCGCGATCGCCCTGGTGGTGGCCGGGCACGCCCTGGGCAGCGTCGTCGGTCGAGGCGTGCGACGCGGCCTCGAACGGACCCCGCTGGGCGGGGTGGATCGCGTGCTCGGCGGCGTGGTGACCGGCGTGGTCGCGGCGCTCGTGGTGTCGGTACTGTCGTTCAGCGTGGGGCAGCTGGGTGTTGCGCCGCTGACTCGCGCCATCGCCGGATCGACGGTGCTGAGAACGATCAGCGCGATCGCCCCCGACCCGGTCGAGGCCTTCCTCGCCCAGGTGCGCGGCACCGTGCTCGACCAGGGCATCCCCCTCGTGATCGGCGCGTTCACCGGCGAGGCTCCGGCGTTACCGCAGATCGACACCGGTAGCGAGGCGCTCAACGTCGCCGCCCGGTCCGTCGTGCGCATCACCGGCAACGCGCCCGCGTGCGGGCAGTCGCAGTCGGGCACCGGCTGGGTGGTCGCGGACGACCGGATCATCACCAATGCCCACGTGGTGGCCGGGGTCACCGAACCCGTCATCGAGGCCCCGGACGGACAGGCGCTGAGCGGACAGGTCGTCTACTTCGATCCGATCGACGACCTCGCCGTGATCGCCGTGCCCGGGCTCAACGCCGGCGCCCTGCCGCTCGGCTCGACCCTCGCCACCGGCGCGCAGGCCGCGTTCGAGGGCTACCCGTACGGCGGGCCATTCTCGGCCGGAGGAGCAGACGTGATCGCCGTTGGATCGCCGCAGGTCGCCGACATCTACGGTGACTCCCGGGCCCCGCGTGAGGTGTACACCCTGGCGGCCGACGTGCGCGAGGGCAATTCGGGCGGCCCGCTGCTCAGCCTCGACGGCACGGTCGTCGGGGTGATCTTCGCCAGGAGCGGCGATACCCAGAACGTCGGTTACGCGATGACGATGGCCGAGGTCGACCCCGTGGCCGATCAGTCCGCGGGACTCGTTGCACCGGTATCGACCGGCGACTGCATCGCCTGAGGCAGCGGCAGCACGGTCATCCGGCGGTCGGGACCGCAGCCCGGTTGGCCGGCTGCCTCGCCCGGACGACGATTCCCCACCCGATCAGGCCCTGCCCCGCGATGTACAGCAGCATGATGATGAAGTCCGACTCCCAGAGCGAGAACGCCGGGAGGAACAGCTTCAGCGCGAGGAGCGTGTCTGAGGCGAGGAACAGCACCCCACCGATCCCGATCAGTCGTGTCGTGCCGAGGGCGGCCGCGGTCGACGCCGCGAGGATGACTCCATAGCCGGCCACCGGAACCAGCAGTACGCCGACCGAGGGCAGCAGGATGGCGAGCAACCCGACCCACCAGAGCACGAGAACGGCGGCCAGGCGTGGGATCGGCCGGTCACGCAGCACCCGCAGGAAAAGGACCAGGTACGCCACGTGGGCGAGGAAGAAGAAGCCGAGCCCGAACAGGAATGCGGAATCGGCCGGGCTTGCGATCAGGATGTCGCCCGCCCACGAGAATCCGATTGCCAGCGCCGACAACGCCGCAACCACTCCGCGGCGGGAGGGGAGGCACAGCAGCACCGCCAGGAGCAGGGCCGGCATCAGCAGGCCCTTGGTCACTGTCGAGAGCGGGGACACGGCCGCAAAGAGCCCGACGAGATGCAGCGCCCCGACCAGCAGGAACGGAAGGAAGGCCCAGATTCGCTTCACGAGTACCAGCGTAGGGTGGGGCAATGGCGACGGAAGCCGACTGGCACATCCTGAAGTCTTCGATGGTGCGGGCCGTGAGCTATGTCGAGGAGACCTGCGAGCTTCGGGTTCGGTTCGTCTCCGGCGCCGTCTACCGGTACCACGAGGTTCCCGCCGACGTCGCCGCCGCCCTCCTGTCCCCGCCTGACGGATCGAGCGGGCGCTACTTCAACGAGCACGTGCGGGATGCGTTCGACTACGACGAGGAGCCGCGCTAGCGACTGACGACCATGGAGACGAACGTCGCCACCAGGCTGCACACCGTGCCGTAGACGACGATCGTAGCGGTGGCACCCCACGCGATCCGGCGATTGAGGGCATCGCGAACCTCCGAGCGGATGACGCCGAAATCTCGGTTGAGTTGTTGGGTGTCGAGCGCGACAGCGTCGGCGGATGGCCAGGTGCTCACGCGGTCGGCGAGGTCGGACAGGTTGGCGACCTCGTCGCCCGTCAACAGGATCGGGGCACCGGAGAGTTCGCTCACGAGGTCGCGTGAGCTGATGACCCGCACCGTCGATGCCGGAACCTTGACGGTGAGCCTCCGCGGGTCGACCACCACCAGAAGCGGCCGCACCCGCACCGGCTCTCCCACCACCCCCGCCAGGATGGATGAAACCTGGTCACCCTGCTGGCGAGCGCAGCGGATGTCGTCGCGCTCCTCTCCCGCGACGATGAGGGTGTCACCGTCGATGACGATGTCTTCGCGCCCGTAGTTCGCGGTGCGCACGGAGTACACGCCGGGCCGCCCGATCAGGAGGTGGTCGAGCACCGAGTTGTGCAGCGGGAGGTCGTGCAGCACATCCCAACTCGGGCCGACGTTCTCCAGCGCGTCTCCGACCAGCAGTTCGCCGAGCGCGCCGCTGTACGACGCCCGAGCCTTCTCGGTGAGCGGGTTGATGCCGAACAGGCGAGCGATGCGCCCTCGGCTGCGGGCGATGGACTGTGCCTGCACGACGTCGCTCATCGCCGACTGGCCGGCGACCCGCTCGCGGAGGGTGGGAGTGTGCGTCATCCGTCCCCCTCCTGTCTTCGGGGAACGGCAGAAATACGTTGGGCCGGAGGCTCCCCCGCCTCCGGCCCTACTCGCGGCGATGAATCGCTTCGAATCGGAACTTCCCTCCCCCGAGGTTCGTTCGTGGTAACAGTCTGCTCGACCCGCGAAAACCGCGAAACCCCCATTAATGGGCATCCTCGTCAGGGGGACTCGATGCCTCTCGGCAGGTCTCCGGTCGTCACCAGGTGCAGCCGCTGGGTCGACCTGGTCATGGCGACGTAGAGCGCGGCCGCGCCGCGCGTGATCTCGTCGACGATGCGCTGCGGCTCCACCACGACGACCGCGTCGAACTCGAGGCCCTTCGAATCCTGCGGCGTCAGCACGGCGACAGCGCGCGTCAGGCCGGCGGCCCCGCGGCCGACGTCGCGCCCGAGTTGCTCAGCGAGGGCCGGGTAGATCTCGTCAACGAGAGAGCCGCTGACGATCACCGCGAGGGTGCCGCCGGAATCGATGGACCGGTCGGCCACGACCGTCTGGGCCACCGCCTGGGAGAGATCGGCCGAACGAACGACATCGACCGGCCAGCGGCTCTCGCGCACGGCGCGCGAGCGGGTGATGTTGACCCCGTGCGCGAGCGCCATCGCCTCGGCCACCTCGGAGATCTGGGCGGGGGTGCGGTAGTTGACCGTCAGCTCTTCCAGACGCCAGTTGTCACCGACGTGCGGGCGCAGCGCCCCGTCCCAACTGGTCGCCCCGGCGGCGGCCGATGCCTGCGCGATGTCCCCGACGATCGTGAACGACTTCAGGGGGTTGCGCCGCATCAGCAGGCGCCACTGCATCGGCGACAGCTCCTGAGCCTCATCGACGACGATGTGCCCATACGCCCAGGTGCGGTCTGACGCGGCGAGCTCGGCGGTGGTGCCGCGCTCGACGGATGCCTCGAACCCCTCGGCCAGCGTGCGCGCGTCGACGAGCCCCTCGACCTGCATGTTCTCGATCGCGGCCTGCGCGTTCTCGATGTCGCGCTTGCGTTGCTGCTTCTGCTCGCGCTTGGAGGCGTCGGCAGAGGCATCCACCTCTCCCAGCAGCTCCGCTGCCTCATCGAGGAGCGGCACGTCGCTGATGGTGAACGCAGCGTCGCGATTGCGGAGCAGGAGCGCCCGCTGCTCGGGAGTCCACCGCGGCGTCAACGACTCCAGCCACTGCGGCCGGGCGTAGAGGTCCTGCAGCAGCTTCTGCGGGGTGAGCGGCAGCCAGGCGGGGTTGAGGGCGACCTTGACGTC
>Ga0247739_10000280_pt1 | contig 17725 bp, 11 predicted proteins | sample UWRJL058202B2_FD_180943 | JGI IMG/M metagenome (GOLD analysis project Ga0247739, IMG submission 180943) | Plant litter microbial communities from Arlington Agricultural Research Station in Wisconsin, United States - UWRJ-L058-202B-2 | ecosystem: Environmental > Terrestrial > Plant litter >...
AAAATGGGTTACTGCCGTGCAGTAAGAATTGGAAATATTGTGGAAGTAGCCGGAACTGTGGCTATTGTGGATGGTGAAAAAGTGAAAGCTGATGATGCTTATGCACAAACCAATAATATCATTGAAAGAATCTCAAAAGTACTGGAAGAAGCAGGCGCAAGTTTGAACGACGTGATCAGAACCAGGATTTTTACTACAAACATGGTTTACTTTGATGACATTGCACGTGCTCATGGTTTCTACTTTAAAGATATAAAACCAACTACCGGAATTTATGAAATCAACGGATTGGTTTCTTCGGATTATTTGGTTGAGATTGAATTTACAGCTGTTTTACAATAGTATAAAATAACAGTTATTGACCATTTTCAAGTATTAATCGGTCAAAAGCAATATTTGTTTTAAATTTCATCGTAAATTTGCGGCTCTTTTCTTATTCAGGGTTTTGAAAAGAAGGAGTTTATAATAATCGTTCATTTAATCTTAATGCAAGAATGAAAATTGCAGTGGTAGGCGCTACCGGCTTGGTAGGCGGCGAAATCCTCAAAGTGCTCGAAGAGCGTAATTTCCCGGTAACGGAACTATTGGCCGTTGCATCAGAAAGATCTGTTGGTAAGGAAATCACATTCAAGGGTAAACAGATAAAGGTGATCGGATTTGAAGATGCCATCGCAGCCAAACCTGAGATTGCTATATTTTCTGCGGGTGGTGGAACTTCATTGGAACTGGCTCCAAGGTTTGCGGAAGCAGGTATTACAGTTATTGATAATTCTTCTGCATGGCGCATGGACGCTACCAAAAAACTGGTAGTTCCTGAAATTAATGCGATTACACTTACGAAAGAAGATAAAATTATTGCAAATCCTAACTGCTCAACCATTCAGATGGTAGTAGTTTTGAATCCTTTGCACGAAAAATATAAGATTAAACGCGTTGTTGTTTCTACCTATCAGTCAGTAACCGGTACCGGAAAAGCAGCTGTTGACCAGTTGTTTTCAGAAAGAGCCGGCGATCATAGCAAAGGAAAAGTTTATCCTCATCCGATTGATTTGAACGTATTGCCACATATTGATTCATTTCTTGACAATGGTTATACCAAAGAAGAAATGAAAATGGTGAACGAAACGAAAAAAATTATGGGAGATGATTCCATTGCCGTAACTGCTACTACGGTTCGCGTTCCAACTATTGGTGGTCATTCAGAAGCAGTTAATATTGAATTTGAAAATGAATTTGATCTTGACGAAGTACGGAAAATCCTGAGTGAAGCAGAAGGCGTAATTGTGCAGGATGATCCAAAGAATTTCCTTTATCCAATGCCATTAACGGCACATGGTAAAGACGAAACATTTGTAGGACGTATTCGTCGTGATGAATCTCAGCCTAAAACATTGAATTTGTGGATTGTAGCAGACAATCTTCGTAAAGGTGCTGCCACAAATACCGTTCAGATCGCTGAGTTTTTATTGAAACATGATCTGGTAGGAGCCGTTGCTCAGGAAGCATAAAACAGCTTTTTGGATCAATTTATCTTTTAAAAAATAATATTCAATGAGCAACACACAATGTTCAATTTTCAAGTGTTGAACATTGTGTGTTGTTTATTTTTAATAATGCAAAAAAAGAGCTTCACCTTACGGAGCTCTTTTTATATAAAATCCAATTCCAATTTTTCCTTCCATCTTCCCTTTCATCCCTGCCCAGCACCCCATGCCCTTCATCTATCCACTTCTCCCATCACTACATCAATTGAACCAATAATTGCAACCAAATCTGCTAGTAAAGCGCCTTTGGACATTTCTCCGATTACCGACAGATTATTAAAACAACAAGATCTTGCTTTGCATCTTACCGGAACATCAGATCGGCCATCTGTTCTGAAAAAGAAGCCAAGTTCGCCTTTGGGACTTTCAGCACGTGCATAAAAATCCATTGCTTTTGGACGGATTTTTTTTGGAACAATTGCCTGAGGATCGAAATCACGTGTTCTTTTGTGGTTTCCTGTAAGCTGAGTCAGGCTTTGTTCAATAATTTTTAATGATTCCCAGCACTCAGCTACGCGGACCCAGGTTCTATCCCAACAGTCGCCCACAGTACCTACTTTTCCTTCCCCGATAGGAATATCAAAATCAAGTTCCGGATAAACGGAATAGTTATCTACACGCCTCAAATCATATTTCAATCCGGCGGCTCTTAACATAGGTCCGGTACAACCGTAATTAATTGCTACCGGCAAAGGCAATACGCCCACATTAGCTGTCCGTTCAATAAATATTTTATTATCTATTACTAACTGCTGTAATTCAACAAGTTTTGGTTTTAAATATTTTACAAATTCAAGGCAACGTTCTTCAAATCCTACCGGCAAGTCATAAAAAAGTCCGCCAATCCAGATATAATTATACAGCATTCTGGCACCGCAAGTCCATTCCAGTAACCTCAAAATCTGCTCCCGGTCGCGCATCATCCACAAAAATGGTGTATATGCCCCAATATCCAGTGCATAAGTACCCAAAGCGACAAAGTGCGAAGCCAAACGGTTTAGCTCGGCAACCACAACACGTATATATTCAATGCGTTTTGGAATATCATTTTCAATTCCCAGCATGCGTTCCACGCCCATTACGTAGGCATGTTCCGAATTCATAGACGCTACATAATCAAGACGGTCTACGTAAGGAATGATCTGATTAAAAGGCAGTGATTCTGCATGTTTTTCAAAACAGCGGTGCAAATAGCCTAAGTGAGGTATTACATCCAGCACTACTTCTCCGTCCGTAACAACTTCTAATCTTAAAACGCCGTGCGTAGATGGATGTTGCGGACCCATATTCAACACCATTTCCTCCGTACGGAGATTTTCCGCGTTGTATTTTGTAGGAGCTGAAACCGCCAGATATTCCTTTTTATACTCGTATTGTATCGCGTTACTCATGCAGGTTATCTGTCTGAAACTAAGTAATTATAAACGTTAAAACCTGACCAGTTTCTGATCCAGGACCTCTACCCGTAACGGACCGATCGGGCGGCCTTCATTATGCAGACGGTCGACAGCGGTGATGTAATAAACATATTTGTTGCCCGACCGGACTGAATTATCTACAAAGCGTTCTCCCTCATGACACATGCCAATAATACGCCTTGGATCATAAGCAGTGGCCTTTTCGTCCGCGGTAAATCGGTATATCACATAATACCACGCCAGATCCCCGTCTGATGCAGAATCTGGTTTTTCCCAGAAAAGTTCAAGACCATTGTTAAGTAATGTTGCTTTAAGGCTTTTGGGAGAAAGTGGTGGAATATGATCTTTCCATGGCATAGTAGGCACCAGGGCAGGATATTTGAAAAAATCTTTTCGAAGCGAATCAGCAAAGCCAAGATTGTTATTGCGCAGAGAACGGGAGCTGAAGAAAATTGCACCATCCGTTTCATCCTCCCGGAAATATCTGACCTGATTGGGGATTTCGATTGGATTAGCCCAGTTTGTATCTTTTTCTTTATAGCCAACCCGATATGCGCCCATACCTACGTACAAATGGCGGCCATAGGAATTTTGCGACCACCAGTCTACCAGATTTTTATAAGGCACTTTTCCAAAACCGGAAGAAAAATATACTTGTGGAGCAATATAGTCTACCCATCCTTCTTTTATCCATTTTCTACTATCAGCAAAAAGATCATCATAAGAGGCGAGAGCGCCATAGGTTTTAGAGCCTTCAGGATCCGTTCCTTTATTCCGCCACACACCGCAAGGACTAATTCCAAATTTAAGTTTTGGCTTTAATTCGTGCAATGCATCATGAATCTGCTTAACGAGCAAATCTATATTATTCCTTCTCCAATCAGCTTTACTTGCAAATCCCTGTCCGTATTTTTTGAATGTTTCATCGTCATTTATGGTCTGCCCGGCAACAGCATAAGGATAAAAATAGTCGTCAAAATGGATTCCGTCTACATCATAATTTTTTGCGACATTCAAAGTCATTTCTGTAATAAAACTTCTTGCTTCGGGTAAACCAAAATTAAATAACTTGTACCCATCGTAACTTAAAATCCACTCAGGATGAATACGACTGATATTTTCTGAGGAAATACTTTTTGAGGATTTATGCACTAACCGGTTCAGATTCAGCCAGGCATGAAATTCCAATCCGCGTTTATGTGCCTGTTCAATCATGTAATCCATCGGATCCCATAATGGAAACGGTTCACGTCCTTGTCGGCCAGTCAGCCATTCTGACCAGGGTTCAGGGCTTTTTGCATAAAATGCATCACCTGCCGCCCTTACCTGAACGAAAACCGCATTCATGCCTAAATTTTTATGAAAATCAAGAAGATTAGAAAATTCTTCCCTCTGTACGTCCGGTGTAAGATTCTTACTGCTTGGCCAGTCGATATTATCCACTGTGGCGATCCATACTGCCCTGAATTCCCTCTTAGGAGGCAGTATATTTTCAATTTCATTGCTTTGGGCTACACAGCTTTCCAGCAAAAAAATATCTAATAAAAGGAAAAGCGTAATAACTTTAAATTTTCTCACTATAAGAGGTATGCAAAATGTTAATCTGATCAAAGTAACGTAATTTGGTACAAAGTTAGCCGAGAACTATCTGAATTTCATCTTTCGGTATCGGATTTTGGTTTATTGATATCATGTCAGTTTAATCTTTCATTCTTAACTTATTTATATTTTTCATATTTACCTTTGGCAGCGGAATCTAAATACCCAAATAATCTTCGGCTAAATTATTGTTATTCTGAATAATTTTTCTGGATATTTATTGTGTAATTACAAGGATTTTTTGTGTCAGACCGTAATTACTACCCTTTATATTACTGCTATAACGTTTAAACTTGTATCCCATATTGGAACCATTTGTCAAAACCACTAAGAAAAACGTCCTTTTTGAAGTCGCATGGGAGGTTTGTAATCAGGTTGGAGGAATTTATACTGTAATAAGAACCAAAGTACCCGCAATGGTAGAAAAGTGGGAAGAGAACTACTTTTTATTAGGCCCTTATTTTGAAAAGAAAGCTTCTTCTGAATTTGAAGAGATAACAGACATGGACGATTCCCCGGCCGGCCGTACTGTTAAAAGATTGCGTGAAATGGGATACGTAGTCCATTACGGCTACTGGTTGGTTACTGGTAAACCGCGGGTTGTTTTATTTGATCTGGATAGTATCAATAAAGAGCTTGATGTTATCAAATTTAATTTGTGGGAACGCAATCGTATTTCTACAATTAATGTCGAACCCCTGGTTAACCAGACACTTTGTTTTGGAGAACTTGTAAGAATATTTTTAAAAGAATACGCAGAAGATAACGCCAAACGGGAAGACATTTCTGCACAGTTTCACGAATGGATGGCCAGTAGCGGACTTCCTGAACTAAAACGTGAAAATGTAAAAATTGCAACGACTTTCACTACACATGCTACTATGCTGGGCCGCTATCTGGCTCAGAATGTGACTGGGTTTTACAGCAAGCTTCCATTTTTTGATTGGGAACAAGAAGCCAGAAATTACGGAATAGTTACACAATGCTCGGTTGAAAGGCAGGCAGCCCTGAGTGCAAACGTACTTACTACGGTGAGTGATGTTACAGCGCGGGAATGTGAAGTATTTTTGGGCCGGATGCCCGATTTAGTGACTCCGAATGGCTTAAACGTAGTTCGCTTCCAGGCTGTGCATGAATTTCAGAATCTGCATTTAAAATACAAAGAACGAATTCATGATTTTGTGCTTGGACATTTTTTCCCAAGTTACTCTTTTGATCTTGACAAAACTTTATACTTCTTTACATCAGGCCGTTATGAATATAGTAATAAGGGTTACGACTTAACTTTGGAAGCACTTGCCAGATTAAACTGGAAAATGGTGCAGGCTAATATGGATACGACTGTCGTTATGTTTATCGTTACCAAACAGCCTTATACTTCTATTAATCCTGATGTATTGCAGTCAAGAGCGGTACTGAATGAATTACAGGAAACCTGTACAGCAATTGAAAAAGAAGTAGGTGAAAAATTATTCCTTGCAACTGCGTCCGGGACAGACCATAAAATGCCTGATCTGAACAATTTTGTGGATGAATACTGGCGCCTTCGTTTGCGCCGTACTATTCAAACCTGGAAAACAGATAAATTACCTGCCTTCGTAACGCATGATTTGAAAGAAGAAGATGGCATTACTGAATTTTGTAAAAAGGCTAATCTGATCAATAATGAGCGTGACAGAGTAAAAATCGTTTATCATCCTGATTTTATTTCTTCCACCAATCCACTTTTTGGACTAGATTATGGTCAGTTTGTGCGTGGGTGTCACTTGGGCGTTTTCCCAAGTTATTATGAACCATGGGGTTACACACCTCTGGAATGCGTAGTTCGTGGTGTACCTACTGTTACAAGTGATTTGTCGGGATTCGGGGATTATATCATGCAGATCATGCGGGACTATGAAAACCGGGGCATTTATGTAATCAACAGAAAAACACAAACGTATACCCAGGCAGCAGACCAAATGGCTGATATTTTATTCAAATTCGTAAAAATGCAGCGTCGCGACCGTATTATGCAGCGTAACCGTGTAGAAAATATTTCTGACGTTTTTGACTGGATGAATCTGCGTTCATATTATGATACAGCACACGATTTGGCTACAAAAAGAAGAAAAGCTTGAAATAAATTCATAATAGAAAACGCCCGCAGATGCCATTGATTAGCATCTGCGGGCGTTTTCTATTGTTTAATTCTTGCATTACTAAAAAAATTCAACACCTTCACATCCATATTTAGCATAAAAAACACCAATGAATTACGTAGAAGTAGAAATGCAGGTTGAATCCGATTTTACGGAAATACTTATTGCAGAACTTGGAGAAATAGATTTTGAGTCTTTTGTAGAAACAGAAGAAGGATTATCAGCTTATATTCAGGAGAAAGATTTTGACGAAATGAAGCTGGAAGAACTGGTTTTCAAATACAAAGAGCTTACAACAATAGTGACTTCCTGGAAAACGTTAGAAAGAAAAAACTGGAATGAGGAATGGGAAAGGAGTTACGAACCCATTGAAGTTGGCGATAAAATACGTGTCCGCGCAACTTTTCATGAACCAAATCCGACTTTTCAATACGATTTGCTGATCCAGCCAAAAATGTCATTTGGAACCGGCCATCACGAAACCACCTGGCTGGTAATGAATGAACAATTAAGCCTGCCTCACAATGGGTTATCAGTTATGGATGTTGGCTGCGGAACCGGAATTCTGACTATTTTAGCTTATAAACTGGGAGCAATTAATCTGCTGGGATTCGATATTGACGAATGGGCTGTTGAAAACACCCGTGAGAACTTTGCCATGAATGATTTGCCTGAACAGGCAGAGGTTTTTCAGGGAACAATAAATGAAGTCAAGCCTGAATTAATTTTTGGAGGAATTTTGGCAAATATTAACAGGAATATTCTACTGGCAGAAATCCCCAAATATGTAAAACATCTCGTTTCTGGCGGCTGGCTCGTAACAAGTGGCTTTTATGAAGTTGATCAGGCTGATATTGAACGTTGTGCAGAAGAAAATGGGTTAAAAAAAGTAAGGTCAAATACGCGTAACCAGTGGGCGACCGTTGTATTTGAAAAAATGTAAATAACCTTTACTATTTCTTAAATTTAAGAAATGGAAATTCGGAAAAGTACTGTGATAACTATGAAGATTTTTAAATACTGCTTTTTCCTTTTGGTCGTACTTGTAGCCGGAACAACGGTTTCGGCACAAAATCTGAAGATTTCGGAAGAGCCGGGCCAGTTTATGGTTCAAATTCGTAAAATGATAGACGGCAGCCGGAATCCGCAGTACATTCGTGCGGCTGCACAGCTGGATAGCGTATGGATGTCTGGTGTAAGTGCTGCACAACAAGCGAAATTTATCAAAATTGTCCGTACTCAAATTGCGAAAGGACAAAAAGCAGGGCCGGTTTTGTTTTTGCTGATGCGTAATACACATTCATTTGCAAAACAATCCTCTCAAAATTTTGATGGATTCTTAGATCTTGCTCTTCAGGCTGGTGAAAAATATGATGCGAAATCATTCCAGAAAGTACTTGAAACTGTTAAAACCATTACAGAAACGAACAAACTTTATGCCGCTAATTACAATTCTCTTTATTTATTAAGTGGATCTTACCGGTATAAATTTGATACAACAAATGCGGAAGTCAGTACTAAAGAGGCAGCTGTTGCGGCTGCAAACGATACCTGGGACACGCCTGTTGATTCTAATTTTGTAATTGCGCCAAAATCAAATCCTTTACCTGTTGTTGCAGGAGCAATACTGGAATTGCAAAATGCTGTATTTGGAATGGTAGCAGCCGGTGATTCGGTAGTATTTGGACCAACCAATGGAAATGTTTTATTAAAAGATGGAATTTTCGTTGGTAAAAATGGCCGCTTTACCTGGGCAACTGCCGGAGATTCATCTATTTATGCTGATTTAGATGCTTATTCTTTCAATATTTCACAGCCTAAACTTTTGGCTGAAAATGTTACTTTTCATGATGAAAAACAACTGGCCAATCCGATAAAAGGAACGATTGAATACAGAGGTATTAAAAAAATTAAAGGCCAGCCTGTACCCTACCCGCGCTTTGTTTCCAATGGGATTGATGCCCGTTTAAAAGCATCACGGAAAAATATAGCCTACAAAGGTGGTTTTGCATTGATTGGAACTGCCATGTACAGTTCTTCACTGAGCGATCAGCCTTCCACCGTTTCTGTTTCTTATAAAGATAAACCTGCATTTAAAGCTGTCAGCAAGAAGTTTGTTTTGAGAGATTCTGTAATTACTTCCTCATTCACTTCTTTTTCAATGCCTTTGGGAACGGATTCGCTTTATCACCCAGGCGTAACTTTCAATTATAATGATGATGAAGGACTTGTAAAACTTGGCCGGGCTGAAAAAACGGATTTTGCTCCACTTCCATACCAGGATTCATATCACAAAATGAATATCTGGGCACAAGCCATGCGATGGAAATTTCCGAATGATAAAGTTGAATTCCTGCGCATTGACGGAAAGCAGGTTGTGCCGGTTAAATTGGAATCTTTCGATTATTTCAAAAAAGAACGTTTCAAGGGAATTAGTCAGGAATATGGATTTCAGCCCATGTTATTGGCAGCAAATTATGCCCAAACGCAGAAAAAATCCAGTTTTCTGGCAGAAGAGTTAGCAGCAAAATTCAAACAAAATCCCAAAATACTTCGCCGTTCACTGGAAAGACTGACTTTGGATGGTTATTTTATTTACAACAAACCAACGGACGAATTTGCTCTCAGCAAAAAAGGTGCTTTGTACGTTCTGGCGAATCTGGATAAATCGGATTATGATAATTTCCAGATTGTTTCACAGTTTACCGCTGATGACGAAAAAGCCAACGCTACGATTTCTCTTCCGGATACATTGCTGACTGTGCTGGGCGTTTCCAGTTTTGTTGTCAGTGATTCCCTGAAAATTTATGGCGTTCCGTCAGATAAAAAGATTGTGATTGGGCGAAACCGTAATTTCGGAATGAATGGTCAGCTGGTTGCTTCCAATTATCAGTTTAGAGGACAAAACCTGAAATTTGATTACAGTCAGTTTTTTGTTAATGTCAGTCCAAATGATTCCATCACTTTTACTCCAAAAGAGAAATTTGTAAAAGGTCAAAAAAGTGAAGTGGGTGGTCATGTTAAATATGAAAAAGGCGGTACATTTTATTTGAGTGATCCAACCAATAAATCGGGAATTCAGAAAGGTAAAAAATCTCCGCGACTCGTTGTACCGGAAGGAATGATGGTTTATTTCGATCAGCCAGAACGTGATTCAGTGTTGTATCCACGTGAAGTTTATTTCAAGATTCCGAAAATTGACATGGACGGACTGGATCAGCGTGATGTAATTTTTGATGGTACTTTTTATGGAAATGGTATTATTCCGGATATTAAAACTATCCTCAAAAGTATGCCGGACAATTCCCTGGGTTTCGAATACAAGCCACCTCTTACCGACATAAAAATTTACAATGGCAAAGCATTAGCCAAACTGACTGATACATTGATCATGGACAATAGCGGCTTACATTCTAAAGCCATTATCAAATATTTGTCGGCTTCCATGACTGCCAAAAACGTGTTATTTGCATCCGATTCCCTGCTTGCTTCCGGCGATGTGGCCAGTATCAAAGAAGCAACAATTGGCAAAGGATATTTTCCGGCTGTTGACTTGAAAGATTATGCGTTGCGCTGGTTTCCGAATTCAGACAGTATGTTTATTAATACACGAGGTAAATCATTTTCTTTCCATAAAGGCACGACAAGCCTGGAAGGAGGACTTTTGCTACGATCCTCAGGCTTGTATGGAAACGGGAAATTGAAACGCGCCGATTCGGAATTATCGTCTCAGGATATTAAATTTAATAAGGAAGGATTTCTTGCAAATAAATCTGTCTTTTCGGTTAATACAGGACAGGAAAAATCATCCAAGAAATTGCTTACCGGAAAGAATGTCAATATTGATTTCAATTTTAAAACCGGAATTGCTAATTTTTTAACGGATGAAACCGGCTTTGGCACTGATTCATCAGGAATGGAAATCCCAACCGCATCATATCAGACCTTGATTGGAACGGCAAAATGGGATATGAATAAAAAGACCATTTTGATAAAAGGATTTGGTGAAACTTCGTCTTACACTTCTACCAATCCGGAACAGGAAGGTTTGACATTCCAGGGATCTGAAGCCACTTATGATGTTGAAAAAGTGTCTCTCAATGTAAAAGGCGTTCCTTACATCCAAACTGCTGACGTAAAAATAATTCCTGATAAAGGACTGATAAGCATTGATTCTAAGGGAATGATAAGTCCGCTCAAAAAGGCCAGAATTGAGATTGATACGCTCAATACCTCGCACAGAATGCGTGATGCCGATATCCGTATTGATTCGCGGAATCACTTTGCAGGTTCTGCTACTTACCAATACATTACGGCCAGAAAAGACACATTTAATATTAAAATGCAGAATTTTGAGTTGAGGGAAATTGGCGCTGCAAATGAAGGAAAACGAAGCAAATCCAATAATAATCAGTCTGCTCCTCTCAAATTTTATACTACCGCCAGAGCTGACGTTAAAGAAACTGAGAATCTGATTCTTTCTCCAAGAATTCAATACAAAGGCGGCATTAATTTAATTGCTTACGAGCCTTCACTACAACTAGATGGATTTGTAAAACCAGTTTTGAAATTCCGTAAAGACTTCCAGAGTTCATGGATTGTTTACAAGGAAGCGCCCGGAGAAACGATTGCTATTAAAATTAATAAAGACCTTAAAAACGAAAATGAACTACCTCTTTCCGTAGGATTGCATTATAATGAAGTGCGTGGCATGTACATGACATTCCTTTCTCCAAAAGAATCCGACGGTGACGAAGACATTTATCTGGCGCAGGGCGCATTGAATTTTGACGAAGAAAGTAAGTCATTTAAAGTAACTCCTCCACCAGGAGCCGATGGATTAATAGATGAATCCAATACTTTGAAATTTGATGATAAAACGGGTATTGCTGATTTTTCAGGACCTTTGAAACTAACCGGAGCTGAATGGCTGCAATCTGCTGGCGTAGTAGAAGCACAGGTAGATAGTTCCAGATTTAGTTTTAATTCAATGCTGCTCTTAAAAATGGGCGCTCTGGAACCAATTTTACAACCATTGGCAGCAAAAATTGTAGAAACAAATCTTGAAGAACAAAATAGTACAGCTGCCGACGACGATGCAGAACAACTTAATAAAAAACTGGCAGCCTTAATCGGTTCCAAAGCGACAGACGCATATATTAAACTTTCAGCAGCAGGTTATAAGCCACTATTTGACGCTTCTCCCATGCTGGATGTTCCGATGGTATTGTCGAATGTGAATTTAAATTGGTCGGCACCGCATGGCGCGTATTACTCAAAAGGTCCAATTGGCGTTTCTAATTTTGGCAGGAATAATATCAATGCTCAAATGGAGGGAGTTCTGGAAATCCGTAGAACTGTTGACGGCGATGAATTCAGTCTGTTTCTACAAGCTTCTCCAGACATCTGGTACTTTTTCGACTACCGGCAGAATGAACTTGGTGTAGTTTCTTCCCAGCTGGATTTCAATGATCAGCTTACTGCAAAATCGAAAAATGTTAAGTCAAAAATGTCTTTGGTTTCTTTGGGAATGGAAGAAAAAGATTTGTTTGTGAACCGGTTTGATGATTTTTATCAGCCCGCAGTCAAAAAAGCCAAGCTTGTAAAAGCGACAGTTAAGAAGAAAGTTACACCTGCGGCAGAGAAGAAAAAGAAGGAAGAACAAGCAGAAGGATTTTGATTTTAAAAAATTGTAGTACTTATTTGACTATTTAATAACAAATTAATAATTTTGCACTCGTATTTTGTTTGGAAAATGACCAGACTATTGTATTTTTGAGAAAAACTTTTAGAATTCAAAATAAACCTGGAATAATACAATATGAGTGTTGCCTTATTTATAGTTACAATTTTAGCAGCTTATCTTTTAGGTTCAATTCCGAGTTCAGTATGGTATGGGATTGGCTATTTTGGAATTGATGTAAGAAAACATGGAAGCGGCAATGCCGGTGCAACCAATACTTTCAGAATATTAGGAAAACGCGCCGGGACTATTGTAATGCTTATTGATGTATTGAAAGGCTGGACTGCAACCTGTCTGGCGTCTATGTTATTTTACATGGGCACAATTGGCGAAACTGAGCTTTTGATGTATAAGATCCTCTTTGGTATCATTGCAATTGTAGGACACATATTTCCTGTATTTGTTCGGTTTAAAGGAGGAAAGGGAATTGCTACTTTACTTGGAATGGTACTCGCTATTCATCCTGAAATTGCTCTTGTTTGTATTACCATATTTATCTTTACTCTTTTAGCTTCTCAGTACGTTTCTCTGAGTTCTATATTGGCTACACTGGCTTTTCCGGTTCTTTCGTGGATTGGGGTTTTTGGCCATCCTGAGCCGTTGCTTATTGTCTTTGGTTTTATTATGTTTATTCTGGTCGTAATAACGCACCAGAAAAATATTGTCAGGCTTATGCAGGGAAATGAAAGTCGTGTAAAGATTTTTGGCAGATCGAAAACTACGAGTATTCGTTAAAAAATATATTTTTATAAATACCAACCCCTAAGGACTCAACCTTAGGGGTTATTTTTTAAATTGGGATTTCATTTTGACAAAATTTTTTGTCTGATTATTTACAAATTTTTGATCATGAACAATTACATTGAAATAAACCGCGATAGATTTTTAAATGAGCTTTTGGATTTGCTGCGGATTCCGTCTGTAAGTGCTGATTCCAAATTCAAACCGGATATGTTAAAAGCAGCTGAATTTGTGAAAAACAGTATTTTAGAAGCAGGAGCAGATCGTGTTGAAATTTATGAAACACCAGGCCATCCGGTTGTTTACGGAGAAAAAATAATTGATGAAAATCTGCCAACTATACTCATTTATGGTCATTATGATGTGCAGCCTGCTGATCCTTATGAGCTTTGGAATTCACCTCCTTTTGAGCCCGTGATTATAGATGAACGAATTTATGCACGCGGGGCTTGTGATGATAAAGGCCAGTTTTACATGCATATAAAAGCGCTGGAAACTATGCTGGCAACAGATTCACTGACCTGCAATGTAAAAATAATGATTGAAGGGGAAGAGGAGATAGGATCTTCACATCTGGAAACATTTGTAAAAGAACACCGCGAAATGCTGAAATGTGATACCATTCTAATTTCCGACACCAGCATTATTGCAAATGACGTGCCTTCTATTGAAACCGGACTTCGTGGCCTCACCTATGTGGAAGTGGAAGTAATTGGTGCTAACCGTGATTTGCATTCCGGAGTTTATGGTGGTGGTGTAGGCAATCCAATCAATATTTTATGTGAAATGATTGCCTCTCTTAAAGATGAAAACGGGCACATTACCATTCCGGGATTTTATGATAATGTTCAGGATTTGACGTCAGAAGAAAGGAATGCTTTAAATGCTGCACCTTTTGATCTGGAAGAATACAAGAAAGATCTGCACATCAGTGACGTTACAGGAGAAACAGGTTACACAACCATAGAAAGAACTTCAGTAAGGCCTACTTTGGACGTAAATGGGATTTGGGGCGGATATATTGGTGAAGGTGCCAAGACCGTATTGCCTTCTAAAGCAAATGCTAAAATTTCTATGCGACTGGTTCCAAACCAAACGGATACTGAAATTTGTGAAATGTTTATCAAACATTTTGAATCAATTGCCCCCGCATCTGTAAAAGTAAAAGTGACGCCGCATCATGGCGGACTTCCTTATGTAACACCTACTGATTCCATTGAGTATGAAGCTGCCGAACTGGCAATGGAAGAATCATTTGGAAAAAAACCAATTCCTACGCGTGGTGGCGGAAGTATCCCAATCGTCGCGTTATTTGAGCAGGAATTAGGAAGAAAAAGTATATTAATGGGCTTTGGACTGGATATTGATGCTTTGCATTCACCTAACGAAAGCTACGGACTTTTCAACTACTATAAAGGAATTGAAACAATTCCCCTATTTTTCAAACACTACGCGAGATTGAAAAGAGTCTAGAGTAAATGAGTTTAAAGTAAAAAGTTCACAGTTTAAAGCTTCGGCATCGATCCTGTGACCTTTTTACTTTGAACTTTGAACTAAAAAACTCCCTACTTCCTACTCCTTCTCTCCTCCCGTTTTAACTTCTTCAAATGCTCAATTGATGCTTTTGCTTCTTTATCCTGACTGGATTTTTTGTCTGCTTTATCGTCTGCCAGTTTGTAATAACGAAGTGCTTCGTCATAATTTTTTTTCATTTCAGAAATTTTTCCAAGTCCGATCAATGAGGATACATAGTAGCCAGCATTAAGGGAATTGGTTTTCACTGAAAAATCAACCGCTCTTTGATAATATTGTGTTGCAAGTTCATAATTACGATGATATTGCATATTGTAATAAGCAAGCACATAAGCCGCATTTCTCCCGCTAACTCCTTCGTAACCAGGCATTCCTTTATCTATTTTATCCAAAATATTTTGGGCCGCTTTTTCTGCTTCTGCTGTTTTTCCTGTTACAAAAGCTGTACGGCAAAAGTATCTTTCGAAATAAGGATTGTTAGGAAATGTCTGCCACATATATTTGGCCATTTCATACGCTTTTCCATATTCATTTTCCATACTGTAAATTTGTAATAGAAAATAGCGCGCTTCAACTCTCGTATAAAATGCATTGTTACCCACTTTTTCCAGTTGCTGTTCACCCAGTTTTTTATTTCCTTTTGGAAAAAGTGCCAGAATAGGTTTAAGCAGCGGATATTCTTTGGGAACCCATTCTGCATAATAGTTATACAAACCATCTCCGAACAATAACTCAGGCGATAAGTCTCCATTACCTTTACATACTTCAAAATATTTCAGTGATTTTTTGCCGGCAAAAGCGGCTTTGGTCCAGCTTTCACGTTCTGCATATAACCGTCCTTTAAACGCATAAGCGGCAGCCAGGAAAAAAGCTGCTTCTACTTTATTCTTTTCAACGTCATAAAGCTTATCCGCCAAATTAATTGTTGAGTCCATCTGAGCAAGAAATGCCTTGTCATAAGTCTCATTATCAGTATTTGGCACTATTTTCCACCATTCGGAAAGCCCCATTAAAAAGTGAGGCATCGGATGCTTTGGATAACGATATTTCAACCACCGGAACTCTACATCAGCTTCCGCAAATTTGTAGTTGTACAGGAGATTAATTGCTTCGGTTGATTCTATTTGTACACTTGGATTTTTAAGAACCATATCGTAATTCTTGTCCAGTTCTGCCGAAGAATATAATTGAGCGACAACTGACGGGATCGGAAAAACGATTGCAATACAGTATATTATTATGATATTCAGTACTCTTTTCATAGCAGGGGGAAATCTGTCAATATAAACGCCGGAATTTTATTTTACGTTTGCAGGAAAGCGTGTTTTTGAAAAAAGAGTTAATATTGAGGCATCAATTAGCTGCTCAGCTGGCAAAATAAACTTACATGACACCATATTTATGATAACAATATTAGATAAGCAATTCATTCCTTTTATAAATCGTGAAACCATTGAAAACCGCATTACTGAACTTGCTGAACAAATAAACAATGATTACAAGGATCGCTGTCCATTATTTTTAGTTGTCCTTAACGGTGCTTTTCTGTTTGCTACTGAGCTGGTTAAAAACATTCCTCTGACTTGTGAAATTACTTTTGTGCGGTTATCATCTTACGCACAAACTGAATCTACCGGAAATGTAAGACAAATCATTGGCTTGGAAGAGAAAATAACGGACCGGGACGTAATTATTATTGAAGATATTGTAGATACCGGACTTACAATGACTCAATTATTATCTCAAATAGAAGATCATAAACCAAAGTCGATAGAAATTGCTACTTTATTACATAAACCGGAAGCTTTACAAAAACCAGTAAAAATGCGCTATGTAGGTTTTGAAATTGAAAACCGGTTTGTTGTTGGATACGGTTTGGATTATGACGGTTTAGGCCGGAATCTGGATGCTTTGTATGTATTGAAAGAATAAAGTTTCTCAAATATTTTTATTAGCAAACCTGTCAGAAAATTCTGACAGGTTTTTATTTCTTTATTATTTAGTTTACTCAACTGAATCAATCATTTATCTCTAAAAAATCAGGTAAAATCACTTGTCATTAAAGGTAATTTTACGCTGAAAAAAATTAATTTAAGGAAGGTATCTTTGGTCAGTAAATCCAACTAATAATCCCTCATATTCTATTCAAGATGATAAAGCTCCAACTAAGATCCAGTGGTGATGCTGTTGCCATGCTTCAGGAATTACTCAATGAATTTGGCTACGAAATTATCGTCAATGGAAAATTTGATGCAGCTACTGATATGGTTGTCAGAGATTTCCAAAAAAGTAATGGACTTGTAAGCGATGGAACAGTATATACCAAGACGTGGACAAAACTGATTAATAATTCCCCGGTTGATATCAGCAAGATGGATTCCTGGTTTTTGAAAGAACAGGACATTATTGACGTTGCACATCAACTGAATATTGAAGTAGCTGTTGTAAAGGCAGTTAATGAAGTAGAGAGCAGCGGCCGCGGATACCTAATAGACGGAAGAGTAAAGATATTATTTGAAGGACATGTTTTCTGGCAGCAGCTTATGGCGAGAGATATTAATCCGGTTCCACTTGCAAAGGGTAATGAAAATGTTTTGTACAAAGCCTGGACAAAGAAATTTTATGTTGGAGGAAAAGGAGAATATGCCCGTCTGGATCAGGCAATAGGTATACTTAACAATGACAAAGTGACCGAAGCTGCTTATGCTTCGGCCTCCTGGGGATTATATCAAGTTATGGGTTTCCATTACAAATCATTAGGATATGATGAAATTATCCAGTTTGTAGGCGAAATGAAGGAAAGTGAAGGACATCAGCTAAAAATCTTTTCGAAATTTATACAAGTTAATAAGCTGACTAGCTTTTTACAGAAAAAACAATGGGCTGAATTTGCAATGCGTTACAATGGAGCCGGTTACAAAGAAAACAAATATGACGAAAAGCTGGAAAAAGCTTATAAAAAGTACAAAGCCCAGGAAAATAATATGTTCTGATCATATATTCTGA
>Ga0247739_10000281_pt1 | contig 17722 bp, 18 predicted proteins | sample UWRJL058202B2_FD_180943 | JGI IMG/M metagenome (GOLD analysis project Ga0247739, IMG submission 180943) | Plant litter microbial communities from Arlington Agricultural Research Station in Wisconsin, United States - UWRJ-L058-202B-2 | ecosystem: Environmental > Terrestrial > Plant litter >...
ATGAAGTAAAGCTTTCGGATGGATACTGAGAGGTGTTTTCATCATTGGTTAAACTAACGCAAAACAGTAAAATCAATCAAGACTATCCTTATTACCAAACCTGACAAATTAATTTCTGTCGGGAAAATGAATCCTAAACCAAAAATTAATAATGTCTTATTCCTTTAAATTTACCGGATTCCGGTTGATGCTTTTTTGCTTAGTAATTTTATTTGCACAGGAAATTTCGGCGCAGAATATGCGGGTGATGAGTTATAATATCCGCTATAAAAATAGCATTGACAGTATCAACGGCTGGGATTACCGGAAAGGTAATGTAACTGGTTTGGTGAAATATCATAAGGTAGATGTTTTTGGCACACAGGAAGCGAATGGTGAGCAGCTTGCAGATATGGAAAAAAGTCTGCCTGAATACAAATGGTATGGAGAACCACGTACGGCGGGCAAAAACGGTGAATATACAGCCATATTTTATCTGAAAGACCGTTACGATTTGCTTGGGTCCGGTACGTTTTGGTATTCAGAAACGCCTTATGTGAAGGAAAGTAAAAGTTGGGATGCATTCTATCCACGTACTGCGTCATGGTGCAAGTTGAAAGATAAAAAATCGGGAAATGTATTCTTCTTTTTTAACACCCATTTTGATCATCGCGGAGAAGTTGCCAGACAAAAAAGTGCGGAAGTTTTACGTTCTCAGATTGATTCTATTGCCAAAAAAATACCTGCAATTGTAACTGGAGATTTTAATGCAACAGATTCATCTCCTGCCTACAAAACAATGGTTGCCGGAGGAGCTTTGAAGGATGCATTAAATATTACAGAGACACCGCATTATGGACCGGTTAACACGGCAGGTGGTTTTGCAGTGAGCAAAGAACCGATCAAGAGCAGGATTGATTATATTTTTGTAAGTAATAAGGTGAAAGTATTGCAGCACGCAACTATCACTGACCAGCAGGAAGGTCGCTATTATTCCGACCATTTGCCGGTTATTTCAGAAGTTCAGATACTTAAATAAAGAAATTCAGAAGGTGAGGTTAATTGGCAACCTCACCTTTTTTATGCTTGTTCAAGCATTGCAATGTCCAGCTTTTTCATGCCCATAATTGCCTGCATTACCCGCTGAGACTTTTCCGGATCAGACATCAGTTTGCCAATAATTGACGGCACGATCTGCCACGAAAAACCAAACTTATCTTTTAGCCAGCCACACATGCTTTCCTTACCTCCGTCCGCAGTAAGTGTTTCCCAGTAATAATCTATTTCTTCCTGTGTTTCACAATTTACTACCAGTGAAACCGCTTCATTAAATTTAAAATTCGGCCCGCCATTCAGACACATTACTTTGTATCCGTTTATTTCAAAGTATACAACAACCGGATTTTCACTTAGGATTTTTGAATTTTTAAAAACAGAACAGTAAAAATCGGCAGCTTCTTTGGCATTGCCGTCAAACCACAAACATGGATAAATCTGATTGTTCATTTGTCTGTCAGTTAAAAGTGTACAAGATAGTTTTGACACTGTAAGTTTAGTAAGCAATTATCACTTTTAATAGGATAAAGTGACTTTACAAAGATTTAATTGCAGCTATTACTTACTGGATTTCATTGCTTTAACCACTTTGCTGCTTTTTTCTTTAAACTTTTTATATTCATCAGTTCCCAGGCCATACATAGCAATTTTGCCATTTTGATCACTATGGATTCCCCAGCCATATCTTTTGGTAAGCGGAGAAGCTCGCATACAAGCTTGTCCTTTGGAGAAAAATTGCTCTCTGGCTTCCTCTAATTCGCTTTCCATAAGATCTTTGCGCTCTGCATAAACCTGGAACAGTACATCATCCGAAGTGAATTTATATGGATTTTTGCTCACCAGCTCAAACTGTATGTTTGCGACTGTTTTTGAGTCGCCTTTAACCGGCGGAACCTGACCTGACAGGGCAGGGGAATCATCTGCAACTTCAATGAATGTATTTTCGTAATTCGTGGTATGTATTTTCATATCTGTCCTTGTTTTCCATGTGAATTTAAACAGGTTCTGTGACAACTGAATGTCAGGAGCGTGTAAATATTTCGCATATCATTTCATTTATCAATCTGCATTCTCTTCTCCATTTGAAATGTTAATATATGACTATTTCGTTATATCATTCTGTCAATAAATTTTTTTGTTCATTAATTTAATAATTAAAATCCTCCTAAAAATAGTAGCTAATATTTAGTAAAATATAATTATTCGAATAAAAAGGCTAAAAAATTTAAAGAATTATTGGACAATACTTATTTTTCGTAAACTATTGAAAAACAATATGCGTTTACAATATAAGTATCAGTAACAGACGTCAAATATAAGTCTTGTATTGAGACAGTTCACATAACTATTTAAAGAAGAGAAAAAGATAAATATGAGTAAGAAAATCAGAATTGAAAAAATTTATTTGTCCAACAAATAACAGGCATAATTGCATTATGACAACTTAGTCATATTTGTCCGTATCAACCGGATCAAGCACATTCAACCCAATTCACGTTCCGAAAATATTTAACCATTAAACAGAAAAGATTATGACACAGACACAAAAATATATAAACAGATCTCCTTTAACCGATTTTAGAAGTTCTTTTCAGTCCTTTATTTCAGGATTTGCTAATAAGTATTCCGATGTTTTTGAAGCATTATCACGTCAGGCAGTACCTTTTGGAGGGAATTTACTAGCAACAGGACAATATGTACAGGAAAATACATCGGGTAACAATGTCAGAAAACAAGTTCAATCAAAAGGACAAACGCAGGAAGTTTTTGAGAATCGTTATTCAGTTTTGTATACACTTAAGACACAGTATCATCACGTTGGCTGTTCTTCACAGGCCGAAGCGCAGTCTGTATTAGGTATATTGATGACGGATGAAAATCGTATTCCTGTTGGAATCTACGATGCAAAAACTGATTCATTCGAATGGGAAATTATTGGCCAATATTTTCATAGCCAGGATCCGATCAGTGAACAACACAGCCGTTTGGATGAAATTCTGACAATTTCCCGTGTATTACGACGCAGAGATTCCAGTTGGCAGCCAGGTTATTTGCAAAAACCAAGTTTTTTTGCGTAAGGATTAAGTCAAAACGAAATTTAGAATAGTTATTAAATAAATAAAGCCAGTACTTACGATAAGGTAAGGTTCTGGCTTTATTTCGTTTAATTCGTGTGGTTTTAGCGAGACAATTGTAACGCATATATGTCGCCGCATTTATTGCAATGCCAGGAATTCTGCCAATTTTTATTAATAGGAGGCCATTCGTTTTGGTTATAGTTGTAAGCTTTGTATGCCAGAAAACCACCACCACCAATTAACAGGAGCCCGATAAATATATAACTTCCGGTAGCCAGAATAATGCCGCCAATAAGAAATAGAATTACTGTTGCCACGTAAGTTTTTTTAGCCGGCGGAGCAGCCATTTTCGCTATAAGTGACTGTGAAGTTCCGGTAGTAGTGGTACTTGAAGAGCCAAAACCGCCTCCAAATCCACCTCGTCCAGCGCCAACGCCACTTCCAAACGATCTGCTTGAAGTGTTAATTTTTTGCGTACCTAACTGATAGATGATACTTAATTTTTGAACATTGTCTGATTTGCATTGCGGGCATTCCATGATGATGTTGAGTTAAAGGAAGAAATGATTTACATAACTTCTATTAATCGCAGCAACATGAAAAAGGTAACAAGTTTTTTTTTAATTATTTTTTTGAGAGAAGGAGTATCAGGTTTTCCGATCCAAATAGTAAGACCTCTTATTCAGCAGGCTGCTTATAAATTACCCTGCCAAATGCAAGACCTAATAAAAACAAAGACATAAATCTGGAAATGATTTTCATGTGTTTAATGAATTTAGGTGAAATAAGAGAATTTAAGTAATAAGATTATTACCTGATATGCAAAACAATTAAGGCTACAATGGCTGGTAAAGCCTGCACGAAAAATATCTTCTTACTTGCAGTAACAGCACCATAAATACCCGCAACAATAATACAAGTCAGAAAGAAAATGGCGATGTGAAAAGCCCAATGATGATCCTCAATAAAAAAGGTCCATATTAATCCTGCTGCTAAAAAACCATTGTAAAGCCCTTGATTAGCAGCCAAAGTTTTGGTTGGCTTAAACAGCTCAGGATCCAGTGAGCCCTTGAATGTTTCCTTCCCTTTTGTTTCCCACGCAAACATTTCAATGTAAAGAATATACAAGTGCTCTAATGCCACAAAGCCAACGAGGATTTTTGCCAGGATTTCCATTGTGTTTGAGGTTTATTTAGGTAGAGTTTCTTGTAAATATACGTAATTGGGTAGGTAATATCAATGTGGAAAAGAACTTCCACAGGAGAAGATGCATTTGGCTTTTTGACGCATATATCTGATAGGTTGTGAATTTGGTAAATAGTGAGTGGAGACTAGGGATGCTCCAGTTTGTGGAGACACAAACTGGAGCATCCCTAGTTAGAAATAGTAGTGCAAAAAAGTCGTTTGTCAGGACACAAACGAAGGCGTCCTCGTCCTCACAAACAAAATACAAACGTCTACCCTCACTTAATCCCCTTCCCGGTAGCAGCCCAATAAATCCCGCCGTACAAATGATCTAGAAACGACTGATCTGAATATACTAAACCAATGTGACCGAGGCCTGTGTAAAATGCTCTTCCGCCATCATAGTTGTGATACCACGCCATTGGATGTGTAGCGCCCATTCCAGTGCCTTTGTTAGTTTTTGGATCGTATGTTTTTTCGTCGAGCGTGATCAGGAATTTTAGGTCATCAGATTTGTAGGGCTTCTGATATTCGTACCATTCGTCTGTCCAAAGCATACGTTTTGGGAAACGTTCAAGGCCCGGGAAATTACTATTTACCACATCCAGATAAGCCGTTTGCTGTGCCGGATGCGTGTTGAACATCATTCCAACAAGTTTGGTATACCATGGCCATTCATATTCTGTATCGGCCGCGGCATGGATTCCTACCCAGCCTTTTCCGGATTGAATGAATTTTTCAAAAGCAGTTTGCTGTTCTGCATTCAGGATATCGCCGGTTGTATTGAGAAAAATAACAACATCGAATTTTTTAAGATTTGCCTCATTAAATACCGCACCATCTTCCTGCCAGTCTACTGAAAAGTTATGTCTGGCGGCCAAAGCTCTCACGCCGTCAACACCTTCGTGAATGGATTGGTGGTGAAATCCGGCTGTTCTGGTAAATAGTAACGCTTTAAACTGCTGCGCATGTACGGCAACAGTGCTTGCAATGATAAAAAGCAAGGGAAGAATCTTTTTAAGCATGATTTGTAAATTCAATTTGGATAATGTAAATAAAGATTGGAATGTCGTAAAGCTGGTTTTAGAACGGCTATTTTACAAATAGTATAAAGACAGAAGTGAGGTTGGATATACTATCTTTTTTTAGCTGGTAGTATTTTAGCCATAAGATTACCGCGCGGCGTATTAAAAGGCACAAGGGTAAAGAAAAATTATAGGAAGATAAAAAAACTTAGCCACGGATGCTCGAATTTTCACGAATGGTACAAAAGTATTCGTGAAAATTCGTGTATCCGTGGCTGAAAACAATTAGAGGCTATTTTCCCATCACCAATCTCGTTTGCGCTCCGCCACTCTCACCATCCAGTAATTGCACACTTAAAGCACTATCCTTAAACACACTCCGGTCTACTGCCAATGTAATGACCTGAATGCCTTGGGGAAGATCTGCAACAATGCCTTTATCAGCTACTTTAATTGGTTTTCCACCTGCCCAGGCTGATATTCCGGCTGTTGAATTGAATCCCAGATTCACATTGCCTTTGGTAAGTACTTCAATTTCAAAACGAATGAAACTGTATTTTTTGTTTGCACCAGCGTCAACAACCGGCAGTTCATCCATAGGAAGATCACCGGAAACCTTGCTATAAGCAGGCAGGAAGGCTACTTTTGCTTTATCTTTTATAACGTAAGCCGGACCTTCCACAACAATTTTTTTGGCCAGGTCCTTATTTTCTTCCGCAATATTCCAACGACGTACAAACCTTGAATTAGGAACGCGGAATTTTCCGGATTCGCCCATTTTAGAAAGGAAACCAACCAGATCAGTAAACTCTTGCTTGCTCAAACTTGCAGTCAATCCCGGAGGCATCAGTGAACCGGGTACTTTTTCCATTAATTCTACCTGACTTTTAGCAATCGATACTTCTTTGCCAGTCACGTCACGTATAACGATCTCCGATGCACCGTCACTAGCAAGATATCCCAGCATTTCAGAACCGTCTTTTTTCACAACACGTTTCAGGTCGTAACCTTCCTTGATGGATGCACTTGGATAAAGAATAGAACGAATGATGGTTTCTACCGGTGAACTTGTGCCTAAGCTGCTCAAATCCGGGCCAATGCGTCCGCCTGCACCGCCAATAGCATGGCAGTTCGTACAGCTTACTTCAGCTTTCCGGAAGATTAGTTCACCTTTTTCAGGATCAGCTTTGTCACTTACTAACTTTGCCAGACTTGCAATATCTTTGTCATTAAGATCCTGCTGCATTTTCTGAACAGGTAAAGTACCGCCGGAGGCTTCCAGAGCTTTGTTTAAAGCAAGAATCTGATCTATTCTCTGGCGGTTCCAGCCTCCACGGGTTACTACCAGTTGTCTTCCGAGTTTAGCTGTGGCTTCGGGAATCTTCTTAGCCGCTATCGCATCAGCCAAAGCAGCAGCTGCCGCATTATTGGGAATAAATGCCATGTAAAGTTCTGTCATATCCGTTTCTGCCGGCAAAGTGCGCATCAGTTCTGTACCAATGCGGGCGGCTTCAGCAGGATTCAGAGATGCCAGCTGGGCAGCTGCAATCACACGTACTTCAGGTGTATTTTTCGGCCCAGTCAGTTCTGTCATTACTTTCACGGCTTTATCCTTATCCATAACAGCCAGTGCACTCAATGCTGCTTTTTTAGTATTGGGCGTTCCGTTTTGAATCAGGGAAGTCAGGCGATCACCAAGTTGATCCAGTTTCCACAATCCAACGAGCCGGGTGGCTGTCAGGCTGACTGCTTCCTCTTCATTCCCTATAAATCCTGCAATGCGTTCCGGATTTTTATTTGGTTTTACTTTTCGCTGACGGGCCGCGTCTTCTAATGCACTCAATTGAGCAATTACGCTTTTATCTTTATTTTGAACTGCCAGATCCAGCAACATATTCAGGTCAGCCGTCTGGCCCGACCTTGCAATAGTACTTAGCACGTCTTTCTGGTATTCTTCCGGTACTTGGTTTTTTCCATAAATTGCTATCAGCTGCGAAACTGCTTCAGGCGTATTCACTGATTTTAGAGCAAAAACTGTCTTCTTAGAATTCCCTAAAAAATTTGGATCTTTTTTCAGGCTTGCCAACCATAAAGGTTCTAGCTCACGTATTGTTTGCCAAAGTGCATAATCCAGAAATTCGTCCATTTGAGAATCCAGAACTGTTAAAGCTGTACGGGTTGCTTCGGCAGTTTTTGTTTTCCGCAGTGCAATAACTGCTTCCAGCCGAACCTGCGCATGTTTGTCAGTTACAGCTTTGGCAAGAATAGCAGGTACGTTGGCTATTTTGTTATGCCAGAATTCAAGCGCACGCAAACCTGACGAACGGGCATTATGACTTTCTGCATTAATAACACTCAGCAAAAGCGGTTCATTGATTACATCCAACGCCTGATACACCCACAGTGCTTCCAGCAGATTGTGTTCATAATTCGGATCTTTTTTATCAAGAGTGCTCACCCAGTTCTGCAATGCAGGAATTACTTCTTTTGCACCACGCTCTTTTAAAGTTTGTTTTGCATTGGAACGGGTCAGGTCTTCAGGGACTTTTAAAGCTTCCAAAAGTTCACTTATCGGTGCTTTTCCTAACTTTGGCGTTTTAACCAATGGGCGTCCTTTTGCTGTAATTTTCCAGATTCGTCCATGTTCCTGATCCCGGCGCGGATCGAAAAAATCTACTTCGCCATGCTGAATAATTGGATTATACCAGTCGGCAACATAAATGGCACCATCAGGACCAACGTTAATATCCACAGGACGAAATGCAACATTGTCTGTCCAGATCAGATCTTCCATTTGTTTGGATGCGTAACCGCTTCCCTGTTCTTCAAGTTTAAAACTATTGACCCTGTTTGCACGGAAATCATTGGCGATCATTCTTCCCTGCCATGCATCCGGTAAATGCCGTCCTGAAATTACATCGAGTCCGCTGTGTTTCGGTTGTCCCGGATTTAAGCCACGGATAATTCTTTCAACACCCTGAGCGGCAGCAAATGCCGAACCCGGAAAAGCGTAGTTAATTCCTTCACCACCAGCGCCGTCAGTCAGGAAAGATTGTCCCCAGCGGTCAAATTGTAATCCCCAGAAATTGATACCTCCCCGGGCATACACATCCATTTCCAGCGTTTTTGGATTTAATTGCCACACACCGCCGCCTTCCAGACGTTTGGTACCAAAAGGTGTTTCAACATGGCTGAAAATATAAATTGATTGGTTGAAATACAATTTACCTTCAGGTCCCCATCTGAATGTATGGATCAGGTGATGCGCATCTCCGGTTCCAAAACCACTCAGAATGCGGCGTTTTTTGTCGGCTTTTCCATCTCCGTCAGTATCTGAGAAATGTAGTATTTCGGTTGAATTAGCTACGTAAACGCCGCCGTCACCCGGAAGAATTCCGGTAGGCGTCATCAAACCTTCTGCAAAAATAGTTGTTTTGTCTGCTTTGCCATCTCCGTCTGTATCTTCTATTACAAAGATTTTGTCATTGGCTACTTCCCCTGTTTTTAAGTGCGGGTAAGCCGTGCTGCTCACGACCCATAACCGGCCATCTGCATCCCAGTTCATCTGAATTGGTTTTGCTACCAGTGGCTCAGCGGCCCAAAGTGATACTTCAAAACCTTCGGCAACTTTAAATGACGCGAGTTCCTTCTGCACATCCGGATCAGGATCTTCTGCCCTGTTATCCTGGTTAACGGAAGAGGTCATGAGCAGGATCATGGGCAATATCATGATTCCGTAAAATAACTTCATATTTCTAAATGCATTCATGTGTTTGGCTGCTGGCTAATAACTTTTGGCTATTAGCTTTTTTGGATGAATAATTATTTCTGAATAAAATTTCTAATCGATGTCTTGCTAAAAGCCAACCGTACGACAGACCGCGCTAATTGCTAACAGCTACCAGCTTATATATATGTTCCTTAGGCGACCGGGTCAAAGCAATCTGACTTTCAAGCCATTTGATAAGAATGTTTTGGTCTTCCAAATCCTTTACATGTTTTCCTTGTTCATAAGCCCGGAATCCGATAATATAGGTTTCATTAATAGGGCGGTACTGAAAAAAATGCAACTCATTCTTTTGCAATATCATTTCCCGTAATGCCTTAATCTGTGTAAACGATGGCCCTTGTTTAATTGCTACACCTTCTGCCCATTTTTTAGCCGATGCAGTAATAATTTCTTCATTATCAGCAGTTAATGTGTAAAATCCTTTTTTTAATCCTGTTACTTTAATTACCCGTGCCTGATCAGTTATTGATGCCGGTACTGGAAGAAGCAAAGTACTTTCGTCTGTGGTAAATCTTATTCCTGTGTCATTTTTATCAGGATCCAGGATTTTAGCAGAAGCTTTTGCATCAGCAATGTTTTTAGAAACAGTGATGTCAACCGGAGTGTTCTTTTGTGTCAGTCCGAGACCTTTTTCCAGAGTAGTTGCCAGATAATAATAGCCCGTTTCATTCAAATGAATACCGTTCTCAGTTATTGTTGCCTTTTTGCTAATTTCAAGAATCGGATTATAAATATCAATAAACAGCTTTCCACGGTCAGCAGCTATTTTGGAAATAGCAGCAGCGTAAAGCTTAAGATCCGCATTACGTTTTGCCAGATTTTGGGAAGAATCGCCCGACAAAATTGGAATTGGAGATAACAGAATGGTTTTTGAACCAAGCGAGTCAATCTTATTGAGCAAATTATTTAATCCATCTTTAAAATGCGGCAATCCAGCTTCACCTTCCTGCGCTTCAACTCCACCATAAGCAAGAAAAACAACCGTAGGCTGTGCTTTGGTAATATTTTGGATGAGGTGCTCATAGGCAGTCGGCGGATTTGTGAAAGTGCTTCGTGCATCTCCAAAAACATTATCCCCGCTCCAGCCCAGATTACGAAAAGTTACATTGCGGTCAGGGAATTGGGTCGTCAATGCCAATTCAAGATAACCATACTGAAAATCATTTTCAAATATTGAATTTCCAAGAAAAACAACCCTGTCATTATTTTTAAGTTCAAAGGCTGCATTAGTAGTGCCTGTCGGCTTATTTTGGGCAAAAGTAAATTTGTTGCTGGTAATAATGAATAGAAATAAAATATAGCCAAAAGTGGCCGACACTCTTATCTTTCTCATGCATTTTTTGGTTAGGTAATTTATTCAGGGATCAGGTGCTAAGACAAACGTGCATCGCTTTGTTGAAAAAAGATACGTAAGGCACCTTTCCTACTCCTGATGACCACATAATAATTACAATGGCAAGCAGATCTTGAATCAGAATTTATGTAGTATTTGATCCTGGAACGGGATAAGGTTTTAATTTTAACCGATAAAATATATCTGATTAAGTTAGCTAACGAGTCCGGATTTTTTCGACCAGTTTTGCTCCATGACATAAGCAATTTCCTTGCGCAGTTTCTGATATTCAGATGGTTTGGTAAGGAAATACGACGCACCAAGGATGCGGGTTTCTTCGATATCTTTTTTGGATGAAGAAGTAGTAAGTATGATAACGGGAATGTTTTTTAATTTACTGTCTTTCTTTAATTCTATAAGGCATTTTCTGCCATCCATACGATGCATATTCAGATCAAGAAAAATAAGATCTGGTAAATTTGTCATTTCGGTACGAAGTTTCATCAGTGCATCCTCACCATTATTCGCCAGAAGACATCTGGAATGAGGATTAATTTCACTGACTGCTTCGCAAAAAAATTCACAATCGTCTGCATCGTCATCCACTATCAGAAATGTTAGTGCATTATTCATTCTACAATAAGTTTGAAGCAAGTTAATGAACTTATCACATATTTGTAGAACAAGAATGATTTCAATTAAACAAATTCTATTTATATACGTTTTTAAACCTCGTCCTATACGTTTTTGCCATTTTTATGACTCATTAGCGCAACGTTTGGATTCATCATTCTTTTGTAACATGACCAATTTTGATGAATTCCTATGTCTGGCTGGATGATTTAGAAATCCCGATGTTATTGCCTGAATCTCGTGTTGTTTTTATCAGGAACCATAAAATATATACGCGTAAGTCAGTTATTACTGAATAATATTGGTTTAAAAAGAGGGATTACATGTTCGTTTTCATTTCGCAGGCTCTGATTTACAAGGCTCTCTTATTGGAATTTGTTTAATTCTTCCCAACTTTTGCTTTCTATTATCAAGTTATGAAAATATATTGTAGCCCGGTTTCTACACAATCGATTGGCATGGTTTTATAAATATTTTAATTAAATACGATTTTAAATTTTTGAAGAACTTCGGATAAATGAGCGTAGAACCCTCGAAACAACCCAATTTAGGATTAAAATCTTTGCCAAAATCAAGGACTGGTATAACCGGATTAGACGAGATTACTGAAGGCGGATTACCCATGAACAGGCCCACCTTGATTTGTGGTGCCGCAGGTTGTGGTAAAACACTTTTTTCAATAGAATTCATTGTACACGGTGCTTTGAAATTCAACGAACCTGGTGTTTTCATGGCTTTTGAAGAGAAAACCGAAGAACTGGCTATCAATGTAGCGTCACTTGGTTACGATCTTAATCAGTTGCAAAACGATAAACTGATCAAACTTGATCATGTACATATTGAAAGAAGTGAAATAGAGGAAACCGGGGAATATGATCTTGATGGGCTGTTTATCAGGCTCGGTTATGCTATTGACAGTATTGGTGCCAAAAGAGTGGTGCTGGATACAATAGAAAATTTGTTTTCAGGATTAAGTAACCAGGGAATTATCCGTGCAGAATTGCGTAGATTATTTAACTGGCTGAAAGAAAAAAAAGTTACTACAATTATTACCGGTGAAAAAGGAGATGGCCTATTGACACGCCATGGTTTGGAAGAATATGTATCAGACTGTGTCATTTTGCTGGATCACCGCGTATTTAATAAAATTTCCACACGTTTGTTGCGGATCGTTAAATACCGTGGATCCGTGCATGGTACAAATGAATATCCGTTTTTAATTGATCAGGATGGTATTTCAGTTTTACCCGTAACATCTCTTACGCTGCATCATGAAGTATCTTCTGAACGTATTTCTTCCGGAATTTCCGGATTGGACAATATGCTGGGCGGAGAAGGTTTTTTTAAGGGAAGCAGTATATTAGTTTCAGGTACGGCTGGTACCGGAAAAACAAGTATTGCAGGTTGCTTTGCAAATGAAACCTGTTTAAGAAAGGAACGCTGTATTTATTTTGCATTTGAAGAATCTCCCAAGCAGATTATCAGGAATATGCGGTCTATTAATATTGATTTGCAAAGTCATATTGATGATGGATATCTCCAGATACATGCATCCCGGCCAACGTTAAATGGCTTGGAAATGCATTTGGTTGCCATTCATAAATTGGTAAAAGAATATAAACCGAATGTGATTATTCTGGATCCAATTACAAATCTGATCACGGTTGGTTCAGTAAGTGAGGTTAAAAGTTTGCTGATAAGGTTAATCGATTTTCTTCAGGAGAAGCAAATTACAGTATTGTTTACCGCTCTTGCATTAAATGATAATGTTACCGGACAAACGGACGAAAGCATTTCTTCATTAGTAGATGCCTGGTTACTGGTAAGAGATATTGAGCTGAACGGAGAACGCAACAGAGGCCTTTATGTAATGAAATCAAGAGGAATGAACCACTCTAATCAGGTGAGGGAATTTGTCATTTCAGACAATGGCCTTGAATTGGTAGACGTATATCTTGGTCCTGATGGTGTTTTGACAGGTTCTGCCAGAGAAACACAGCAATTACAGGAAAAAACAGGAGTGGTGTTACGGGATCATGCTACTTCGAGAAGAGAAAGAGAAATCGGACGAAAACGCATGCTGCTGGAATCAAAAATAGCAAGTTTGAAAGAAGAGTTTGAGTCGTTTCAGGAAGAACTTAACAAGACTTATATTGAAGAAGAGTTAAGGAAAGAAGTGATGGAACAAAACCGGTCTCAGCTTACAACTAACCGTGGAGGTACCAAATAAAGGCGCACCAGACTTATCAATGGATACTTTGAAATAGGCATAATGGAAGTAAAAGAAGAAATTTGGGAATTAAGATTATATGTTGCCGGTAAAACAGCGAAGTCAGTCACAGCGCTCACAAATCTTAAAAGGTATTGTGAAGAACATTTAAAGGACAAATATATTATCGAAGTAATTGATTTATTAGTTGAACCGCAATTGGCGGAAGGAGATCAGATTCTTGCCATACCAACACTGGTGAAGAAGGTTCCGGAGCCGATCAGAAAAATCATTGGGGATTTGTCCAATGAAGAGAAGGTATTGGTAGGATTGAATATTCGCCCTGCTAAAATATAAAAATGGATAAACACATAGAAATATCGGAGGACAATACTCAGGATGACCCCAGTCAACCGTATGTCTTACGTTTATTCATAAAGGGAGCTTCAACGAATTCTCTGAGAGCTATAAAAAATATTAAAGAAGTGTGTGAAAAATATCTTAATGGAAATTATTCTCTCGAAATAATAGATGTTCATCAACAAAAGTCGATTGCTGAAAAAGAAAATATAATCGTACTCCCTCTCCTGATTAAAAGCTTTCCTTTTCCGGAACGGAGAATGGTTGGTGACATGTCGGATACTCCCAAGGTACTTAAAGGGTTAGGACTTTCAAATTGATTGTAAATGGAAGCGGGCAAAACTTATGATCAGCTGGTAAAGGAAAACGAGAATCTTCTGGTACAACTGGAAGAGGCTACTGAAACGATTAATGCAATACGTACCGGACAGATCGATGCATTGGTTGTTCAGGGCGTTGACGGACACCAGCTTTATACCTTGAAAACAGCGGATCAGACTTACAGGGTTTTTATTGAAAAAATGAACGAAGGTGCAGTTACCTTGAATCAGGAAGGGATTATTTTATACTGCAATTCCAAGTTTGCTTCAATTGTCAACTTGCCGCTTTCCAAAGTAATCGGCCTGCCTTTTATATCTTTTATTTCTGATGACTTTATTGAATCTTATAAGGATCTTTTTACAAATGGATGGGTTGAAGATACCAAGACAGAACTTTATATAATTAGTGGTGAAAAATTGGTTGCTTGTCAGCTTTCAGTTACCACACTGGATCTGGACGAAGGTATTTCTCTGAGTGTAATATTGACAGACCTGACTTATCAAAAAGAAATTCAGCAGTTGTTGAAATTGAATAATGAAAGACTTGAAGAAATAAATGCTGAATTAGAAATAAGTAATCATGATTTACAGCAATTCGCATCCGTAGCTTCGCATGATTTACAGGAGCCATTACGTAAAATATTGATTTTTTCAACGCTTTTAAAAGATAAACATAGTCAGGAACTGGCAGGAGACGGTGGAATGTTTCTTGACAAAATCATTTCTTCGTCCAACAGGATGAAAACAATGATCATGGATATTCTTCAATATTCACGGCTTTCTAAAAACGATAATAATTTTGTCAAAACAGATCTTAAGGAAGTTGTAAGCGAAGTTCTGGAAGATTTCGAAATTGTAATTGATGAAAAAAAAGCAAAGATTATTGTAGGGGATTTACCCGAAATAGAAGTAAATCCAGGGCAGATCAGACAGGTTTTTCAGAATTTGATCAGCAATGCATTGAAATTTGGCAGTTCTGAAAAACTACCTTTTATAGAAATATATGGTGAAAAGCCGTCTTCGGAAAATACTCTTTCACCGGAGTCTGTGGAATCGAATCTATGTACTATCAGCATTAAGGATAACGGAATTGGGTTTGATGATTCTTACGGCGATAAAATATTTTCACTGTTCCAGCGACTTAATACAAAAGATAAATACGAAGGATCAGGAATAGGACTGGCGATTACAAAAAAAATAATTGATAAGCATAACGGCAAAATAACCGCTTACAGCAAAGAAGGAGAGGGCTCTGAATTTATTATCACCCTTCCCAGGCGTCAATATAAAGCTTCCTGATTTTTAAATTTTAAGAAACTACATTCTGCGTATTACCATTTATAAATGTCCGCATGTTGTCTGCTGTTATTTGTAACAATCTTTTTCTTGCTTCGAAAGATGCCCAGGCAATATGAGGTGTGATCATGCAATTGGGCGCTGATAATAACAGATTGTCAACCGCCGGTGGTTCTGTTGAAAGTACATCTAATCCTGCTCCGGCAATAACTCCATTTTGCAAAGCATCGGCCAGATCTTGTTCATTAATCAACGGTCCTCTGCCTGTATTAAGTAAAAAAGCGCTCTTTTTCATTTGAGAAAGTGTCTTTGCGTTAATAATTTCCCGGGTATCATCTGTTAAGGGACAATGCAAACTGATCACATCACTATCATGGAAAAGTTTCTCTAAGGTCACCATGGTAATCCCCTGATCGTCTGTTTTCAACGGATTTTTCCGGTATGCTATTACATTCATTCCCATAGCTTTGGCAATATCTGCTACTTTGGAGCCAATATCACCCAAGCCAATTAGTCCCATTGTTTTTCCGGCCAGTTCTATTAAAGGCGTTTTCCAATAACAAAAATCTTTTGAACCGGCCCATTCACCATTGTGTACACTTTGGCTGTGCAGTTCTAAATGATTTGTCAGAGATAATAATAAACCAAACGTATGCTGGGCAACGGAAGCAGGGCCGTAGGCTTTTACATTGGTAACTATTATTCCATGTTTTTGAGCCGCGTTTATATCAATATTATTATAGCCGGTAGCAGTTACACCAATATATTTAAGCAGCGGCAATTGATTCAGTATGCTGTCATTAAGTACAACTTTATTTACAATGACCATGTCCGCTTTTGAAGCACGTTCAGCAATTTCATCATTCGAAGAACGGTCATAAATAGTAACTTCTCCTAATTCATGAAGCGGTTCCCAGCTAAGATCTCCGGGATTTAAAGTATAACCGTCGAGTATTACAATGTTCATGTTTGATTCGGGAATTAGAAAAAATGATTGTTTAAGTTAAAGGTCTGATTTTATTTACAAATTTCGCCACCCTAAAACTGTATGATGCGTTCTTTCCTGATTTTCGGTGCCTCCATAAATAAGTGTTTTTTTACTCACTTTTGGACGGGCTATTTCTTCAAAAAAGTCCATGCCTTTAAATTGCTGAGACATAATGGTTTCGGTAGACTTAATTCCAAAAATATCAAACGCATTACCATTTTGGTTTAACAGGTCGATTTCATGTCCATTAGAACGGGCGGCACATAATCCTAAAAATGTTCGGAATTGTCTGGTATCCCTGACATTAATGAGTTCAGCCACATCACGTTCTACATAAGTCTGAATATAATTGGCATAAAATATGGTTGGTTCTATTGCTCTATCATAAATGGCCGGATAGAATCCATTAATGCATGCATCTGCAAAATTGTTAGCCAGCAAATTACCTGATTTCATTTCTCCAAAATCAAAAGGTAATAATTTAAATAATGCAACCCGGCCTGCCAGACTTTGTGTAATATTATTTAAAAGTTGAAAATTTTGTGAGCCCAAAAGTATAAACTGACCCATTTTCCGACTGTTATCAACAATGTTTTGTATGTATAAAAATAGATGGGGAACCTGTTGTGCTTCATCTATTATAACATGGTCATTATATTTCTTTAAAAAAGCCACAGGATCATCTTGTGCAAACGATCTGTTGTTTGGATCCTCCAACGAAACATATTGATAATTTTTAAAAATATTTTTAAGAGAGTGGTTTTTCCAGATTGCCTTGGGCCTGTTACAGCAATGACTGGAAATTTTTCTTTCTGTTTGTTAATTTCTGCTGCTATATGCCTGTTTATAAAGCTCATAATATTTTTTAACTACTAACAAACATACGTCAATTTTGAAATTACATAAAAAAGCCCCCTGAAACTTTCATTCCAAGAGGCTTTATAATCTAAATAGTCTTAATTTTTCGGCTCCGTTCCGATTTTTCCTGCGCCTTCTGCTTGCATTGGATTAGCAGAACGGCGTTGCTGTTGTTTAAAAATCTGGAAACGTGTTGGCTTCGAAACTCTTGGAAACGCATTATTTTCAGTATCAATATCCGCGATCTGAGAATAAGGATCCAGCGTCCACTGAACAACTTTTTTCTTGGTAGTGATCACTTTATTGATCTGACCGTCGTTGAACCGCCAGATTTCAGCAGGGAAAACAGCGACAGAATCAGTACCATCTTCAAATCCCATTTTTACAATAACCGGCATTACCAGTCCGCCTTTGTTTTTCACAGAAAGCGTATAAAAATTGGTATTATTCTGAATCAGTTCGCGGTCACTTGGTGAAAGGCTGGCAAGGTATTGCTCATATTTCTGACGGTCTGCATCCGTAACTTTGAAAGGATCATAACGGTTATAAAAATCTGCCATGGTCGAATCCTGCGCTACTACGGTCTGTCCTTTTGTTGCCTTATCACGTTCT
>Ga0247739_10000282_pt1 | contig 17700 bp, 13 predicted proteins | sample UWRJL058202B2_FD_180943 | JGI IMG/M metagenome (GOLD analysis project Ga0247739, IMG submission 180943) | Plant litter microbial communities from Arlington Agricultural Research Station in Wisconsin, United States - UWRJ-L058-202B-2 | ecosystem: Environmental > Terrestrial > Plant litter >...
GGTCACTTTATCAATTGGGGTGTTTCCTGTGGCGGCTAATGCATTGGTGGCTACGGGTAAAGCGTATATATATTATGGTAGTGATATGGATGGCAATATCAATACCATTCCTACTCCCAAAAAACAGTTGAGCCCAAGCCAAGAAGATTTAGGGCCGCTAGGAGTAATAGCAACCACACCTGCTAATCCATTGTTTGGTTTTGGTGTAAGCAATGCTGGCGATGTAAACGGCGATGGGTATGCAGATGTGGTGGTAGGTGCACCGGCATATCTTAATTTACTGAATTTGTTAGCGGTTGGCAGGGCCTATATTTACTACGGCAGCAGCACGGGGCTTGGTTCCACTCCGCATACTATTGATGCCACTGGTTTGCTCAATTTGCTATTTGGGTATAGCGTTAGTACGGCAGGCAATGTAAATAAGGACACCCGTACGATTAGTAGCGTTACGAGGCCTGTGGATGACGTTATTGTAGGTGCTCCTGGAGCCTTGGTAAGCTTGTTAAGTGGCGTTACGGGCACGGGTGGAGCCTATGTGTTTCATGGTAGTAACGCCGGCATAACTGCCGACAACTGCAGTGATGCCAATACTACACTCAATGGTGGTGGCATCCTCAATTTGGTAAATGGTTTATATGGCAATTCTGTTAGTGATGCAGGCGATGTAAACAAGGATGGTTACGCCGACGTGATTGTGGGTGAACCAGCCGCCACCGAACTTTTTTCTGGCGATTTGGTCTCGGTAGGTAAAGCATATATTCATTATGGTAGTGCCACTGGCATCAAGCAAGCCAATGCTACAGTACTTACAAGCCCTAGGCAACCGGGTTTGATTGGTGGCATTACAGGCAATCTCTTGTTTGGATTTTCTGTAAACGGTTTAGGAGATGTGAATTGCGATGGCGTCGACGACGTGATTGTTGGCGAGCCCGGAGGCACCGCTGTAAACCTGCTTTCGGGTGTTTTAGGTTTGGTCAATACCCAGGTTTTATCAGGCACATCCTATATCTATTACGGTAAGCAAACCTCCGGCCCAGCCAATACACCCGGCAGGCTCTTTCGTGAAACCGATCCACTGTCCGTTGCCAACCTTTTCGGTTCGTCGGTTGCAGGTGCAGGCGATGTAAATGGCGATGGCAAAAAGGACATAATCTCTGGCGCTCCCAACGGCACGCTCAACTTGGGTGCTTCCTTACTTGGCATCGTGGGAAATGTTGCCGATATATTGCTCACCTCTACAAGTGCAAGTGGCAGCATAGGAAAGGCTTATGTACATTATGGTCGCTGCCCGGTTGCCGTAAATCTCCAGGTTTTCGTGGACGCTAATGGTAGCCAGGTCAAAGACCCGACTGAGTCAGGAACAAATATATCTAATACTTTATATTTTACTGTAGTAGATAAAACGACAGGTGCCGTATTTTCTTCCACGCTTATTTCTTCTGCCGGTATAGTTAATACGGTTGTGCCTGAAAAAACGAACTATGATTTTGTCGTTTCCACAACGAGTTTTGTAGCAGGCGAAAAGTACACGGCGCCTTCATCTATGTTGCCTAGTGGCTATGTTTTTACAACTCCCAACAATGGAATAAATACCGTTACCAATGCATCCGCCACAATTGATTTGAGTGTCGGTTTGGAGCAACTTCCTGAAACAGATTTCAAAACGATTGTGTTGGCACCTATTACGGTGGGCTATCATCAAAACCTTGCCAACCTTCCGTTGTCAGGATCCGATCCTGAAGATAGTCCTACAGCAGGTTCTTTAAGCGCTGGCAAAAAATTCAAGATTGTTACGGTTCCCGCTGCGGCAGATGCAACCTTGTACTATGCAGAAGTAGCGGTAACAGCAGGTACGGTCATTTCGAATTATGATCCGGCGTTGTTGAAAATTGCTTTTAACAGAGGTAGTATCAGTGCCGTAAGCTTCACCTACGCAACCATCGATAACGCAAATCAGCAGGACGCTACACCTGCTACCTATAATGTTGCCGCTGTGGTGATACTTCCATTGAACAGCATTGTACTTTCAGCCAATCAAAATGGAAGCGGTGTTATTTTAAGCTGGCAAGCTAAAAGCGAAACCAATGTAGTAAGTTATCAGATTGAACGTAGTGTGAATGGCAATGTATTTTCTTCTATTGGCTCGGTTGCCTATCGCAACACTGGGGCCACTGGCAACGATTACCGTTTTATCGATCCGGCTACTGCTACCAGTGTGGTTTGGTATAGGATTGTTCAGCACAAGGCGGATGGTTCCATTATTATCAGTAACCAAGTGGTTGTTAAACCGAATGGCAGCCATCAGCCCTTGATTAGTATTGCTCCAACCATTATAAAAGATATGGCCCAAATAAAGATACAAAGCAATAATGGTGGCCAAATGCAGCTCATTGTGGCAGATATGAGCGGAAGGATAGTTATGAAAAAACAATTGACGACCTCGGTAGGAACCACGACTATACCGCTGGACGGATGGCAGAACCTAGGAAACGGCATGTACAATGTGTCGGTGAAAGGGGAGGGCATCAATGCGGTACAAAAAATAGTCGTGCAGCATTAATCAATGAATTCTTATTAGCTATGAAAAACCACAGCCGTCCCTTTTGAGGGATGGCTTTTTTATTATCAAACACTTATTGGCACAGCGCTTCGACCCAAGTTGGTTTTTTGATGATGAAAGATTCCTTCTATCTTTAACCCATGCTCCAGTTTATCACTCGAAAAATTTTATACGGCTTGCTTGTTTTGCTAGGCGTGGTGGTAATCGTATTTTTTTTGTTCCAGGGTTTCGGGGATCCTGTACGAATGACGTTGGGACAAACAGGCGATAAAAAAACCATGGAAAATATTCGAAAGGAATTATATCTAGATAAGCCAACATGGAAACAATTTGTACTGTATCTCAATGATGTAAGTCCGGTAGGTGTAAATAGTAAAAGTGATATTGAAACCAAGCAGCTCAAAGGTTTGTTTGTCGGTGGGGATACAAAAGTCGGCATTAAAGTGCCTTATTTGAGAAGAAGTTATCAAACCAAAAAGCCAGTGATGCAGGTACTGATGGAAGCCTTGCCACGAACCATTATATTGGCATTTGCAGCGATGTTTATAGCGGTTGTTCTGGGGATTGGTTTGGGTGTATTGGCCGCTGTTAAAAAGGGCACATGGATGGATACTTCGTCCGTTTTTGCGAGTATCGTTGGCATTTCTGCACCGTCCTTTTTTATGGGTATTGTTCTAGCTTATATATTTGGTTTCGTACTTAGTAAATACACTGGTTTGTCCCTGTCGGGAAGTTTGCAAGATTTGGATCCCTATGCTGGCAGTTTTTACCAATGGCAGAATTTGATATTGCCAGCCATCACTTTGGGTATCCGCCCATTGGCCATCATTACCCAACTTACCCGAAGTTCTATGTTGGATGTATTAAAGCAAGATTATATAAGAACTGCTTATGCCAAAGGCTTGAGCAACCGCCGCGTAATTTGGAAACATGCGCTGCGCAATGCTTTAAACCCAGTCATCACCGCAATAACCGGATGGTTTGCAGAGTTGCTAGCCGGTGCCTTTTTTGTAGAATATATTTTCGGTTGGAACGGCATCGGGAAAGTAACGGTAGATGCCTTAGAAAAATTGGATTTCCCTGTAGTGATGGGCAGCGTATTAATCACAGCTACCTTCTTTATTCTGGTCAATATTTTAGCAGATGTCCTCTACGGCATTGTAGATCCAAGGGTGCGGGTTAAGTAAAGCTTCGTAGTTAAGCGTTCAAGGTTAATAGTTTAACTCTCAACTCTCAACTTTCAACTTTCAACTCTTAATTCTAAACTCACAACTCTTAATTCCTAACTCTCAACTCTTTTCACCTTCCAACTGAGCGGTATCACCAATCTGGCGGTAAAATTTCTACCCATGTTAAAAACGCCGACCTTTCCGGTCAATAAGTTTTCTGCAGTATATTTTAATCGGCTTAAATGACTTTGATAGGCCACATTTCCGATGTTGTTCATGGCAATGCTGAAGCTGCAGAGCTTGTGTCCTTCCAATGTAACGTCGGTTCCTAAACCAACATTGAAGAGGGTGTAACCAGGCGTTTCCGTTTCGGTATCAAAGCCAGTAAACGGATTGTTCTGACGGGCCACACTTTCCATTTCTACTTTAAAATATAAATTATGTAGATTTTTAACTTGTCTAGGAAACTCGGCCCTTAATTCCGATAAGAAGCGGGCTGGCGTTATCAACGGAAGATTTTTGCTACCATCAATTGGGTCTCTGAAAGTGCCACGAACAATGCTCAACGAGTTTTCAAAATGCAGCCAATCAAATGGATGCGGATGTAGATCGAAGGTTAATTCAAGACCGGTCAATGTAGCGGTGTGTTGACCAAATTTATAGGCAGTAGATGTGCCAATCAGCGAGTCGCCACCTGTAGCCGATTTTAACTTTCCGTAAAATATATAGTTTTGTATATTGTTGTAAAATGCATTTACACCCAAGGTAAAATGGCTACTGTTTATTTCAACGCCACCATCAAATTGGTATGAGGTTTCGCTTTTTAGATTTTGCTCTCCAATTTCATAGCGGTCGGTGCCTTCATGTTCGCCGTTGGTGGCCAACTCGGGAATGCTTGGTGCCCTAAAACCTCTAGCAGCATTGGCTTTCAGCGTTACATCTTTGGTAAGTTCGTAGCTGATACCCGCACTGGCACTGATGTTGCTAAATGTTTTGTTGAAAGCGGCAAATTTCAAATCTGGGCCTTCTTTCAATTCTTTGCTGTTGAGGTTTCGATAGTCGTAACGGATACCACCGCTTGCAGATAGTTTCTTGTTTATTTGTTTTTGCGTATATGCAAAACCACCAATGTCAAAAAGGTCGTAGGCGGGTATCAGAAATTCTTCGCCTTTGTTACGGTTCGTTTGCTCCATCCCGCTTACGCCAAAAGAGGTTTTCCAACCATTTTTTTCTTGCAAATGATAAGCAAAATTATAGTTGATGGTTTTAAGGTCGAACCATAAACCCGGTGTTTCTGGCTGGTCGATGTCGCCAAATTCTTTGCGGATATTTTGCTGATAACCAATAACGGCACTCAGTCGTCCAGTGCCTATATTGATACTGTTGTCGAGGGCAATTTTGGTGTGTTGGATATGTTGATAAGGAATCAATAAATCCTTGCTTTTCAAAATAGAATCACTCGCTGTAATTTCATGTGGCGTTCCAGCATACAAAAGAAATTTGCCATTACTGTCCCTTTCGCCTTCTACAAGTCCAGGCTGTTGGTCAAATGTAGACACTATTAAATGGCTATAACCCCAATGCCTATTTATACCCACAAAGCCGCCAAAGTCCGATTCCCGAAAACGGCTGTTCAATACTTTTCTATCGTATGCATTGCTGTAATCACCTGCTTTTTTAAGCGAACCGTATATATTCCAGCTAAAGCCGTTTACGTTGCCGGCAAAGTTTGCATAGGCGCCATGTTGGTCGTTATTATCATTTAAATTTCCACTAATATTCGCAGCAATTGTTCCTTCGGCTACGGGCACATTGGTAAGGATGTTGATCACGCCTGCAAGCGCATCGCTACCATACATGAGTGATGCTGGCCCACGAAGAATTTCCACTTTCTGCACACTTGCTTGGTCTATCTCAATGCCGTGTTCATCACCCCATTGTTGTCCTTCTTGCCGGATACCGTCGTTAATGGTAATCAATCGATTGTACCCCAATCCCCGAATAACAGGTTTGGAAATAGCCGGCCCTGTGCTGATAGCTGAAACGCCTGGCTGGTGACTCAATACATCGATCAAGTTAGTGCCAGATGCACGGTCGAGGTAAGTTTTGGAAACGATGGTTACTGGGATAGGTGTGCGCCGGATGGACGTTGCTTTGGACACGCCAGTAACCGTCACATTGTTTTGTTCCGCTGCGGTTACGCCTAGCGTAAAATTCTTTTTCGTTTCTCCATTGATCACTACATTTTGTGCGGAGGAAGAATAACCTGTATAGGAGATTTCAGCAATGTAAGAACCCGCTGGCACATATGGTAATTTGTAGTTTCCTGCAGAGTCCGCAGTGGAACCAATTTTAAGATCCGCAAAATAGATGCTGGCGGCAGGTAGCGGTTTTCCTGTTACGACATCGACTATTCTTCCACTCAAACTGCCTTTGGCAACTGAGCTTTTGGTCAATTTTTTCGATGCTGTACTGTCCTGTGCATGGGCGTGCACCTGAAAACCACAAGCTAGAATTAATATAATAATGGATTTCATGACATGTCATTTTTGAATCAATGTTGCAAATGTAATAAATTCAACAATGTTGCAAAAAATAATCGACAGCATTAGGATGAAAGCTTAAAATGATTAGATGAAAGGAAAGAAAAGCCGCCATTGAAGCCAGCGTATTTCTTTGGTTAAGTTTTTTCGGGCAATGGTTTCTTTTTCTTTTTGGAAGGAAGGCGTTTTGTAAATGGATGGTTGTTTCAAAAAATGTTTCAATACTTTTTGCCTGCCGATGTGATAAGGAATATGTCCATACTGCCGATATTCTTCCCTGATTTGTTTTGCGTAGTTTTTATAAGTTGGCCAGTCGGCCGATAGGATAGCTAGGTCGAGATCCAACAAATAAGAAAGGTCGTTTTGATACAAAAACCCTCCTGAAACCTGATGGGTTTTAGTAGCGATAATAAATTGTTTGATGATTGCGATGTCTTCCCATTTTACACCGAGTTTTTGCAAGCAGGCTTCGGCATACATCGCACTTTGTTCCTCATTGTCCTGGGCGGATGAGTCGTAGATCGCATCATGGTAGAAAATAGAGAAAGCAACAAGGCTAGGATACTCGATAGCTCGTTTGTGCTCCTCGAACAGGCGAAGCATGTTTTTTATATGTGATAAATTATGATAATGCCTGCCGGAAGAGCCATACATTTCCAGTAACTCTTCCAGTAATGAACTAGCTAATAATTCGTCAACATGTTGTGGCAAAGATGCATTCCAATATTCCTGAAATAGTTGATAGTCTTCCATTTAAAGGTTGGTTGAATTGCCGTTTAGTATAGCCCTCGAGGCTATCGCTGGCTGCTGGAACACCTGCAAACTGCGCCCAAGGATGATGCCCAAACACCAGCCGTACAAGTGAGCTCCGCCACGGCAGGGACGAAGATGCCATGAAAAAACAATGCTGGTCACCAAAGAAATTACTTGAGTTGCCGAATTACTACAAAAACTAAAACCCTCTTTGTGCAAGTTTGCTATGCGATTTGCTATAGGTAAAATATACCACCAAGCCTATTATCAACCAAGCCACAAAGCGGATCCAGTTGGTATGGCTTTCTTGTGCCATCAGATAAAAGCAACTTGATAAACCTAAAACCGGAATCAACGAAAAGTTTTTCGAGACAGTCAAAACCGTCACGATAATAATAACAATCCAAAAAATCAACATTGGAAACCCACTAAGCGTAAATAGACGTTTTATATAATGTACACCTGGTATTTCTTGGGAAAATGCCTTGGACACAATCGTTTTTCCAAGCACCACAGGGGCATCTAACGAGTCAACATTTGGAATGCTAATATTGATTGTGTCGCCTGCTTTTATGTTTGTAAAAGCGATTGACTTTTCTTTATCCCATTTGCCATTTGCTTTACTGCTATAGGTTGCTGAAACGCTATCAATAAAAAGCTCGGAGTTGTTGATAAAACTTAGTTGCTTCGTCTTGGTTTTAGAAGAAATTTCAACTTGTTTTTCCATATAGGTTTTGTCTAATATTACAACCAATATACAAGCTAGTATGAATAGCATCGGGATTATAAACTTACCATTTACATATGGAACCTTGAATTTGCTTTCGGGCCTTGTAGGCATTTGCTGAAGCACTAAAATGCCTGCGCAAACTAAAACAAAGGCAAACAAAGTGCCGATACTTGTTAACGCCAATACCACATCAAGATTTAGGAATAGTGCAGAAACCCCAACGATAACACCAGTTAAAATAGTGGAAAATGAAGGTGTGCCATATTTGGGATGGATGCGGGAAAAGATTTTTGGCAATAACCCATCACGGCTCATACTCATCCATATACGAGGCTGCCCCATTTGGAAAACTAACAAAACACTAGCGGTAGCAATAACCGCACTTACACCTACGATGCCTGCAATCCATTTCATGCCACGGCTTTCAAAAATCAAAGCCAAAGGGTCGCCAACATTTAGTTGTGTGTATTTTACCATTCCTGTTAGCACTAAGGCCAATAAAACATATAAGATTGTGCAGATGATCAACGAGTAAATCATCCCTCGGGGCAAGTCTTTTTGAGGGTCTTTGCATTCTTCAGCCGTCGTACTAATAGCATCAAAGCCGATATATGCAAAGAATACTGCAGATACACCCTTGAGTACACCAGCTACACCATTTGGCATAAAAGGACTCCAGTTTTCTTTGTTGGTATAAAACGCACCCAAAACAATCACTAAAAAGATGACGGCAAGTTTTATTCCTACCATCAAATTGCTCAAGGATCGGCTTTCTTTTATTCCGACGAATACAATACTTGTTATAAGAATAACAATGCATAAAGCTGGTAAATCCATGATGAGCTTAAGGTCGCCTATATGCGGAGCAGTAACCCAAGCGGTGGAGCGTTCCATCAACGTTTTCCATAAAGTAGGGTCGATTGTAGCTTTAGTTTCCCCATCGGCCAGTAATTTTGCGAGGTCATCAAATCCATGATGGGCCGTAGTATAATCCATCGTTAGCCAATCTGCAATATGCATATTTGCCTTATTCAAAAGCCCCGTAAAATAATCGCTCCAACTAATGGCCACGGCAATGTTACCAATGGCATATTCCATGAGGAGGTCCCAGCCGATGATCCAAGCAAAGATTTCGCCGAAGGCCACATAGGAATAGGTGTAAGCACTACCACTTACAGGAACGGTGCTAGCAAACTCGGCATAACAAAGTGCCGCGAACCCGCAGGCAATGGCGGTAAAAATATATAAGAAAATAACGCCCGGTCCACCGTCGAAACAAGCTTTGCCGATGCTGCTGAAAATACCTGCGCCAATAACGGCAGCAATACCAAACGCGGTTAAATCTTTAACGCCCAATACTCTTTTCAATGTTCCGCCATGGCCATCGCCGTGACCATTTTTGGCGTCTTCAAGAATATCGGAAATGGCTTTTTTACGGAAAAGGGACGACATCGGTAGTTTGGTTTTTGAAACGTCAAAATACACGAATCATTTTAAACTACCAACCGGGTTAAGGGAAAGCACGGTTTAATTTAGTAGAAGGAGAAGCAAATGCATGGAAACTCAATATTCCCGCTGTATCAAAAACTTGGCAAGCCCCACCAAAGGTTCTTTGCGTTTCGACATCACGGCAATCTCGTCCAAGTGATACATGGCATCGTTATAATATTTTTCTTTTAACTCATTCGCCCATTGGTCCACTTTGCACGCCTTGAAAATTTCCAATACTTTTTCAACTTTATCTGATGGATTTGTTTTCAGCAAAGTTTTTAAAACAGCTTTTTGTTCGTCGCTGGCCACCTCCAGTGCATGTATCAACAAAAAGGTTTTTTTGTTGGCCAAGATATCGCCGCCAACCTGTTTGCCAAATTTTGCGGGATCTCCAAAAGCGTCGAGATAATCATCCTGGATCTGGAATGCGATGCCGAGGTTCTTGCCGAATTCATAAAGGTGCAATGCATTTCCTTTGCTGGCACCGCCGAGAACAGCCCCTATTTTGAGGCTTGCAGCCAATAAGACAGAAGTCTTTAACGCAATCATTTCCAAATAATCTTGCAGGGAAACGTTTTCAAGTTTTTCAAAATCCATGTCCAATTGCTGTCCTTCGCAAACTTGCCTGGCGGTAATATTGAAAATGTTTATGATGCGTTGGCTGTAAGATGTATCGATGCGGTTAAGGTAATCGTAGGCTTGCACCAGCATCACGTCGCCTGCAAGCAAGGCCGTGCTGCTACCATATTTCTGGTGCACGGTTACCATGCCACGCCGAAGTGGCGCTTCGTCCATGATATCGTCGTGTATCAGCGTGAAATTGTGGAACAGTTCGATGGCAGAAGCAACTGGCCAAGCATCATCATTAATCTGGTCGAACAGTTCGTTGCCCATCAAAACCGCTACTGGCCGCACTCTTTTGCCGCCCATCTGTAAAAAATAACGATTGGGATCGTATAAAGTGGGGGTAGAAGTAGGAAAATGATCTATAGAAAAATATTCATTGAACCGTACACTCAAAGTATCGAAAGCTTGCATGATAACATCCTGGTTTATGCCTGCAAGATGCGTGGAATTCTTTGTTCCAGCAACATCAAATCGGCAAGCACCATGGCAGTTACCGCTTCTAACACAACCGGAACACGTAGCGCTATGCACAAGTCGTGGCGACCACGAACTGCGAAATCTTCCATTTGGCCAGTTTCCCAGTTAAGGGTATGTTGATTTTTAGGGGTGGATGAGGTTGGTTTGATGGCGATGCGATAAATCAGTTCGTTACCGTTCGTATAGCCGCCTACTACGCCGCCAGCGTGGTTTGTAGCGGTTTTGCCGTCCATGTTTTCGATAGCGTCATTGTGCTCCGAGCCATACATTTTGGCGGCTGCGAAACCGGTGCCAAATTCCACTCCACGAACCGCAGGGATGGCGAATACGGCATGCGCCAATAAAGATTCCACCGAATCAAAAAAGTGTTCCCCCAAGCCGATTGGCAGGCCGTTTACTTTGCATTCCACAATGCCGCCTACAGAATCTTTGTGTTCGATGGCCTGTTGCAGACCTTGTTCAAGGTCGGGGTTGCCTCCGATTTCGGTAATGGTAGAAACAACTTCGATCGGCGCAACCGCTTGTAATAATTTTTTGGTGATGACCCCCACGGCAACCAAGCAAACCGTTAGACGGCCGCTGAAATGTCCGCCGCCGCGGTAGTCTTCGAAGCCGCCGAATTTTTTGCTGGCCACAAAATCCGCATGTCCTGGGCGTGGATGGGTGCGTTGCTTTTCGTAATCGCCGCTCCGGATATTGTTGTTTTCAAAAATGATGGTAATCGGGGCGCCAGTCGTTTTGCCATTGAACAAACCGCTTTTAAAAATAGGAAGGTCGGTTTCTTGCCGGGGTGTCGTTCCTTTTTGGGTACCACCTTTCCGTCTTTCGATGTCTACTAAAAAGTCTTCCACGGACAAAGCCAATCCTGCAGGGCAGCCATCGATATTTACACCCACAGATTCCCCATGGCTTTCACCAAATATATTTACTTTAAATATTCGACCGAAAGAATTCATGTTTATAAATATTTGATAGAATGATGGTATTTGAGAAGGACGAAGTGTGTGTTATCTCACGGTAGCACCAAGCAATTTTAAATGTTCGTAAAAATCTGGATACGATTTGTTGATGGCCTCCGCTTCTTCAATTATTGTTTCTCCTTGCGCTTTGAGTGCTGCCACGGCACATGCCATGGCGATGCGGTGGTCGTGATGGGAATGTACTGTAGCACCGTTCAGACCTTTGCCACCGTCGATGATCATCAAGTCGTTTTGTAATGTAATTTCCACGCCCATTTTACCAAATTCTTCTTGTAAAGTAATGCCTCGATTGCTCTCTTTGTGTGCCAATCTGCTAACGCCTTCAATCACCGTTTTGCCATTGCAAAATGCCGCTAGTGCCACCAATGGTGGAAACAGGTCTGGGCAATCCGTGGCATCAAAATGAAAAGCCTTGAGCGGAGCCGGGCCAACTTCAATCTGCGCAGCTTCTACAGAAATGCGTGCACCACTTGCCATAACGGCTTGAAGAACGGCCTTGTCTGCCTGGGTTGAAAATACGTCCAATCCTTTGATAACAATATCGCCGGCAATGGCGCCGGCCACCAACAGGAACGCAGCGCCGCTCCAATCGCCTTCTACCGTATAAGTTACCTTAGATGGTGGTATATGAGCTTGAGGAGTATAATAAAATGCTTCATGATTCCGGTTCTCAGGCACTTTCATGCCAAAGTCTTTCATTACCTGCAAGGTGAGGTCGATATAGGGTCTACTTTTAAGGTTGTTTACTTTGATGCTGACATCGCTTGCGCCTGCGGCGGAATAAGCCATCAATAAACCGGTAAGGAACTGCGAACTCAGCGAGCCATCTATTTCGATGGTTTTTGGCTGCAAAGGCCCTTTTATATGCAAAGGTAATTTTCCTTTATTGGAAGATGTTTCTATATCTATTTGCGGGAATATCTCGTCAAAAAAATCCATTGGCCGAGATGGAAGACTGCCTTCGCCAGTGATAGTGATGGCTTGATTGCTTAAGGCAGCAATTGGCGTAAACATACGAATGCTCAACCCGCTTTCTCCACAATTGATTTCGCTGGAGACAGGTTGCACACCAGTGCTCGTAATGGATAATTGTTTTTCGCCCACTTCAACAGTGGCACCCAGTTTTTGGATGATGTCCAAAGCGGCTTTGTCGTCATTTGAGTAACCCGGATTGATAATGTTGGAAATGCCTTTGGTAAGCAAGGCTGCCGCACAAGCCCGCTGCATACTGCTTTTAGATGTGGGCGCTTGGATGGTGCCGGATATTGCGCTAGGATATATTGTTATTGTCATATAAATTATTCTTCCAGATCAGGATAAATATTAGCAAACATTTTTACCGCTTTTACGGCCAAGTCTTGAACATTAGGATGTTTTGCATTTAATAATAATACACAACTTTGCCGCCTATTAATCGAACAAAATTCTTTGGGTCAAAAAATATATTTATGGCATATTCATAAATTCTAAACCGTTGTGTTTCGAATTTTGATTCTTCAAAATTTTTTGAAACAGAATTGGCTCCAAGATATCCAAATGATGCGAAGGGGTTTTTGGCCAAGAATTCGAGCATCACATTTAGGCAAGTGCGTAAAATTGAAGGAAATTCAAAGTCATTAAGAACAATTTGGAATCGGTTTGGATCATTCTTCTTATCAGCAGGAAAGAATTTTACCACAAAAATATTGAGCCTATACTCTTCTACGGTAGCGATATATCTTCGTGCATTAGTGCGGAACTGGTATACATATTCCGCAATAAAGTCGCAATCGGTCAGTGGTCGTTTTTGTATTAAATTAAATGCAAAGCTTGAATCGAACATATCAAGCCAAATATTGATATGCAGGGTTGCGAGCTGCTTTTATATCCTCAGCTGAAATTTGTTCAATATTTATTTTTCTTCCAGTCTTTTCATTTTCAACTGTAAAGAATTTCGATCGAGGCATGAGCTTACCTCTAGGATTTCCCTTTTTCGTTTTCAACACCTTCTTTTTCTCAACTGTTTCCATAATGTCAAATTTAATTCAATTTTTTACAACTCGTCCATCATTTTTTCGAGGTCCGTAATGGCTATTTGATGCACTGTCCCTTCACCGATTTTATTTAGCAACACATAATTCATAACCGACTTTTCCTTTTTCTTGTCCATTTTCAACACTTCAAAAACCTGCGCTTTATCGTATGCCGCATTCGTGGGGAGTCCATAATGTTCAAAGGCAGCGATGACCTTTGCAGTGTCCTTGAAACCTGTTATTTTTTCGGAAAAAATACTGGCAGCCACCATGCCCACCGCTATTGCTTCACCATGTTTCAATTCCAATATGTTTTCAATGGCATGGCCCAATGTATGACCAAAATTCAGTTGTCTCCGCTCGCCTTGCTCAAATTCGTCGGCCTGCACAACAGCTGCTTTAATGGATGCATTCCTGCGTATCAGCGCCGACATTAACCGCTCGTCCTTTTTATAGGCTGATAAGGAATTTGCCATCAATTGCTTGAACATAGCAGCATCTTTTATACAGGCATGTTTGATGATTTCTGCAAAGCCATTGATCCATTCTTCTTTGGGCAATGTTTTTAATAGGGAAACATCATATAATAAAAAATCTGGTTGATTGATGGTTCCAACTAGATTTTTGTACAAGCCTACATCGATACCATTCTTTCCACCGATACTTGCATCTACCATGGCTAAAACCGTAGTGGGCACAAAACCAAAGCGAATACCTCGCATATACACGCTGGCCACATACCCGGCTATGTCCGTAACCACGCCACCGCCAACGCCGACGATATACGTTTTGCGATCAGCGCCTGCTTCTATCAACTGCCTAACTACATCATCAACCGCTGCTTGATTTTTGTATGCCTCACCAGCTTGTAACACGATCGTTTTCCGAGGAGCAAACTTCTTTTTATGATGCTTGAAAACATGCTCATCCGTAATAATAACCACATGGTTTTCGCCTACCAATGTTTTTATATATGAAAAATCGGTATCAAAATAAAAAGTAGTTCCTTTCCTTGAAAATTGATATGTTTTTTTTGTCATTGCAAATTAAAAAGTAAAAATTAGAAAGCAAAAATCACCCCAAGTGGGTGCTAACTTTTTGCCAGTTTGCGCAACCTTGATATCGAGTGTTTATGTCTCAGTACTCAATACTCAGTACTTCATACTTCCTACTAACTATTCATTATCTTATTCTGATGATTGATGCTTTCCATGTGTACGGCATCCAAGTATTTGGTGATGAATTCCGGGCTCAAACCTAGTGTGGCAGCCTTTTTCGTGGCACGATCCAATATTTCGTTCCAGCGATTGGTTTGCAAAATGGTCACGCTGTTGTTCTTTTTGTACTCGCCAATTTTATCGGCTATTTTCATGCGTTGTCCCAAAATCTGCATCAGCTCATCATCCAAATGATTTATTTGTTGACGCATCTTTTCCAGGGCGGTTTGAAAGTCTACAGAAGCAACATCCTCTTGACGCCAGATGATGTTGTCCAACATTTCAGCCAGCGCCTCTGGGGTAATTTGTTGTTTAGCATCACTCCAAGCATTGTCTGGGTCAATGTGGCTTTCAATCATCAAGCCGTCAAAATCCAAGTTGATCGCTTGCTGCGATACGGCTTGTAATATATCTCTTCTTCCACATATATGAGAAGGGTCATTGATGATCATCATATCTGGATTGCGGCGTTTCATTTCGATAGCCAAATGCCACATCGGCGCATTGCGATATTCTGTATTGCCATAAGATGAAAACCCCCGATGGATCAATCCCACTTGTTTGATGCCTGCCCGTTGGATTCTTTCCACAGCGCCCGTCCATAACTCAAGATCCGGATTAATGGGGTTTTTTATTAATACAGGAATATCCACACCTTTAACCGCATCGGCAACTTCTTGCACGCTGAACGGGTTAACAGTGGTGCGGGCACCTATCCACAATACGTCTACGTCAAAATGCAATGCATCTTCTACTTGCTTGGCTGTGGCCACTTCTACGGTGGTAGGTAAACCGGTTGCTTTTTTAGCTTGTTGCAACCATGGCAATCCTTTGGTTCCAATGCCTTCAAATAATCCTGGCTTGGTACGTGGTTTCCAAATGCCAGCCCTTAGCATATCTACTTTTCCTGTATCAGCTAGGCGGGTAGCGGTTTCCATAACCTGTTCTTCTGTTTCAGCACTGCATGGGCCACTAATAATAAGCGGTCTTTTCCCCCATGTTTCCTGAACAGATTTTTTCATTGGCTTTGTTGCTTCCATGGTATTATTTTTTATTACGGATGAATGATGTTATTATGTATAATTAATTTTTATTTCAATATTCTTTTGATGCCATTTGCGCCCACAATCAGTTCTTCCAAGTATTCCCAATTTTCTTTTTCAAGGCTACTTTTAAATTTCCGCAACTGCGTGATATGCTCATTTAAAACGTCCAACACATTTTCTTTATTCTGCATAAATACTGGCACCCACATGGCAGGGTTGCTTTTTGCCAAACGTACGGTACTTTCAAAACCGCCACTCGCCAGCTCAAAAATGGCATCCTCTTCTTTTTCTTTTTCCAACACCGTGTTGGCCAAAGCGAAAGAGGTGATATGAGAAATATGACTTATGTATGCTACGTGCATATCATGCGCAGCGGCTTCCATATAGATCATGTGCATACCGATAGATGTATATAACTTTTCTACTGTTGCAACCGCGTCTGCATCACTTTTTCCTTTTTCACAAATTACACATGTTCTTCCGATAAATGCATCTTTCACTGCCGCTTCTGGCCCGCTGTATTCCGTTCCCCACATCGGGTGCGATGCTACAAACCGATGGCGCATTGGGTGATCTTTCAAGAGGTTGCACAATGCATTTTTTGTGGATCCTGCATCTACCACAATTTGTTTTTCCGTGATCAAGTCCATTACTTTTTGCATCATCGGTAAGGTCGAATCTACTGGTATGGCCACATAAATCAGGTCGCTTTTCTTAACGGCCTCTTCTAATGGTAACGCTTCATCTATCAAACCCAAGTGCAGTGCTTTTTGTATACTGGCTTCTGTACGACTTACGCCAATCACGTTTTTGACCAAGCCTTTTTCCTTAAGCGCAATACTTAGTGAACCGCTGATAAGTCCTACGCCTACTATGGTTATGGAATCGAACATATATAACCTAATTATTGATTGTTGATTTGATCCGGTCTATTGCTTCTTGTATTTTTTCTTCTTTTGTGCAAAGGCTTACCCTTACATAGCCATCGCCTGCAGTGCCGAAAATACCACCCGGTGTAATGAAGGTATCTGCATTGTAAAGCACCTTGTCGCTCAATTCATAACCTGTGCTGTAAGTTGATGGAACAGTGGCCCAAACGAACATACCCGCTTGCGTATTTGAATATTGGCAGTGTAACAAATCAAGCAGTTCGAAAACCTTTTTCCTGCGTTGCGCATACACTGCATTCAGGCTATCATACCAGTCCTTTCCAAGTGCCAAAGCTTTTGCTGCAGCGAGTTGTACAGGAAGGAACATGCCACTATCCATATTGCTTTTGAAGCGTAATACTTCATCTATTCGCTCCTTTTGGGCAATCATCATGCCAACCCGCCAGCCTGCCATGTTTTGGCTTTTGCTTAAAGAATTCAGTTCTATCACCACATCCTTTGCACCATCGATCGACAATAGGCTCATCGGTTTTTCATTCAAAATAAAACTATAAGGATTATCATGTATAATCAATATATTGTTCTCCTTGGCGAATGCTATTAATTTTTCAAACAGCTCTTTAGAAGGCAATTGTCCTGTAGGCATTTGCGGATAGTTCACGAACATCAACTTCACATCGTCCGTCTCAATGTTGGCAAGGTCGGGGAACCAATTGTGCTCGGCTGTTAAGTCATAATCCATGCATTCGCCACCAGCGAGTTTGACAGCACTTCTATAAGTAGGGTAGCCTGGGTTCGGGAGCAGTACCTTGTCGCCCTCGTTCAAATAGGTCATGCATATGTGCATAATACCCTCTTTGCTACCAATCAATGGTAAAATTTCTGTGTTGGCATCTAACTCCACATCATACCATTTTTTATACCAGTCAGCTATTGCGGTACGCAAAATAGGAGAGCCTTTGTAACTCTGGTAAGCATGTACATTTGGCTTGGCGCTCTCTTCCTGGATTGTTTTGATCACGTCTGGATGTGGCGGCAAATCAGGGCTGCCAATTCCGAGGTTGATGATGTTTTTGCCAGCTTTGTTCAGCTCATCTATCTCCCGCAATTTTTGTGAGAAATAATATTCGCCAATGCCTTCAAGTCTTTTTGATGTGGTTGGATTCACAACGTTTTATTTTATATTGATAAAATATTATCCTTTT
>Ga0247739_10000283_pt1 | contig 17692 bp, 15 predicted proteins | sample UWRJL058202B2_FD_180943 | JGI IMG/M metagenome (GOLD analysis project Ga0247739, IMG submission 180943) | Plant litter microbial communities from Arlington Agricultural Research Station in Wisconsin, United States - UWRJ-L058-202B-2 | ecosystem: Environmental > Terrestrial > Plant litter >...
GATCTACGTCAATATTCTGTAGCAAACAAGATTTTTTTGTGACGCTATATGTATCTAACTTATAAAAATTATTTTCAACACTTATCGATAGGACGTAACCATATGCTGGCGCGTACCAATACCCTAGATAGGGAGAGCTGGATGAACTAGAACTTGCTAAAGAAGAGCTGGAAACAGAAACACTGGATACAGAGGAGCTGCTCGCTGAGCTAATAGATGAGGAAGAGCTGGACATTCCACTGTGATCATCATCAGAACACCCCGTTAGAAGAGTGGCACCAAACCATATAATAAGTGCTAAACTTTTTACTGAAAAATTTTTTGTGTGAGTAAAAAACATATCTTATCCCTTTGTTTATTTGGAAGGGATAAACTAAATCATCATGCAGTTTATAACTGTATCAACTCTTATCATTTTGTATCATCCGTGAGTACATTTACCTACACATGTGTAGTACTGAGTATTAGTCCTAGCGATTGGCTTGCGTAAACAACAATGAAATTTTTGCTCCACCCAATACATCTGATTTTGCAATTTCAATTTCCACATTGTGTAAGTCCGCAATACGTTTAACTAATGCCATACCAAGACCATGACCTGTTTGCGGTGACTGCTTATAGTCAGGCTCTTGCTTAATTTTTTCACCACGAATAAAGGGTTTGAATATATCCTGTTTGAAATGCTCATCTATGCCAGGACCATTATCTTCAATCATAAATAAAATTGTATTTTCCTGTTGGATGAGGCTAATCAGTATTCTTTCTCTACCATATTTGACTGCATTAGCAAGCAAGTTTTCCAGGAGTAGGTTTAGATAAAACCGATCACCACGTATTATATAAAAAGGCTCTACAGCGTTTACATTGGCTTCAAGCCGTGAGCTTTTCGGATCACTTATCTCATTCGAATCTTGCATTACAGATGCTAAAGAGCTGGTGCATAGCTCTAAAAGATCAACTTCATCGCTCGGGGGGTTAACGATGTTTTTATCCAAGCGTGCATATCTCAACAAAGTCTCAATGAGAGTTGTCATATCAGCTATAACCTTATCGAGACGTTCTTCGTAGACAACACGTTTTTTCGCATCATCTTCCTCCCGCAGTGCATCCAAACCAAACTGTAATTTGGCAAGTGGTGCACGCATTTCGTGGGAGATAGCTGAACTCAATAAACTTATATCAGACACCAATTCTTCAATACGTTGTGCCATACGATTAAATTCAAGTTCAATGTCTTTTATATAAGAAATAGCACTCGGCGTAATTCGCGCATTCAGCTCACCTTCGCCCAACTTTTTTGCAGAAAAGCTTAAATTTTTTAATTGACGAATTAACGGAAACAACCACGCAAATATAATAGATATTAATAGGGCGTAAAAAAGTACGGTGAAAATTATTGGCAGCCATTTACTTTGCTTGTGCTGAGTCGCCAATGGCGCACGAAGTAAAAAATAATTTTTTTGGTCATTTAGAAAATAGTAAAAACTGATATTAGACGCTGAGGTCACTGTGATATGACCAACACTTTCTAACTCGCGAAGAAGCTCTTCAGGCATTCCGATATCATCGCGAGTTATTATTTCCAAAGAAAGCGGCACTTTTTCTTGCTCCCAAGCTTTTATAAACTCTTCCTTATTCTCAAGCTTCCGCAAGATTGATGAAAGTTGAATACCTATTAACTCCAACTGTGACTGAGTCAAATCCTGGTTCTTTTTTTCACTGGAATATAACTGGCTATAAAGTTCGTCCAATAACAAACCTGAGCCTACAGAAGCAAATACAATTGTGAATAGGAGCGACATTATAAGCGTGCGTAATCTCAACATAGAACAGATTACCAAGCATCTTTAACAAAAAGGTAGCCCTTTCCCCATATCGTTTTTATGCGATAGGGATCTTCAGTGCGGTCTTCAAGTTTTTTTCTTACGCGCGAAACTCGTAAATCAATCGATCTGTCGAGACCATCAAATTCATAACCACGCAATTCTTTGAGTAAAGTGTCGCGCGTGACAATTTCACCCGGATGCGAAGCTAAAATCCATAAGACTTCGAACTCTTTTGATGTGAGTTTTATTTCAGCACCCGACAAGTGCACAGATTGAGAATGCGAGTCTATGATTAGATTATTAAAGGTTAGAATCTTGGAGGTAGGAACTGCATTTTTCTTTTCGAGTAACTTTTGGATCCTAGTCAGTAGTGCCCTTGCTCTTATTGGTTTTATTAGGTAATCGTCTGCTCCAACTTCCAGGCCCAATACTTCGTCTATTTCTTCATCTCTGGCAGTGATCATAATAATAGCGCCCTTATAAAATGATCTCACTACTTTGCATACCTCAAATCCGTCAAGCCCCGGTAGCGCACCATCTAATAAAACGACATCAGGTTGAAGGTTAGAAATTAATTTAACCGCTTCTGCGCCATTTTCCGTGCAAGCGCAATTAAAACCTTTTCCCACCAGATAATCGGAGATCCATTGTTGTAGTTCGATGTCATCTTCAACGATGAGTATTGATTTAGGAGATTGCTTCATCATTTAAATTAAAAAATTCGCCAGGTGTGCTCAGGTCTACTCGACTTTTTATGCACCCAGGATAAATTTAATGTTTCCCTCAAAAGTATTTCAGAGGTGTCGGCCAGCGCTACGTAATATTCCACGGGCTTATCCATCACCAAACTTTCCGAAAATCGGCCCTCATTGGCGCCATTCCAACACGCAAGTTTAATGTCCCCAGGCGTGCGGAATAGGCAGAAAAAACCCATCTCACTTGCCTTCCATTTAATATTTGTATTCGCGTAACATTTATCTCCCTCCTTATACACTACACATTCCTTTGGTTTAATCGATAACGCAAGGGTGCCCTTGTAAGCAACTGCAGAAGCCGTACTTGATTGCACATTACAAGCAAGCAACACAATAAAAGTGAGCCGATATTTATTTTTCATTCTAGCTGGCTCTTAAAACACATAATGCAGGAGAATACCAAACGTCTGTTCCTTTTCGGGGCGATTTTCGGATTTGCTAAGCAGTTTTATTATTGGGCTATGCAGCATTTCGTCAGAAAATTGAGTGTGTGTAGCGTAAATTTGAAACAGTACGTTTTTTCTGATGGGATATGTCAAATCAATTTGAGCAGTATAATCAACCCCTGAGGAAGTCTCATAAGCGCTAACTATCTTATCAGCCTCACGTTCAGTAACTCCGAACGAATAGTTCATCAAGTCACTTGATCGGTATTTGGCGCCCACCAATCCATTAAGGCTCCAGTTTTTAATTTGCCAACGATGGCCAAGCCACAACGCGGCATAATCCACGGCCGTATCTGATCGAAATTCGGAGTTGAAAGAATTCAATCCAACTAACTGCAAAGTTGTGTTTCCCCAGGAGCCTAGCGCTCTGAATCCAACACCACTTATTGGCAGAGTAGACATCTCATGCGTTTTACCATCCATTTCATAACTAAATTCGCCTGTACCATCAGTGATGGCATAAAGTAGATCCAAATTCCAATGCTCAGTGCCATAAAAGTTGTAGCCTAGCGTAGGAAGATTTGAAGTACCGGATGATCCGTTCGCCAGCTCCACAAAAAAACCATTCCGTTGGTAGCGACCATTAATAACAAATGCCAAACCATTGAGCTCCTCTCGCAAGGGAGATTCATAGTTCCAATACCCCGTCCCGATAGAAAAGTAATAGCCATCCCGACTATTTTTATCGTCCTGCTGTAGCTTATCTTCAGTCAGCGCTTCTTCCGCAAAACTATAACTGGCGTAAGATACGAGCATTAAAGCTAGTAAGACCGTGCGCATTACGCTGTATAAGTAGATCATGTAATTTCTACCAAATAATTTTTTGTTTGGTAAGTCTAGGGCTCCATCATTCAAATCTGTTTACCAAATCTAATCAAAATGTATCAAATTGTATCTATATTTACGTTTGATAGTGACTCATCTCATAGCTTAATTATCGGACGCTGATTGGCAGACAATTTAGGTGCACAACGATAGTCTTGATTAAAATTTTACAGTGCAGCTTGGGAAAACCCAGTTAGCTTTATTAATAACGAGTAAAGCCATCCATAAATAATTGACTCCGGCTACTTTCAAGAAAAGTTTTTAAAAATAAAAAAGTGCTTTAACAAAGCGTCTGTGCCATTAATTCGCGTTACCTTTTTGCAACTTGCCACTAACAAATATGATAGAAAATTTATATGAAAGCTAAACTTCTCATGAAAAAGTGCTGGCGCAGAATTCCTAGTTCATCACAAAAATCCTAATCCGCCGTATACTATATTTTTTGGTTTAATAGAATAAGGAACTTACCAATGAAAATATTCAGCAAGCTTTCTTCACTTTCCAAAGTAATAACATTTTCCATGGTATCGACCCTTCCACTGTCTGCCTCAGCAGTAATCATTGAGGGTAGTTTTGAAGGTCGAATGTGGGAATATCAAAATACCAATATGGAAGGAACTGCTGATGCAGGATTCTTCACAGATGACAATGCCTTTAGCGGATTTACAGGCACCTTCTGGTATGACACGGATTTAGCGGGGTCGGCAGTTAATGATACCGATATAGACGGCTCCGTATCCGCTACATACTCAGGGCCACATGATTGGCTGCATACAACAGTAACTGGTCACGACGGCGGAACTTTAGCGCTTACGTCGAGCGGCGGTACCGAAACTATTTCGGCCAAACCTTACGAGGAAATCTCGGTTGGATACTATGTTGATTACTATGACGGAACCCAACATGACAGATTGAGTGTGTCATACGATGACAATTTCTACTATCACGTACGAGACCCTAATCTTGATGCTCAAACCTATCGCGCAGGAAGCTTCTCGCTGGAGCCGGCGGCTACATTTTTAAATGGCTTGGACCTTATACAAAACGCATCTGCGGACACTAATTCCTATGGCGGCAACGTGGTTGGTTATTTATCTTTTGAAACCAAAGGCAAACTTAATGGAGTGGATTATTTTGGTTGGATGGTAGGAGAAATTAATCAGTTCGAAATTCATGTACAAACACCCGAGCCATCGTCACTACTACTATTTCTTGGGCCTTTGTTATTGATATTGTCGCGGGCGGGATTAATTGCAAATCCTTTCTCTCGTAAAACGTAGTTACAAATACGTCAGCAGTTTAAAATATATCCCTGTAAATTCAACGATAAGGATGTCATTGAATTTACATTCACACACTTCCTACTCAGCTTGACATACCTTTAATTTTTCACATAACACTAATTATTTTTCCTTTAATTTATTTCCTTCTTTTTTATCGTCTGCATTTTCTTTTTTAGGCGTGTTCGCCGCAACAGTTTTCCCTGCGACAGTGTTCACTGCGACAGCATTAGTTGGTTGCCAGTTTTTGGTTGCAACCAATTCGCCTTCCACTAACTGATCTGACGGGCTTACAACGAGTACATCATCTGCATTTAAACCGTCGAGGATTTCTACATCACGACCCAAATCGCGGCCGAGTTTTACGGTGCGATAGGCAATGCGGTTATCTTTTTCTACGACTGCAACACGAGGCGTTTGATCAGTAATAATTAATACAGCTGCGGGTACCACTAAAGCTTTAATTCCGCTCGTGAGTTGAATATTTACTTCTGCATATACGCCCGGCAAAATTTTTGCGCCGGGGTTTGGCAAAATTAAATCCACCTGGCGCGCTCTCGTATCAGGGTCTATACCGCCCGCAATTCTTTCAATCGACGCCTTAAGTTTTGCACCCGCTTGCTCACGTAAACTTACCGTTACAGGCGCACCAATTTTTAAATCATCGGCATAAGCTTGTGACACCCAAATAGTGAGTCGCAGAGGATCAGTTTGTGTGATGGCGAATAATTCCTTGCCGCCACTTGCGATTAAATCGCCCACTTCAATACTGCGGCGCGTAAGAATTCCGCTAAAGGGTGCGACTATACGGCGAAAACTTTCGAGTTGTTCGAGACGTTTTACATTTGCATTTGCTGCATCAAGATCTGCTTTGGCCTGGCGAACTGCACTGCGCTTTTCAGCTAAATCCTGCTGCGATATTGCGCTTTGTCGCTGCTGTAATTGCTCCCAACGCGCAAGCGTTTGCTCTGCAAAATCTGCGCGTGCGGCAATTTGTTCACGTTGCGCGCGCGACTGAATAAGTTCTTGAGTTTGTTCTGGGGCATCAATAGTTGCAAGCAAATCCCCCTTTTTAACTTGATCGCCTATTCCTTTGTACCACGCCGCCAAATAGCCTGAAGTACGTGCATAAATAACGGCTTCCGTATTGCCACGCAACGTTGTTGGCAGTGCGAGTGTGCGTTGTAATTCGCCAGCTTTTGCGCTGGTGACCAGCACATTACGTTCAAGAGTTTTTGCGGTGTATTCCTGTAAAGCTCGTGCATCATTTACATTCAATACAATGCGCACTGCCGCAGCGATTAATAATAAAATTAATACACTCACAGCCACTCGCTGTGTGTTGACCGAGCTCACTTTTACCGGCGAGTCAAGTTTCGGCGTGTATAAATCGTTCATGGTTGATCACTCGAATAGGTATTGCTTGAATAAGTGCTGCCTGGATAAGTGCCGTTTGAATGAGTTGCCGGCCCTTCGGGATATAGCGAACGCCGCGCAAGTCGGTGATGAAGACTTGCAAATATCACCGGCACAAATAATAAGGTTGAGATGGTCGCAAATAATAAACCGCCGATAACAGCGCGCCCGAGCGGTGCATTTTGTTCGCCGCCTTGGCCAAGCCCCAATGCCATGGGCAACATGCCTACAATCATTGCAAACGCAGTCATTAACACCGGGCGTAAACGAGTGGATGCAGCTTCCAATGCGGCTGCAAGTGGCAGCATGCCTTGAGCAAGCAAAGTGCGCGCAAAAGACACGAGTAAAATACTGTTCGCCGTCGCAACTCCCATGGTCATAATAATGCCGGTCAATGCGGGAACGCTAAGCGTAGTGCCTGTTAAAAATAACATCCATGCGATACCGGCGAGCGCTGCAGGCAACGCAATAATAATAACGAGCGGATCAAGCCAGCATTGAAAATTTACAACTACCAAAAAATAAACCAATGCAACAGCGACCAACAAGCCAAACCCTAAACCGATAAACGCAATGTTCAGTGTGTCTATTTGCCCACGTAATTGGAGATCAACTCCGCGCGGTAATTTAGTGCGCATCTGTTCAATTAATTTATTGATTTCGCGGCTGACGGAACCCAAGTCGCGCCCTTGAATATTCGCGTGAATATTAATCATGTTGGTATTGTTGTAACGATTTACCGCAGATGATTGCGATGTGCGCTCATAAGTGACCACGCTGCCCAACAATTGTTGTTTGCCATCACTACCTCTGCCGACTGGAATATGCATGAGCTCATCAATGCTATCCATATCCGTCTCTAAGCTACGCGCACCAATGTTGTAGGTATTTCCGTTGGCTTCATTCAACCAATAAGTGGGAGTGGTTTGCATACTGCCGCTGAGCGCGATCATCATATTTTCAGCAACGTTGCGCGCATTCAAACCTAATTGCTGTAATTGCGTGCGATTCATTTCTAATGAGAACGTTGGCTTACTCCACCGCTGATAAACATGCGCATCCACTATGCCGGGAATTTTTCGTAACTCATTATTTAATTGCGCAGCGAGTGGAATAATGTCTGAGGGTTTACCGCCAATAAACTGCACATCAATCGGTGCTGGAATACCAAAATTTAATGTTTGACTTACCTGATCTGCCGGTTGAAAAAAGAATTCAACTTGTGGGAATAATTTGGGTAGGCGAGCACGTAAATCTTTCATGATATCCACGCTATCCAATTTACCAGGCTTAAAGCTAAACATAATTTCAGAATCAGATGATTCTGCTGTACCTGAATTACCATTGAGCGTGTTAATGGTGCTGTAAGGTCCACCGATAATATCCAGAATATCGCCCATTTGTTCTTCTGGAATACTCGCACGAATTTCTGCGTGCAATTGATCAATTAATTTTGGCATTTGTTCAAGGCGAGTACCTGAGGGTGCGCGAATATGAAGGCGAAGTTGGCCACTATCTACTACGGGGAATAAATCCTGGCCGAGCATTGGGTAAATTCCGAGTGACAAAAAACAAAACGCTAAAAAACCCGCTGCAAATCGTTTACGTTTTTGTAACAATCCTGAAAGCACGCTTACAAAATGGACACGAAAACTTTCAAAACCTTTATTGAAACTATGATGGATTTTCTCAAAACGATTTTGCTTACGCTGTTTAGCCAGTTCAAGGCGTTGGTGATGGCCGCGCATCATAAACATAACGAGTGTGGGCACAAGCGTACGCGAAATTATGTAAGAGGCGATCATCGCAAACACAACAGCCTCAGCGAGCGGCACAAATAAATAACGCGCCGTGCCGGTAAGAAAAAACATGGGCACGAACACAATACAAATACATAAGGTGGATACAAATGCGGGCACCGCAATTTCCTGTGCGCCATCCAAAATAGCTTGTATAGGTTCCTTACCAAATCCCAGTTGTCGTTCGATATTTTCAATTTCTACAGTGGCGTCATCAACCAAAATTCCCACCGCCAGCGCCAAGCCACCAAGCGTCATAAGGTTAATCGTTTCACCAATTAAATACAGACAACTCAGCGACACCATAATCGAGAGCGGAATCGAGACAGCAATAATTAAAGTGCTGCGCCAATTGCCTAAAAATAAAAGAATCAACGCGGCGGTTAAAGCTGCTGCGATCAAACCTTCATGAACAACATTATTGATTGCAGCGCGAACAAAAATCGATTGATCAAACATCAATTTAATGTCCACGCCTTCCGGCATTTTTTCGAGCATTTCCGGAATGGAATTTTTAATAAAATCTACCGCTTCAATGGTGGAGACGCCACCATAAGCCAGCACCGAATTGAGCACGCTGCGCGCACCGTTTTGACGGGCAATAGTTGTGGTGGGAGAAAAGCCATCATGAACATTAGCAATATCGCGCAACAACAAGGTTCTGCCTTGTTCTGTGCGAATCGGAATTAAACCAATTTTATCAATCGTGGGAACAGCGCCATTAAGTTTGATATCAAATTCACTATCGCCAACCTTCATGGTGCCCGTTGGTAAAATTAAATTTTGTACGCCCATTGCTGAAACAACTTCGGCGGGCGTGAGATTATTGGCGAGTAACGCAGCCGCATCCAAATCTACGGAAACTTGTCTTCCTCTCGCACCATAAGGTGCTGTGAGCGATAGACCTTTTTTGCCGGAAATAATAGGACGTAAAGCTGTGCCTGCAGCATCACCAATTTCGATATCCGAAAGTGTGTTGCTGGAAATACTCAACTGCACCACCGGCAGTTCAGATGCCGAATAAGGTCTCACCCTACCCGGTTGTGTGCCTTGCGGCATAGAACGCCAGGCAGCACTTGCGCTCATAGTGGTCTGCGTAAGCGCAGCATTAATATCAGTGCCCGGCTGAAAAAAAACTTTAACGATACCGAGACCAGCGACTGAAATTGATTCCGTGTGTTCGACGTTATCAACCGCCTGCCCCAATTCACGCTCAGCAGGACTGGTCACGCGCTCCGACATCTCCTTGGCCGTCAAACCTTTGTATTCCCACAACTCCGCCACCACGGGAATCTGGATAAACGGAAAAATGTCTGTTGCCATCTTGCTTAAAATGTAAGGCATGGTTAACAGAATCAGTATCGCCGCCACAATAAAAGTGTGCGGGCGGCGTAAAGCAATATTGACGATCCACATGATGCGCTTAGTCGAAACTCATTGATTTGATGCGAGCTGAAGATAAAAAGACGATTTGATAGAAGCTAAAAAAACAACACTCTGCAATTACTACACCATTTACCTAAGTCTCGAACTATAAAGGGTTGACGCGTCATACAACCTTACGAAGTGTTTAAAAACAACCATTTAGAAATTCTATAAGTTGATATTTCAACAATTCATTTTAAAAATTATTTAATCTTTTAAATCATCAAATGATCCGCACTTTTTATAACCATCCATCAAAGACGCCCATAGCCACCAAAAAAATATTTTAGTTATAACCTTATACAAATAAAATATTTTGCTTCATTCATTACTCTCAATAGACTCGCCCAGACTTGTTATAACAAGTACTAACAAGTTAACAAATAAACAACTAGGCAACTCAATGAGCACTCACGAAAAGCTGGCGCCATTTTCAGCAATACCACTGTACAGCCAATTGAAAGAATTATTACGTACGCGCATTTTGGATGGCAGCTATGCATCGCACAGTCAAATGCCTTCTGAAAACGAGCTTGGAAAAATTTACAACGTCAGTCGTATCACCGTTCGACAGGCCCTTAACGACCTTCAAAAGGAAGGATTGATTTTTAAAATTCACGGCAAAGGTACTTTCGTTGCAAAACCGAAAGCTTTTCAAAACGTGAGCAGATTGCAAGGTTTGGCAGAAGCCATGTCGCAGATGGGTTATGAAGTTATTAACCAGTTGCAAAGTTTTAAATTTATTCCAGCGAATTCTATTATCGCAGAGCGATTAAAGATTGCTGAAGGTGAAGAGATTGCCGAAATTAAACGTGTACGTTTAATCAATCGCGAACCCGTATCGCTTGAAATTACTTATGTTTCAAAAAATCTTGGAAAGCAATTAGAAAAAGCAGATTTAGCAACCCGCGATATTTTTATCATCATCGAAAATGATTGTGGTATTGCACTTGGACACGCAAATCTCGCAATTGATGCGGTGCTTGCCGAAGCAGATTTAACCAAAGCGTTACGTGTTGAAGAAGGTTCGCCCATTATGCGCATTGAGCGTTTGACTCACGCAGCCGACGGCACACCACTGGATTTTGAATATCTTTATTATCGTGGCGATGCTTTCCAATATCGTTTACGAATAGACCGACATGGCGCAAATAGCCAAGGTAGTGAACCACTAATGCTACCGAATGAGGAGCAGTAATGAGCAACACAGCATTTGATTTTGCCGATGTAAAAACCTTCGAGCAAGAATACGACATAGTGGTTGTTGGTGGCGGCACCGCAGGCCCCATGGCCGCGATTAAAGCGAAAGAACGCAACCCAAATTTGCGCATTTTATTAATTGATAAGGCCAACGTAAAACGTTCCGGCGCCATCAGCATGGGAATGGACGGTTTAAATAACGCTGTAATTCCCGGCCACGCAACCCCTGAACAATATACAAAAGAAATTACTATCGCGAATGACGGTATTGTAAATCAGGCAACCGTTTACGCTTACGCGAAACACAGTTTTGCCACCATCGAGCAGCTAGACCGCTGGGGTGTAAAATTTGAAAAAGATGAAACCGGTGATTACGCGGTAAAAAAAGTTCACCACATGGGCTCCTATGTTTTGCCTATGCCTGAAGGCCACGATATTAAAAAAGTGTTATACCGCCAATTAAAACGCGCGCGCATTTCAATTACTAATCGGCTCGTAAGCACACGTTTGCTAACGGACGATGAAGGCGCAGTGTGTGGTGTTATGGGGTTTGATTGTCGCACCGCGGACTTCCATGTAATTCGCGCAAAAGCAGTAATTTTATGCTGCGGCGCGGCAGGCCGTTTAGGTTTGCCTGCATCCGGTTATTTGATGGGAACTTATGAAAACCCAACCAATGCTGGCGATGGTTATGCAATGGCTTATCACGCGGGCGCTGAGCTTGCGAATTTAGAATGTTTTCAAATTAATCCACTGATTAAAGATTACAACGGCCCTGCTTGTGCATATGTAACGGGCCCACTTGGCGGCTATACCGCAAACAATAAAGGCGAACGCTTTATTGAATGCGATTATTGGAGCGGCCAAATGATGTGGGAATTTTATCAAGAACTTGAAGGCGGCAATGGCCCGGTATTTTTAAAGTTAACGCATTTAGCAGAAGAGACTATTCAAAATATTGAAACGATTTTGCACAGCAATGAGCGCCCAAGCCGTGGACAATTTCATGCAAATCGCGGTACAGATTATCGCGAACAAATGATTGAAATGCATATTTCCGAAATTGGTTTTTGTTCTGGCCACAGCGCGTCTGGTGTATGGGTAAATGAAAAAGCCGAAACGTCGGTAAAGGGTCTTTACTCCGCTGGTGATATGGCAGCAGTTCCACACAATTACATGCTCGGTGCTTTTACCTACGGTTGGTTTGCTGGCACTAATGCAGCAGATTATGTCGCAGAGCGTGAGTTCGCGAATGTAAATGCAGCGCAAGTTGAAACAGAAAAACAACGCGTCTATGCACCGCTACGCCGCACTGAAGGTTTACCACCTGCACAAGTGGAATATAAATTGCGACGCTTTGTAAATGATTATTTGCAACCACCTAAAGTTACTAAAAAAATGGAGATAGGTTTGCAGCGTTTTGATGCGATTGCACATGACCTTGATCAGATTAAAGCAAACAACGCGCACGAATTAATGCGCGCCATGGAAGTTAGCATGATTCGCGACTGCGCGGAAATGGCTGCACGCGCCTCATTATTTCGCACTGAAAGTCGTTGGGGTCTATACCATTACCGCGTCGACCATCCACAACGTAATGACGCTGATTGGTTTTGCCATTGCCATTTAAAGAAAGATGAAAATGGAAACATGGTAAGTATCAAACGACCCGTTGAGCCCTATTTGATTCCGCTCAACGAACAAGAGCAAGGCGCATATACGCAACTGCGTTTGAAAGTCGCAAACGCTTAAATTTTTGCAAGCAGCAGGAGTCTTTATGGCCTACCAAGCACAAGAAATATTTTTTCGCAGCAATGCGCCTGTAACAGTTGATGAAGAAAAATGTATTGCCCACAAAGGTTGTACCGTTTGCGTAGAGGTTTGCCCAATGGATTTATTAGCAATTAATCCCGTAACGCAAAAAGCTTACATGCAATTTGATGAATGTTGGTATTGCATGCCCTGCGAAGCAGATTGCCCAACCGGCGCGGTCAAAGTAGATATACCTTACTTGCTACGCTAATTTTAAATTTATTGCGTTAATTTTTAGATGATTTGTATTCGCTACCCTAAATTGGATGCGATTAATTTTAACCCTCTCGTTGCCCACCTTCACCAAAGGCACAACGAAAATATTAATCAGAAATATAGAGAGGAAGACCATGCGTTTTACGATTAAATTATTATCCAGCATCGCGCTTATTGCTGCGAGCATTAGTAGCAGCGCAGAAACCATTCGCATAGCACTTGGTACGCAAGACACCACCATCAATTGTGCAACGGGCGGTTTATTAATTCGCGAATTAAAACTTCTGGAAAAATATTTGCCTCATGACGGCAAATATAAAGACGTCACTTACGACATCCAATGGAAAAACTTTACCAGCGGCGCACCACTGACTAACGAAATGGTTGCCGGTAAACTAGATTTCGGTGCAATGGCCGACTTCCCTGGTTCATTCAACGGCGTAGCCCACGAAGCGTCTGGCAAACACAGTATTTTCCTCAGTGTATTGTCTGGCAGTATCAAAGGTAGCGGCAACGGTATCGTGGTTCCGGCGGCTTCCAGCGTGCAATCCATTAGTGAATTAAAAGGTAAAACTATTTCTGTGCCTTTTGCATCTACATCGCACGGTATGTTGCTACGTGCAATTAAAGCGCAGGGTTGGGATGTTGAAAAAGATGTAAAAATTATTACGCAAGCGCCGGAAATCGCGGGTTCTGCATTAAAAAGTAACCGCATTGAAGCGCATGCCGATTTTGTACCTTTTGCAGAATTATTTCCTAATCGTGGTTTTGCCAGAAAAATTTATGACGGATCACAAGCTAACGCACCTACTTTCCACGGTACTTTAGTGGATGCCGCTTACGCCGAAAAATATCCTGAGATTGTTGTAGCCTATTTGCGCGCAGCGCTTGAAGCTGATCGTACTATTGCAGCTGAGCCAGAAAAATATAGCGAGCTGATTGAAAAAGTAACGGGTATAGATGCTGAAGTGAATTATCTATTCCACGGCCCACTAGGTTTACAAACTCGCGATCTCACCTGGAAACCGGAATATCGCCAAGCGCTTACAACAGCAATTGATACTTTAAAATTGTTGAAGAAAACTGACCGGGGCCTAAACACCGATAAATTTGTAAACGACAAATATATTCGTGAAGCTTTCAAGCAATCCAAACTGGATTATAAAGCTGCCTTAGCAAATTATGCGCAGTTACCACTTAACGCTAAGGATGCAATTTCCGGCAAGCCTATTACTGACACAAAACACGTTGCTCAAATTTGGGTGCGTGGTGAACCCTTGGTTCGTCACTATGCTTCATTTAAAGATGCATTAAAAACTTTAAAAGATTTGGAAAATGCTGGCACCGACATTCGCGCAATTTACGCACAAGCGTCAGACAATGGTATTAAATTACTTGCCAACCAAGCGTGGTTCGTTGAAAACGCAGAAGGCCAAATCGATGCGTTTCTACTGAAAGATCAAGCCGAAGCTTTCGCTAAAACCAATGCTGGCAAAGTAAAAGACTTTAGCGCAATCCGTTTGTAGGAAATTTTATGGCACAGTTAACTCATTCAACGTCGCCAGCAAAGCTGCAGGGCATCGCCTTGCAGCTAGGTTCGATAGCGTTATGTTTTGCATTTTGGCAAGTTGCTGCTACGCAAAAGTTGGACTTGGGTTTAATTACCTTCACCAATGTGCCGACGCCCGCAGCCGTATTAAGTGCGGTGTGGGAACTTATTCAGTCAAATGCTTTGTGGCCGCATCTCACTAGCAGTTTAACCAGAGTATTTGGCGGGTATGTTACCGCCGCATTCTTTGGGGTTAGTTTGGGGTTGGCTGTTGGCCGTTCAAAACACGCCGAAAAAATATTGATGCCGCCATTGGAATTAATTCGCCCCATTCCTGCTGTTGCATGGATTCCGCTGGCAATTTTAATGTTTCCATCGTCTGAAGCGTCCATGATTTTTATTACGTTTACCGGCGCACTTTTTCCAATTTTATTAAATACAGTGCATGGTGTCGAAGCGGTTGATCCGCGCTTGATTGCATCTGCACGCAGTTTAGGTGCATCGCAAGGTGCAATTTTGCGCGAAGTTATTTTGCCAGGGGCGCTGCCAAATATTTTTACGGGATTGTCGATTGGTATGGGAACCTCGTGGTTTTGTTTGGTCACTGCCGAAATGATTTCCGGTCAATTTGGAATTGGTTATTACACCTGGTCATCATACGTTATTCAAAATTATGCCGACATTATTGTGGGCATGCTGTTGATTGGTTTATTAGGCATGGGCAGCAGTTGGTTGATTAAACGCCTCGGCGACTTGCTAACACCTTGGTACCGTCTGGGAAAATCATAATGACTATTTACGAATCGGCCTACGCAAAAATTCCAGCAGCGGACATTAATGAAGAAAAATTGGGGCGCATAGACGCGCAACAAATTTCCATTCATCTCGGTCAGGGCAAAGCAGCATTTGAAGCTGTGCAGTCGGTAGATTTTGCGATCGAACCCGGTGAATTTGTCTGCATTCTCGGACCTTCTGGTTGCGGAAAATCGACTTTACTTGGCGCACTCGCGGGGCACATCACACCAAGCCACGGCAGCCTAACATTGGACGGGGAACCCATTAAAAATCCTTCACCAGAACGTGGCATGGTGTTTCAACATCACACTTTATTTCCATGGCGCAGCGCACTCGACAATGTTGCCTTTGGATTAAAAATGCGTGGCGTTAATAAAATCGAGCGGCGCGCGCAAGCTTTGGAAATGTTGAAACTGGTCGGCTTGGAAGATTCCGCGAAACGCTGGCCAAGCCAACTCTCCGGTGGAATGCAACAACGCGTAGAAATCGCGCGCGTACTAATTAATAAACCACGCCTGTTATTAATGGACGAGCCTTTCGGCGCGCTTGATGCACAAACGCGTTTGAAAATGCAGCAATTATTGTTAAGCATATGGAGCCGTATTCGCACCAGCGTTGTGTTTGTAACCCACGATATTGATGAAGCTCTATTTCTTGCAGATCGTATTCTCGTTATGAGCCCCCGCCCCGGCAAAATTATTGAAGATTTGCGGGTAGATTTTCCACGCCCCAGAAACACTGAATTGGTAACAACTCCGGAATTTATGCGGCTCAAACGTCACTGCCTGGAATTATTAAATCATGAGGAAGGCCGTCAGTTGCCACGTTTGTCTCCGCTAGGTTTGCCACCGGATGCAGCACAAAGTTTTGCGGTTTAACTTTATCACTATATTTTTTTGCAAGAGCTGAGTATGAGTTTATTTATAGATAACCCCGACATAATTGCTTTACAACCGCGATTACAAGATGAAGATTCTGGAGTGCGTCGTATTGCACTAATTGATCTTGCTGATCTTGAGGAGCCGGATGCATTGCCTTTGCTAACAGAAAGTTTGCTCAATGATCCCGATGCAGATGTTCGCGGTGAAGCTGCGCGTTTACTTGCAGCATGGGAAGAGCCGGAAGTTATAGAAGCGCTTTGCCAGGCCTTGATCGACTCAAGCGAGAACGTGCGTGAATTTGCAGCACAAAGCCTCACACAACTTAAAGAAGCTGAATCCGGACAATTTATTTTGCCATGGGTAACTAATGAAGATGTAAGTGTTCGCCGCCGGGCTTTGCGCGCATTACGTGAGCTGCGTTTTTCTGCAAGCGCTGAGCCTGCAATTAACGCGCTTGCAGATGAAGATGCCAGCGTGCGTCGCGAAGCCGTTGGTGTATTAGCGTGGTTAAAACATAAACCTGCGCTCTTGGCCTTGGCAAAACTGGCTAGTAGCGATGCAGATGTAGACGTTCGCCGCGCTGCAACAGGCGCGCTTGGCTTCGCCGCAGACCCACAATTATTACCCGAGCTTTATCGCGCACTGAGTGATAGCCAATGGCAAGTTCGTGAAGAAGCAGCAGCGACCTTGGGCAAGTTAGGTTTTAAAGATGCTGGAACCGAATTGATTGAAGCACTTGAAGATGATTACTGGCAAGTGCGACTGCAAGCAGCGCGAGCATTGGGGAAATTGCGTTTCAGCGCCGCCAACTCAGCGTTAATTATTTTGCTTAAACACAGCATTAGTAATTTGCGCAAAGAGGCTGCATTGGCGCTGAGTGAGCTTGGTGATCAACATGCGTTAGTCGCCTTGCGTCAGGCAGAAAATGATGCTGACCCGGAAGTAAGAAAAGCTGTACGTATTGCATTAACGCAATTAACTGGCCGCCTTGCATGATTCAGCCACCACGCAGACTGCATAATGTACGTGCGCACGGCCAACTTATTATTCATTGGCAAAGCGGTGAAGAACATACAATAAGTTACCAACAACTGCGCTCTGCTTGCCGTTGCGCAAGCTGCCGCGCAGATCATACCAGTGGAAAAATTTCGTTAATTTCAGAAGATTTGTACGTGGAAAAAATCAATAATCTCGGCCAGGGCCTGCAATTTATTTTTAGCGACGGACACCAGCGCGGCATATTCCCTTGGCAATATTTGTTTGATATTGGTGTACAGGTATCAGAGCAACCAAACTAATCATAAGGCAATTTTTATTCACATAACTCAACTTCAACGCACATGTAGTTGCATATAAAAAATTTTAAACGACATCTACTCTCCTTTTTTCGTCTTTAGCCAACAATATCAACGCAGATAGCGGCTTGCCATGAACTATTAATTATCATGTGAGTCACTTTAGAAGGGT
>Ga0247739_10000286_pt1 | contig 17588 bp, 2 predicted proteins | sample UWRJL058202B2_FD_180943 | JGI IMG/M metagenome (GOLD analysis project Ga0247739, IMG submission 180943) | Plant litter microbial communities from Arlington Agricultural Research Station in Wisconsin, United States - UWRJ-L058-202B-2 | ecosystem: Environmental > Terrestrial > Plant litter >...
AAACTCGTCGTTATCGCTAATCACGATTCTGGTGTTGGCGTTGTTCACCATGTAATTTAAGCGTTCGATTGGATACACAGGGTCAAGCGGTAGATAAGCGCAACCTGAACGTAGAACAGCAATTATGGCCGCAATTGCGAGTGCACGCGATTCAGTGTGAATTGCAACAACAGAGCCCGAAGCCACACCAACATTATTTAAGCGTGCGGTAATAAGCTCAGCATCATGATGTAACTGACCGTAACTCACAGGTGATACATCGCCCGCCAGCGCAATGCGCTCGGGATGTAGCTTTGCCACCTTATCGAAGAGATGCAAAAAACTTGTATGGTGCAGAGTGCTCTCGTCCATAAACATTTGTTCCGATATCGTGCGCAAACACGACTTTCAAATAATAGAAATTAATTCGAGTTACCTGATTCTAACCCGCTAACCCCCATTTTTTCAAAAAAATGAGTAGATCGCACAAAATCGGCAAAATGTGGAAGGTTATAGAATGGTAATCACGCGAAGAGTAGCTTACTTTCTTATTTTTCTTGTTTTATGACTCGGCATTACTCACCGGGTATTTATCTTCCTATCAAGAACATCCCTTCAAGCATGCCTGCTCATCAACGATATATCCAACATCAACATAGACGCAGGCTTCAAACGTCAGTAAAATCGCGCCCTCCAAAAGCACCCATAGCTCAGTTGGATAGAGTAGCGGCTTCCGAAGCCGTTGGTCGCAGGTTCGACTCCTGCTGGGTGCGCCATTTATTTTGGCTCCGCTTTGGAGTGCCGGCCATTCGCATAACTCATGGCGCTCGTTCTCGCACAAAGCATGCTTTTAAAAACGCTCAACTCGCCCTGCTGGGTGCGCCATTTTCTACTGCTCAATCAAGCCTTTTTGGGATTCAGTCATCCTGAACCCCACCGAATCAAAAACTATATTGTAAATCTATGTAGGTATTTATTCCGCGATCAGGCTTTAATTGGTCTGACAAAATTATTGCGGTATTAGTCGCCTTCACTGATTTGCCTATCACCAGGTTGCCGCGAAAATGCTCGGTGTAATTTAATTTTATCCCAAGGCCAACATCTGCCAACTCAGCTTTGGTATCACCTGTCTCATCGTCTTCCTCAAAGGCATGCACGGTTCCATAACCTATATCAGCAAATATAAAAGGTTGGAAAACCGTTTCTAGTTTTTCACCAAAAATTTTATACCCATTGAAATCAGGGCCTTTAAAAATCCAATCTGCACCAAAATAAGCGGCATCATCTGCATAATATTCGTTGATGGAAAAACCGCGCATACGTGTCGGCCCGCCCATCCCCCACTGGTTCACTGAACCCAGGGAAGTACCCGCGTATTGACCGGCGAAATGCAATACGAGACGGCTTTCAATTTTTGTAAATGGCACATTTAGAAACGATAAACGTGAATAATCTAGCATTAATATTTCGGCTTTTTTGTCCTGTCCATCGAAACCACCTTTGACAAACTCGCTCGAAATAACTGAAACACTGGCCTGCTGCAATACGCGCTTTTTCTCATTTAACCGATCATAATCAAATGACAATTCTATATTGCGAACGGTGTTGTTTAATGCACCCGCATCGGAATCACCAATCTGCAAATCAGATTCAATTTGCGAAACTTTTAATTCTGTAGAGTAGTTAGTGACGCGGCTACGTTTTAGCTGATAGCGTAACGATGAATCTATAACCAAAGATTTACCTTTCATGTCAAACCCACTGTCGGCAGATGACAATTCTGAATTACCACTACCTAATGCGAAGTCGTTAGAAGACGCCCCTACAGAAAATTTCAATCGCGGTGTCATTACCGGAATCGTATATCCAAATGCACCATACGTAGAATTTTGCGGTGTGTAGGATTGCAAAATCGATAGATCGATTTGGTCACCCAAAGTTGAAGGGTTGTGTAATTGAAACTGGGCAAATGCGCGATTTTTTCCCGATCTTTCTGCGCCATGATTATCAAGACGTAAACTCGCGTCATACCATTGTTCACCAGTGACATTGACATTAAATTTTGTGTCACCCACTTGTGAACCGGGCTCAAAATAACCTTGTACAGAAAGACCCGGCAAATCATTTAATAAATATAATTTTTCTTCCACGCCATCGTTTGTAACAGGAGTTCCATAATCATTTTTAAAAACACGCTTTATAGAATTGGTGGAATAACGTTTATTGTTATGAACATCTACTTCGCCTAACTCGCCCAATAATATCGTCAGCGTCACTATTCCGTCGCGCACCTGCTGTTGCGGAATATAAGCTTTCGCTAAAATGAAACCGCGCTCACGATAGTAGCGGGTAATGGTATCCGCTACAGTTTCAATCATGCCGAGCGTAATGCCCCGCTGACGACGCTGTTCGCGAATAAGAAACACAAGTTTTTGAACTTCCAGCGGCCCCACATGCTCGCCTTCCGTGCTCTTTTCAATCTCGGCAACGAGATCTGACACTTGTCCAATTTCATCAAGCGTATAACCTGAATCAAGCATTTTTCCTTCGCCCATCAAGTCAAAGCGAATTGCTTCTACTTGCTTGATAATTTTTTCACGCGTGATATCCGCACTGGGGTACTCGATCAAACCCTGGATTCTGAACTCCTTGACGTTTAATCGCGGACCAGACTGCGGATCTGGATCGCGATCGCGAACCGCAGGAACATCCAAATCGAGCAGCAAACTGTGACGCTCAAGCTCAGGAGCCTCTTTGGTGTCGGGCATTTCCACGAATCCAGCGCGAGCGACGTTTGATAAAAAAAATAAATTTATTGTTATTGCAAAAAAAACAAACACACTTCGTTTCGCGATCACATTAACAATCAGGTTACCAACCAACAGGCGTTTAAAAATTTCCATATGTAACATGTATAAACCACTTACCTTATTAAAAAATAATTTCATTACACAATTTAGATTAAAGCCACGACTAATTTGTACTTGATGCACTATCGTCGTCATAGCGCTGGTCAGCCGGAAGCATTATCGCAATGTCATCGTAAACATAATTTCGCACATTGGTAAAAATGGCTGGGTTGATTTGGTTGATTTCTTCAACCACAACTAATTGTTCTGCACCCGCAGATAACAAATCGATCAAGCTAGTTTGGACACCAGGCCCTTTCACAGGGTTCGTCGGTGGTACACCAAATGCCCACAATGGTTTTGTATAACGAGAAGCGGTGTAAACGAAATCTCCGCGCACGTATACGATGATGGGAGCCCCCAACGAACCAAAGTTGCCGCCAGCAATATCTATTTTTGCATTGTTTGCAACGATCGCTGGCATTTCTTTACTTTTATTGTAACCAGGAGCCATCAGCAAATCGCCTGAATCAATTCTTATAAAAAGATCGCTCAAGTTATAATTTGAATTCATTGTTCCGCCAGCAAGAAGCGCATCCGATTCTGTTCTTCCAAACACAGGATTTTCGGAGTTATCGAGAAATACATCGCCTTTGTAATTGCTGAAATAAATATTGCTGTTGGCTCGCATACGATCAATAGTCACATCACCCGTATTAATAATGCGAATACCACCTGTCTGACTTGCAAGTGAAAGCCCAGCCACATTTGTTTCAAGATCATCCGAAGCACCAATGCCAGAAAATGCATCTACCGTGAATTTTTTAGCGGAGATGTTTATTAGGTCTGCGTTTGCATCATTTACAGAACCGGTTGAATTGAAAGTAACTTCCCCATTTAATGCACTCAATGCAGTAACGGTTAGATTTTTTCCGGCATAACTAATATTGCCTTCTGACGCTGAAGTCGTGGCGTTGGCTGCCATAATTATATCGCCAACAGTTTTAACATTTACATCACCTTTAGCGGAGTTCAACGCAGCCTGCAGTTGCACGCTGCCATTTGTTGCCGCCACATTAACGCCAGCGTTACCATTAACATCATTGCTTAAAATAAGGTTTCTACCTGCTAGCAAATCAATGATGCCATTTGAAGTAGACAACGCACCGCCAGCACTCAAATCGTTCGCCGCTTTTAAAATAATATCAGTCGACGCAGAAATATTTTTTGTCGAAATATCTGATGCTGATGTAATTAAAACTGATCCGTTGGTTGCGGTAGTCGTAATGCCTGATCCACTCGTATATTTGCCGACATTCAACTCTACACTTCCGCCTGAAATATTCGCGGATTGAGAAAATTCTCCAGCACTCGTAGCCTTAACGTTTCCTTTTGCATCAACATTGCCAGCTACTACAATACTTTGTGCAGTGATATCCACATTCGCCTGTGTGTTAACGGTGTTGGCAAGATTCGCTGCACCTGCGCCTGCGTTCATAGCCAAACTACCGCCATTAAGCGCCCCATTTAATATAATTCCCTGAGATTGAGTTTTTATATCGCCAATGGCGTGGAAGGCCGAAAGTGTAAGTAAGTTACTATCAACCAGTGAGACGTTTTGTGCATTTGTTATTGATACCGTATTAAAATCATTTTGAGTATTTTCAAGTACGATATCCGCGCCTGAACTTAAGGTCGCCAAACTTCCGACCTTAATAATCCCATCAGATGAAATCGAACCTAAAGAATCTACATTCAATGTATCGGCGGTGAGGTTTCCAAATGTAGTACCGGTACTATTTTTTAGCGTAATATTTCCAGGCGCTTTTAAATTAAGCACGCCTGTCAGTGAATTACTTTTATCTAAAATAATATTGCCAGTTGTTGTCGCTACGTTAAACTCAGCAATTGATGCCAGCTCAACATCGCTCGTTAAACTCCCGTCCAATGATAAATCAACTTTGTTATTACTGTTGAAAGCAGAAATGTTTAAGGCGTTTAGTTCCTGAATATAAATATCACCCGCAGAGGTATTGATTGACAAGTTCGCCACATTCGTTTGCAACCGTTCCCTATCAGTTCCAGCTGCCACTACACCATCAAGCGATAACGTGTTCGCATTGATTACGCCATTTCCTGTGGTACCAATGGATGCTTTTTTAACCGTAAGAGTTTTAGGGATAGTTATGGATGTAGAAATTAAAACTTTGTCATCTGCAAACCCGGCAACCACAAGGTTGTTTTTGTTCCCGTATTTAATATTGGTGAAGTCATTTAATAAATACGACTTATTAAATAAGGAGAACGTATCGGCAGTTTCCGTTCCATCAATAGTAAGGATATCTGCTAAAAGTAAATCGTTTACTTCGTTGGTTTTAGAATAGCGAATACTACGCGAGGAATTATTCACGTCATATCGCAACGTCCCACTACCGGCAGCAGCAGCTGTATGTGTAGCGAGGTAAGTATCTGTATCGCCAGATTTACTTAAGACATTTACTGTATTTACACCGTCACCACCAACGAAACGAATAAGCTCTGCCGATGAAGCGGAGACAGTCGCATTTAAAGAATCGTTATCAGCGCCACCCTCCAATGATCCATCGATAATAGCGTTAGAAATATTAAAAGTGTCATTACCGCTACCGCCGACTACAGACCCAAGCAATTGTCCCTGCGTTAGATGGAAGACATCATTTCCATCGCCACCAGATAACGATTTGAAAATCGACCCGCTTGGCTGCGCCTGCGACAAATTGAAGACGTCGTTGCCATTTCCACCAACAAAGTTGGTAAAGTCTGCAAAAAAAACAGCTCCATTTACGTCTCCAGAATTGGCTCCAGTTAAATTCCAGATATCTCCATTGTCACTACCATACAAAGTACTATTCGTTTTATTACCAATAAAAAGCTCCACACGACGATAACCCTCAGACGAGGCATTCAATGAAATTTTAACCTCATCTGTGCGCTTACTTAAGTCAACAACATCTCCTGTTTCATGATTACCTCCATCAATATAGCCTTCTACTTCTCCTATATCTGAGAAAGTGAATGCATCGTCCTTTGAGCCACCTACTAAAATCTTGAAATTAGAGAACGCTATTGGTGTTGCAGTACCAGCATTGCTTATTGAGCCGGAATTCTTGCCGTCAATGGTCCATGTATTTTTGTTGTCGTTACCGATGAATGTATTGGTAAACGAAGTACTGCCAGTGACGCTTTCAATATTTGTAATATTGATTACGTCAGTTTTTGGAGAGTTTCCATTAAGCATTGCAACATTGCCGGCAACTTCGAACAAAGAAAGATCAAGCTTGTCCGTATAGATTGCTCCATCTATTCCGGTATATGTTCCACCGTCAACTACGCCAGAAATTTTTGCGTTTTTTCCCGTGAATTTAAAAGTATCCGCATATTGCCCACCGGTCAGATTTCTAAAACCCTCAAACTTCATCGTACCCAGCGTTCCGGAGTCGCCGCCATCAATGGTAAAAATGTTCCCGGTAATATTATCCGCTAACAATTTATTACTATTTCTTCCATTTGCTTTTAACTCAGTGATATTACGTATCTTCACATTTGCGTCGGAGGAATTTCCTACACTCACCGAAATATTAGTTCCGTCAGCAATACCAGTGAGATTGACTGTATTATTTAACCCAGCTCCACCGTCAAGAACACCTTTTGCTCCAGCCACATTGGTAATGTTGAAGGTATCCGCGTAATCAGCTCCACCCGTTAAATCACTAATATTTTTAAATAAAATCGTGCTATTTGTTGTTCCTATTGCTTGGAGCGAATTTTCTTCAGATGATTCTATTTTCCATGTGTTAGCACGCGCAGTACTCACCAAGGCATTAGCCTCATTACCACCGCCGTCGATATTTTTAACTTCACCAAATTCGCCTAGATTAAATATATCTATTTCTGAGCCGCCAATTAATTTATCTATACCGGAGAAGTTCAGCGTATCTGTTGGCGTTGTAATATTTTCACTAACGCTACCTTCCTTAGCGCCAGTAATCTGCCAATTATTGTCTTGATTGATTCCAGTTAGGCTGTCTGAACCATTACCTTCAATAGTATTGATTTTAGAGAAGACAATTGACCTTATCGTGCCATGATTAGCATCAGTGAGCACCCAACTTTCAGATCCGGAAGTATTTGTAAGTTTATTGATCCCGGCACCACCTTCAATATTTTCTATACCAGTAAACTTAATATTTGAATCAGCATCCGATAAGAAAAAAGTATTCTCACCATTACCTAACCGCCAATTCTGATTAGTGATGCCAATGTCCGCAACACCAAAAAAGCTATCAATCAAACTGCCGCCGACTAATTTTTGAAAATTATTAAATGTCACGTAAGGAGTCATCACCGCCCCAAGGCTTACACTACCAGCATTGGAACCCGTCATCCGCCAACTATTACTATCATTGACCCCTTCGATTGTGTTAACCGCTCCACTAAATTCTGAAACGCCACCATCGACATAGCCGCTAATTTTACCTCCAGGAACAAAAGTGAATTTGTCATTTTGCTTACCACCGATTAACTTCGGAAAATCAGAAAAATTCACAGTTTTACCGTCATATGTGACGAAGCCTGAATTCAAGCCATTAATTCTCCAAAAGTTTTCACTATTTGATCCAATTAATTTCGAGTTTTCTGAGTAACCTGTAATAGAAAGCCCATCTGGAGTCTGCACTGACAGGTCCCAGATTTCGACAACAAGATGATCACCCGAGTTAAAAATTCGGTTCTTAATATTTGAAAAATTTTCAACATAAATTACTTTAGAATTGGTTTGGATCTGCCCGGAAATATCATCTGAGTACACAATCCAATTATTAGCGCCAATCCCGTCTCTACCTCTAATACTATTGAGTGAAGCATCACCTCCACCATCAATATTTCTGGTAATTGCACTATCAGACCTCTCAGAAAGATCGAAATAATCTGCATTAGATCCACCAATTAATTTACTCATACCCTCAAAATAAATTGAATTGTTGGAATTATTTTCTGCAAGGGTTCCTTTATTTTGACCTAGAATCGTCCATTTATTAGGTTGGTTAATACCCGTCAATGAATCTTCACCACTACCTAGCAAAGATTGAATGGATTCAAAGGACGTAATGTAATTAGCATCGCTAACTTTAGTAACTGTGCCTTTATTTGCTGCGGTTAAAACCCACGCATTTTTTAGGCTATCTAAATTGGATGGGTTTTGCGGAACGACTAATTTATTCGCTATTCCGCCACCACCATTGATAAGCGTGGCCTTACCCGTTGAGGATAAGTTAAATGTGTCATCGCCATTACCGCCCAATAAATTTTTAACGATGGCATTGATGTCAAATATATCGTCACCCCCACCTCCGTCTGCATCACCGGTAAAATCAGTCAAGAAAGAAAATCTATCCTGCGCGCCGCCACCTTGAACCTTTTCAATGCCAGCAAATTCAAGTTGATTTGCATTGCCATCGATCTGTAATTTATTTACTGAATCAAAGGTCCATGTGCTTTGAGAGCCTGTGCCGGTTAATGTATCTAATGTAGATCCGCCAGTAATTTTTTGAATATTAGTGAATGTTGCGTATTTAACTGGATTAGCTGACGAGCTATCAGATAATGTGCCGCTATTAGCACCGCTCATAGCAAAAATGCTCTTGGTGGTTCGACTCGTTATACTATTTTCACTAGTACCAACACCATTAATCGAACCTACCATTGAACCTGTAGCTTCAATTAAGAACCTGTCTGCAAACGTGTTGCCGTTAAGGTTAGTCATGTTACTGAAGGTGATCTTGTCAGATACCGTTGTATCAATGGCTTGAACAGTGCCCGAGCCTTCATCGTTAATTACCCAAGTATTTGCTTGGTTACGACCAGTGAGCGTGTCGTTATTGTTACCAATAATTTCGTTAATGTTTGAAAATGACATGCTTCCTAGTTTTCCAGTAAGCACATCTTCTAACTGCCAACTCGCAGATCCGGCATAACCTCGAATTAGTTTATTACTTGCTCCAATACCGCCATCAATGGTTACAGATAACGCATTTGCACTGGTAAGTTTAAAAGTATCTATACCCGCAAGGCCTATTACTTTATTAATGCCACTAAATACTATTTTATCGGCAGTATTTGTATCGCCCGCCAAATGTACGTCGCCACTTTTGTCACCAGATAGCGTCCAGTCATTAGCTTGATTGCGTCCAGTTAAGGTGTCGTTAGCATTACCAACAATTTCACTAATATTTGAAAATCGCTTACCGGTAAGTGTTCCTGTGTGAACACCATCGATAACCCATGCGCCTGCGCCTGTATAACTTTTAATTAATTTATTATCTGCACCGCTACTGCCACCATCAATAGATATAGACATTGCATCTGCGGAAGTAAGTTCGAATTTATCAATACCGGCGAGACCAATTACTTTATTAATGCCGCTAAATATTATTTTATCAGTGGTGTTAGCTGCGCCTGCCAAATGCACATCACCACTTTTATCTCCAGAGAGAGTCCAATCATTAGCTTGATTGAGGCCGGTTAATGAATCTAATCCGCTACCAGTTATGGAATCAATATTCGAGAAGAGAGTAGTACCGACGCTTCCTGACTTGGCGCTACCTAAAACCCATGCAGTGGCCACATTGCCATTATTGCCGTTACGAGTTAAGGTATTTGTTCCGCCAGTGCCACCACTAATGGTTCCAGTGAAACTTCCAGAGTTCGTAATAACAAAATTATCGTTAACAGAACCACCGGTTAATTTATTAAATCCTTCAAAATTAATTGCTCCAACTTTTCCTTTATTTGCTCCGTTAATTTCCCAATCATTAGGTGCATCCGCGCCAACTATTTCCGAATTGGTCAAGCCATTTCCGATAAAGCCAGTAAAGCCACTTGCACCCGCAACCCCACTTCCAATCTGCACTTTTACGGTATCGGTCAGAATACCTGCAAAACTCATGGTGTCAGTGCCCGCACCCTCGAAACCCTGAATGCTTATAAAATTATTAACGTAGACTTCCGGCAAAGTTGGTAAAATCGCGTCTTGCTGTAATTTGCCATCGGTATTGTTATCCATTACCCACGTATTTTTTACGTTTTTACGCGCGATGATTTTATTTGCGCCGACGATAGAAACTCCATCCTGACCAAGGCTAGTAGCTCCACCGTTAATAACGCCGCCGATCTCACCATTAGCTAAAAACTCAAAAGTGTCTGAACCCGCACCGCCCTGCAAATTGTTGAAACCATTGAAACTCGCCGAGTCTACTTTTCCAATGTTTTTCCCCGAAATGGTCCAGGTGTGGTCACTTCCATTAGCTACCAAGGTTGCGTTAGTTGAATCAGTTACAATGATGTTTGCGAACCTGTTGACTGTCAGATCCGAAGCTGTGTCACCTGCATTAATTTGTACCGTGCGATCACCGCTTACATTAAAACTATTTGCATTACCGCCACCGCCATCAATTAGGCCAGTGATATTTGTTGTCTCAGAAAGTGTAAAAATGTCATTGCCCGCACCACCGACAAAACTATCGAAGTTGATGAACTTAATTTTCTTTTCTTCTTCGACATTATTAGTAGTGACCTTTGTGCTGACACTATTTTCTGTGTCAAATTTCCAATTCACCAGCATTCCTTGAGCACTTGTAACAGTCAACTTCCCTTTATTCTTTGAACTTACAACCTCGGCATTTATGACCGAATTGAACGAGAAGCCGCTTTCAAGACTAATTTCCAAGTCATTATCAACATTGATTACATCATCACTGCCTGCGGCATTAACGGTCCGATTTTGAGCGAGAGTTCCACTGATTTCGAAAGTGTCTACTTCATCGCCAGCTAAAATGTTTTCAATGCCGGAGAAATGAATTTTATTATTAGGAGTTGTGGTTTTACTTAGTGTTTCAACGGTTCCACCTAGGACCCAGGTGCTTGCGAGCGCAGCCCCATTCAAAATATCAGTACCACCACCGCCTGCCAGAACGGCTATCAGTGTTTGGTTAGTATTAAGTGCGCCTGCACCAATATTGAAAATATCATCGCCATCACCGCCATCTATAACGCCGGTGAATCCAGCAGTAATGTTGAATGTGTCAACATTCGAACCTCCCACAAGATTTTCAAAATCGGAAAAATTGATAAATTTAGAATTAAGATTCGTTGTCAGAGCAAGTGTGTTAGTACCGTCTATGACCCATGTAGCTGGTGCAGCAAAACCATTCAATGTGTCCGTGCCGGAGCCGCCAGTTATTGTCATATCCACTGGGTTGCTAAAATTTAAAGAAACAGTGCCTGATGAATCCGCATCACTTCCTATAAACAGATTAACGAGCGATTGAGCTCCGTTAACGAAAGTTGGATCAACACCAGCCTTTAATCCGCCAGCTGCAGTGATGTCACCATTGAGAGTTATTGTTGGTGTACCGTTTTGCGATGTATCTGTTGCAGTAATCGTTATTGAACCTGCTGCACCACCATCTCCATCTACGGCATCTGACCCAGAAACGTTCATTCCTCCGACTGTAATATCGCCGCCGTTAAGAACGATATTTCCACCCATGTAACCTGATGCTAGAGCACTAATGCCTGTTACACCCGATGTATCAATCGCATCAATATCAACGGTAGATAAAGCCGTCGAGCCCACATTTACATTGAGGTTTCCACCTGCGCCATTATCTTTGCGAGTATCGATCTTGGTAATATCAATTTTATTAGCCTTTAGCGTGACACCCCCGCCAAAAGAATTAAGCGTATTTGCATAAATTTCATTTGCGGTTAAATTAAATGAAGCTGCATTAAAGGTGCGCGTGCCTCCTATAAAATTACCAGATTCGGTAGTGACCGTAAGCAAACCAAGGGATTTGTTTGCACCAACATTCGCATCAAAACGAGCAGAATTTCCGTATATTGAGAGTGCAGTAGTTTGCGAAGCATCGGAGTCTAATGATTTGGTGAATCTAATATCACCGGATGTTGAGCCGATAGAATCAAGAGTTATACCAGTACCACTGTTGAGCAATACATTGCCATTGAATGTAATATTTTTCCCGACTCCATCTTGTCCCCCAGCTTTAGTCCCTCCTCGACTGGTCAGATCATGTTTCAACAGTATATTTTTATTCGGTGTATTTGCGGTCAATACAATTGATCCTGCAGCTCCACCATTTGAGTTTGAACCAGCCGCATTACCTCCGCTGGTAGTTATTGAATTAGCAGTGATATTTCCAATTGTTGAATTAACAGAGACATTACCACCGGCACCACCGGCACCAGAACCGTTAGCATTTCCACCCTTTGCTAATAACGCACCAATAGAAATATCGGAATTAGCTTGTAAATTAATTGTTCCTCCATTTTTTCCTGCGTTAGTTCCCGTAACAGGTCCGCCACTCGCATTTAATGAGCCCGTATTTAATATTGAGTTTGTTGACGTAAGAGTTATATTTGCACCACCTACGTTATCTGCACTTGTTTTGATTGAACTTGTGTTTAAGGCACCGTCAGCAGTAACGATGACTGCGCCTAAGGTTCCTCCGCCATTGGTGGAAACATTGCCGATGGTTAACGCATTTATATCTTTGAGCGTTAAATTAGTAATTGGGTTTGTAGAGAAATTTACTGTGCTGAAATCATTATCACCACCTAAATTTACAGACTTACTTCCGGCGTCGATTGTCGTTGTACCTGTAACAACTACATTACCTGTTTGAGTAATTGCTCCAGTGGAAGTTAAATCAAATGTGCCGTCAATTTTAGATGTGCCTAATACAGTCGCTTGATCATTTTTTATCTTTACATCATTAGCGCTTAGAAATGATATGGCACCCGTAAATTTATTTGAGTTTAAGGTGAATGGAGTTGTGACTAAGCCCAAAATAATATCGCCACCACCAACGTTAAACGTTGTTGTTCCTGCGACGCTCATGGTTTTAGAAGTAGCTTGAGAAACACTTACGTTGTCTGTGGAAAGTTTTGATACTGGATCTATGTTCAAACCTTGAATAATTAGATTTCCTTTGCGAGCGTTTCCAACCTCACTTGCGGTCGCACTAGCATCAGTAATTAGGTCGCCCAAAGCAATGGAAGATGATGCGCTTATTGTTATATTGCCACCGTTAGACCAGTTGGCATAGGCCCTTTGACCTCCACTATTAGCATGGTCTGTATCTATCAGTGCGGTCGATTCAAAACTGCTACTCTCCGCAGTAAAATTTCCACCAGCAGTATAAATAGCTTCACTAACAGTAATAACACCTGCTGCACCGGTAGATTTTAATTTGATGTCGAGCGCATCGCGAGCATCACCGTATTGATCAAAAATACTTCCCTTTATAGTGATATCACCAACAGCTGTAATTTTAAATTCAGGATTATCAGTGTCGCTAGTTCCATCAAATCTCTTTCCAGTTTCAGATTGTCTTGCCCCAGTATTATTGAAATTAATGTCACCCAATAAATCAACTTTACCATCCGAATTTACATCAACAGTTCCTATTCTGTTAACTTTGTCATCCTCACCGGAAGTCACCTGAGTGTAACCAAATTTCAAAGCACCCAATATCACATCGTTAGCGCCAGTGGATGTTATTTTTATATCGCCGCCACCGGTGTGATCGGTAGAAGATGTGCTTATGATCGCACCAGAACTATCGAAACCTTTGCTATCTACTACTGTGAAATTACCTCCATTTGTAGTAACAATATTTTTATTACCAAGGTCAACTTTTCCGGTCATCGTTAATTCAAAGGCACCCCCATTCGTATTAATTGGCGTTGAGTCTGGAGCTGAGCTTTGTGAATCATTATTTATAGTGAAATCTGCCCCGGTTGCTGTGAAGCTTCCTCCTTGCGTTTCGACTTTCTTTCCAGTTGCAACAATTACGCTGCCATTACCTGATTTTTCAGGGCCGCTGTTTGCATTCAATTCGAGTGATAAATTTCCAGTCCCATTAGTTGCACGCCCAATATTTGCATTTATTTTTATATCATTCGCAGCATTTAAAATTAATGTGGATTTAGCATTTTTGTTATCGTAGCCACCCGCCCCCCCTACAACGTTATTGAAGGATAAATCAACTGCAAGCGTTATATCGCCACCACCGGTGTTACCACTTGTTCCGGTGCTGACTGTGACCGTTGCTCCGTCTTTAAGTGCTTTTTGCAATAAACTCACGGCCAAATTGGAAGCCTGACTTGATTCAAAATTGGTTGTGCCTGTTATTGTGCCTGTTGTTGATATTGTCAAATTATATGGATCTATCAGCCACGCACCGCCTATTCCATTGTCAGCAGAAACATCTGGAGCATTGAAAATCTCAAAGCCCTTCAAACCGGATGTTTCAATAAAACCACCATTGCCACTTTCACTTCCACCGCGAGAGTAAAGCTCCCCATATATACGTGCTGTATCTTGTGCAAAAGTAATTAATTTTCCACCGTTACCATTTAGTAAAGCATCCGTTTTTACATTTGAGTTTTCACCCAAATAAATAAAATTCGCATTATTAATAGATTTGTTTTTACCGGTTTCATCACCACCAATTAAAACTTGTCCGCCGCCATTTGCACCGGACGCATTTACGCTTGCGGTGTCCATTAGGCCAACTTTATTACCCAGGATTTTTACATCGCCACCTTTGCCGCTTGTGGTCGATTGTGCGGACACATTTGCAGCTTGATTGAGAATGGTTGTCTCTTTACTGTTTAATTCGATGTGGCCGCCATTACCGGTTTGTGAATCTGCAGAGATGATTCCGCTGTTAGTAACTTTATCGCCGACAACAACAATTTGACCTGCATTTCCATTTATTGTGTTTGTTGAAATTTTTCCTGTGTTAACAACATCGGCACCGCCGCCGAGTGTGAAACTACCATCATCGTTAACTACAACACTCGTAGCAGCATTCATGCCTCCGTGATTTACTGCCTCGCTGAAAATATCCTGACTCGTGCTGGCCGTTAATAAAATTCGGCCACCTTCTGCATTTATCTCCCCGCTGTTAACAAGCGCAGCGTCCACGCCCAATTCGCTTTGTAAAACTTCTTTTGTAACCTTAACCCCAACTAAGCCATTGCCTTCGAAAGTGACAACCGCCTCTTTACCCACCGCTAAATTCACCGCACCCAGCTTAGCGATAATCAAACCCTCATTCGTAACTTCTTTGCCGAGCAAAGTCACGGAGCCACCGGTAGCCGCATTGATAATCCCAGAGTTGACCACCTTACCAGCAGCCCCTTCCACCTCACTTAACGTGAAGTTCCCATTCATAAAATCCGTAGGGTTTATGGTTAGGCCGCTCGCAAGAATGCCGCCCACGTTGATTTGCGAATCTTTGCCGAAAACAACGCCATTCGGGTTAACTAAAAACACTTTGCCATTGGCATCTATACGCCCGAGAATCTCGGAACCTTTGTTGCTGATCACCCGATTGAGGGCTACCGACGAAGCGCCGGGCTGAACAAATTGCACTCGTTCATCCGCTTTAACATCAAAGCTTTGCCAATCAATCGCCATGCGCTCTGTCTGCTGGCGAATGACTGTCTCCTTGCCGGACTGGTCGATCTTGCCCGCGCCGCCTACGACTTGCCCACCTTCGGGCGAGGCATAACTCTGGCCTGCTAACATGAGTTGGGAAGCAGTTACCATGGCGATGTAGAGCTTACGACGAGTCAATAAAGGGGCTGGGGCAGAAACATTACGCATGATCAGTCCTGGATAAGAAACGATGTTAAAAAGAATTCTTGGTTTTAAAAGGGAGCTATCACCGACATAAGAACCGTGTTCCGGGCAGATAGGCCGGTAGTGGTGGCAGCGAGCAGAGTTTACGCGAGGAGGCTTAATTTGGCTGTAGGAGATTGCCCATAATTGACGCTTTTTTCGGCAGATTTTAACTTGGTCAAGTTTTGTATAGAACTATAAAAGAAAAAAGGTTGTGGGCTTTGATGTATCCATGAGCCCAACATTCCCAAAAAGCAAGTTCCTATTAGCGCTTGTTAATAGGACCAGACAATGATAAATCAACAAAATCAAGACTTTCTTCTTGAGCCGTTATTTGGCACTGATAATTACACGGGATTTTCTTTATAAAACCAACAAGACACTCAAGCAACAAAGCTTTTCACTCACCCCAAATGTAACCTCCGAGTAAGCATGGATTTCTTATGTGAAAAGTTCAATGGCTCCAATCAAAAGATTAGCAATCACAGGCATGAAAAGCTAGTAAATGTAAGACAACGCATTCATATCAACTTTTTCATTTAATGCAATCGCATAAATCTGTTCATATTGAACATCCCTGTCATAATCAAAATTAATTTAAAATTTTTAATGTGCGTCGGAAATATATTTACTAAATACAACACGATGACCTGTTACTAAATCCACTGCGAAAACCGCCTTATCGACAGAACCCGCAACAAATACATAGCCATTAGGGTCGGCAATTTTAAGATCGAAACCTGAATATATTGAATTGAAAGGGTTGGCTTCTGAGGTGTTTGTCAATAAAGATCGATTACCCGTAGTCAATTCAATCGAAAATATTTTAGTGCTTTCATAATACTCCGCCACTAAAGCACGCTGATTAACTTCATCCACCACAATTCCCGAAAGAACACCACTATCTACTTCAGCAAATAACTCACCAGCTCCTTTCGAATTACTTGAAAAAATACTGCGAGCACCAGTATTTGTATCCACAGCAAAAATGACTTGCTGCATATAATCAGTTACTAAAAAACGATCAGCGGCCTTATCTAAAGCAATACCATAGGAATCCCGTATCGGATTAACGGTATCAGGAATTGATTTTTCTGAATTAGAAATAAGCTGGAATTGTGTGAACGAGGCATCAGCGGCAAATATTTCTACTCTAAATGGCGAATATTTTGTGTAATTTATAACATATTTTGCAACGTTATCTTTTAAATATAATATTGAAGCAAACGCATCTGAATTCCCATTTACGTTGTTAACATCATTAAAATTTGGAATCACATGTGTTTGATGTTCTGAAACATTGCCTAAATCAATGTCAATTATCTCACCAACATTTGGACACGGGGCATATACATGCTTATTCAACGAATTTACAGCAATTGTACTAGGGCTACAATCTGAAAGTGTAAACGCTAATGTACGCTTGCCCGTTGTTAAATCGACACTGTAGACATCGTCATATCTACTTGCCACCAATAAACGATTTCTTCCATCTAATTTATCGAACGCCAAACCAAATGGTCTTATATAACCTTCAGCATCCGGAAACGCGCTAGTTAAAGGCGCTTGCCTTATTGCTACACGTGCTGCATTAGTTGATTTATTTTCAGCAGCATCTTCAGTCGTAACTGTTAATGTGTTTTCTGTGGTTGCGGTAACAAACTTTGTGGTGTCCGTTAATGGAACCGTCACCTGCCAATTTTTAAAGCCATCCGTAGTGATTGCCAATACACCATTCACCCTCACACTAGCGATCGGACTAAACTCATCACTCGCTGAGCCGCGAACTAAAATGGTATTACCTTCTGTCATTGAAACCGGTGGTGGAAATAAAATTTGTGCGGTGGGTGCGGCGTTGTCTGCTTTAGTTTTGACTACGAAATTTCCGGTAACACCACCAATAATTAACACAGCAGTTACATCAGTAGATGGCAGATCTGATGACGTCGCACGTACAGTAATTTTTTGATCTTTGTTTACTGTGCCCGCTGCGTTTGTGTATGCAGCACCGTTAA
>Ga0247739_10000287_pt1 | contig 17572 bp, 20 predicted proteins | sample UWRJL058202B2_FD_180943 | JGI IMG/M metagenome (GOLD analysis project Ga0247739, IMG submission 180943) | Plant litter microbial communities from Arlington Agricultural Research Station in Wisconsin, United States - UWRJ-L058-202B-2 | ecosystem: Environmental > Terrestrial > Plant litter >...
TCGGCCACGTTTGGTGGTAATGATGATTACACCGTTGGATGCCCGAGAGCCGTAAATAGCGGTGGCGGAGGCGTCCTTTAAGATATCGACCGATTCGATATCGTTCGGATTGAGCGATGCCAACGGGCTAACAGAAGTCTCATCCTGTCCGCTATTATTGCTACGGAGGGGCGAGCTGCCGGAAGCATCTCCCGAAAGGGGTACACCATCAATTACATACAAGGGTTCGTTGGAACCGGTAAGCGCCGTAATACCTCGTATGCGTACGGATGTTTGGCTTCCCGGCGCTCCCGAGTTTTGTGTAACGGTTACACCAGAAGCCTTGCCCTGCAACATTTGGTCGATGCTAACTTTCGGTATATCCGCAATGTCGGCGGCCTTTATGGAAGAAACGGCACCATTCACATCTTCTCGCTTTTGGGTGCCGTAGCCCACCACAACGACATCATTCAAGTTTTGTATTTGCCTTGCAAATGATATATTGATGACGGTATTGTTGCCTACCGTTTTTTCTTGTGTAAAAAAGCCAATAAACGTAAAAAGTAAAATTGATTTATTATCTGGAACCTTGATATTGTAATTGCCACTGGTGTCTGTTACAACCACTGTTGTACTTCCCTTTACGGCAACAGAAACTCCGGGCAGTGCGGTACCAGCATTATCGGTTACTTTTCCTTTTACGGATATTTGTTTGCCATTTTTGTTGGCGCCGTCTTGAGAAAAAACATTGCCGAAGGCCAATAAAAAAAAGGATATAAAAATTAAAGGTTTAAGCAGCCAAGCGAAGGAAAATAGCCGAATGAACGGGAAGCCACCCGGCGTGGCAAGTCTAGTTGTGGTAAGCATGCTCGTTAAAAATTATAGGTAAATAGATGTCATGGATTAAGTAGTCAGGCGCTTCCTATTTAGTATACGAAGAGATGGCAAACCCAAGGCGGGTCTAAGCTGTGCTTGATGGCTAAATAGCAGGGTCGAAATATTTGTTTGGCAAGATTTAACTTTTTCATATTTGTTTTTTAGGGAATGAGGTAAAACAATTTCAATAGTGAGGTGTGCTGGGATGGCGGTTAAGAATTGACAGGTATATTAGCTAAATCTCCATGTGATTCTACGGGAAATATTGCGGTGGTTGCAGCGGCGTTTTTTGCTTTAGGTGCCCTGCTTCCCCACCAGGTAGCAATCAGCGAAAAAGTGGTATTCATTACTGGGCCGTTCACCGCAGGTGCCAAACCTACCGTAGCTATTTTGCCCATGGCTGCTGCTATGCCCGATGCAAGACCGCCGTTTTGCATGCCCACTTCAATGCCCACGGTACGGCAATCGTTCTTTGAAAGTCCCCACAGGCGTGCACTCCAGTAGCCCAACGTAAGCCCGAACGTCATGTGCAGGAACATGGCCACTACCAACGCAAAGCCAATTTGCAACATATTGTCCCTACCCGCAGCCGTGATAACAACGATGATCAATGCCACGCCAGCCATGGATATTTTCGGCATTATTTTATGGATCCATACGGCTTTGTGCTTGAAAAAATGATTGACCAATACGCCCAGAATTACGGGAACGATGACCATTTTTACGATGTCCAAAACCATTCCGCCAAAACTTACCGGTACGAGTTGCCCACCCAATAATTTCATGAGCAGCGGCGTTAAAAGTGGGGCAAGCAATGTTGAAACGGCCGTAATGGTAACCGATAGGGCCAGGTTGGCTTTGGCAATAAAAGCAATAACGTTGCTGGCCAATCCACTTGGGCAGCAACCCACCAAGATAACGCCGGCCGCAATTTCTGGAGGAAACCCAAACAGTTTTGCAATAGAAAAACCTACGAGCGGCATGATGGTATAGTGGCAGGTAACGCCCGCAAAAACGGCTTTTGGCATTTTCAATACACCCGACAAATCGTGCCAGCTCATGGTGCAGCCTACGCCAAAAGTAATAATCTGTAATAGTGGTACGATAAGACCCTTCAACTGAAAACTGCCAATAGAAATAAAGTATTGCGGAAAACTGAGTGATACGGTTACGGCCGCCAAAATGATGACGGTATACGCAAATTTCGAAAGACTTTTATACTGCATAAAACTTGCGGCTAGTGATAACCAAAAAAATGTAAGCAGCAAACCGCCGTAATTATATTGTTTGGTAACAAAGAAAAAGATCTCTGCGAACAGCAATAAGAGGGTAAGGGACAATAATACTTTTTTGGATAGAAATGGCATAGCAATGATTGGATATTAGAATTAAAATTTTATTTTATTCAGGATAGTGTACATCATTTGTTCCTTTCATACATCCGTTGATAGCTGGTTTTGCATTATTGTTTTCAAAAATGCTGTTCCCGTACATGCCCAATTCATTATCCTGCATGGTGGTTTCGGTCATGTTCATTTTTTCCTTGCGGCCGCTTACGCCAATGCCGCCTATTATGGTACCAAAAATGGTGATGACAACCCCGCCCGTGAAGCCGGAGAAATTGTCGTCCGTCCAGTTTCGCATATCAAAATCGACAGTCTCATTGCTTTTTGGAAACGAGGCCCGGTGCATGGTATCTTTTTGCCCAACCACGGCCGAGTATGCCTTGCTCTGACTAAGTTTTATGCTCGCCGGCACCACGCCATCCATGGCTGCAAATGCCACCAATCTTGCGGTTGCATCCACCACTGCCACTGCTATGGGAAGTCCTCCGTCCACGCTGGCTTTTCTTACGATAGCTTCCACTATTTCAGCTGCTTCTTTTTGCGATATGGAAAGTATGGTGACTGGCATGATTAAAGATATTGATATATTATTATCTCGTCATTTCATCGGCTGCTAGCATTACGATACCAGGTACAAAGCCCATAAATCGTTCGTCCATCATATTCGTTTTTCTTTGTTCGGCAGGCACGGCCCAACCGGTATAAACATTGTGCACGTTGCCTTCTTTATCCACGCTGCTTTGCACATAAGCCCAAGCTTTATCGAGCATTTCGTCATGGGTTTTATTGATCCAACTTTTGCGGCTTGCTTCTTTAAGGGCGGATAAAACCATACAGGTTCCGGTTACTTCTTCGGGTGTACTGCCGTCATCAATCAAAACCCTCCAAGAGCCATTACTGGTCTGGTATTTTTTAAGACCTTCAGCAATAGACTGCATCGTAGCCGCTATCGATTGAAATTTTGTATCCGTTCTTGGCAAGTATCGCAATAGGCCGGCCATGGCCCACAATAGCCATCCCTGCGACCGGCACCAGTACGTTTTGCCGGGTTCGCTCTTGAATAATCCGGTGCGTACAATGTTTTTCTCTTTATCTAAAAAATAGGTAATGCCTTGTTCTAATTGGTAGATGGATTGCTTGCGATAGATGGCCGCAACATTTGGGTCGGTACTGAGCGAAGCCGCAATGGCATTGGCTCTTGTGGCCCAATAAGCAGTGTCGGGAATCGCAAAATCGGTGTAGTTGAAATCATCATGCGCAAGCATACCAAAACGGTCTCGGGCTGCATAATGAAGGATGGCATCGGCCACATCGAAACATACTCTTTTTGCGGTAGCGCTCTTGTTTTGTTTGTATAATTCGTGCACCGGAAATGCTACCCCAAGATTGGCAGAATACAGCACAAACGCCATCGGGCCATCCCGCATAATCCGTGCTTTGTTGCCTTCATATTGTTGATAATATTCGTCATCCGTTAGTTTGCCATCATGCTCCACATGATAATTGAACCAATTGTTGGCGTAGTCATAACCAGGTTTATATCCTCTTGCAGCAAAGCGTAGAAGGCCTTCTATTTGAATGGATCCAAACCAATCGGTATTCATTTTTTTATATTCAACCTTCAATACATTTTTAATCATCTGTTTGATGTTTTCTGGCAAGGCCAAAGGAAGCTCGGCGTTATATTCTTTGGCTTTTCCGATAAGCGGCGATAGGAGCGTACCAGTTGCAAGGGTTGCCATTAAACCAGTAAATTCTCTTCTTTGCATGGATGTTTAATTTTTATGGTGGATGAGTTTTACCAGTATGGGGTTGGCTAGTCGGGTGGCCGTTTGTTGCAAGTAGTTTTTAAATCCATTTTCTGTCTCAAATCGTGCATCCGTTTTTTCCCAACAAGCAAAAAAGTATATTGTTTTTTTACTGGATGAGGGTTTGAGTGCTACGTAAGATGTATTTGGAATCGAATCCGTTGATAGGGTAGTGGCATGCGAGCTGTAATCGCTAGTGGGGAACATGATGGCCAATCCCAAATTGCTGTCAGAGCCTTCCGCTTGCTTACCATAAGTGGATATAGAACTTAAAGTTGAATTGTGCTGGGTATAAGTAGCACTGTCCAAAATGAAGTTGGCCATGCCAGAAACCAATGCCTGCCCACTATTTAAAGAAAGTATTATATTATTTTTGTAAAAGAAATCTCCTTGTGAAACGGAAATGGTTTCGCTACCGTTCTTTTTGCTTGAGCCAGCATCCCAATGAATAAATTTTAGCTGGAATGACGCTTGCAGAGGGCCATCGTACAGCGCAGTAAATTGTGAAGAGTCTGCGTCTCCGAGCTGATAGATTTTATTGTTTTCTTTTACCGCAAGCGCTCCTGCACCCAGCGATTTCCCAACCCTTAATATATCCATGCCCCAAGGCTGCATTTCGTGCCAACTGCCTAGCAATCCAACGTTATCCAGTATAGGTTTCGGCGTTATTTTGCCATAGATATCTTTGCCATTCCGATAATCGAAAAACGCCCTAAAAGCCACCTTATCATTTTCAATACCAGGACCTTCCAATTGATAAACGGGGTTGGCAATATCTTGCATGAATCCCCTAGAACGGGTTATGCTTTTTATTTCTGGTGACGGTTCTGAAGTTTTACTTTTAAGGCTAAAACGAACGTTCGTTTTGTTGTTGAACGAAGTAAGTTCACTTTTTTGCAGCCATTTTACTTCTAGGGTATCAATCGAATTTGCCTCAAGGCTAATCTCAATCAATAAAAAATTCCACTTGCCGTCATTGTCATTGTCGCAAAATTGTTGAACAACATTTTTATTTCTTTGTCTAACAACCGGATATAGATTTTTATTTGGCGCATAAAATGAATCGCTTTGTATATTTAATATTTCATTTATTCGTTTGTATGGCTGATTGTTAGTGACAATGACATACGAAATGCCGTATATTTTGCTTTTCGCTTCTGCGTTATGAAGGCCGAACACCAACAAAATAAGCGCATATACATGCAAGCACTTGCTAAGGCAGCTTGCGTAAAGACATGCACTATTTTTTTGTATGTTAATCCCACTAATCATATGGCGATGATATTGGTTAACCAATTTTTGGTTAACCAAAAGTAGGATATTATTTATACATTCCTATTTTTATTTTGGATTCGTTGGATTGCTTTTAGAAAAAGAGTTAGCATCAAACTGATTCTATTTTTTATACAACGGAAGGCCTTGATAATAAAAAAATTGGAATTTGGTGAATGCGTTTGAACCATTTCCGATCGGCTATTCGCTTTCATTCCACTCGTAGTTGTAACCAACACTATATGGAACAATGATGTAAAAGGATGAGATTCTAGTCGCTTATTGTTGGCATTGATTTACTTAATAATGCCAACAATTGGAAACGCTTTGTAAATTCAATGAGTTACCTATAAAATCTAGTTATCAGCTAACAATAACCTTGTTGCCTTTATAGACTTGAATCGATAACATGAATCTATAAATATTTCGATTGATTTTTTGGAATCAGAATTGTCTGGGATGGCGTAGGCTAAAACTGTTTCGGTTTCAACTTTTGAGCCGCCAGTTCTACTATTTCATCAATACGTTTTTTTCTGGTTTCTGGTCGCTTCGCCAGCACTATCCACTGCAACATCATTTTCTTTACAGATTTGCTTAAACCCACAAAAAACGCCTTGGAACCTTTGTGTGTCTTAAATGCTTTTTCAAGGTCTTTTGGTATAACCAATTCTTCCACCTCATCCAGTATTTTCCAAGAACCATTTTGTTTCGCTCTTTCGATACTTTCGTGACCTGCTGGTGTCATCATTCCATCATTTATTAAGCGCTGCACATTTGCCTTGTTTATTTTCGACCAACCACTCGTTGGTTTTCGCTTGCAAAAAAATTGTATAAATTTTTCGTCATCCACAGTTTTTCTTACACTGTCAATCCATCCAAAACATAGTGCTTCATCAACAGCTTCGCTCCAAGTCATGGTTTGTATGCCAGCTTTCATCTTGTAATAGATAACCCAAACAGATTGCTCGGTTTTGTGGTTTACCTGTAACCAATTTCGCCAATCTTGTCGGCCCGTTGGGCAAATAGTTTGGATGTCTTTATTCATAATTAAATATTCAAGATAAACTTAATAACGTTTTCTTACAAACGAAGACTTTGGTCAAAAAAAGTCAGGCTCCAAATTGTCGCAGGTGATGGTCAAGATGTTTCCACTGCATGATAGCCCATTCTTCTGGCGTAAGGGCACCAAAAAACGCATGTGGATTTTTAGGACAATTTTCCGGGCCACCCTCGGTAAATAGTTTGATTTTTGCTACGACTTTTGCCTTCTCCATATCAAAATCAGGGTTGGTGGCAATAATATAACTTTTGTCTGTTGCGCTGTTTTTTGGAAACGGTTTTTTACTAAAAAAGGAAGGCTTCATCAACTTGCCAAACAAACGACCCACCAAGCCCAATCTTTTTGAAAAGGTCAAGCCCAGAGCGGTATCTAGCGATGCATTGCAATGGGCTAGCATTTGTTTTACATTCATTTTGCCCCATTCTTTGTGTGCATCGGGCGATAGGTTTTCGATACGTGCTAGAATGCCAGATACATCGTCGGCATTAAATAAGTTGTTCATGTACTGATTTTTTTCTTGTTCAGCACAAAGCTAGAACCGCCCAATGACAGCCTTATGTCAGGGGTAGGAAAAATCAATGATAACGGTCAAAATATTCTTGTAAGGTCATTTTGTGAGGATCAAATTTCTCTGAAAGGGTTTCTATTCTTTTGATTCTGTCGAGGCGAAAAAAGCGGAACTCGTTACGAGAACGGCACCACGCCACCAGTAGCCAGTTTTCCTGCGTGCTTAACAGTGCAAAGGGTTCTATCAAGCGGCTGGTTGCCTCTCTTGCTTCATTGATATATTCAATTTTGGTAAGATAAAAATTAGTAAGCGCAAATTGGAGTTGCGATAAATTGTTACTGTTTTTTTCGCTGTTGACGTTTTGGCTAAACCGGGTACGTTCGGCAAGCAGGTTTGCCTTGTCTTTTATGGTATGGCCGAGCACAGCCTTTATTTTGTCGATGGCTTCTACATAATTTTTTACGAAAGATGCATCCTTGTTTTTTAACACCAATTGTTCTGCCACAATCAACGCATTTGCTTGGCTCTCGGTAAACATTACAGGGGGAATTTTATATCCTTCCATTAATGTATAACCTTTTCCTTCTTCTGTTAAAATGGGTACACCTGCTTGTTCCAGTGCTTTAATATCCCTGTAAATGGTTCTTACGCTGACCGAAAATTTGGTGGACAATTCAGTTGCCGTCAGCAATTTTTTGGTTTGCAGTTGAAGCAAAATAGCTGTTAATCGAGAAAGACGTTTAGTATCGTTATCAATCATTCATAAGTCCTTTATTAATATTTCAAATTACGACCACAATATAGTTACCAGAATATACAGTGCCTTTTTTTTGTTAGTGTAACCATACTAAATACTAGCGTTTTTTAATTGCTCCAGGTTAGCTTTTATCTGTCGGTTTTAAGTGAAAGCGTTTTTTATAAGCCGGCACTTTGCACTTATTTCATCGCATCCTTTATCACATCAAAATCTTTTTTGGATATTTCTTTAAAACCACTGATTAAATAGAACCCCCAGCGCTTTTTGTTTTTTATAAATTTTTCAATGAGTGGGCGTATATCAGCTTCATGGCAAGTTTTATAATCTACATTTCGTCTGTAAGGTTTTAATTTTTCGTCCGTATCAGGCAGATAAGGCTCACCGTCGCTAATTTGTCCAATAGCGGTAAATTTCTGATATGCCCCGCCGTTTGCAAATGTATCTTTCGAGGAGTAATAAATAATCCAATCATCTTTAGCCGGTTTGCTCATAAAATCTTTTCGTCCATGCCCCGCTTGTGCTATGCCTTGATCCACGCCCGCTACTACATGGTCTTTGGATGCACAAATAAGAAAGTACTTTGTCATGACATATTATTTTTAGGCGTGTTTTTCAAAATTATGCCTGCGTAAAATCGCTTTTTTATGTATTAAATTTATTGATTCTAAAATAAATTATTATAACACAATTACCAAGCGTTTTCCACTGGGTACTTGCATGTTCCACACTTTTTCAATGTCTATAAAATTGCAAATTTCCGTCTCCACTTTCAGCTTGTTACTAGCTGCGAGCTCAAACATTTCAGGGAGGATTTCAGAAAATAGTTGTTGCATTTCCTCTTTTGACCAGCTTCCTAAACCGGACCCTACTAGTTGCAGGTCTGCACTTCGTAAAATTGCGGATGATAATTGAATGTTTTCACCTGTAATAGCGCCAACGGAAACATAACGGACTCTGTGCGAAAATGAACCTGTGCCCTTCAATGATGAAAGAATCAATTCCGCCGTGTGTCCCCATAAATAATCTATTACCATATCAATTGGCGTGGTGTCGTGTATTGCTTTAAGTTGTGTTACAAACTGTGCATCACCTTGATTGATGGAAATCATTTCATCTGCACCTAACGACATCAAGCTGTCCAAGGATTCTACATTTCTGCCTGTAACAATTATTTTTTTTGCGCCATAATGTTTGGCTATTTGAACTGCAACCTTGCCAGTAACGCCTGTGGCTCCATTAATTAAAACAGTGTCTCCTGTTTTCATTTGTGCCCTAAAACGAAGCGCCATGGCCGACCCTGCCACTGCATTGGGAAGAGCCGCTGCCGTGGCGTCATCTATGCCTGAAGGCAATTTAACCACCCTTGTTTTTTCCACTAATGCTTTTTCAGCCATCATTCCAGTCATACCCACGGCAAAAACTCGAGTGCCGTCATCCAAAAAGCCTACGCCGTCGCCGCCAATAATGGTTGCATGTTGCTCGCTATTTTCTGTGGAATAGTGTTTTCCGCTTGCTCGTCCTTTATCAATGTGTTTGATGGCCGCTGCCTTTACAGAGAGAATTAGTTGATTGTTATTTTGAACAACTGGCTCGGGCACTTCCACGTATTGTGGCATGCCGCCTTTTTGATAAATTACTGCTGCTTTCATATAATGATTTTATGATGCAAAACTACTTGGCAGCAATTTGCTTGGCGATAACATTTGTTATTAAATCAGCTTGTATTTTTCTTTAGCATTTTGTTTTTAATGCGGCTAAGATGAACTGAACTTATACCTAAATAAGAAGCGATATAATGTTGCGGAATGCGCTTGATAATGTCTGGTTTCTCTGCCATCAAGTTTAGATATCGTTGAGCCGGGCTGTCTTTTATAAATGAAAAAAAATGTTTCATGTAATCAAAAGTTCTCTCAAAAATCGCATCAATAAATTGATTCCGTAGTACTGGAATATCACCGATTTCGGCAATTATTCTGTCAACATCTTTTTTGTGTATCCACCATAAAATAGAGGGCTCAATTGTTTCGATATTGACTTGGCTCGGCATTTTCTTTCTAAAACTTTCAATAGAGGCTACCGTATTTGCTTCAGTAAAAAATTGAAACGTCATATCTTGGCCATTATTATTAAACCAAACACGAATACATCCTTTTTCAATTAAAAATAATTTTTTAGAGATATCACCTTCTTTTAAGAGAACCGTTTTTGCAGGAACCGAAATGCGTTTGAAACAATTGATATAGTCATCCCATTGTTGCTCAGTAAGTGGGAACTTGTTTTTAAACTGCTCAAACATAAATAATATATTTCTTTAACGATAGGTAAGCCAGTCAGTATTGCTTGTAACTAGCAACGCCGAATCATCCTAATTGTTTTCTAATGGGTTGGCTAAAGACCCGTTTGATAAGCTTTGTTACAATTATTCTATTTTAAGGGGTGGCCCAACTACAATCATGCCGTTGTCAGAAAAGATTTTAGCAATTTCTGTGGGGGTTGGCTCATGGTCTAAATTTGACATCGTTACAAAAAAATCCTCCAATTTCCCGGCTGGCTGAAGCGTGACCATCATCTTACCCTTCTCTGATACCTGCGTCCATGCGTGTGGCACTTTATGCGGTAAAAAAATACTATCACCATTTGTCAAATGGTAGTTGTCCTCACCCACCTTAAAATAATATTGTCCCTCTATCACATAAAATATTTCATCTTGGGCATCGTGAATATGCAAAGGGGTTCCTCGTCCTTGCGATAAAGAAGTTTGTTCAAAAATTGCCAGATTTCCGTTCGTATCACTTCCTGATACTTTAACGTCAAGAACGTTTGAATTGACCCCTTTGAGCTTGATGTGCCCATGAATCCTTCCTTCACCAGCACTTATCTTAAAGCCTTTAATGGTTTTCTTCAACTGAGAAAATGATACGGTTGGTGCGGCCGCAAATGCTACAAGAGCGGCAATAAATTTGGTTCTTTTCATATGCTTGATTTTTAAATGTTTCTTCTTAAATGTCAAACAAACTCGTATAAACTAAAGTGCTACAAAAACTAAGCGCATCTCATCTGCACAAGTATTAAAGATATATTTAAAAAGTCGAATTGTAAACTGGTTTACTATTACATATATAGTTTTGAATATTGGCACGTAATATTTATTGATTTTGAGTGTATTGCATTCGGTAGAGTGAACACTTGCACCAATCAATTATATCAATTATTTTGGGAATTCAAAGCACAACCTTACATCTCATGAACCATAAAATACAACATACATACACAGTAGGCTGCTGTCTGCTCCTCATCATATTACTAAGCGGTTGTAAGCGAGTTAAACAAGCTTCCAATGCAAGTACCATGGTTCAGTCTACCAATGCAACAAAGGTCAATCCCACCTTTTTGTTTTTGTCCGATATTCATTTGGACACTCAATCTGATAGCACAATCATGGGCAACGATACCGGAATGGATTTATGGAACAATTTTTTACAGAAAGCAGATTTGATTTTGGCCGGTAGCAATTCCCCGCAGTTTGTAATTTACACTGGAGATCTGCCAGCACATTATAGTTGCGACACATGCAAGCCACACGATTATCTGGCACCCAACGTGCGAGGCTCTCATAACAATAACCTAACGGTGATTTTGACCGGTTTGCGCACATTGGCCAACAAATATCATAAACCGTTTTTTTATATACCGGGCAACAACGACGGACTAGCTGGCGATTATTTTTCTTTTGCTGATGAACAACAACAAACACCATTGAGCTTGGTGCCTGATAATTCCAATCCATACCCAGCTCTAAATACGCACGCTAGCGGCAATACACCGCCGTACATTGTTGCCAATAATAACGCCGCTATGGACTATTATGCGGTAGTTCCAGAAACTGGGCTGCGGCTTATTTGCCTCAATACGGTATTGTACACAAAAAATTTTACCACCGTCGACGGAAGCGATAAAACCAGCGATAGAGATAGTCAAATGACTTGGCTAGCTAGCCAATTAAGTGCAGCCAATGCCCTACATGAAAAAGTATATATTGCTATGCATGTTCCGCCGGGTATAGATGCCTATAGTGGGCACAACACACTCTGGGACGATAAACATGTCAATTATCAAAATATATTTTTGTCCCTTGTTGCCCAATACCAAACTTCCATCGCAGGCATCTTTTACGGCCATACCCACATGGACGAAATGCGCCGATTATACGATTCGTTAGGCAGTATAACCGAGGTTGCCATCTCGTGTCCAGGTGTAACGCCGCAGCACAAAAACAATCCCGGTTTCAAAACTATTTCCTACGATCCTGCCAGTAAAGAAGTAACGGATTTTACTACTTATTATACGCATTTGGCCAGCCAAACTTGGGGTGACAGCACTTATACCTTCAGCACCATTTTCAACGATACCTCCCGAACCAATATTTACAAGTTTGTGGCTCCCATGCAGCTGTCTGATTTAAGCCAGAAAATATCCGAAATCTATACGGTCATGAATGGGGCTCCAGCTTACAATATTACTACTGGTATAGAAGTAAAATGGGGTCAAAAATGATAAATAATAGGATAGTTGTAAGAGGTCAATCTATTATGTAAATCTATACACATAAAAAATCGGATGCACTTATGCATCCGATTTTAATCGATAAAAATATTATTTTGGTATCATCAGTTCAAGCGAATGCTGTCGATTCCTTTTTCCACGGCCAGTTCCTTCACGCCGGGAATGGCGGTTCCTTCAATCCGGAAAAAGGTAACATCAGTAAGACCGATATGGCTCAAAATCGCTTTTAAGTAAGGTGCAGCGAAATCGAGTTCCTTCATAGGGCCTTCGGTATAAATGCCACCGGTGGTTTCGGCGATGTAAACCTTCTTGTTTTTGATCAATCCCTGTACACCGTTTTCGTCATATTTAAAAGTAACGCCTGCTCGCACAATATGGTCCAACCAAGCTTTTAAAGCAGAGTGGATGGTATAATTATACATCGGTGCCCCAATCACAATAATGTCAGCATCCAAAATGTCTTGTATGGCATCGTCAGAATGTTTTACAGCGGCAATGTTTTCAGCGCTTCTACTTTCTACCGGTGTAAAAAACGATGTTAAATGAGCTTCCTCCAAGTGCGGAAAATGCATTTCCACCAAATTGGTTTCTTTGACCGTACTGCCGGGATATTGTTTTTGCAGTTTATCAACAATGGCATTACCGAGCTTTATGCTAAACGATGCGCCGCCTCTAGGACTGGATATTACATGAAGTATCTTTTTCATTTGTTTCAATTTTGATTGCACAAAACTAGATACATTTGCTTACTAATAGTTAGCACTATACAAAAGGTTAGTGCTTACCTTTTGTATAGTGCTTTTAAAATCAGTAAATTATGGAAACGACAGCAGAGATAACCAAGCAAGAGTGTACGGGTATTTTAAACTCGGTAGGCGATGCCATTTATGTTATCGGAGGCAAATGGAAGCTCCGGATTATCATTGCCTTGCGGGAAGGTAATACCAGATTTAATGAAATCCAGCGGACTATAAATGGCATTTCTGCTAAGGTGTTGTCCAATGAATTAAAGGATTTGGAACTAAACGGCTTTGTAACAAGGTCGGTGCAAAATACTACACCCGTTATAGTTGAATATAAAATAACTGAATATGCCGACACTCTTGATGAAGTACTGTTGACCCTCTCGAACTGGGGCGCCATGCATAAAAATAAAATCCGGAAAGAACGATAGTCAATCGCTATTATATAAATTGCCTTCCATATTTGCAGGATATTTTTTTGGGCGTGCCACCGCTGGCCCTAGTCTCCGCAGTTGCTACATACCCTAGTGAGGGGCCATCGGTGTCGTGCTTTCTGTAGTAGTCCGCAGCGGCGATGCTGAAACCAAAGCTTCGCTGTGCAAATAGCGAACGCCGCTTTACGGGCTACTACTGCCAATCACTCACGCAGCGGTACAGCTACCGTGCGCTCTTTGGCCTTCCGTTCCTTTTGCAAGTCATACCGTTGCCTATGCTACTTTTTCACTGCTATCATGGGCGATACCCCTGTGGCCAGATAGCGAGCCGCAAACACTGCACGCAAGGCCAATGCTGCCATTGCCAATTGTATACTTATACCCAACATGCCCGCTTTAAACAATCCTTCTGCTTCTATAATTTTTACCAGCATATTGGTAACGCATGCAAGCGCTAAGATGCTACCGCAGGCTACTTTAATAGTCGTGTTCTTTATCAGCAGCAACACTATTGCGGCTAGCATTACCAAACTAATAAAATAGTAGTTGGCCATGGGCACCTCATATTTCTTGCTCAGAAGTAACAAAATAACAGATGAAATGGTACCATAAATTAAAAAACCCCAACCAGCCTGCGCAATGGCCTTTTTGCCTTCCTCTGGTTTTGTAAACATGGGCTTTTTAGGCGACTCCAAAGAAGCCAGCTCCTGTTTTTTTGCTTTGCGGGTGATTATTCTTACAAAAAGAAACAGCAAGCCGCCCATTACTAGCATAACGGCTACGGTGATGATATTTTGATAGTTCATTGTTGCTTGGTTTTGTGTGGGCTATGGAACATGGCTGAGTCTCTTTAAGGTGACACATCAATTCTTGGGTTTTGAAAATATACTTGGCTTTCTTCCTTTTCAAAAGAGAGGATAACCTTGTCCTTCATGCCATGCGGTTTGCCATCATTGTCATAAAAAATAACCTTCGTTTTGTCCCGGTCATCGCCAGGTAGGAAGACCGTATTCTTCCCGCCCTCAGACCATGACATAGCCACAGCCAAGATATTTTCCCCTTCGCCGTTCGGTGAGGCATATAAGTACACCGTTTGCGGACGGCTGGTGTATACCGTTAGGCTGGGTGAATAGTACAAGTAACCGGTTACAGAAAAGCGTTTTCCAATGTTAGCCTTATCCGCCATTTTTGCATCGGCCGCAGCTTTGGTATTTTCTATAGGGGTGCCTTTTTCCAAGGGCTTATTCGAAAACAGACCGCAAGATGCCAGCATCGATGTGGCAGCTAGCAATAATATTGTAGTTTTCATGAAATGTATATTTTATTTACTTTTAATTATTTTTTATACTGGTTTATGTTTGCATATCTACCGCTGTATAATTGTTTAGCGCAGCTATTATTTCACCTGCATTAGTTTTGCCTATCGCCATCTCAAGCTCTGTGATACCGCCCGCCACTTTATTTACCCTTATTATAAATTCCGAATGTGTGTAAGTGAAGTTTTGGTAGTGGTCTTTCATGTAAGCTTGTATGTGCTTTATGCGGTTCCATTCCAAAGTTTTAACATGATGTATTTTCCACCAATCACGCCGTAGGGTAAGGCTTTGGGGATTGATTTCGACCGTGGTGGAACGCAAGTATAGGTTGGCATTATACAGCGACCACAGTGCACCAATAACCAAAGCGCCACCGCAAATTGGCAAATCGAATGGCGCAACCTGTACCTGATAAACAATCAGAACAATAGCCAGCACGAGTGGATAGGCTGCAGAAATAAACGTGGAGAATGTTCGCTTGGGCTGCTCCGTAAACGAAAAATTACGGGTGCCACTACGTTGTATGGTTACTTGTGCTTCGGCATCCAGCTTGTCGTAATAGGCTTCTCGTTCCTTTTTTGCAGGATCTTTTTTGTCGATCCACATTTTGCCCAACAGCCAGAACAGGCCCATTACGGCAAAGAAACCGAGTAAGATGAGTGTATCTGATGACATGGTACTTATATCTTTTAAAGGGTAATAGATAATAGGAAAAGCCAAATCTCCATTCCTATTGCGATTTAACTAAGTAGCGTGCCGACATATGCGTAAGGCGAGCCCAACGCAGATTTTTCGGCGTTGGATGGTTTGGTAGAAGGCTGCCAACAAAGGCGGAAAATGACTGCAACTTTATATTTATTTTACCAACATGCCAAGCAATCCGGTAGAACTATCCTTTTATTCGGTTTCCTTTGCAGTCGATGCGTATTGCCCAAAATTCACCTTTAGGAATAACGATATTTAATCTTTTATTTTGCTTGGTAACATCTATATATAAAGGTAAAATATTATTATCGGGAATTACCCAGTCTGGCAAATCGTTCGATTGTACAATTGGATAAGTTTGGCAGATTACTTCTATATTTTCAGTAAGGCTTTTGGGCAGCGTTTCATAGAACATGCTATTTTCATCATTGAGCAGCTTACTTAGATTTTCAAATTCCCCCGAAGCTCCATCTCTTATGTTTATGATTTTGTTCTTTATGGAATCCAAAAAATTGATATCGTATTTCTTCGACTCGTCAAGTGTATAAATAAAAACAGCTTCGCCAAATATGGCATCTGCTTTATTTGAATATAATGGACGGCTTGCTTGCACAACCATCCCATAAACCAAAGGTATTTGCTTTGCTTTTTCTATAAAACTACTTTTACCAAACAGTAAAGGCGGCTTTTTATATGCTTTGAAAAAAGCATTGTCTACAGTTCTTGGTGTTTGTTTAAAGCAATCAAATTTTTCTAATTTAGCCATAAATCAAGTTTTTGATTTTTGTAAAATATATTCAAAAATTCCATTTGTTTCATTGGCGAAGTCGTCTTCAACTTTGTTTGTAATTTTAATGTCAGTTGTACTTTTATATAGTTCCTTTATGTCCATAAATAACGGGTTAGGGCTCAGCATTAGAGGTTCATCACCTCAAAAAAAAGCAAAATGAGTGTATCTGTTGGAGCGTATTTAGTTATGGTTAAATGCTGTACTTGTTACCATTTCATATATTTATAAATGCTATAATCGCCCTGCTGCATATCGGTCACATCCTTATCGTAGGCAGCATCGTTTTCCTTATCACCGCCCCAAAATTTACGGCCTAGGTTGTAGGCTTTCCAATATTCATCCCAATTGTTATAGGATGCATGTGCCAGAGCAGGCAGCTTTGCCAACATAGCATTGGCCTCGTCCTGCGTTACATAGCCAGCGGCAACCCCCATGGCTGTATTGTTCACATACCGGGCAATATCCCAAGCTTTGATACCGCCTTTAGAAAATTCGTTTTTATGGGCATTGATGAAAGCAAGCCGGTCTTTATCTTCAGCATCTGCTGTTTTTCCGCCGTTCGCCAGTTTTTGATAGCTGTTTTGGTGGCCTTCTGTTATCAATATTTCCATTTCCTTTTGAAAAGATGCCTTGTCCGTCATTTCCCAATAGTCGGAAAGCGTTTTTCTAGCACCTGCACCTTCTTCTGGCTTGAAGGGAAAATAAAAATATTCTGTATAAATCTTATGTAATTCATTTATAAATCCTGCACTTCCCGGTTTGCTATCCATTTGTCCTTTAGCCATTGTATTTAAAAAACTGGTCGAGCCATCGTACCCGTGGAAAAAGTAGATACCGCCTAGCATAAAAGGATAGAGTTTAGCATCCTCTATTATATCGGCCTTTTTTTCTTTGTTGCCTGTATTGCCGCCACAAGAGGCCAGCATCATGGTACAAGCGCCAAGCGCTAGCACGAAATTTTTCATATGTTATTTATTAAAGTAAATGTTAATAATATATATTCGGATGCTGGATATTATTTGTTGGCTAGCCATGCAAAAAGAGACCCACAGATAATCAGCATCGCACCAATAAAAATCATGCGTATCTGCAAGTAGCGGTCACCAAACTTATGGTACAATGCAGCTTGAATCAAGCCCATATTACGGTATTCGTTGCCGCCTAATTCTAGTAGCCACGCCCAGCGGCGTATAGCACCCATAACAAGGAAGAGACCGACAGAAACCATCGCTAAGCCCGCACAAAACTCATGGTGGCTAGTTATGAACAGCTTTATGCTTTCCATGAAGAGTGAATGTTATGGTCGATTTACCGATGAATTTTTTACTTGGAGCGATTCACCTTTTAGCATGCTCTTCATGGAGCCACTAAAACTAGTATCGTACTGCTCTGCGCCAAAATTTTGCATGATTAGG
>Ga0247739_10000289_pt1 | contig 17475 bp, 15 predicted proteins | sample UWRJL058202B2_FD_180943 | JGI IMG/M metagenome (GOLD analysis project Ga0247739, IMG submission 180943) | Plant litter microbial communities from Arlington Agricultural Research Station in Wisconsin, United States - UWRJ-L058-202B-2 | ecosystem: Environmental > Terrestrial > Plant litter >...
TTTACATGCACATAAAGTATTAGAATCGCTTATAAACGCTAATCGTCTTAATCCAAGAATCGACACCAATCTTTTATTTCTAGCTGGCTCAGCAGCCCTAAATAATGGGAGAGAAGACGATGCCATCGAATGGTTTTCTAAGTTGGCTACTAAAAAAATAGGTGGCTTACATAGAGAACTCACTTATAAAACCTTGATTGCTTATTATCTTGACAAACGAGATGATGAACATTTTTATAATTACCTGAAAACTGCGATAAGCCTGTACCCAAACGAAAAGTATTTTAAATTAGTAGAGTTTGACTTCATTAGAAAGCAGCATGATATCCAAAAGCTTGTTCATTTTTACGATAAAAAAATAAGTAAAAGTTCTGGAGACTACACGCTATATTTTGACAAGGCACTGGAAATTTTCAACTATTTACACCCATTGGATTCCAGTAAAATTCCAACCCAAAATACCGGCTCTCTGGAAAGTGAGATGATTGAATCATTAAAAAAGGCTGCTAAGATAAATTCACAAATAGCTGACAATTTTTTGATGTTAGGTGACTGCTATAAAATCAAGGCTATAGCCATCGGCAAAGAAATTCTTTTAAGAAAAGACTTTGTGAATACTCATGCAGTAACTCCGGAAGCAACAGGCAATTTGAAGACATCTTATAGACAAAACTTGGACAGCGCCATTAACGCTTACAAAGCCGCTGCTGCCATTTTAGAAAAAAAGGAAATGAACGATAAAGAGAAAATCATGTATCGTGCATCTGCCCAATCATTATATGAAATTTTTCAGGCCAAGAAGCTTTCGTTCAAAATAAATACAAAGGAGAGAGGGTCCTATGAAGAACAAGCGCAACAGTGGAAATATGTCTTTGACAGGATACACTGATATTAGTTCCTACACTCTACTTAACATAATATTAATTATAGGAGAAAATTGACTGAGATTATTGGTTGAAGTTTTCAGTCTGTTCATGATTGATGCTAGCTGCAAACTATACACGCCAAAACTCGAGTAGATTCTTACATTCAAAACATCTAAAAATTAAGTATTGGAAATGGATAGATTATCAACTAAAAGATTGGTGCTGGTTCCATATACCATGCAAATTTGTAAAAGTCTGCTGGCCAACAATTTTGAAAATATTTTTTCTATGGGGTTTAAAAAAGGAAAAAGCTGGCCGGATAATGATGTAATGGAAACCTTGCCTAAAATAATCAACAACTTATCACATGTTGAAGCGCCAACCGGATTTGAATCATGGATGATCATCAAAAATGATACCCTAGAAATAATTGGAGATGCTGGGTTTAAAGGATTTAATAATCAAACACAAACGATTGATATTGGATATGGAATTATAAAAGAAGAAAGAAGAAATGGATATGCGGAAGAATCTGCATCGGCACTTATTAAGTGGGCATTCACACATGAAAAAGTAAAGCAAATAACTGCGACGTGTTTGATTGATAATATGGCTTCTATCAAGCTTTTACAAAAATTACAGTTTATAGAAATAAAAAAAAGCATTGAATCAATTGACTGGTATTTGGTAAACAACCAGTGAAATTCATTGATTTTGAACATATTTCAAATTGATAAAAAATCTCCATACAGGCATTTCACAGACTGAAACTGATTCCAAGGCTGATGCTTTCATTGAATTCAGTCAATAACCAAAATTGCCAAACCTAGCTGAAAGGGTTACATTTGCGCCCTATTCAAATCGATATATTTTGCATTACGTTTCAGTTAAAGACCTTACCAAATCTTACGGTATCAATCCTTTGTTCTCTAAAATTTCTTTTGAAATAAATGAAGGAGAAAAAATAGCCCTCATTGCTCGAAATGGCACGGGAAAATCAACGTTGTTACGCATCTTGGCCGGAAAAGAAACCGCTGACGCTGGCAAGGTTTGGATCCATAAAGATGTAAAGGTCATTTTGTTTGAACAGGATCCGTTGTTCCAAGAAGGAAAAAGTATCGCCGAAAATATTTTTGCCCATGACCACCCAGTTTTAAATACCATACGGGATTACGAAACAGCCACCGAACATGGCGATGCAGAAGCTATTACAGAAGCCTTGCATAAAATGGATGAATACAACGCTTGGGATTTTGAATCGAAAGTAAAACAGATTTTGACAAAGCTCAACATCCATCAGCTCGACCAAAAAGTAGGTTCGCTTAGTGGTGGTCAGCGTAAACGGGTGGCATTGGCCAAAACATTGATCGACATTGGTTTCGATAATAACCATTCGTTATTGATCATGGATGAACCAACCAATCACCTGGATGTAGAAATGATTGAATGGTTGGAAAACTATTTGAACGCAGAATATGTAACCCTCTTAATGGTAACCCACGATCGGTATTTCTTGGACGCTGTTAGCGAAGAAATATGGGAAATGGAAAGAGAAAATATTTACAATTACACTGGCGATTATGCCAACTATCTCGAAAAGAAAGCCGCAAGAATAGATAGCGACCAGTCAAGCATCGACAAAGCTAAAAATGAATTTCGGAAGGAACTTGCTTGGATGCGCAAACAGCCTAAAGCAAGGACTACGAAAAGTAAAAGCCGTCAAGATAATTTTTATGAAGTAGAAAAAAGGGCTAAACAGCAGATTGTGGACGACCAAATGACCTTGCAAGTAAAGATGAACCGCATGGGTGGAAAGGTGATCGAAATGAAAAAGGTATATAAAGCTTTTGGCGATCTCAACATTTTAAAAGGATTCGATTACACCTTTAGCAAGGGCGAACGTATCGGTATCGTTGGTAAAAATGGCGTGGGCAAAAGTACGTTCATGGATATTTTACAAGGATTGACACCGCCTGACAACGGCAAAGTTAATATCGGAGAAACGGTTATTTTCGGTTACTATAACCAAGGTGGCCTAGCCTGGAAAAATGATATGCGTGTAATCGAATACGTAAAAACATTTGCAGAAACATTTCCATTAGCAGATGGTGGTGTATTATCAGCCGCCAAGTTCTTAGAACTTTTCTTATTTACACCTGATAAACAGTATACTTATCTCTCATCTTTGAGCGGCGGTGAAAAAAGAAGGTTACAGTTGTTGACCTTGCTTTTCAAAAATCCCAACTTTTTGATACTGGATGAACCGACAAATGACTTGGACCTCCCTACCCTACAGGTATTGGAAAATTTCCTGCTCAATTATCAAGGTTGTGTCTTGATTGTAAGTCACGATCGTTATTTTATGGATAAGCTGGTGGATCACCTGTTTGTTTTTGAAGGTGATGGAATTGTTCGTGATTTCCCCGGCAACTATACGCAATTCCGAATTGAGGAAGATGCCAAAGATAAAAATGCATCACCCAAACTACAACGCGGAGACTTGACCGGTGGCGGAAATGTTGATGCCTCTGATGTTGTGACTGTTGAAATAAAAACGACGCCGATTGTTGAAAAAAAGAAGATGGGTTTCAAGGAAAAGCGGGAATTTGAATTGTTGGAAAAAGAAATTCCTGCTCTCGAAAAGGAAAAGGAAACGATCTCGGAGAAAATGAATAACCCTAAATTAAGCTATGACGATCTTCAATTACTGTCTAAGCGAATAACTGAAATTGTTGGTCTCCTAGAAGAAAAGGAAATGAAGTGGTTAGAATTTAGTGAATACGCCAAATAAAAAAGAAAACCCTTAAGACTAGAACTGATGGATTTATCCCTACATGGAAAAACGGCCGTAGTATGCGGCAGCACGCAGGGTATAGGTTTGGCCTGTGCAAAAGAATTGGCGCTATTAGGTGCCAACTGCATACTGATGGCGAGGAATGAAGAAAGTCTGCAGACTGCTGTATATGAGCTTTATAGCGGATTTAATCAAAGCCATTTTTATACCGTTGCAGATTTTGCTGATCCTGAATCTGTAAAAATTGCCATCGAAGAAATTGTGTTGAAAACATCGGTACACATTCTTATAAACAATACGGGTGGGCCAAAGGCTGGCCCCATTGTAGATGCAGAGGAAGATGATTTTGCTGCCGCTTTTGGTCAGCACCTTCTTTGCAATCACCTGCTTGCAAAAGCCGTTCTTCCTGGCATGAAAGCGGAAGAGTTTGGCCGGATCATCAACATTGTTTCGACGTCTGTCAAAATCCCACTTCACAATTTGGGTGTATCTAATACCATTCGTGCAGCAGTGGCATCTTGGGCGAAAACCTTGTCTAATGAGCTGGGTCAGTTCAATATCACGGTAAACAATGTGCTCCCTGGCTTGACCAAAACGCAACGTTTGGATACATTAATTACGAACGCTTCTAACCAAAGAGGCATATCTAGAAATATGATTGTAAGTGATATGATTGATGAAATACCGATGAAACGTTTTGCTGACGCTGATGAAATTGCCGCTCTTGTTGCTTTTTTGGCATCACCGGCAGCGTCTTATATAAATGGAACTAGCATTCCTGTGGACGGTGGAAAAACGGGAAGTATTTAAGCTATTGAATGTTTATTCGTTTTTTCATCCAATCACAAATTGCTCTTGGTTAACTAATCTTATTTTTTTTCGGAACAAAAAAAGAGGCCGGCACCTGAGCACCAAACCTCTTAATCAATATTTTCATTGTTATCTGTAATTTAAATTGCATTGTTCGTTTCACCCCAGTATTTCCGATGGTTGGATGTTTTTTATCGGCGAACTTGTCTTTATCTAGTCATCCAATCTTGAATAATGGATAGATAACTATCGCTAATGGGAAGTTCCTTAGAGTATACCATGAGCGCTTTTTTATTGACGATGGATTTTATTTTCGAAACTGGAACGATATAGCTTCTATGAATTCGCTTGAATCTATCTGCCGGCAATTTGTCGAGCATCGCTTTTAAAGTCATCAGTGTAAGAATAGGCCTACCACTAGATAAATGGATTTTTATATAATCTTCTAAGCCTTCGATATAGTCGATATCATCCAAAAATATTTGTAACATTTTATATTCGGAGCGTACAAAAATGCTAGTTGGTGCCTCCGCTTTTGAAACCTGCCTGAAAGTAAAATATTCTATTGCTTTATTGGCCGCCTTATGAAAACGCTCAAAGTCGATTGGTTTCAATAAATAGTCGATTGCATCCAGGTCAAAGCCATCCATTGCAAACTTTTTGTAAGCGGTCGTAAAAATAACCATAGGTTTCTCTGTCAATGATCGCACCAGCTCCACTCCTGTTATGTCGGGCATATTTATGTCAATGAAAAGCAGGTCTACTTTTTGTTGACGTAGGAACTCGCTCCCAGAAATGGCGTCGTCAAAAGTTTGTAGCAACTGTAGGTCCTCGATTCTCGCTACGTACTGTTTTATCAATTCTAAAGCCAATGGCTCATCATCAATAGCAATACATTTTATGGGCATCATTTCAATATGATTTAAGGTTACGCAAGTAAAGTAAGTTCCACAGTAAAGATTCCGTCTACATTGGTAATCAATAATTCATGTCTATTTGGATATAAAAAGGCGAGTCGCTTTTTTGTGTTTACGATACCAATTCCGGTTCGATCTTCAAGCTTTCGGTTGAAGATTTTGTTTCGGGTAGAAAAGAAAATTTTTGTTGGTTTTACATTCAGAGCGATTTCAATATGTGACGGTTCGTGATTACTGGTGCCATATTTAAAAACATTTTCTATAAAAGTCATTAGAACCAACGGAGCAATATTTTGTGTAGCGACCTGGCCTTGTACTTGAAAATCGAGTGTAACTTTTTTACCTAGCCGAATGCGTTGCAGTTCAATATAGTCACTAACACATCTGACCTCACTTTCGAGAGATACAAAATCCTGACCGGCTTCATCCGTGATATAACGCATAATGTTGGAAAGCTTGAGGATGGAACCTGGAGCATCGTCACTTTTGGTAACTGCCAACGAATAAATATTGTTGAGTGTATTAAAAAGAAAATGTGGATTGATTTGAGCCTTCAAAAAGGAAAGTTCCGCATTGGCTTTATCTGCTTCTGCGAGGATAGCTCGCTGTTCCGTTTGCCTCCACCTTCTAGTGGTATCGATGGCGATGCCGAAAGCAATTACTACAAAAAACAAGAACGTGCTAATAATATCAATGAATGGACCACCACCGCCAGCTTGCGGATTTAATGGCCCAGGGCGCCCGTCCTGAGAAGGTGGTAGGCCATCTCGATTGCGGTCCAAGGGTGGCGGTCCGTCCGGTTGATTGTCCATTGGTGGGAGACCGTTTTCTCTTCCGCGGGTTTGCGACGATAGGTTTCGAGACTGGTTATTGATTCGGTCGTAGGGCTTGAGCACGGTAATCAAGCCACCTAATATCACAACAAAGACACCATATAAAAACAATTTATTCTTTACAAAAATCTTCGGTAATAAAACGTAATAATTTAAATAGAAAATTACAACATAAACCAAAACAAATGTCCAAAATGGCAGCGTTGCGAACAGTGAGAACACGCTCCGTGATCGATTAAGCCCAGCCGTGAAAATTAAAGGAAGTGATAGGAAACATATCCATCCAATCAAGTGCACTATAAAAGGATAACGTTTCATCGTGTCCATTTTATAAAGGAAAGATATATTATTTTGCCCTTTAGTCGTTTATCGGCTATTATTGTTATTGTGTCGATGAATTACACCTTAGGCCAATAATCAAGACATCGTGGCTTTACAAATTTCGTAAAATCTAAACACATCCTCATACCCACAATATAGCGGCGCAGGGGCTACACGAATAACACCCGGTTCACGGTAATCTACTATAATCCCATTTTCAATCATTTTGTCGTGAATCAATTTGCCGTTTTCTTTCCAATAAAGCGATAACTGTGCTCCACGTTCGTCAGAATTGGTTGGGGTGATGATTTCAAAAGAACGGCTTGGTAATTCAAGTAGCAAAGATTCCAAATAGTTAGTAAGGCTAATGCTTTTTTGACGAATATTATCCATACCGGCGGCCTCAAAAATTTCCAAAGAAGCTTTCAAGCAAACAGTATTGAAAACCTGAGACGTACTCACGCACCAACCACTTGCATCTGTTTTAGGTATAAAACCCTTTTCCATTTTAAAACGCAATTTTTCATCATTGCCCCACCAACCGGCCATACGGTTTAGGTCAATGTTGCTTGCATGTTTTTCGTGCACGAAAACGCCGCCTACTGCACCCGGGCCAGCATTTAAATATTTGTAACTGCACCATACGGCGAAATCTACTTCCCAATCGTGTAATTGAACAGGCACATTGCCCGCCACGTGTGCCAAATCGAACCCAACGGTAGCTCCTATCTTATGAGCGGCTTCTGTAATACACTTCATATCAAAGACTTGGCCTGTATAATAATTGATCCCGCCAAATAATGTAAGTGCCAGGCTCTCTTTGTTTTGTTCGATGGCTGCAATAATGTCTTCTGTGCGGAGGAGCTTCTCCCCTTCTCGAGGCGCAATTTCGATGATGGCATCTTTCGGTAAAAATCCGTGGTGTTTTACTTGCGTTTCCATGGCATATTGATCGCTAGGAAAAGCGCCTGCTTCCATCATGATTTTATATCGGGTGGAAGTGGGCTTGTAAAAACTTAGTAACATGAGATGTAAGTTTACAGTAAGGGCGTTCATAACGGTAACCTCCCCTACTCCGCAACCCACTATTTTGCTAAGCGCTGGTTTACAATAATCTTGGTAATACAGCCAAGGATTGGTGCCACCAAAGTATCCGCCCACAGCTACGTCTCGCCAAGTTTGTAGTTCTGTTTGAATAGCAGCCTCTACATTTTTGGGTTGCAACCCTAAGGAATTACCACAGAGATAGATGTTGTCCTGCCCATTTTTTTGTGGGAAATGAAACTGCTTTTTGTACTTCGCCAATGGATCAATTGAATCCATGTGTTTGGCGTAATTTATAGCGTTGGGTTGCATTGTATCCATGGTAAAAGGTTGAGACCAACAAAGAACGGGAATTATAGTGCTGAACGAACAAAATAGTAAGGCCAACGCTCAAGGGGATCAAAACAAGGATACAAATCGCTTTGAATCAGCATGTAAAATTGCATGAAACAGCGTGAGGGATAGAAACGGATAGCCTACAGGCCGCTTTAGGTACCCCCGTGCGAAGCTTTGGTAGTAGGTAGCGGCCGAGGACTAGCAGTGGATAGCCCGACCCGCAGGGGCACGCCCATAAAAAAAAGCTAGTCACTACATTCGTTTGGACCGTTAACGAACTCTGTAAGGAAATTAACCACGGTATTATTTACGCAAACCTCTAATAGAATTTTGGGTTTAGTTTGTATCATCAAAAGCGCTCTGTTACAGTTACATTTGCACCACTTCAATCCAACATCGATATATGCAACTCACTTTTTTTGGCCATGCCTGCTTTTTGGTAGATACAGGTAGCCATAAATTACTTTTTGATCCTTTTATTTCACCGAATGAACTTGCAAAACATATCAAGATAGATAATATTGAAGCAGACTTCATTTTGCTATCTCATGCACATGGCGATCATTTGGCAAATCTCATTCCGATTGCCAAACGTACCGGGGCAAAAGTTATTTGTGCTCCAGATATTTCTGGCTGGTTAGCTAAAAATGGTTTGAGCAACGTTCATGTAATGAATATTGGAGGGGCGTTCGACTTCGATTTTGGAAAAGTAAAGTGTACCGTGGCACACCACAGCAGCATGTTGCCCGACGGTTCGTATGGTGCCAACCCAATGGGGTTTATTGTGTACGCCGCAGGCAAAAGTTTTTATTATAGTGGTGATACTGGCCTAACACTCGATATGCAGTTGATTCCAAAATGGGCAAAACTGGATTTTGCGGTACTTCCAATCGGCGATAATTTTACGATGGGTGCTGAGGATGCGGCGCTGGCTGCGACGTTTGCTGGTGCCACAAAAGTAATAGGTGTGCATTACGACACTTTCGGGTGGATAAAAATAGACAAGGCAGCAGCTACAAAAGCTTTTACAGATAAAGGAATTGAGTTACTATTGCCGGACATTGGGGAAACTGTGGAAGTTTAGTGTTTCTATGTTGAAAGTTTAGTTTGCAAGGCTTAGATTAAGGGTTGAAGTCGAATGTTCGACAATTCCAATTGAATAAATATCAATTCCTTGGTTTATTAAACTTTGACATTTTTGAAAGATGGGGATTCGGGTACGCATGCAATTATTTACCCTCAAACCCGATACACTAAACCCTTAATATTAAGAAAGTATGAGCAAAACAATAGGAATAGCAAATCAAAAAGGGGGCGTTGGCAAAACCACCACTGCCATCAACTTGGCAGCAAGCTTGGCCGTGCTCGAATATAATACTCTGTTGGTAGATGCTGACCCTCAAGCAAATAGTACCACGGGAACGGGCTTTGATCTTCATAATGTTACCAGCAGTTTATATGATTGTATGGTAAATCAGACGCCGGCAGAGGAAGTCATCCTGAAAACGGAAATCCCGCATTTGGATTTGATGCCCTCTCATATTGATCTGGTAGGTGCCGAGATAGAAATGATCAACTACCCCAACCGTGAAAACGTGTTGAAGCAGATATTGGAGCCTATCAAAAGCAAATACGATTTCATCATTATCGATTGTTCTCCGTCGTTGGGTTTGATTACCGTAAATAGTTTGGTAGCTGCAGATTCGGTGATTGTGCCTGTACAAACGGAGTTTTTCGCTTTGGAGGGACTAGGTAAATTATTGAACACCATTAAGATAGTACAGAACAGGCTGAACAAGGAGCTAAAAATCGAAGGCATCCTAATGACGATGTATGATGGCAGGCTACGACTTTGTAACCAAGTAGTGAGCGAGGTTCGGCAACATTTTGAGGATATCGTTTTTAATACTATTATTCATCGCAATACCCGATTGAGCGAGGCACCAAGTGTGGGCAAGCCAGTAATCCTGTATGATTCGGACAGCAAAGGCACCATGAATTACCTGAACTTGGCTAAAGAGATATTGCAGAAAAACAACCTTACAAAAATTAAAGAAGAGGACCGATACATTAAATAAGTGACTGGCTTGAACCTAATTGAATCAGCAGGCTAGGATCGTAAGTATACTTCGAAAAAAATAAAGATGGCTAAAATTGATAAAAAAGATATGATTGGAAAAGGACTTCGTTCCTTATTGTCCAACATTGATACTGACCTTAAAAATACCGACGGCGGATTGAAAGCTGAGGTCGTGGAAAAACAGGTGGTGCCGAGCCGCATTGCAATAGAATTAATAGAGGTAAACCCCAAACAACCCAGAAAAGATTTCGATGAAAAAGCCATGGATGAGCTAGCGAGTTCTATCCGGTTGCACGACATCATACAACCTTTAACGGTAGCGGCTTTGGCCAATGGCAAATACAGGATTATTGCAGGAGAACGCCGTTTTAGAGCATCCAAATTGGCTGGCCTGAAAGACATTCCTGTATACGTTAGGGAAGCCAATGACCGTCAATTACTGGAGCTTGCCTTGTTGGAAAACTTGCAACGTGAAAATTTAAATGCCATTGAGATCGGCATTAGTTACAAGCGTTTGATGGACGATTTAAACTACACGCAAGAAGAAGTGAGCGAACGGATGGGCAAGGAACGAAGTACTGTAGCGAACTATATGCGCTTGCTAAAGTTGCCGCCAGATATCCAGATTGCAGTACGTAATGGCGCCATTAGTATGGGGCACGCTCGTGCTTTAGTAAACGTTAATGACGTAGACAAGCAATTATATATTTACAAAGAGATTAAAGACAAGCAGCTTAGCGTAAGACAAACTGAAGACCTGGTTCGCAAGATGTATGCAACAGGCCAAGGAAGCGTTAAAAAAGTTCCGACTGGCAACCTTGCCCCAGCTTATCAAAAATTACAAGATACATTAGCATCGCACTTTAGCACCAAGGCCATGATCAAACAAAGCAAGGGTGGCAATGGCAGTATCACGTTGGAATATTACTCCATACAAGAACTCAATAAATTGCTTGATCTTATGGGCGTAAAAGTTTCTTAGGTGCCAAAAATGAAGCGAAAGAAAAGAATGCGAATCCATAAAATTCTATTGTCGGTATTTACTGTGTTTACTTGTTTGTATTTATCTGCGCAAACAGGAAAAACTGACACTTCGTCTACCGGTAAGTTGATATTTAAAAATACAGATTCTATAAAGCCTGCGGCGAAAAAGCCAAGGTTCGATACGACGTTTTCTCCAAAGAAAGCAACCATTCGGTCGGCCATTATTCCGGGTTGGGGGCAGATTTACAACGGACAAATTTGGAAAGTGCCCCTTGTATATGGAGCCGTTGGAACTACTGCAGGTATTTTCTTTTACAACATCAAATACTATAAAGATTTTAGGAACGCATATATCTATAAAACAGATACGGACACCTCGAACGATAAGTTGATCAATCCACGATTTTTAGCGTTGAGTGCAAATTCGCTAAAGCAAAATAGGGACAACTTTAGACGCAACGTAGATTTGAGCGTACTGGCATTCCTCATAGCGTGGGGCCTGAATGTGGTGGATGCAACGGTTGCGGCACATCTTAAGCAGTTCGATGTTAGCGATGACCTGTCTTTCCATGTAAAACCGACACTGAATATATACGGGCAACCTGGTTTTTCGCTGGTGCTCAATTTCAAATAGAACACATATTATAACATATATTTTTATATGAACATTGCATTGATTGGGTACGGAAAAATGGGACAGGCCATAGAGGCCATTGCTATACAAAGAGGCCATAGCATTGTTTTAAAAATACACATCGATAACACAGCGGATTTCACTAAGGAAAATTTGCAATTAGCTGATGTGGCTATTGAATTTACAGGTCCGCATAGTGCTGTTGATAATATCAAGAAGTGTATGTCGTTCGGTGTGCCTGTAATTTGTGGTAGCACGGGCTGGTTGGAAGCCTTGCCAGAAATTGAAAAAACAGTACTTGCTAATAATGGAGGATTTTTATATGCCAGCAATTTTAGTTTAGGGGTAAATATCTTTTTTGAAGTGAATAAATTGTTGGCCAAACTAATGAAAGATTATACGGATTACGATGTTCAAATGACAGAAGTTCATCACACCCAAAAAAAAGATGCCCCAAGCGGAACGGCTATTAGCTTGGCAGAGCAGATACTGAAACTGGATGGGCAGAAAAGCAAATGGGTAAATGAACCAAGTTCAAATAAAGATGAACTATATATAGAAAGCCTACGCATCGACCCAGCGCCGGGAACGCACGTTGTAACCTGGACAAGCGCTACTGATGATATTGAAATAAAACATACTGCTCATAACCGTACAGGCTTTGCCCTAGGCGCTGTGCTAGCTGCAGAATTTTTGCAGGGCAAAAAAGGAATCTTTACAATGAAGGACGTGCTGGGCCTTTAATGGTTGGCTACTGGTCAGGGAACTTAGTGAAGTGCTTTATTACTTTTTTCTACTTTACCGCTAGCTAACAAAAAAGCGTAATAGCTGATTTTCTAGCATCCTATTCTGCAATAATATACATCCATTTTAATGGAACGATGCTAACAGGGCTTGGTTACCCTAGAACCTGCGTGAAGGATAGAAGGTCAGTACCCCACAGGCACGGTGCAGCGGGGACACTCGCAATGGAAAACTACCGGCACCGTGACGAGGAGTACTGCCGGATAGCCTGACACCGATAGCCGCCTAACTGAGAACTGATTTGAAATGAGGAATGCAAGGCTAGCGGTGGCACGCCCAAAAAAAAATTACGAATTAGGAATCACCTCTAGGACAATTTTTGCAACCTCAAAGTGCCAGGCCAGCGATGGCACGCCAGCGTATAAATATCTTGCAGCTTTTTTAGCGAACCAAAGCTTTACGCCAGTTTTTTTGCCACGAATGCACGAATACTGCTAGTTGCATTTTTTTGGCAACCAGTTTATATATGCTAGGCGACTAGTTGAACAATCGGCATTGCCAGTTGACCAATTCACTCTTCCAGTTGAGCAGTCGACGACACCAGTTGAGCAGTCCACCCTTCCAGTTGAGCAGTCTACGACGCCAGTTGACAGTTTTAGGGTATCAGTTGAACCAAATGCAGACATATTGGCACAACTGGATTACTTATTTCGATAACTGGAGGTGTAAATGGGATGTGGGGGCGTCTCTTTTGGTTGACGGGTTTACTTGAAGTGCTAACTGGTGGAGAACCGTGTTTCTCTTACGAGGGAATCGCTTCTTCCGTACAAGAACAAATCCTTATAAGAACTGTAGTTGTGCCAATGGGAATAAAATCGTCATCGTTTAGGAGGATTTGTCGGTCGTCCTTACTCCTTACTATCCAGTTATAGCAAAAGTTCTTGCCTAAAATAATTCCTAATGTACCATGGGAACAACCACCATGCTCATTTTGCGGGGATTGCTTCGCCTGGGCAAGAACCCATACTCGCAATGACTGGATTCGGGTGCTTTTTTAATTTTTACTTTTCAATTTTTAATTCTCATTTCCTCCTCCCCCATTGCCGAACGCTTCATTTGTTGCGAGATTTCCTTGCCCAGATATTTTTCGATGAGATGTTCAACTCCATAGATAACCGGTGTTAGCACAATGGCCATCGTGAATTTATACGCATAATTTACCAAGCAGATGGCCAATACCAATTGCCAGCTCCAACCATTGCCGATTTTAAAGGCGATAAACAACACGATGAAGCTATCCACCAGTTGAGAAACGACGGTAGATCCGGTTGCCCGTAACCAAACACGCTTCTCCCCTGTTACTTTTTTTATTTTATGAAAAACATATACATCAATTAACTGGCTCACTAAAAATGCGGTGAGGCTGCCTACGATGATCCACATTCCTTGTCCGAAAATGCCCGTATAAGCCGTTTGCATATTGGTTATGCCGATGTCTTGTTTGCTGCCGATCCAAAAATCTGCTGGCGGTATATGCATGGAACCGTAGAACATAACGAAGGCATACGTTATAAGCACGATGGCCGTGTAAGAAATCCGTTTTACGGCTTTGGGGCCATAATATTCGTTCACGATATCGGTAACAATAAACTCAAGCGGCCAAAGCAGTACACCACAGGTTAGGTTAAATGATAGCCCGGATTGCCCGAATAAAGTGAAGTTGGATGGATTCATGCCAAAGATTTTCTCCAATGAAAAAATCTTGCCACCTATACATTCTGCAATCAATGCATTGGCCACAAAAAAAGCTGTAATGAAAAGAAACAACTTGGTAGGTTTGTCTTTAAGGATATTTGTTATCATGTGAATTGAAAATATATAATTTGAAGAATTAAAAATAGTGCATTAGCTATTTGCAACCATTTTTCAACCGGCACAGTTTTGCGTTTAGCATGTAATACAATGATACAAATGTTTAATATAACGTTGAGTGGCGTGGCAATAAAATATGCTGTAATAACCAGATGACTTACCAATGCTTGATCCCATTTATCGGTGCCTTTTATCCAATGCATGGCAAATACCAAAGCGAAAATTATGTTTGCCAAAAACGCTACTTTTGAAAGGAAACGGAGCATGGAGTGAAGATAAGCAATGAAGTAGCAGGAAATAAACAAACGACCATCAAAACAATTGTTGTATGAAATTTTTTAGTGTGGTGTTGCCAGTGCGGAACGGAGGAGAATATATAAAAGATTGCGTAAACAGCATCTTGGCTCAAACTTATCCTCATTTCAATTTGATTATTCTGGATAATTGCAGCACCGATGGTACTTTGGACTGGTTAAATTCTCTTCAAAACAAAAAAATAATTATTTATCCATCTGATATATCGCTTACCATAGAACAAAATTGGGCAAGAGTAACCACCATAGAGAAAATGGAGTTTATGACGTTAATTGGGCACGATGACCTCTTATATCCCAATTTTTTAGAAACCATCAACAACCTAATTAACGAGCACCCAACGGCTGGCTTATATACTACCCACTTCGATTTTATAGATAGTAAAAGTTTGTTGATAAGGCCGTCGATGCAAATGCCAGCAAAAATGACTGCTGCTTCAATTGTTGAAAATTTTTTCCAGTCAAGGCTTGACATGATGGGTACCGGCTATGTAATGCGGTCGGTGGATTATGATGCCATTGGAGGCATTGCTGCTTACCCGAGTTTGCTATTTGCCGACTTTGAATTGTGGATTCGCCTAATTGGGAATACCTATGAAGCAATAAGTGACAAGGACTGTTTTGCATTTAGAAAACATGCAAGCACTACCACTACCTCTAAAGACAATGTAATGTTGGCCGCTTGTAAACGGTTTATCGATTTTTTGGGTAGTTACAAAAAAAACAATGAAGCAGTGAGCAAAGCTGTAGACAATTATTTAGGACATTTTTTACAAGTAAATGCTATTAGTATGGCTCATCGATTACTCCGCACTCCTATTGAATTACGAAATGGACTGACGGTTGTTTCCGTAATAGATAAATTTAGGCAATGGGCTGCGGAAATGCATGTTTCACAGGATTATCATCCAGAAAAAGAATTTAGATATAAAGTAGCAAAATTAATTGATGGGAATACTATTTCAAGAAACCTCTTTTTGCAATTTAAAAAAATATATACAAAGCCGGTAATAAATAAAAACTGATTAGTGCCTTAATTTATACCACCATAAAGCGCCATATTGCTTCATAAAATAAATAGCGGCAAAAATATACCATCTAAAATCTGGATAATATTTCTTCATGAATTTTGCATGGTTCCTAATACCTGTGGTACGGATATTGATCCACTTGTCCTTGTTAACACTGCCCTTATGAATATGCATCACTTTGGCTTGTGGCAGGAAATGAATTTTGTATCCCAATTGCTTAAAATCCCAACACCAGAGCGTGTCTTCGCAGTACATAAAGAAATCGTCGCTTAATTTTTTCTTTGGCAATTCGTTAATGATTCGTTTTGGAAAAAGCATAAATGCGCCCCATACCCAATCGCAATCCATTTCACTTTGATGATCGAAATAAGTATGCAGCATCAATGCCTCTCTTTTCGGTTTCGACATCAATTTATAGAAAGGGAAAATTTCCAGCAGCTCCCAGCCAATGGTGCGGAAACGACGGCAGGTGTGCTGCAACCGGCCATCAGGATATTGCAGCTGTGCCGTAACCATCCCTACATCCGGATTCGCCAGCAGGTAATCAAAACAAATTTTTGGAGCATTATTTATTAATTCTGTATCACTGTTCAACAACAATAAATATTCACCCGAAGCATTGAGGACACCCAAGTTATTACCACCTGTAAAGCCAGTGTTTACAAGGCTTTTAACTAATTTTATATTCGGAAATTTCTTTTTGAATAGGTTTGGATCGCACTCTTTGGAAGCATTATCCACCAACACGATTTCATAATCTAGTTCTAGCAACTTTTCTTGGATAGAGGCAATGCAATTACAAGTAAGTTTAAAAGTGTTGTAATTGATGATGATGATAGAAAGTTGCATATGAATAGGAAAGCCGTTTGTATAAGCTCAAATTTAGTAGTTCAACCCTTTGTACAAGAAAATATTTTAACCAGTAACTTATTTAAGTGCAAATGCAAAAAATAAAATTTCGATTTTAATACCTAAATTTATTTATATATGCTTATGAGATTAAAATTTCTTTAATCGTTAAATATGTAGATTATTTCACCTTATAAAAATAGCCTTTGTTAGCAATTATTTTTGGTGTGTGTAATAAAAGGCACCAGACGTTCTTGGTATAATCACTCACATTTTTCCAAGTGTATTTTGAACTGCCTCCTTTAATTATTTTTTCAATTGCCAAGCCCAACACAAAAACAGGGATATCAATGACGAACATGAATAACATAAATAAAAACCATGCAATTCCATATTGCTTTCGCGTTCTTAATAGCATAGAAATGATTATTTGCCGCCCTTTCCTATTCCAAAGATTTTTGCTGTTATCAGACTCTTTTGTATCATAAAAATTGCCGCTAGTGGCACCTCCAATATGTATTACTTGCGGCTCACTGTACAAAACCATGTTACCTTGTTTCCTTAATCGGCTGCACCATTCGATTTCTTCGGCATACATGAAAAAGTCTTCATCGAGCAAACCTGCTTTATCAATAACGCTTTTTTTAGCTAACAAAAATGCGCCCACAATCCAATCCACTTCCACCCTATCCGTTATTGCAGTAATGCTAGGCACCCGTGCATTCATGCTGTAGGCAGCAAACCGAACGAAAGCTCCAATATACGGAAGCGGCAAAAGATAGTTAGCTCCCCCTTTTACGAAATGTGCGCCGGAAATTTGATGACTTCCATCCGGATTCAGCAGCTGTACACCGCAGCCTACTGCATTATCTTTTTCAAAAAGCCTAATGGTTTTATCTAGAGCGCCGTCTAAAATAATGGTGTCGGAGTTCAATAACAAAACATATTCACCGTTCGAAATCTTGATACCTGCATTATTAGCCCTTGCAAAACCTGCGTTATATCCAGTTTGCAGCCAACGTACATCAGGAAATGCTGATTTTACC
>Ga0247739_10000290_pt1 | contig 17472 bp, 13 predicted proteins | sample UWRJL058202B2_FD_180943 | JGI IMG/M metagenome (GOLD analysis project Ga0247739, IMG submission 180943) | Plant litter microbial communities from Arlington Agricultural Research Station in Wisconsin, United States - UWRJ-L058-202B-2 | ecosystem: Environmental > Terrestrial > Plant litter >...
AGCTGAGTGAGAGAGAAGTTGAAGGAGTTAGTTGGAGTTAGAGAAGTTACAATTAGAGAAGTCAACACTGGGCGTGCCCGTTTTGAAACGTGCACGCCCAGTGTTGACTTCTCTTTTCAACTACAACTATCCATTAACTAAAGCCTCTTTCCATTTTCCATAGGCTTCTTTTGTAGCTTCTGTCAATGTAAGATCAGGTTCAATAGTGCGCATAGCCGATAAACCAACAAATGCGTCTTCGCGGGTTTTGTAATAACCCAAACCGAAACCTGCAGCGCGTGCAGCTCCCTGAGCTCCGTCGGTATTGATTAGCTCTACGGTAGCTCCTGAAACATTGGCAAAAGTTTCACGGAATACCGGGCTCAGAAACATATTAGCTTCTCCTGCACGAATATTTTTTAACGAAACTCCAACTGTTTCCATGATTTCCATTCCATAATATAATGCAAACACAATGCCTTCCTGTGCAGCGCGCGTCCAATGGCTCAGTCCATGACGGCTAAATTGAAGACCTTTGAAAGTGGCACCCGGATCCAGATTTTCCAGCATACGTTCGGCACCATTGCCAAATGGCAAACACAATAATCCGTCAGAACCAACCGGTGCTTTTGCAGCCAGGTCGTTCATTTCAGGATAAGATACATTGCCTTGTAAAAGCGAATTTCTTAACCAGCCATTCAGACTGCCTGTTCCGTTCACGCACAATAAAACACCATAACGGGAAGCTTTTGATATAGGATTTACGTGTAAAAATGTGTTTACCCTGGATTTTGCATCAAACTTAATTTGGTCACTTACACCATAAACAACACCGGAAGTACCTGCCGTTGCAGCTACCTCACCTGGTTCCAAAACATTAAGTGAAAACGCATTATTAGGCTGATCGCCAGCGCGATAAGTCACGGGTATTCCTGCTTTTAAACCCAAGGCCAACGCAGCTTGCGGAGTTACTTGTCCCTGTTCAGAGAAAGTCGGCAAAACAGTTGGTAGCAAAGAAGGATTAAAACCAAAATGATCGAAAAGAAAATCGGCTGGTCTGTCATTTATAAAATCCCAGAATATCCCTTCTGATAATCCTGATGGAGTAGTTACAACTTCGCCTGTTATTCGTGCAGCCAGATAATCACCGGGAAGCATAAATTTATGCACTTTGGCGTATATTTCAGGTTCATTTTGTTTAACCCAGCCTAATTTCGAAGCCGTAAAATTTCCGGGTGAGTTAAGCAAATGAGGAAGTACATATTCTTCGCCTAATTCTTCCATTGCTTTATTTCCTACCTCAACGGCCCGGCTGTCACACCAGATTATAGAAGGCCGCAATACATTCAAATCTTTATCTACTACAACAAGACCATGCATTTGATACGAAATCCCGATTGCTCCTACTTCATCAGCAGAAATACCTGCTTTTTTCATGACTGCCTGAGAAGCCAGACATGCATTTTCCCACCATTGTCCTGGCTGCTGTTCCGCAAAACCAGGTTTTGGTGCATCTATAGTCATCTCTTTTTCAGGATAAAAAGCAGATGCAGCAACCTCTCCGGTATCTGCATGAAGCAAACAGGCTTTTATGGATGAACTGCCTAAATCGAATCCCAGGAAATACATATTTGTTATTTTTATTGTGATTTAAAAGCTACGATTATTTAAAGATAAGCGCTAAAAAGTGCAAAAATGTTCAATTTTTTTAAAATAATGTACGATTAAGTGTAAAATTTACACTTGTAATTAATTCCTTAGGCTTTATCAGGAAAATTGTAATAACCGTGAGAAAAAAATAATTCAAAAAAAACTGCTTTTTTAATGAAGATATTGAATTTATTGGAATCTATTTGTAGTCTTAATTGTGTTAAGGTTATTAGTATGTTATATTCATCAGAAATTCAGTAAGATCATCTTCGCAAGTCAATCATGCTATAATGTTTATATGAAAAAAGTTGTACAATTTTTATTAGTGGGTGGAGTTCTTATTCTTTTTACAGGATTTGAATCAAAAGAAAAAAAATGGGAAAAAACATTTTCCCGTATTGATACCGAGGTCAGAAAAAACAGTAAAGCTTATCAGACGCTGGGAGATGCTACCAAAAGTATCGGACACAGACTTACCGGAAGCAGCAATGGTGAAAAAGCAGAAGAATATGCATTTCAGCTGCTTAAAAGTTACGGATTTACGGATGTTGTGTATCAGCCTTTCGAAGTGGAAGCATGGATGCGTGATACTGTTACGCTAAGTGTAGCTCCGGGCAGCAGTGATAATTTCAGGGATGTTCCGGTAGTTTCTCTGGCACATTCACCTGTTGAAGCCAAACTTCAGGGAGAGATTGTCGATGTAGGTAATGGATTGGAAGAAGATTTTGAGGCTATTAAAGATAAAATAAAAGGTAAAATCGTCTTAGCTAATATTGGCCTTTCAGGTGTTACAGGCAAAAAAAATCTTCACCGTTCTGAAAAAACTGCCTTAGCTATTAAGTATGGTGCGAGTGGTATTATTATGGCAAATGGTGCGCCTGGCAAAATTTTGCTTACCGGTACTGCTTCTGTTACCGGCGGTATGATAGCGATTCCGGCAGTATGTATTTCTAATGATAGCGGAAAAGAATTACGCTCCTGGTTAAAAGAAGAAGGTCCGCTTGAAGCACATATTGATATGCATAATATTTCCAAGCCAATTAAAGCACGGAATGTCATTGCGACGCTTAAAGGAAAATCGGACGAAAAGGTAATCATAGGCGGTCACCTTGATTCGTGGGATCTGGCAACGGGTGCTATTGATAATGGTATTGGTTCTTTTGCGGTGATGGACATCGCACGTACTTTTCAAACGCTTAAAATAAAACCAGAACGTACTATTCAGTTCGTTCTGTTTATGGGAGAAGAACAAGGCTTGCTGGGTTCTAAACATTTTGTTGAAGAATTGAAAAGAACCGGATCATTGGACAAAGTGGGTTATATGATGAATCTTGACATGACCAATGACCCGAAAGGTGTAAATGCATTTGGAAGAGAGGAAATGAATGGTTTCTTCAAAACGATTGGTGATGCAATTCATACGGTGGACGCAGGTTACAAAAATGAAACTTCAAACCGCGCAGGATTACACAGTGATCATCAGCCGTTTATGCTGGAAGGAATTCCAATTGCAGGACTTTCAGGCCAGCTGGAACCAACAGTATTGCAATGTTACCACGCCGATTGCGATAATTTCAGCCTTGTCAATAAAGACCAGCTCGAAAATACGGTTAGAATTGCTTCCATGTATTTATTTGCACTTGCTACGGTTGACAAATTAGCTGTGAAAAAGCTATCAGATATTAAAATCCGTGATTTCCTTATTTCACAGGGATTAAAACAAGAACTGGTCCTGGGCCAGGAATGGCGCTGGGGAGCAAACGAATAATCAGGTTTGTTTTTTAATACTAAAATAAATGTCCTTGTTGCAAAACGCAATAAGGACATTTATTTTGAAACTCTTTCTAGATCAACAATTGAACTGACTTTAAAAATCTGTGGGTGCTTTGAAGGAATGATCAGTAATAAATACAGATATTTACATTCTAAAATTGTCGGACTCGTATGCTTGTATTTCCCAATGCCAAAATCAACATTGGTTTAAATATTGTTGAAAAAAGACCGGATGGGTTTCATAATATTGAATCCTGTTTCTACCCCGTAGGCTGGTCCGATGCGCTGGAAATTACGTTGGCAGATACATTATCTTTTCACTCTTCCGGCATTGAAATTCCCGGAAATGATTTGGATAATCTTTGTATCAAAGCATATAAAATACTTGCTGAGGATTATAAATTACCTGCTGTTACCATTCATTTATTAAAGGCAATTCCTATTGGTGCCGGACTTGGCGGTGGCTCGGCCGATGCAGCTTTTATGATATACGCATTAAACGAACAATTTAATTTAAAAATTTCTTTAAAAAAACAACTGGATTACGCACGTAGATTAGGAAGTGATTGTGCTTTCTTTATTATTAACAAACCAGTTTATTGTTTTCAAAAAGGTGATCATTTTGAAGATATTGATTTAAAGTTGGCTGGAAAATGGATTGTTCTGATAAATCCCGGCGTACATATTTCTACTCCGGAAGCATACGCAGGAGTAATTCCAGCAGTACCTGAAAGCGATTTAAGGGATCTGTTGAAAGAACCGGTGCTGTCCTGGAAGAATACGATAAAAAATGACTTTGAAACAACTCTTTTCCCCAAATACCCTCTTTTAAAAACAATTAAAGAAGATTTATATAATTTAGGAGCAACATACGCAGCTATGAGCGGATCAGGTTCAACTTTATATGGGATTTTTGAAAATGAAATTGATTTGACATCACGTTTCAAAGATTTTAATATTTGGCAGGGTTTGTTAAGATAAATTTATTGTGATACATATATGCAATTGGTAAAAAATTGTCGTTATATTCACTTGTTGCTTTGAATCAACGGTTTATATATAAAAATCTCTGAAAAAAGAAAATGAGTACGAAGCCTTCAACACGGTTACAGGATAATCCATTTACCAAAAGACGAGAGCCTTTGGGCTTTATGCTGTGGCTCGGTGTTATAGGCAGCTCGCTTTTGTTTACTACTATTTTTATAGTTTACCTGGTTCGCATACACAATGAAAATGGTCATTTTGTAGCTCTTCCGGACATGTTCTGGTTAAGTACACTGGTTATTTTATTTAGCAGTATTACGCTTCATGAAGCCAATCTTGCATTTTTACAGGAGCGTTTCCTGCATTACCGGGTTTTCCTGGGCGCAACTTTAACATTGGGTATTACTTTTATGTTATTGCAAGTAATCGGTTGGCTTGAAATAATTGAAGGAGGAGCATTTATGGCTGAAAACAATTCTGTTGGATTCATATATCTTCTGACCGGCCTTCATTTGATACATATTTTTGGAGGAGTTATGTATTTAAGTGTTTTGTTCAGAAAAGCAGTTATAAACAGAACTTACGTTGATTCTTTTGTATATAGTGTTAATCCTCCTAATCGTCTTCGTCTTAAATTAATGACCAGATACTGGCATTTTATAGACATTTTGTGGCTGATTGTATTTATTTTTCTTGTCCTTTTGTATTAGTAAACTTTTGGCTCCCTGGTTAACTCAAATCCAATTTGCAGCCGTACTCTTATGACTAGATTTGCCTACAACCAATAATAATTTCACTAATACCTCTATTAAAAATTGCGTTTCAGACTACGTCTTGCCAGATAAGTGCTGATTAATGTCAATACTGCTGCCATTAACATGGGAGCGCCGGGAAAATATACGGGCGCGGTCGGTTGTGTAAAAAATGAAAATAAGTTTGTCATTAAAACAGGTCCGATAATAGACGTAAGGCTTTGCAGGCTTGTAAGTGCTCCCTGAATTTCTCCCTGCTCATTTGCAGCAACCTGCGTAGAAATAATTCCCTGTAAAGCCGGACCAGCTATACTTCCAAAAATATACGGGACCATAAAAACGTACATCATCCATCCCTGGGTAGCAAAAGCGTACAGTGTAAAACCCACGGCATATAATAGCAACCCAATATAAACACCTCTTTTTTGTCCTAACTTTGGGAGAATAAGGCGGATCAGATAACCCTGAATAATAGCGCTTAGTAGCCCAACAGCTCCGAGCGAATAACCAATGTGAGCTTCATCCCAGCCAAACTTTTCAATTACATAAAATGACCAGTTGCTTTGAACGGCATGCAGAGCAATATATACTAAACCCAAGGATATAATAAGCCCATAAATAACCGGATAGCGTTTCAGATTTTGCAAAGAACCAATTGGATTCGCTCTTGACCATTCGAACTTTCTGCGGTTTTCCGGTTGTAAAGATTCCGGTAAAATAAAAAAACCATATAGCCAGTTGACGAACGACAATACCGCTGCTGCCATAAACGGAACACGTGAACCATATTGACCCAATAGTCCTCCTAAAACTGGCCCGATAATAAATCCTAAACCAAATGCTGCTCCTAATAAACCAAAATTCTGTGCACGTTTTTCAGGTGTGCTGATGTCTGCAATATAGGCTGCGCCTGTTGTAAAACTTGCGCCCATAATTCCAGCAATAATGCGTCCTACATACAGCCAGGCTAATGTAGGAGCAAAAGCGAGAAATACATAATCCACACCAAAGCCGAATAATGAAGCCAGTAAAACCGGGCGCCTGCCAAACTGATCACTGATTCCTCCAATGATCGGAGCACAAATAAACTGCATAAACGCATAGGCAAACAAAAGCCATCCGCCATCCCTGGAAGCTGCACTAATCCCATCTCCTGTAAGTTCGCTGATCAGCTTCGGCATCACTGGAATAATAATTCCAAGGCCGATAACATCAATAAGAAGGGTGATAAATATAAAGCCCAGAGCCGGTGATTTTTTAGTCGCCATGTTATATCTCAATTTCTTAAAAGTACACTTAAAATTTTGCTGTCTGAATATAAGATGACTTAAAATACTGATTTTGTATCTTTGGATATATCAAACTAAATATATGCCGGAAGCATTACCTCCAATCCGAAGCGATCTTTACGCAATATTCATACTGCTTGGGGCTATACAAGGGGTTTTTCTCTGTTATTTTTTTATTATCAATAGTAGAGGAAAACAGTTTCCAAATATTTTTCTGGGCCTGTTACTGCTCAGTATGTCACTTATTATGACAGATGTATGGCTGGGATATACTAACTATATGTTTCGGGTAATATGGCTTGTTGATTCTACCGAACCGGTTAACCTGCTTTTGGCCCCACTTACGTTTTTATATATCAAAACCAGTATAAATCAGCAGTTAAAAAAAAGCGATCTGGCTCATTTTTCCCCTTTTTTAGTTTATTTTATTTACATGTGCATTCTTATTTATCCGCAAAGCCCTGAATTCAAATACAATAACAATCTCGGTGCTTTTCACCCCGAAATGCAGAGAATAGCTGCTGATGTGTATGGAGAACGTTGGATGTTTTTTCTTAAACGCCATCTTACTGATATGACATTCATCAGCATATTATTTTATGATATCGCCACTTTTATATTTTTAAACAAAGCATTTAAAAAAGAGGGACTATCATTTTTCACCCTTGAAAAAACTTCTCTTTCATGGTACAGAAAATTACACCTTCAATTGCTGATTCTGGTAATTGTCTTTTTTATTGTAAGATTATCGTTTCCTCATGACTTGGGAGACCACATTATTGCTGCATTTATTTCCCTTATTATTTATACAATAAGCATTTCAGTATTCAGCAAATCCATGTTTTTTCATGAAACGAATGTAAAAACAATAAAAAAATATGAGAAATCGTCTTTGACAACCGAATTGCAGAACAATACGCTTAGAAAGCTGGAAGAAGTGATGACTGCCGAAAAACCTTTTCTTGATCCTGGTTTTTCACTTCCCATTCTGGCAAAACGGCTTGGCATTTCCACGCATCATTTATCGCAAATTTTAAATGAAGAACTTGGTCAGTCGTTTTTTGATTTTCTTGCTGCATACAGGATAACAGAAGCTCAAAAACTACTGATATCAGAAGAAAATAATTACATCAAAATTGAAGAAATTGCCCAGATGGTCGGCTATAATTCTAAATCTGCTTTTAATACAGCTTTTAGAAAAATAACCGGATCCACACCTTCTGAATTTAAAAAACAGAGCGTAAAATAGTGAACTGAGCATGTTCTGATCTATCGGGAAGTACGCCAGACTGATACACACGTACTTTTTAGCAGTTTTGAACTTTTACTTTTGACTGTTCACAAAAACGATAGTCATGGAAAATTCTGTTAGCTCTAATTTAAAAACTTCTTCTTTACGCAGGTACGATCTCGACTGGCTCAGGGTCATTGCTTTTACCATCCTGATTTTTTATCACGTTGGCATGTTCTTCAATTACTGGGATTGGCATATCAAAAATAACATTGTGAACCATGTAATTGAATGGCCAATGCGCTTTTCAAACCAATGGCGTATGGCACTTTTATTTATGATTTCCGGTGCGGGTGTATATTTTGCATTGGAAAGCAGAAGCGCAGGTTCATTTTTGGGAGAAAGATTTATCAGGATATTTATTCCACTGGTATTTGGGATGTTTGTGATTGTGCCACCCCAAATTTTCTTCGAACGTCTTACACAAGGAATGACTTATTCGTATCCTGAATTTTACAAAACAGTTTTTGACTTTCAGCCCTATCCAAAAGGAAGTTTCAGCTGGCACCATTTGTGGTATCTGGTGTATATTTTCTTTTACTCGGTACTGGCTTTACCGCTTTTACTATTTATTCGCCGTCAAAAGGAAATGACAGCAAAATGGGCCAAATTTTTTAGCAATCCTGCTTTGTTAATTATCATTCCGGTAATATGGCATGTTACAGGAAATTTATTTCTTGACAAATATCCGACTACGCACAACCTTGTCCACGACTGGAATAATCACTTTCATTCATTCACTTTATTCGTTTCTGGTTTTATTCTATGTACACAAACTGCCTTTTGGGAGACTTTGAAAAAGTACCGTGGACTTATGCTGAGAATATGGATACCGCTAACAATTATCCTTTACGCAGCATACTGGGCTAATGACAGGGAAGATTATGATTGGGAAAGATATTTGTATCCGATTATACAAACGACTTTTGCATGGTGTATTCTGCTATGTATTCTTGGATATGCATACACTTATCTTCAATTTTCAAACAGGTTTTTAAAATATGCCAATGAAGCTGTTTATCCTTTTTATATTTTGCATCAAACCGTTATAATTTGTCTGGCTTATCCTTTAATCCATTCATCTTTGTCGGTCGTTGTCAAATTCATTTATTTATGTGTTGCAACTTTCCTTATTTGCCTCACACTTTATCATGTACTTATCAAGCGATTTGATGTGTTCAGGTTTGTATTTGGATTAAAAATAAAACGGAGAATGAAGGTTAAAACTCATTCTCCGTCACAAATTCCTACTTCTTTAAAATCTTAAATTCTACACGCCGGTTGAGCCTTTGGCCTTCCGGTGTGTCATTTTTGGCTACCGGCACCGTTTCGCCGTATCCTTTACTGGCCACACGATCGGGTTCTATTCCTTTTCCAATCAAATATTCACGCACAGAATCGGCCCGGTCCTGGGATAATTTGAGGTTAAATTCATTGCCGCCAACATTATCCGTATGTCCACCCAGTTCGATTGATAGTGTTTTATTATCCGTCATAGTAATGGCAATCCGGTTCAGCTCCGGAAATGATTCATTGCTAAGCGCAGACTTTCCAGTTGCAAAGAAAATGTTATTCAATCGAACAATCTGGCCTTCTTCAATCGGAATTAATTTTAAAGATTTATTATTGATCTCGCTGTAACTTTTAGATTTACCGTCAGCAGTTGAGTCAGTTAAATCAACATTTTCGCCTTCTGCAATGAAATTAGGCGCCACTGCACGCATACTATATTTTTTTCCTTTTGGAAGTACTATTTTATATTCACCATTAAGTGGATTAGTTGTAGCAGTTCCCACTTCTTCACCACTGGACAGATCTTCATAAATAATTGTAGCTTCAACGGGTTTTCCTGTTTTAGAATCAATTACTTTTCCTGTAATCATAGCAACAGGATCAGAAGTTGGAATTAAAGCGACAGGCGCCTGGGAAGTATCTCCCGGAACTGGTTTTGGTCTCAAATTATAGCGAACCACATCTCCTTTTCCTTCTGTATTTTTAAAAGAAACCATGTAAGCATAGTCGCCAATGGCTGATATGGAATAATATGCATCGTATCCGTCGGTATTAATGGCAGGACCCAAATTCACCGGCCGGCTCCATCGTTTCCATGATTTGTCAATACGTTTGCTGTAATAAATATCATTACTTCCCTGTCCGCCTTTACGGTCACTGGAAAAATAAATGGTTACGCCATCAGGAGCCAGAAATGGAGTTGTTTCTGTAAATTCTTTACTATTTATTTCCGGCCCCAAATTCAATGGTTTTGTCCAGGATCCGTCTTTTTGTTTGAAACTTACATAAAGATCATCAACCTTACTATTTTTTTCCTCGCTGAAAGACATGACCAAAACCTTCCCATCGGTAGAAAGGTAACCGCAGTCAAACTGTCCCTTGCTTAGTTTTGCGTAGCCCGGAATATCAACTTTATTTGGAGCAGCCCATCCACGGGCAGTTTTTTTACTTGTGGAAAAACCCCTGGTTTCATATACGCCGTTTTTATAAGCACCTTTTAGCAAGAGTGTATTTCCATCAGGCGTAATACTGTATAAGCTATTGTAATCTTCTTTATTGATCGGAGAAGTTAGTCTTCTTGCTTGTGTCCATGTATCATTTTTTAGCTCTGAATACCATATATCCTGGCTTCCCTTTGCACCATGTGTGTTTTGAGGATGGCTGACACGTGAAAAATAAATCGTCTTTCCATCAGGGGAAATGGTAGGTGATATTTCATTATATTCCGTATTGACAGCTTTTCCCAGGCTTTCCAATTGTGCATGACCGGATGTAAAAACAAAGGAAAACAGGATCAAAAACAATAAGATTCGCATCGCTAATTAAGAAGGTATTTTATGATATAGTATATTATCTATCAGGATTTTATATTTTTAGATATTAAAAAAAATCGTTTCTAAAACTATATTGAATCTTGAAAATCAGCTAGAGACAATTATTTATTGTCAATATATAACGACTTATCAAGTGGCTTATTTCCTTTATTTTTTAACAAAAAATCTTCCATTTCATTTAATAACGTTACTCCATCGTCCGACACAATAAGCAGCTGACGATTATTTTCATGTAAAAAACCCTCTTCTACCATTTTATCAAGTTGTAAAAGCAAAAGATCATAATATCCGTTGATGTTAAGTATTCCGATAGGACCTTCAAAAATCCGTAATTGTGCCCATGTTAAAATCTCAAATAACTCATCAAATGTGCCATAACCACCCGGAAGCGCAATAACGCCATCGGACATGGCCACCATTTTGGCTTTCCGCTCATGCATTGTTTCTACAAAATGGAGCTCAGTTAATGTTTTATGAGCTACTTCAAGTGAGGCAAGAAAATTTGGAATAATTCCGGTTACAGAACCGCTGTTTTCCATGGCACCGTCAGCCACACGGCCCATAAGCCCCATGTTTCCACCGCCATAAATAACTTTAATTTTTCTTTTGGCAAGTTCTTCACCCAAAGCATAAGCAGATTGGCTATAAACAGGGTTTTTGCCAAAATTTGACCCACAATAAACAACAATGGATTGCATTCAAAAACAGATTAAGTTCAACTAACTCCTCCTAACTACTTAACTCCCTTTAACTTCTTACTTTTTAACTTCCCTTAACACTTCCTCTGCCAACTCCTTCAAATCCAAATCTCCAAAAGTACCTGAGCTCATAAGCAGTAAATTAGAATTCTCCCAATTCTGTTCTTTAAGAAAACTTTCCAATTCTTTTGAATCTGTGAATATTTTCAGATCATCTCTTTTAAACGCAGTCTGTATATCTTCTTCGGAAAGCGGTTCCAGTTTTTTATGCTCAATCGTGAGCGGGTTATAATATACGACAGCAACATCAGCAGCATTTAGTTTCCTCCTGTATTGTTTTAAAAACGCCTTATTCAAACTGCTGAATGTATGCAGCTCAGCAATGGCTACCAAAGTCCTGTCAGGAAATTGCTGTTTTAAAGCCGACGTTGTAGCACCAACCTTAGATGGAGCATGCGCAAAATCACGGTAAACATTGGTAGAATCATTTTTTCCTAATAATTCCAGTCGTTTTGATGCACCCTTAAATGTCTGGATTGCCTGGTAAAATTCTTCATTAGTTATCGCCAAACGTTCACAAACTTCATGCGCACCACTAATATTTTTCATATTGTGGTCTCCAAAAACCAATACCGGCACTTCGCCATTTTCTTTGGTAATTAATATCGTTTTTCCATCAATAATTTTATTCGGATGTACATTATATGGTGTGCTGATTACATCAGGCCTTTCTTTTTGACCTATTACGTCCAGCATGTCATCCGTTTCATCAAAAATAATTGCACCTGCTTTTGGTAATGAATCTGCCAGCGATTCAAATTGTTTTACATATAATTCCCACGTAGGAAATACATTAAAATGATCCCAGGCAATACCGCTAATCAGTGCAATATGAGGATGATAATGCATAAATTTAGGCGTCGGATCCAGTGGCGATGTGTAATATTCATCCCCTTCAATTACGATCAAAGGTGCTTCGTCTGATAATTTGACCATATTATCAAAACCTTCAAGCTGAGCACCTACGAGGTAATTAAAAATTCTATTATTAAAATTCAATACATGCAGGATCATGGAAGTAATCGTTGTTTTGCCATGACTTCCTGCTATCACTACCCGTTGTTTATTCTGGCTTTTTTCAAAAATATATTCAGGATATGAATATATTTTAATGCCCAATTCTCTGGCTCTGGCAATTTCAGGATTGTCTGCCCGTGCATGCATTCCCAGAATTACTGCTTCAAGATCGGTCGTTATTTTTTCCGGAAACCATCCTGTCATGGCAGGAAGCAATTCATATTGAGCCAGCCGACTTGCGGACGGCTCGTATATTTCATCATCTGAGCCGCTTATGATAAAGCCTTTTAAATGAAGTTCAATGGCAAGGTTATGCATTACACTGCCACCAATCGATATAAAATGTATTTTTTTAGAAGACGAAATTTGACTCATTGATAATTATTGAAGCTGATTCACAGCGAAGTTAACAAGAATTGATGTTTAGGCAAATTTGACAGGATTACCCATTTACAAAACAGGGATTAACCAGAGACAAATTTCCTGGTTAATCCCTGTCAAATTTTTTATAAAAATCATTTAGGCATTCGCCCGAAATTCCTTTACCAATGCTATACTTTCAGAAACCTTCTGCTGTATCCAGGAGTAATTACCTTCGGCAAGAACATCTTTTGGAAAAAGATTAGAACCCAAACCAACTGCGTAAACACCCGCACCAAACCATTCATTAATGCTCTCTTTGGTTGGCTGAACACCGCCGGTTACCATAATTTTCACATTAGGCATTGGTCCTTTAATTGCTTTCACAAATTTGGAACCCACTACATCACCCGGAAATAATTTTACAACTTCCGCTCCCGCCTGCTGTGCATTATAAATTTCGGTAAGCGTAGTAATTCCCGGTATCCATGGAATATTAGCTGTTGCACAAACCTGTCCAACTTCCGGATTAAGGCAAGGCGTAACAATGAAGTCCGTTCCCGCGTCAACAAATTTCCGGGCTGTTGCAGCATCGTAAATCGTACCAATACCAAGCGATAATCCCGGAAGGCTTTCTTTTACATAAGCCAGAAGTTCTACAAATACATTATATGCATTCTCTCCACGATTAGTAAATTCAAATACACGCGCACCTCCACGGTAACTTGCATTAATTACTTCCTTGGCTATTTCTATATCCCCATGATAAAAAAGCGGCAGTACACCTACTTCATTCAGTAGTACCAATGTTGTTTCTTTGTCCATATATGTTTTTTGGCTGTTGGCTGATAGCTTTTGGCAATTAGCTCTTTAAAAACTTAATTTTTAACCGAGATGGATCGCGTTCAATAATCGATGTTCAAGGCATTACCTGAAAATTGAGAATTGATTGTTGAACATTGAATTTTTTTTCCTTATTATCTCTTTATCCTCCCACTTGTTTCTCCCTGTCTGATCGCTTCCACTTCCGCAATGGTCGATATCAATGCATCGCCTTCAATCGTATGTTTTAATGCCGATGCAGCTACACCGAATTCCAATGCTTTCTGGTCATCACCGTTAAAGGAAATCAGGCCATGAATTAATCCTGCAATAAATGCATCACCGCCACCTACACGGTCAATAATTGGATTAATCTCAATATCAGCCGTTTCCAGCAACTCCTTACCATTCCACATCAACGCACGAAGCAGATTATGAGAAGCACTGATTGAAGTTCTTTTTGTATCAATAATTTTACTGATCTGTGGAAAAGCCTTCTGTAAATTGACACTGGATTCAACAAAATCGTTTCCTCCGATACCAAATATTTCACTTATATTCTCTTTATTAGCAATAACGATGTCAGTTCCCGCCGTTAATTCCGGCAAAATATCTGAAGGTTTTTTACCATATTTCCATAAATTGGCACGATAAAAAATATCTCCGGATACAGTCAGACCATATTTTCTGGCAGTTTTTATTCCCTCCAAAAGTGCATCAGCAGCCCCTTGTGACAGTGCCGGCGTAATTCCAGCCCAATGAAACCATTTCGCATCTTTCAGAATCTCATCCCAATTAATTTCTTTCGGATCAATTTCTGCCAGAGAAGAATTCGCGCGGTCGTATACAATCTGGCTTCCTCTTAGTGCTGCACCCATTTCCAGAAAATAAACAGCCATACGAGGACCGCCATAAATAATATGCGAAATATCAACACCATGAAAATGAAGATATTGCGCTGCTGCCCGACCAATTGGAGAATCAGGAAAACGGGTTACGTGCGCTGTATGATGTCCCCAATATGCAAGCGCGGATGATACATTTGCCTCGCCGCCGGCATAAGTTACATTTAGCTGACGGGCTTGTTCAAAACGGGAAAAACCAGGAGTGGAAAGTCGCATAAGCACTTCCCCAAAAGAAACAATCTGAGCCATATTTTAAGTTATTGACGATTAATAATAGTAAATCGTCCTGGATAAATAAATAATATCAGTTAAAAATGAATGCGTTAGCAATCAAAGTATTTGTATTCGTCAAAAGCATTTCCCGTAGGGAGATTTGGTGGACGGTCCGCCGCGCGGTAGCAATAATATAATGAAATCGTATTCCCTCGTTCCATCGGAACTTTTGGTAATGTTCAGTTAATATTAGTACCAAGCGTACCTACGGCACGCTTGAAATCGTTATGATTCGTTTTTTGCTACCGACGAGATGTTCCTCTGGAACATGCTAAAACTTACCTGCACATTGTCAAGGCATTTATTCCTATGGACGAAATGTTCCTCTGGAACATGCGCTAAACAATTAATCAAATTTACACTGGTTTTAAATCAAAATAGCCCTTAACATGAGTTTTGGGCTATCTGTTTTTGATTTAAAGTTTTACAGGACTAAAACCTACCTTTAAAACCCGAAATAATTCTTTGCATTGTTGTATGAAATATCCTCAACTAGTTTTCCCAGCCATGGAAGATCATTTGGAAGCTCTCCGTTTTCTACATCATTTCCGATAATATTACACAAGATCCTTCTAAAATACTCGTGTCTTGGATAAGATAGAAAACTGCGTGAATCTGTTAGCATTCCAACAAAACGGCTCAACAGACCCATATTTGACAATGCATTCATCTGTTTTTCCATTCCGTCTTTCTGATCTAAAAACCACCAGCCCGATCCAAATTGCATTTTTCCGGCAACGCTTCCGTCATTATAATTTCCAATCATCGTCGCCATTACTTCATTGTCACCCGGATTCAGGTTATATAAAATAGTTTTTGCCAATTGATCTGTGGAATCCAGTTTATTTAAAAATTTCGACAATGACTGAGCCTGGCTATAATCACCAATTGAATCCCAACCTGTATCAGGGCCAAGTTCGCGCAACATTCTGGCATTATTATTACGCAATGCGCCTAAGTGAAACTGCTGTGTCCAGGATTTGGCATGATCCATTTTAGCAAGATCATAAAGCAAAACAGACTTGAATGCAGTACGTTGTTCCGGCGATGGCAAATCTCCTTTTAGCGCAATGGTAAAAGCTTCTTTAGCTGCAATTTCATCAAAAGAAGAGTAAATATGTTCCAGCCCATGATCTGATAATTTACCTCCCATGGAAGCAAAAAAATCATGACGGTTCTGAAGAGCTGTCAAAAGACTTTCGTAAGATTCAATGCTGCCGGTTCCTGAAGCATCCGCCAGTTTGGACAAATACTGCTGAAAATCCACAGGAGAATCGATCAGCAACATTGCTTTATCCGGGCGGAAAGTAGGCAAAACTTTAATATCCAAATCACTATCTGCAATTTGTTTGTGATAAGAAAGTGAATCTGTCGGGTCATCTGTTGTGCAGATTACTTTCACATTCATCTTTTTCAACAGACTTTTTACATTGAAATCCGGCTGTTTAAGCTTGGCCGAACATTCGTCGTAAATTTCTCTGGCCGTATCTTTATTTAATAAAATATCAACATCGAAATAACGAAGCAATTCAAGATGTGTCCAATGATACAGCGGGTTACGCATGGTGTAAGGAACAGTCGCAGCCCATTGCTCAAACTTTTCCCAGTCGCCTGCATTTCCTGTACAAAATTGTTCATTGATTCCATTAGCACGCATTGCACGCCATTTGTAATGATCGCCGTAAAGCCAAATCTGCGTCAGGTTTTCAAACTGTCTGTTTTCAGCAATCTGATCCTGAGGAAGATGGCAATGGTAATCAATGATCGGCATTTTCTTCGCGTAATCATGATATAGAACACGCGCCGTTTCCGATCTGAGAAGAAAATCTTCGTCAATAAAAGTTTTTTGGGCAGTGGAGTGTAAGGTTGCCATTATCAATAAATCTTATGTTTAAAAGCTGTTAGCAATTAGCTATTGGCCAAATCTTTTGTATCTGATTATATCAAACTTCTTTCAATTCCCATTTCCAGGCCTCGTAATTCTGCCAGTCCACGTAAGCGTCCAATAGCAGTGTATCCTGGGTTTGTTCTTTTCGTTGCAGAAAGATCGTCAAGCATGCGATGCCCGTGATCTGGCCGAAATGGCATTCTCAGATCGGTACGGCCATTTTCTTTGCGCTTTTTTTGTTCTTGCAATAATGCTTTCATCACACCATACATATCCACATCTCCATTCAGGTGATCGGCTTCGTAAAAACTGCCGTCATGTTCCCGGTGCGTTGCCCGTAAATGTATAAAGTGAATTTTATCGCCCAAACGATTGACCATACCTGTAAGATCATTGTCAGGCCTTACACCATAAGATCCCGTGCAAAAACAAATTCCATTGGCATCATTATCGTAAGCTTCCAATAAAAGCATGGCATCGTTTTCCGTACTCACTACACGCGGCAAACCTAATATTGGATACGGAGGATCATCAGGATGTATGGCCAATCTGATTCCTGACTCTTCTGCAACAGGAGCAATAGCCTGAATAAACTGATATAAATGCGTACGCAATTCCAAATCACCTACATTTCTGTAAGTATCTAAAACGGTACGAAATTCTTCAATGGTGAAACTTTCCTCAGAACCTGGTAATCCGGCGATAATATTTCGCACCAATAAATTGACCGCATCTTCAGAAGCATTGTCAAGCCACTTTCTGGCTTTTTGCTTTTCATCTTCACTATAAATTTCTTCTGCGTTTGGACGCTTCAGAAGGTACAAATCAAATGCTGCAAATTGTGTAAAATCAAAACGTAATCCGGTAGAACCGTCGGGCATTGGC
>Ga0247739_10000291_pt1 | contig 17433 bp, 10 predicted proteins | sample UWRJL058202B2_FD_180943 | JGI IMG/M metagenome (GOLD analysis project Ga0247739, IMG submission 180943) | Plant litter microbial communities from Arlington Agricultural Research Station in Wisconsin, United States - UWRJ-L058-202B-2 | ecosystem: Environmental > Terrestrial > Plant litter >...
AGTTCCCTATTTTTTTTGAAATAATTGTTTTGTTTCCTTTCTACCAATATTACATCACTACGTGATTTTCGGAATAATTGTTTTTTATTTCCTTTCTACCAATCTTCCATCACTCTGTGATTTTTGGAATAATATGTTGTCATTCTCCTTTATGCCAATTTCATTACACTGAGTAATTGTACAATTAATGTCGTTAGACATATAAGATTGACGGTCCGCCGCGGTAGCAACTATAATCGTTATGATAAGAAAATGCCGCCAAGGCATATAAGATTGGTAGGAATATTGTTATTAATTATCTTAAAAAGCCATCAGGCTCGCGCCGATTTGCAATCAGTACACTATAACCCAGCGTTTGCAACGCTTTCTACAACAAAAAAGCACCCATCACTCAACCCCAACCTTCACCCAAACCAACCTATGATCCGAGCTGGATTCCCGTTTCTCTACCAATGCTGACATCGCCTCACCCTTTGCCGGCCAAAAAACGCCGCTGTCTAATACTTTAAATCCCAATCGGGAAGGCAATACGTAATCTGCGCGCATACGCCAGAATGCAGTATGGTTCTTGGCAAAAGCATTGGTTGGGCTATGTTCGGCTCCACCTTTGCTGGCAGGTGTCATTTCACTGTTTACTTTGGGATGAGCCAATAAAGATTTAATTCCTGCTGCAATAGCATTTCCTTCGTCCGGGGAAGAATTTTGATCGCCTAATATTACGAATGAGGCATTGGCTGGTAATCCGCCTTTTGCACCTTTATCATCATAAATGTAAGAACTCAAATGATCAGAAATATAGTCTCTCCAAAAGCGGATTTCGTCATGATTTCTTTTTCCGTTTCTGTCTTCCGGGCCGTCAAAAGAGGGCGGGGTAGGATGGCTGGCAAGTACATGAATTGTTTTGTTTCCAACCTGCACCGGAATATCCCAATGAGATTTTGAGGACAATGGAAATTGTGCCCAGGCTTCTTTGGGATACCAATCGCTGCCATCAGGCTTGGTTGTTTGCAAGGCACCCGGCATATCTTTCCATTTGAAATTTTGAAACGTCCGTACTTTATTCATATCAATCGGATATTTGGATAGAAGTACCATTCCATATTGTCCGGGATACATACCAAATCCCCAGGCGTCATTACCGAATTTGTCGAATTTCCCATCGTTGTTCAGGTCGTAAGGGCTAGGTTGACCAGTATTAACGGTAGAATAATAATAGTAAGGATAATTAACTGCTTTCGTTCCATCCTGTTCGTGCATCAAATAATTCTGAACAAATGCTTTTACACCTAATTCAGGATTTTTTATGTAATCAAATTCATTTAAAAGAATAATATCCGGATTTACAGTCTGGATAATTCTGGCAATATTTTTAATCTGAGTATTATTTCCTGAATCCAGCTGACTGATCAGAATTTGCTCTGAATTTCCTGGTGTTCCTCTTGGTACATAGTTTTCAGATTCCATACTAACATTGTATGTAGCAAAAATCAACTCCTGGGATTTCTTTTCAGACTGTGAAAAGAGTAATTGTGATGAAAGCATTGCAAGAACTAAAAAGATCATTTTCATAAAAGTATCCGGTATTTTTATTTTCATGACACGAAGATAAGAATCTTGTCCACAAGGCACGCGAAACTGGTATTAAGGATATGTCAATTCACAAAAAAGAGCCATCACATTGTGACAGCTCAAAATTTTATAAACAGGCTTAGCCTGTCAATGAAAGAAATCCTTCATTTTATCAAAAAAACCTTTTTCATTTTTACCTGGTTTCGGCTGGAAATTTGGTGAATGACGAAGCGATTCCAAAGTCTCCCTTTCATCAGAAGACAATTGCTGTGGCGTCCATACATTGATATGAACCAGCTGATCGCCTTTTCCGTAACCATTCAGGTCTTTAACTCCTTTTCCTTTCAGACGAAGAATTTTACCTGCCTGTGTACCAGGATCTACTGTAATCCTGACTTTACCATCAATGGTAGGAATTTCAGTAGATGTTCCAAGTGCTGCATCTATAAAGCTCAGGTGCATGTCGAAAACCACATTATTTCCGTCACGTTTAAGCTGTGCATCTTCTTCTTCTTCAATCACAATCAGCAGATCACCAGCTACACCACCTCTTGAAGGAACATTTCCTTTTCCGGACATAGAAAGCTGCATTCCTTCTGCCACACCGCCGGGAATATTTAATGTAATCAGGTCATCCTGCAATAATCTGCCTTCTCCTGCACAGGTATCACAACGTTCGCTGATAATTTTTCCATCGCCTTCGCAAGTTGGACATGTACTGGTTGATACCATTTGGCCCAACATCGTACTTACCACTTTACGTACCTGGCCGGTTCCGTTACAGGTTCCGCAGTTTGTAAGTGCGGTTCCGTGTTTGGCACCATTGCCGCCGCAGGTTGTACAGCTTACATGACGTTTTACTTTAATTTTCTTTTCAACACCATTGGCTACTTCTTCCAGGTTCAGTTTCAATTTAATCCGCAGATCTGATCCCTTACGCACCCGACGGCCATTTCCTCCGCCCTGACGGCCAAAGATATCACCAAACGGACTGCTCTCACCAAAAATGTCACCAAACTGGGAGAAAATATCGTCCATCGAAAACCCGCCGCCAGCATAGTTTCCACCACCGCCTGCACTGCCAACTCCCGCATGCCCAAACTGGTCATAACGCTGTTTCTTAGCTTCATCGCTCAGTACGCTATAAGCTTCAGCAGCTTCCTTGAATTTATCCTCCGCAGAAGGATCTTCCGGATTTTTATCGGGGTGAAACTTGATCGCCAGTTTGCGATAAGCTTTCTTGATTTCGTCCGCAGGAGCGCTACGCTCTACACCAAGTATTTCGTAATAATCTCTTTTCTTAGCCATTTTTTATTTCTTATGTATCATGTAAGCGGTTCCGTCCGGCACACCAGTTTGTTCTCTTGAGAATCAATGTCGGATGCCTTTGGTTATTACACATCATACATCACTTATATATAATCAGTTATGCACCAACAATCACTTTCGCGTAACGGATAACCTTGTCATTCAGGTAATATCCTTTTTCAATTTCATCTATTACCTTACCTTTCAGATCTTCGGAAGGAGCCGGGAACTGGGCAATAGATTCATGCAATTCAACGTCAAAAGCTGCACCTTTGGATTCCATTGGTTTTAAACCTTTAGATTCAAGGGTTTTATATAGTTTAGTATAAATCAAATCAACTCCTTCTTTTAAAGCCACCGTATCAACTGAAGAATCAAATGAAACCTTTGCACGTTCAAAATCATCTACAACCGGGAGGATCAATTTGATCACATCAGCACTGGCGTTAGAAAGCAATTCCAGTTTTTCCTTAGAAGTACGTCTACGGAAATTTTCGAAATCAGCGTATAATCTCAGATATTTATCTTTCAACTCTGCCACTTCCTGCTTTGCTGTTTCTAATGGATCTTTTTCTAATATGGCACGAACGTCATCTAAAATTTCTTCGCCTGCATTGTCCAATGGTACAGAATTGGATGCTGAAAAAGATTCTTCATTTGCAGAATTGTCAGTATTCTGAGTGGGATTTTCTCCGTTTATCTGGTTTTCGTTGTCTTGATCTATGTTGTTTTCTGTGTTTTTCGGCATAGTAATAGGATACTTTTATGACTTTTATAACGCTTTCAGGTTGTTAAATTACTTTGCCAGCAGTAAAATACTGACAAGATGACATTTATACTATCTATTCGTAACTTTGCAGTATGACTACGATGGATCTGGTACGGCAGGAAAGAAGTATATTCATTAAATCGAAAGCGAGAGAAAATGGTTTCGATTTCTGCGGTATTTCTGCGGCAGAATTTTTAGAAGAGGAAGCTCCACGGCTTGAAAACTGGCTGAACAGGAACCATCATGGTGCAATGGGGTACATGGCTAATCATTTTGACAAGCGTCTTGATCCAAGAAAATTGGTTGACGGAGCCAAAAGTGTCATTTCGGTTTTACTTAATTATTATCCGGACGAAAAACTTCCGGAAGGAGAAAATGATCTTAAAATTTCTAAATATGCTTATGGGAAAGATTATCATTTTGTACTAAAAGAAAAATTAAGTGCACTGGTAGCCGCTATTCAGGAAGAAACAGGCGATATTCATGCACGGGTTTTTGTTGATTCTGCTCCTGTGATGGATAAAGTATGGGCTGCCAAAAGTGGTTTGGGTTGGGTTGGCAAACATTCTAATTTGTTAAACAGAGATATGGGAAGTTTCTTTTTTATTGGAGAAATTATTTGTGACCTTGATCTGGAATATGACGGCGCTATAAAGGATTATTGCGGAACCTGTACAAGGTGCATGGATGCTTGTCCAACGGATGCTATTACCGAACCGTATGTTGTAGACGGCAGTAAATGTATCAGTTATTTTACTATTGAATTAAAAGATGCTATTCCAAAAGAAGTGGAAGGTAAGTTTAACAACTGGATCTTTGGATGTGATATTTGTCAGGATGTTTGCCCATGGAACCGGTTTTCCAAACCTCATGAAACGCCGGAATTTTCATTACCGCCTGATCTGGCTGGTTTTACGAGAAATGACTGGGAAGAAATTACAGAAGAAGTTTTTCGTGAAGTATTTAGAAAATCACCTTTAAAAAGAACGAAATATGAAGGTTTGAAAAGAAATGTTCAGTTTGTGCTGCCTTCAAAATAAAAGCATAAAGTTTGGTTAAACCTCTTATATTTGAATTTAAGAAATGGTGAAAAATTAGTTTGTAGTATTAATTTGCATAACTGATTAATAGCCAAGTATTTATGTGGGATAGTAGCTATAAGCGGTTCGCCGTGCGGCTAATTGCCAATAGCTACTAAGTAGTACTGTTCGATGACTGAATAAACACTCTTTTTTATGAGAAAACAATCTGTCAATCTCTGGGCCGTCCTTGTTTGTGTTGTAATCGGACAAATTGTTCCTGCTTTGTGGTATATGGCTTTTTCTGAAACCTGGATGTCTTTAAATGGATTTACCATGGAGCAAATGAAAACAGAAAACAGTCCCATACCTTACCTTGCCAGCATTGTATCTTCTGCTTTTACAGCTTATACAATCGCTTGGATATTTGCTAAAATTCCCATAAAATCTCTTACAGCAGGTTTCCTGACCGGTCTTTTATTCGGTATTGTATTTGTGCTTTTTGAAACTATTGTAAAAGATATGTTTTCAATGCGTCCATTGTTACTTTCTCTGATTAATGCCGGAGCAAGTGTTGTCGTTTTTGCTATAAGTGGAGCAATTTTGGGTGTCTGGAGAAAATACGAATAAATTGAACACCCTTCTATTATTCATCTAGGTATTTAATATCCGAATAATACAAAACAGAATTCGTTTTATTTTGAAGTGTGCGCGAACACGCAGACAATTGCGTATAATGGAGCTACACTTTTTAAACTAATATTATTGTCTGTTTTGCTTATTTTCTATATTTATATTAATACAATATTGTGTATTAGACAGAATATTATTCTTTTAATCTTAATTGTAGCAAAACATCTTGATAATCTTATTTGAAAAGCATACATTTCACGGAAAATTTAAAATACCATATTAATCTATGAATAAGATTTTACGAACTTGGTTGCTGACAACAATGCTGGCAACATTCTTTTTATCGCAGGCATTTGCACAGGATCGTCCGATTAGCGGGAAGGTCAGTGATGAAAATGCCGCAGGTTTACCCGGCGCCAATATTCTTCTTAAAGGAACAACAAGAGGAGCTAATACGGATGCAGAAGGAGCTTTTACTTTAAGCGTTCCTGCTACCGGAACACTTATTATTTCATCAGTAGGTTATGCGTCAAAAGAAGTTACATTGACTGCATCAATTTCAAGAATTGATATATCGCTGGAACCGGATGCAAGGAGCTTAAATGAAGTTGTTGTGACTGCGTTGGGTATAGAGCGTAGTGCAAAATCTTTGACTTATGCAACCCAGAAAATTGATGGTAAACAATTAACTGATGTTCGTGATGCCAACTTTGTAAATACACTTTCAGGTAAAGTGGCCGGTTTGGTTGTAACTCAGGGAGCATCAGGCCCGGGTTCTGCTGCTCGTGTTACACTTCGTGGTAACCGCTCTATTTCCGGAAATAACAATGCATTGTTTGTTGTAGATGGTGTTCCTATCGACAATACAGTACAGGGACAAGTTGGTAATGATTTTGGTGGTGTTAATGGAAGTGATGGTGCATCCAACATTAACCCGGATGATATTGAATCCATGAACATTTTGAAAGGAGCTGCTGCTTCTGCGCTTTACGGTAGCCGTGCTGCGAATGGCGTAATCATGATTACGACTAAAAAAGGTAAGGCAGGCGCTGTAACTGCTAATATTAATTCTGGTGTTGTAATGGAAAATCCTCTTATTCTTCCAAAGTTTCAAAATACTTACGGACAGGGTAATGGTGGAGTTTCGTCAGAAACCGCCGGTGCAAGCTGGGGAGCACCTGCCACTACTTATAAGGATAATGTAAAAGACTTCTTTAGAACCGGCGTTTCAACCAACAATTCATTTGGAGTATCTGCAGGAAGCGAAAAAGTTCAGACTTACGCCTCTTACACCAATAATTACAATCAGGGGATTATTCCGAATAACTCTCTGATGCGCCATACGATGAATTTACGGGTGAGCTCGCAGATTACTAAAAAGTTTTCTACTGATGCGAAAATCACTTATACAAACCAGAAAATTAACAATAAGCCTCGCTCAGGAGAAGAGAGCGGTGCGGTTATGAACGTGTATAAAGTGCCAAGAAGTGTTGATTTGGACAAGTATAAGGAATATGAAAATGCAAACGGAGAACCTACTTACTGGACTTCTTCTTCCATTTATATGAATCCGTATTGGACCATGAACAAAACATCTGATCTTGAGAAGAGAAACAGAACGACTGTTTTGGGTTCAGCAAAATATCAGTTGACTGACTGGCTAAATGTTCAGGGTAGAATAAGTCTTGACCGTTATGACGATCGTGTTTCGCGCAGCTGGTCAAACCGTACTTTACTATTTGCAGGTCCCGGTGGTTCTTTTGAAGACTATACTGTTGCAATCTCAGAACGTAACCTTGACGTAATTTTTTCTGGTAACAACAATATCGGGAAAGATTTAGCTTTAACTTATAATTTCGGTGCAGGGCAAACTTATAAACGATATTCTCAGAACGGAGCTTTTGCCAATGGCTTACTGGTGCCCAATAAATTTGATCTGTCCTTTGCAGCAGCATTAAACCCTCGGGCCGACTTTTCCGAAAAAATGCTGCAATATGTTTTTGGAACAGCATCCTTATCTTACAAGGACTATTTGACAGTTGATTTCGCAGCGAGAAATGACTGGTCATCTACACTTCCAAAGCCATATTCATACTTTTATCCTTCATTTGGAGCTAACCTGATCTTGTCCGACGCACTTCAGTTGCCGGAATGGATCAGTTTTGCAAAATTAAGAGGATCATGGGCGCAGGTTGGTAACGATACTGATCCATATCAGCTGAAACAAGCATACAGCTTTTCACAAGGCGGAACAGGCGGATATATATCCCGTGACGATACGCAGCCTGCTGGAAATTTGAAGCCTGAAATTTCGTCATCCACAGAATTTGGTATTGACCTGAGAACGTTTGATGGAAGATTAGGATTGGATGTTACTTATTATAACTCCAATACGGTGAACCAGTTGCTTAAACTTAAATTGGCGGCAGGTACAGGGTTTGCAAACCAATTTATCAATGCAGGGAAAATCAACAACAAAGGAGTTGAGATTTCTTTGACAGCGAAGCCTTTAAGAACAGATCATTTGACATGGGATATGACTCTAAACTTTGCGCGGAATGTTAACAAGATCGTGAAGTTGGATCCAAATATTAAGGAAGCAACACTCGCAGGTGGCTACGGACGTACTGCAAGTCCGGTTGTTACAGAAGGCGGTTCATACGGAGATTTAGTTGCTCAAACCTGGAAAAGGGATTCACTTACAGGCCAGTTTATTATATCCGGACCAGATGAAAAAGGTCTTGGAGCAGGAAAACCGGTTGTTGCAGATGGTCTTCATAAAATTGGAAATTTTAACCCAAAATTTACTTTTGGATTTAATAACCAGTTCAGCTACAAAAGCATATCACTTAGTTTCCTTATTGATGGTCGTGTAGGTGGAACAATGACTTCTGGTACAGAAGCAAATTTTGCATCTGACGGAACGTCTGAATATACAACAGCGCACCGCGACGGGAGTTGGGTACTTCCTGGTGTTACTTCTAAGGGCGAGACAAATTCAACAGCTATCAATGCTGAAACGTTCTGGACAACTGTTTCGGGAGGGCGTTACTCCTGGGGAGAGTTTTTTAGCTATTCTACGACAAATATTCGTTTGAGAGAGGTGACTTTGGGATACAATATTCCTGTTAGCAATACATTTATCAAAAATGCCAGAATATCTTTTATAGCACGCAACCTGTTTTTCTTATACCGTGGTTATGCGAAACTGGATATTCCTGGTGTCGCTAAACGTAAACTGCCATTTGATCCGGATGTGAATTTGGGAGCTGGTAATTTCCAGGGTGTTGAGTACGGTAACTTGCCTTCTACAAGAACAATAGGTTTAAATCTTAAACTTGGCTTCTAATTTCTTTAACCACTTTTGAATTCGAAAGAAATGAAAATGAATATAAAATATAAAAAATTAGTAATTGCAGGATTACTTTTAGGCTCTGCCGGATTATGGCAAGCCTGTACAAGTGATTTTGAGGAGATGAATACAAGTAAAACGAAGCTGACAACACTTGGTGCTGATGAATTGCCATTCCTTTTCTCTCGTGCTGAGCAGCAGGCGTCTTACCAAAGCGGTACATATCAGATTGCACAAAATTTGTTCTCTGATTTGTATGCTCAATACTTCGCAACATCGGCAACATATTTTCCAACGGACAGGTATGTTAAGCGTGATGACTGGATTACAGGTCACTGGAACCCGGTTTATACCCAGGTTGTACCCCAGTTAAAAACTTTGTTTGAACAAACTAATCCTGCATCTGCGGAATATGCTTTAGCAAACATCATGTGGGTATTCTCATTCCACCGCCTGACAGATTATTATGGTCCGATTCCTTATTCGGCGGCTGGTATTCCCGCTCTGTCCGTTAAGTATGATGCCCAGGCAGATATTTACAAGGATTTCTTTGTCAGGCTCGACGCTGCTACTACTGCACTTAAAGCAAAAACATCTGAAAAACCTTATGGTACATTTGATTTGATTTATGGTGGTGATGTAAATAAGTGGATCAAATTTGCTAATACTTTGCGTTTACGTCTTGCATTGCGGATTTCAAAAGTCGATCCGGCAGAAGCTAAGAAACAGGCTGAGGCGGCTTATGCAGGTGGTGTTCTTGAAAACATTGCGGATGATGCTTATATGACTAAAAACCTTGCTGGTGATGATGCCAACGGATTGAGCCGTATCGCTGTTTGGAATGAGTTTCGTATGAGTGCTTCTATGGAGTCGGTTCTTAAAGGATACAATGATCCTCGTATTGGAATTTATTACCAGCCTGCATCAACGACCAACACATTTGAAGGTCTGCGTAACGGGTTGACTCCCGCGCAATTGGCATTGGCTAAAAATGGCAATAATGACAATTCTAATGTCGGTACCAGATGGGTAACCGGAGCTGGCGCTGCCTGGAATACAAACTTCACGACACCTCAAAACATCCTTCATTCAGCCGAGGCATATTTTCTTCGTGCAGAAGGAGCCTTGAATGGTTGGGCAATGGGCGGTACTCCAAAAGAATTATATGAAAAAGGAATTACAGCTTCTATGGCGCAATGGGGTGTTACTGGTGCAAGTGTAACAGCTTATATTGCAAGTTCTGCGAAACCTGTCGCTCCTGGTGATCAACAAAATTCTCCCGCCTTGTCAGACATTCAGATCAGATGGGATGAAGCGGCATCAAATGCAGTGAAACGTGAGCAAATTGCTACACAAAAATGGATCGGTCTCTATCCTGACGGCATGGAAGCCTGGGCCGAGTTTAGAAGAACGCGATATCCAAAATTGTATCATGTCGTAAATTCTGAAAATGAAGATGTACCAGCCAGTACTTATATTAGAAGGATTCCTTTTATACTTCAGGAAATACAAACGAACAAAACAGCTGTTGATGACGCTGTTAAATTATTAGGTGGTCCGGACAAAGCAAGTACGCCATTATGGTGGGATAAAAACTAGTAATGGACGAAGTTGTATAATTGGCAAAAGGGCAGGCGTTATGCCTGCCTTTTTTGTTATTAAACCAAATTCGTATTTTTAATTTTTCCAATAGCTGTTCAGATAATAATTTAGAACGGTTTACCAGATTTTCAGAATGAAATACCTTTGTTTTTCAATACTACTGCTTGCAGTTTTGTCTGGCTGTAAAAAAAATGACACCCTTTTTACGGTGCTAAAATCGAATGAAACAGGGATTGATTTTAACAACTTCATTGATGAAGACGCTGAAAATAATGTTTTAGAATACGGTTATTTTTATAACGGCGGGGGTGTAGCAGCAGCAGATTTTAATAACGATGGCCTCGTAGATCTTTACTTTACGGGTAACATGGTTGCCAATAAATTATACATTAATAAAAGTGATTCTAGGGGTTCGTTACATTTTGAAGATGTTTCTGAAAAGTCAGGTACTGCCTTGAATGAGGGTTGGAAAACAGGCGTTTCGCTGGTTGATATTAATGATGACGGCTGGATTGACATCTATGTTTGCAGGGCAGGAGCGCTGGATCCGAATTTGAGACGAAATAAGCTCTATATTAATAATGGAAAAACAGCTGACGGCATTCCTGCTTTTACAGAAAAATCAGCGCAGTATGGCCTGGACGATGATTCTTATACTACACAAGCTGTATTTTTTGATTATGACAAAGACGGAGATACGGACTGTTTCTTATTAAATCATTCTGTTCAAAAATATGCCGGGTTTAGTAATCTTCTGGGCAGTTACAGAGAGCAGAAAAATGAAGCTTATGGGAATAAACTGCTGCGTAATGATGCAGGAAAATATAATAATGTAACTGATTCTTCGGGCATTGTTTCCAATGTGCTGAGTTTTGGTTTGGGAATTAATGTCAATGATTTTAACAATGACGGCTGGCAGGATATCTATATTTCCAATGATTATAATGAAAATGACTACTTATATATCAATCAGAAAAACGGAAAGTATAAAGAAGTGATCCGGGAAGCAACCGGCCATGTTTCACTTTATTCAATGGGAACAGATGCGGCAGATTTGAACAATGACGGTTGGATGGATATTATCACGCTGGATATGTTGCCGGAGAGTAATGAACGCATCAAACTTACTGCTGGCGATGACAATTATGATAAATACCAGCAATTATTACGCGGCGGTTTTCATGACCAAACTATGCGTAACATGCTGCAATTGAACAATGGTGTTAATCAAAACGGCGTTCCGGTTTTTAGTGAGATCGGGCAGCTTGCAGGCATTTCTAATACAGATTGGAGTTGGGCGGCATTGATGGCTGATTTTGATAATGATGGCTGGAAAGATATTTTTGTTTCCAACGGTTATGCAAGGGATTATACCAATATGGAATTTCTGAAATATTCTACCGATGTTCAGGTAAAGGCCGGTCAAGGTGGAAAGGTGCCAAACCAAATGGAGATTATTGCAGAAATGCCTCCGATCAATGAGCCCGATTATATATTTCAAAACAATAAAAACCTGACATTTAACAAGAAAATTACGGAATGGGGATTTGAAGAAAATAACCAGTCAAACGGCGCCATTTATGCGGATCTGGATAATGATGGTGATCTTGATCTGGTGACTAATAATATTAACCAGAAAGCTTTTGTTTACCTCAACAATTCGGAAAGTAAACTGACAAACAATCATTTACAGATAAAACTGGAATCGCCGAAATACGCTTTTTTAGCAGGCACAAAAATTACTGTTTATTCAGATTCATTAACTCAAACACAAAATTTTATACCCGTTCGCGGCTTTCAGTCTGCGCAATGGGATCAGGTTCATTTTGGCCTGGGAAATAATACGAAAATAGATTCCCTACAAGTGGAATGGGCAGATGGAAATAAACAAACGCTCAAAAATATTACAGGAAATAAGTCCGTTACTTTAAAATATACAGAAGCAAAAAAGCTTATAGATTCTCCTGTTCTGAAACCTGAAACAATTTGGGAATTAGCGGATATACTGGATTTTAAGCACATTGAAGATGCCAGGAATGATTTTCGGATACAGACTTTATTGCCAAATATGCTCACTTATCAGGGACCTCATCTCGCACAAAAAGATTTAAATGGAGATGGTGTTGATGACTTTTATATTGGTGGCGGACGCGGTCAGGGCGGTTCTCTGTTTTTGAGTAAAAATGGAAAATTTCAAAAAGCAACTCAGGAAGCATTTGTCAAAGATTCGCCGTTTGAAGATGCAGATATGGAGTTTTTTGATGCTGATAATGATGGAGATTTTGATCTGATCGTCACCAGCGAAGGTTATGAATTGAATCCGGATGACCCTTTTTTATTGCCGCGTTTATACATCAACGACAGCGGAATTTTTAAAAGAGCCGATTTTCCGTCAGTTGGGTCAAATTCTTCAACAGTTTCGGTAGGTGACATTGATAAAGATGGTGATCTGGATATTTTTCTGGGAATGCGGGTTACACCTGCCAGGTTTCCGGAAAGTGCAGGAGGAATTGTTCTGATGAATGATGGAAAAGGAAAATTTACAGACCAGACCAAAATGCGGGGCCCTCAATTGCAGCAGGCAGGTATGATTACGGATGCAATCTGGCAGGATTTAAATAAAGATGGTTATCCTGAATTGATTGTTACAACCGACTGGATGCCCATTCAGGTTTTTAATAACCAAAATGGAAAGCTAACTAATGCCAGTGCCGCCTGGGAAACATCCGGTTTAAATGGCTGCTGGAATGTGATCAAATCTGCTGATCTGGATGGAGACGGAGATATGGATTTTGTAGTTGGGAATATGGGTTCAAACTGGCAATGGAGCGTTGCTTCGCCGGGAGGACTTTCCATTTACGCTTCTGATTTTGATGGTTTAGGGCGAATTGTGCCGGTAATCAGCGTTACGAGTGGAGGTAAAGAGTTTCCGTATGCAAGCAGGGACGAGTTATTAGATCAGATTCCATCGCTCAAAAAGAAGTACACTAATTATGTAACTTACTCAAAAGCAACATTGGAGGAAATGCTGCCGGCGGAAAAATTAAAGAATGCACAAAAACTGACAGCAAAAGAATTCAGAAGCGGTATTCTGGAAAATAAGAAAGGTAAGTTGATATTTCATGCATTGCCGGTTCAGGCACAGTTTGCACCGATTTATGCTATTTCGCTTTGTGATGTAAATGAAGATGGTAAATCAGACCTTATTTTGGGTGGAAATTTGAAGCAAACGCGTGTCAGGATTGGTAAAAATGATGCGAATCTGATTCAGTTATTTATGAATAAAGGGAAATTGGATTTTGAATATATTCCTCAATCTATCAGCGGATTTTATGGAAATGGTGAAGTACGCGATTTAGCCGTTGTACATGATTTGCAGGGAACATTCTTGTTTGGTGCGTTTAACAATGCATCACTTTCAGCATATCATTTAATGAAGAAAGGTCCATTTAAAGTAACTCTTAACAAGGATTTGTAACCACTCTTAATATTGTTAAAATACTATTAAAATTTATTATATAATTTAGGTGGAATGGTATCATTTCACTTTTTTTATAAAAACCAATCCCAATTGTACTGATTAAAGATTTTAGATATATCGTTGGGGTTTTGTTAAACCTCTAAAAATAAATATTTAAAGCCAGGATATTAAATTATTTAATTGAAAATTATTTAAGATATTTGTTATAACAGATGTTTAGCCACATAATCATCTGCATATATCAAATTTAACTTATTTTTAATTACCTCATTTATGAAAAAAAAGCTACTAAAAACTTTTTTTAAGAGTTTTATTCCAATTGGAATATTTCTGCTTTTTGCTTCGCTTTCGGTTTATGCACAAGACCGCACAGTAACAGGAATAATAACTGATGAAAAGGATCAGGGCTTACCAGGAACATCTGTTACTATCAAGAATTCTACAAGGGGAACAAATGCAGATGCAGATGGGAAATTTACTATTTCCGGAGTGAAAGATTCGGATATCCTTGTCATCAGTTCCATCGGATATGTGAAGCAGGAAGTCACAGTAGGTAACCGTACTACGATTGATCTGAAAATGGCTCCGGATGCTGCAAGTCTCGAGGAAGTTGTAGTAACAGCTCTTGGTATCCAAAGAGACAAGAAATCCCTGACCTATGCAACGCAGCAGATTTCGAGTAAGGAATTGACCAGAGCCGCCAATACGAACTTTGTTGATGCCCTTAACGGTAAGGCTGCGGGTATAGATATTAAAGTAAGCAGCTCGGGTGCCGGTGGTTCTACCAGGGCGGTACTTAGAGGAAACAAATCGTTACAAGGATCCAGTGAGGCACTTTATGTGATCGATGGTATTCCTATGGCAAATAACAAGGGTGGACAGCCAGGTTCTTATGGCGGCACGGATGGTGGAGATGGTCTATCTGCCATTAATCCCAATGACATCGAAAGTATCAGCATATTGAGAGGAGCAAATGCCTCTATTCTTTATGGTAGCCAGGGTGCTAACGGGGTAATATTAATTACAACCAAAAAAGGTAAAGAGGGCAAAGTATCAGTGGACTTCAATTCCAGTACGGTTTTGGAGCAAGTATCTGGCCTTCCTGATTTCCAGTTCCGTTATGGAACAGTAGGTGGTGACTATAGCTGGACTCCTGTTGGAACCGCTGTTGTTAAATCAGACAGCTACCAAAAAGATTATATTAAGGATTTCTTCCAGACCGGCGTAACTGCTACCAATGGAGTTTCAATTACTGGTGGGAATGCTAAAACAAGCGTTTATTTTTCCTACGCTAATATTTCTTCGAAAGGGGTAATGCCAACAAATACCTACCGCAAAAACAACTTTTCGTTCAGACAAAGTACCAAATTATTGAATGACAAGATTACGCTAAGCTCCGGTGTGATCCTGTCCTCTGAAGTATCTAAGAATCGCCCCGGTGCTGGTTATTATAACAATCCGCTTACGGGTCTGTATTTGTTCGCAAGAGATCGTGACTTTTCCAAATACAAATCAGAATACGCGGTGTTTAATCCTGAGAGGAATATGGATAAAATGAATTGGTATTCGACGGAAGAGAAGCAAAATAATCCGTACTGGGAAATTAATAAAAATCCGAAACTGCAGACATACAAACGATTGATTGCCAATGTGAAGCTCTCTTATGATATCGTAGAGAATCTTAAATTTGATGTGCGGGCTAATATTGATTATAATAATGTTTTGGATGATAAACGTTACGCAGCCGCTGGTAACTCTGTAAGTGTCAGCCCGAACGGGAAATGGGAGTATTCAAAATATACAGATCAGTCGATTTATGCGGATGGTATCCTTTCTTATAATAAGAGCTTTGGCGAAATATTCAGTTTAAATGCACTTGCTGGTATTAGTTATCAGAAAAACAAATACTACGATGGAATAGCTGTTAACAATGGTACCACCTCATTACAGTATCCCAACGTATTCACATTTGCAAACATGCCTTTCAATGTGATTTTCAGTAGTGATGGACGTTACAGCAACACTATTAAACAGGGTGCATTTGCCAATTTGTCGCTTGGATTCAAAGACTTCCTGTTTTTGGATGTGGCGGGACGTAATGACTGGGCTTCTACTCTGGCTCTTTCCGGAAACCAGTCATACTTTTACCCTTCTATCGGAGGATCGGCAATCATCAGTCAGATGTTTAATTTACCTAATGCCATTTCGCTCCTGAAGGTAAGGGCTTCGTTTTCACAAACGGCCAATGAAGTACCTTATAACGTGGTACAACCATTGGCTACAATTGGTGGTGCCGGTACTCCGGACGGTATAGGTGGTATCAATAAACCAACACAGGTACCTTTTACCAATTTGAAACCTGAAAAAATCGTGGCTAATGAGTATGGACTTGAAGCTAAGTTTTTTAAGGGCCGGTTTGGCTTAGACTTTACTTTGTATAATGGCGTTAGCACCAATCAGTTTCTTTCATTGCCGGCACCTTCAGGGTCAGGATATACGGTACAATATATCAATGCCGGAAAAATTACAAACAAGGGATTTGAACTATCCTTGAACGCAGAGCCTTTACGCGGAGATCATTTTAGCTGGAATACTGCACTAAACGCTTCACAGAATACTAACAAGATTGTAGAACTGATCCCATCTAATCCTGGCTATCAGGTAGGTAGCGATACTGAAGGTTTTGCATCCCTTATCAAAGCAGGCGGCTCCTTCAATGACGTGTACATATTTCACTTTGCGCGGAACCCTGCCGGACAGATTATTTTATCTGCCGCTGGTGTACCAACCAGAGAAGCTACACAGACAAAAGTGGGCAATGTGAATCCTAAACTTCTGCTGGGATGGACCAACAATTTCAATTATCGTAACTTCTTTGCGAGCGTACTGGTTAACGGGAAATTCGGCGGCGTTGCCTTCTCAAAAACGGAAGCATTCCTGGATTCTTACGGTGTAAGTGAAAGAACTGCGGCTGCAAGAGATGGCGGAAAAATGGCTATCAATGCGGTAGGAGCGGATGGAGTAGCTGTTACTTCGATTGAACCATACACATACTATTCTGCCGTTGGTGATAGAAATAAGATCATGGAACCCTATGTGTTTTCGAGAACGAACGTCAGGTTAGGACAGTTTGTGTTAGGTTATACCTTTAAATCGAAGGCTGCAAATCCTGTATTTAAAGATGCTTCCGTATCATTCGTAGGCAGGAATTTATTCTTCTTCTACAAAAAGGCTCCTTTCGATCCTGAACAGGCAATGAGTACCAACAACGCTCTGCAGTCAACGGACGTGTTTGGTTTGCCATCTACAAGATCTTATGGGTTAAACCTGAAGTTTACATTCTAAAATTCTAAAATTATTAAGATGAAAAAAATAATTATCGCACTGATATCCTTGATTGCGTTCGCAGCGTGTACTGACAATTTTATAGAAACGAACACGAACCCCAATCAAATTTCTAAAGAGCAGCTCCTGGAAGATAACAACCTTGTAGGATCTCCTTTTTCCATCATGATCTACAATCTTAACGGTGGTCAGGTTGAAGAAGATTTATGTGCTGACAACTGGATGGGGTACATGGGTACACCCACAGATTTTGTTGGTAATGTAAATAATACGACTTACAGCATAACCTGGAACTCGTTTTGGGGCAGGGAATATGGTAGCGTAATGGCTCCTGCAAAACAAGTAATCCAGGATG
>Ga0247739_10000292_pt1 | contig 17424 bp, 11 predicted proteins | sample UWRJL058202B2_FD_180943 | JGI IMG/M metagenome (GOLD analysis project Ga0247739, IMG submission 180943) | Plant litter microbial communities from Arlington Agricultural Research Station in Wisconsin, United States - UWRJ-L058-202B-2 | ecosystem: Environmental > Terrestrial > Plant litter >...
TCTGGGTGTCCCAAACATTTCTCTGGCAGCAACACAGTGTGAAGGTTACATTAACCTGAACTGGACTTCCGTTTCAGGAGCAACAGATTATGAAGTGATGATGCTGAAAGGAGATGAAATGGTGTCAGTAGCGACTACATCTTCAAATAATTACATAATAAATAATCTTGCAAAAGATGTAACCTATTGGTTGTCAGTTCGTGCTCGGTCCAATGGTCATGCAGGAAGGCGGGCAATTGCCATTTCACGAAAACCGGATACTGGTGATTGTGCAGGTTCCATTTCTGATAATGATTTAAAAATTGATTCAATTTTATCACCGGTTACATCAGGGAGAAAAAATACGTCTACCGAATTAGGCAATGCTACTGCTGTTAAACTCAGGATTAAAAATCTGGACAATGTTAACACTACGGGTTCATTTACAGTTGGTTATTCAGTTAATGGGGTTAATAAAAATGAACAAACGATCACGCCGGATATTGAAGCCGGAAAAACATTTGACTATACTTTTCCGAATACCGAAGATTTTTCTGCAATAGGTAATTATGATATAAAAGTATTCCTGAATAAAGCGGATGATCCTGTCCAGGGAAATAATTCATTATCTAAAACATTCCGGCAAATTAGTAACGAAGTTGTCAGCCTTCCGTTTTGGGATGATGCGGAATCTTTACCTGAACAAACTTACCTAGCAGCCCAAACAGGATTTACCGGCGCAGACCGATACGATTTCAGTACGGACTCAGATGCAGGAAGGATCCGGACTTTTGTTAATTCAGGAATAGCAAATTCGGGAAGTAAAGCATTTACACTGGATGCAAGCTATTATAATGCATCAAAAACGACATCTAATTTTTTATATGCCACCTTTAATTTATCCCGTTATCATGTTGCAACTGACGATATTCGATTCGATTTTGTATTTAAAAACCATGGGAATAATTTCAATGTAAACAATCATTTTTCAATACGGGGCAAAGATACAGATGAGTGGATACAGGTTTATAGTTTAACCGGAAATCAGAATTTCCCCGGATGGGGCTATAAAGAAGCCTCTGAAATCGAAATTAGCAGAATTTTAGCCGCTCACGGAAAAGAGCTGTCATCGAGTTTCCAGGTTCGGTGGGCACAAGAGGGAAAAATGCCTACTTCGGATGAGATAAGCGGAGCCGGATATTCTTTTGATGATATAAAAATATATAAGGTAATTCAAAACATACAGGCGGTTGGTATCAATTTCCCATTGCCAGAAAACTGCGGTCTTGGCAATGCAGAGTCGATATCGGTGAAAGTAAGAAATAGTGCCAATGAGATTCTTTTTGGTGTTCCTGTAAAATATCAGGTTGGCAATGGTGAAATAATCAGGGAAATAATTCCTTCTTTGGCGGGAAGAGCCGATTTAGACTATGTGTTTACAACCAAAGCAAATCTATCAGCCAATAATTCGCAATCAATCAAAATATGGGTTGATTTACCGGCCGACAGTTATCGCGTTAATGATACACTTAAACTGGGATTTTATAATTCTCCGCTTATCAGCAGTTTTCCGTATTTGCAGGATTTTGAAACAGGAAATGGATCGTGGTATAGTGATGGTATTAATAATTCTTGGCAATATGGTACGCCCGCGTCAGTCCTGATCAAGAGTGCTGCAAGCGGTAGCAAAGCCTGGAAAACCAGCCTGTCAGGAAATTATAAAGATCAGGAAGAATCATACTTATACTCACCTTGCCTGGCTGTTTCGGGTCTCCAGTCACCTACTTTAAGTTTTAGTGTTGCCCTTGATTTTGAAGTTTGCGATCCAGTAGCCTGTGATATTGCTTATATGGAATATTCCGGCGACGGCGGGGTCTGGACACGTTTGGGTCAAAACGGGCAGGAAACCAATTGGTATAATAAAGTATATAGCGGATCAGGTTCATGGAGCGAACAAAGTTACACCCGCTGGCATGTAGCAACTATCGCTTTGCCAAAAGGTTTTGCGACTTTAAGATTGCGTTTTGTAATGAAATCCGATCCTTTTGTAAACAGAGAAGGCATTGCAATTGATGACATTCACATTTATGACAGAGTAAATGGTATTTACGATGAAACATCAATGACATCGCCTGTAAGTCAAAGTATTGCAGGCAGCACAAACTGGGTTGATTTTACCAGAAACGGAAAACTGATTGCATCTGTTAATTCAAATAATCAAAATTTTGGTGCTACGGATGTTCAGGCATATATCAACACAGGAGCTGTTCGTAATACAAACGAACAATATTACCTGAACAGAAATATTACTATCAAACCTGCTAATGGAAATTTTGCCAATCAGGCAAAGGTTCGTATTTATTTTCTGGATTCGGAAGTTGAATCACTTTTGAATGCCACGGGCTGCAGCACATGTTTAAAACCATTTTCTGCTTATGATTTGGGAATATCCAAATATACCAATGCCGACAGATCCAAAGAAGACGGGGAAATTCTAAACAGCACGCTTGGAAATTGGTCATTTATTACTTCTGCCGATGCTTTAAAAGTGCCTTTTGATAAAGGCTATTATGTTGAAATGAAAGTAAAAGACTTTTCTGAATTCTGGTTTAGTAAAAGTTTATTAAGTTCGACTGTCGCTTTACCCGTTGAACTGATCAGTTTTACTGCAAAAAGAAAAACAGAAGACGACACATTTAATGATGTTTTACTGGAATGGACAACTTCATCAGAAGAAAATTTTCATCTTTTCGAATTGGAAGTTGCCACAGGAAATGAAGACTACAGGCTAAATCGTTTCGTAAAAATAGGAGAGATATCAGGAAGAGGCAATGGCTCGTCTAACCAGAAATATGCTTTTACAGATACGGAAGTAAACAAGTCAGGTGCTCGTTATTATCGTTTAAAAATGGTTGATCTGGATGGTAGTTTCGCTTATTCCAAAGTTCGTCCGGTGGTATTTGATAATAAAGTAACGTGGCACGTTTACCCGAATCCGTCTGTCGGAATTTTTAACGTGGTATATCAGGCCAATGCCGGCCAGCCAGTAATAGTAAAAGTTTATGACCTTACCGGCAGGTTTTATTTTAAATCAAATGGCATTGGAACCGGATTTATACAAAAACATAAAATAGATTTATCGGGATCTGATCTTTCGTCCGGCTTATATTTACTGGAAGTCAATACGGGGATTGATAAGCAGGCTTTTAAGGTATTTAAAGATTAAGCATCAACATTTTTTTGAGGTTAAATGCAGCAAATCTGATTGACTAAACGTATTTCAGTGTATCCTGTTGTGCGCTACTGTCGCAGGAAAGCCTTTAATTTACTGTTTAATTTTTAAAAAGTAGTTCAAAATTTTTATGTATAAATTCATTTTAGCTTTATATCTGTCAACCTTTTCAACATTATACGCTCAAACCAGCAACCGTCAATCCGTTTCTATTATATTGGATACAGACATTGGTCCTGACTACGACGATGTTGGAGCCATGGCCGTTTTACATGCACTGGCAGATCGGGGAGAGGTAATTCCGCTGGCAGTTATAGCATCTAATAAAAATGAACTTGTTGTACCGGCAATTGAAATAATCAATACTTATTTTGGAAGGCCGGAATTGCCGGCAGGCGCTCCAAAAGGAGATGGTGCAAGTTATGGCGCATCTCAGAAATGGCCGGAAATGCTGGTTGCAAAATATCCTCAAAAAATTACAAAAACCTCTGACGCGCCCAATGCTGTAGAAGTATATCGTAAGATTTTATCCGGACAGCCTGATAAAAGCGTCACCATTGTTACCATAGGTTTTCTGACAAATCTTAAAGACCTGCTTGATTCAAAACCTGATAAAATATCTTTGCTGTCAGGAGCAGAACTTGTAAAAAAGAAAGTAAAACACTTGGTTTCCATGGCAGGAGTATTTCCGCAGGGAAGAGAATACAATGTTTATGCTGACTCCTCGGCATCTGAAAAAGTATTCACAAATTGGCCAACTCAGATAATTTTCAGTGGATTCGAAATTGGAAAACAGATTAAAACCGGTTTGAAAGTAATTGCAAATGAGAACCTGCATAGTCCGGTAAAAGATGTGTATGCCTTATCGATGCCATTAAGTAAAGGAGATGTGGATGGAAGAATGAGCTGGGATCAAACCGCAGTACTGGTTGCCATTCGTGGCGTTCAGCCTTATTTTGGACTTAAGCGCGGAAAAATTATCATTGAGGGCGGCAATAATAAATGGCAGGACGATCCTATGGGACAGCACGGATATCTGACCGAAGCCATGCCATTCACCCAGATTACCGAGGTTATTGAAGGCTTAATGATGTGGGCAGGAAAAAAGTAGAGTTAGCTATTAGCAAGGCCACTATGGATAATCCTGAAACGATATTTTAGCCGATGGCTGACCACTGATTGCCAACAGCCAAGCCTAATAGCTAAGTGCTAACACCTAATAGCCAACCTATCTTTCAATACAAAACGGTTACTGATCCTTTAAATTCGAACTTTTTTGAGATAATCAGTCGATAGGGATACACGCCTGCCGGCACCTTTGTATCCTGCTGCTTTCCATCCCAGGGAACGATATAATCTTGTGTATGATAAATGCATTCTCCCCATCGGTTATAAATAAATAGCTCTCCTACCGGGAATTCCGGCCCTTTTAATGGTGCCCACACATCGTTAATTCCATCATTATCCGGTGTAAATACATTAGGCAAAAGATTACCGAAAGGCTTGGGCAAAATCTTTATATTAACACTTACAGAATCTATACAGCCAGCCTGGTTTTGTCCATAAACGGTAAATAAAGTATCAGGAGAAAATACCCTGATATTTTGCGTTTTGGCATACTGGTTAAGAAACAATGATTCAGGATACCAGGCAGTAATACTATATTCCGCCGCATTTGAAGATGTAATAAAACTAACCGGATCACCATAATACAATTCCTGGGCGTACGAAGCAGCAAGATCCATATCAAATTTTTCTATGACAATCTGAACAGTTTTGTTAATACTGTCGCATCCGTATCTGCTTAAAAGCTTATTTTGGAGTGTAATATTGCTTCGGTAAATAATTCCCTCATATTCCAGTGAATCACAGCCTGTTAATATTATCGGTTCACTGGCGGGCATATTAACATGTACAATGATATTCACTTTCCGGATCAGGCTGTCGCAGCCAAATTGATTGAGCACAATATCATTTACAGTTGTGCTTGCCTGATAAGTTTTTCCTGCAAAAACAATACTTCCACAAGCAGCCGTGTCCATTGTTGATACCGAAGCTGGCGGCAACACAATCAGATTGAGCGTCGTTGTGCTGTCGCAGCCTGTCACCCGCGATGCCGTTTTAAATACTGCTGCGTTGTTTCCGGCTGTATTGATCGTTTGTCCATTCCACAGATAAGGCAGATTGTTTGCGCACAAGGTTTTATTTATTGTTACAAAAACAGGCTCTTTTACAGTAATTGTAATCGTATTGCTGACAGCTATATTTGAAACAGCGCATAAGGAATTGTTTGTTATCTGGCAGGATATAATGTCTTTGTCTGCAAAACCAGCATCAGCATAAGTGGCTGATCCGTTCCCAACTTTAACCCCGTTTTTTAACCACTGATAAACCGGAGCAGCACCTCCATTGGAAGCAGTGGCAGTGAATGTCAGTAAAGCACCTTTACAAATGGTATTACCCGGTGAATCTGAAAGGATGGAAAGACCAGGATTAGAGGACGGATTTACCGTCATCTTTATTAAATTACTGGTAAGCATTGCAGGACTGGCACAAGTTGCGGGATTTGTTACTACCACACTGATCACATCATTATTTGCAATTAAAGCAGAATTGAAAATTGCTGAATTTGCACCCGGTACATCTATATTATTAATTTTCCATTGATAAACCGGGGACAGCACATTAGCCACTTTTGCAGAAAAAATGGCCATTGATCCTTCGCAAATATTTACGGTCGGTGCGGATATGCTTACCGTCATAGCAGGAAGCGGAGGCGGAACATTAACAGTTTTGTTTCCCGTAACAGTTTGATTACAGGCGTCTTTAACAGTAACTGTATAATTTGTTTTGATAACCGGATTAACTCTTACGTCACTTCCCGGAAGGTTACCGGGATTCCATTGAAAAGTATATGGTTTAATACCAAAATCGGCCGTAGCCGCCAGCGTGATAGCTTCGCCGGGACATTGTGTAATTTCAGGAGTAGCAGTTACAGTTACCAGTTCGACGGTACGGCCTTCAATGGTTATAACAAAGGGCCCAACGCCTTGTACGCAAGCAGATCCGCAACCGGCCGGTCCCATACATCCCCGGATAATAGACATGGTAACTTTCATGTTTTTTTGAACGCAACCGGATTCTATACAACTGTTGTAAAGATCAGTTGTGTTATTGCCACTGGTTATCCCCGGAGTCGGCGGCAAATCTAAAGTACTCCACATTTCTTTCTGTTTACAATTTAAATCGCCAAAGCCGTAGCTAAACCTCATCTTGTCCCGGGTGCATGGTGCCATAGTTAAAAAACTACTCGTGAAATGTGTATTAGTAACCTGAATAAACGGAGGTATAGGAACAGTCCAGTTGTAACTACAGCCCAAATTAAAGTCGTAGGAGCAATTGGCATTATTATAGGAATTGAGAACGCTTCCTGGTGTAAAAACTCCCTGAGGGCCTGTCACTAATGGGTCAATAATTACGCTTCCTTTTTTCAATAGTTCTTTAATGGTATTTCCCTTCACAGTCATGCCCAGTTGGTCGTTTTCAAAAGAATAAGGGAGATAAACTACATTTGCCGCGTCATTTTCCTGGTAAAGTACAGCCTGGCCAATTCTTGCCAAAAGTTTATTATTACTTTTAAAATCCAGTTCTCCAATTCCGTTTTCCTGATCGTCAGTATCAACGAACGTGAAAGAACCTTTCTCAGGAGCCAGAAAATTATCAGAAAAAAGATATTCATCAAATTCGGGAAGAGCCCATTGCCGTACAATGAGATTCGTCTTTATACGGCCTCTTAAAACCTGCATTTCAGCATCTATTCCCGGAAATATATTTTTGATAAATACGCCATCGTCACCTGCGCTATAATCGTCCCAATTGGCTGAGGCTAATAATTTTGTCTCATTTTTTTTCTTGCCAAATACCTTCCAATCATTAAAATAGAGGATTCCATTACTGGTTTTGATATAGGATTTCTTTTTACCAAGGTCAAAACCAACCGGCTCAACCTGGTGGGAAGCTTCAATAATATCTTTCTGGTTTTTATTTAACCGACTGTCGATAATAAGCCACTGGCCATTTTTTTTGTAATGCAAAGGCCCATAAGCTCCTTGTGAAAATATCTTGGAAGGAGTGTCTGCATCTATATAAAACCGGGTAGTTTCTGTTCGTTTTTCAAACAATTCGATCACATTTCCAGGTGGCTGTTCGTGCGCAATGTAACCTGCGTCGGGATGTGAAATATACTTTGCATTACGTTTTTTCCACTTCTCGTTTACCGGTATACGTTTAGGTGCAAAAGAAGTATAATTCAATTTTACCGACGGTGCTCCGATAGAGAGACCTGGTACTGCCGGAATAAGATCATTTTGACCAAAACAATAAATAGATAAAATAAGGAAATTAGAAATGAGGGTAAAAGTTTTTTTCATATCGTTGAGTAATATTATAACCTGGATAATTCAATCTCAGATAGCTATCTCTAAGATAGTTATCTGAGATTGAATTATCATAATTTTTATCTGACTTACTTTCTGATAATCCTGAATTCAACGCGTCGGTTGCTTTGTTTGCCGGTTTCAGTGTGGTTATCCAATACTGGTTTAATGTGGCCATAACCTTTTGCCGTAAGTTTGGTAGCCTCCCTAACCTGATCCTGTAAATAATACGAAACTGCATTAGCGCGGTTTTGTGACAAAGTTTGATTTAGGGAAACACTGCCAACATTATCGGTATGTCCTCCAATTTTTACCTGCAAACTTAAATTAGCTCTTAGTATAGCAGCCACACATTTTAGTTCTGTATAGGATGGTCTCAGCAGGACAGGATTACCTGTATCAAAGAATGTAGTGTTGCTTACCACTAATATTAATAAAAAAAGAAATACAATAAAAACGTTTTCATACAGAAAAATTATTGGATTTACGTGGATAAGAAATTGTCAAAAGTGCCTTTGCTAACAGTGAGGGTAGAAATATTCTACTTCAGCCAAGCTGACAATTAATAATCGTATTAAATAAATACAGGATAGGTGTGTATAGTATTTCTATAACTATTGATTCCTGTGGAAAGAAAAAGGTAACGGCAATTGAAAAGAAAATATTCAGGTTTATTGAATAGAATCATTACAGATAATCATTTTTATTCTGATATTTATATGATTCAACTCAACCCGCCTCAACTTCATGTTAAAAACTTTACTTTGCCTAAGTATTGTCTGGATATCACTGTCTTGTGAAACCGTTCCTGACCCATCCTCGAAAGCCTATTACATCAGTTCGTCAACTATCGCTGCATTAAGAAAACCTGCAAAAGAATGTACATACCGTTATAAACTTGAAAACGCATTTAGCAAATTAGACAACCAAACTCAGCAACAGGCAGTAAGGGCCGGATTTGATCTGTGGCAAAAAGGTAATCCGAATATTGTGTTTCTTCAAAGGCAGGATGTTGTAGTAGCTGAAATAATAATCCGTTTTGTAGCTTCCTCAGAAATAAAAGGTGAGATAAAAAAGTCCCCTTTTGGTTTGATAAAAGGTGATATTGGTGTTTTATCCTCAGTGAAAGAGGAAAATAATGCCTATGTTATATTACTGGATTCAGATTTCAGCTGGGATAGCCAGGCAATTACGAGGGTTCTTGCCTATCACGTTGGTATTTTTCTGGGAATGTCCGTTTCTGAAGATAGTAATTCATTGCTCTATCCTTATTATATCAAAGAAACTGTTCGTTTGTCCGACACAGATTTATCGCAGATCAGGACACTATATCCTACTTTATGCAGCAATAGTTGTAATCAGTTTCTCCCAATAAAATTCCCGGTAAATGAGTCGGTTACAAAAAGTATCAGACTGGATAAACAAGGAACAATATCAATAAAAGCTTCAGGAAGTATGGTCGTTGGCTTTTGGCTAGGATGGAGTACACCGGCTGGACTGGAAAAAGGACTTTTTAATTTTCCGATCGGGGATTTAAGCATAGACCGGGCTTTTAATCATGCAGCATTGATTTACAAAATAAACAATGAAAAAAACTGGCGCTTTTGCGGTACTTCATGCGAATTCAAAACAGACGGAATCAGCCAGTGTACGGAACTTACTTTGGGAATAAATGATAAGGATTTATCAGATGATACAGGTGCATACGACGTAACGGTTGATTATAAATAGCAGCTGTTATGAAAATTTTTGCTTCCTCAATATTTCTATTATTGGTCTGTGTTTCATTGCGGGGCTTTTCCCAAACAGATAAATCCGATGCATTACGCCAAAAAGCAGAAGAACTTTCAATTGACGGACAATTTCTGCCAAGTCTGGAATTTTATCAACAGGCGTATCAGCTGGTAAAAAAAACTGATCCGGCACGGGCTGCGAATTTATGCAATGATATGAGCAGCGCATATTATGGAGAAGGACAATATAAAACGGCACTCCGGTATTGCCGCAAAGGACTTGGCCATATACAAAGACATACCAGCGCTCCGGATTCTTTGTTTTTTAAGCTTTATTCAAGTTTGGGAACCATGCAGAGTGCACTTCATCAACGCGATTCCGCCTACTTTTACTTTGAACGTGCTGATGCCGTACTCGATAAAAATCCTGCCGTAGAACAGGATATTCCGTTATATGTTTTGCATCATTATTTACATCAGGGGCGTGCTTTTTGGGCACTTCACCGCTATTATCAAAGTATTACTTATTTTATTAAAGCAAAAAGGCTTTCAGAAAGATTCCGTCTTCCTGATGAACTGGATTACATTGAAAGCAGCCTGGCAGAAGGGTACGATTTATTAGGAAAACATAGGGACGCTTTGAAATACCGGCTTGCCTCAACAAAGCATAACTTTTTGAATTCCAGCCGGAAACAAGAGTTATATTCCGGTGTTGCTTTTACTTACCAGAGATTAAACCTGCCGGATAGCGCCTTATTATGGCATAAACTTTCGTGGAAAGAACATCTTTTACAACCTCAAAATACAGTTAATTATAATACGGTACATCTAAGACTCCTTTTTCTTATTGGCAGTTGTTACCGGCAAAAGGGGCGTCTGGATGAGGCTGAAGTATATTTAAAGAGAGCAGATGATTTTCATGCAAAAAATCTCCCGCAGGAAAGATACTATAAGGCTGATATTTTGATAGAGAAGGGGAGATTGGCTTATGCCAGACGGGAATTAAACCGGGCAGAAATCTATTATAATGAAGCTTTTAAAACAGTAAGTTTATCCTCATCCTTTGGTAAAATTCAACCTATTGATTTAATATATCCGCAAACTGCTTTTCTTGCTCTTTCATTAAAAGCAGCTTTGTTATCTGAAAAGTACCGCAATTCAAATGAAGTGAAATATTTAACTGCTTCTTTTCAATGTTTTAGAGAACTTATTGCTTTGAAAAGAATGGCATTTTATGAAGCATCTGAGGATACTGAAGACCGTCATTTTATATCAGAGGAAAGTCATGATATATACCAGTCAGCGATTCCGGTTGGGTATGAATTGTATAGCAAAAACCATTCGCCGGTTGTTTTACAGGAAATTTTTGATTGGTTTGAAGATGCCAATGCTTCGTATCTTTTTGATATAATACGGGATAAAAATTTATACAATAAAAAAATTCCGCCAGAAATTCTTGCGCAGGAGCAGGCTCTGATGCAAAAAAGAGCCGTTCTGGCAGGTTCTGTCAATGACTCAACCGGTAAAATTGAGCATGAAATGGAGAATTTGAGAGATCGTTGGTATGTGCTGAGGCAAGCGGCCAAAAAGAAATATTCCACCGGTCAGTTAACCTTTCAGGACCCGATTAAAATTTCAGCAGTTAAAAATAACCTGGACGAAAACTCTGCTTTTATTTCTTACAAATGGTTTGATAACAATCTCTATGTCTTTGTAATTACAAAGGAAAAGACACAATTGATAAAAAGTCCGGTCAACAGTAAACTCTTGCTTACATATCTTCAGAACCTGCAAAAAGAATTCAATAATAATCCCGGATTTGGCAATTATACCGGATCAGAATCTGCGATCGGATGTTACAAAATATTGATTGACCCTGTAAAAAAGTGGCTGGCAAACAAGACAAGAATAGTTGTAGCACGCGACTGGCAATTCAATTTTCTTCCTCTGGAATTATTGGAAACCGGTAAAACCAACAATGATTATCTGGTAAAACATTATGCTGTATCCTACACTTATTCGGCATCATTTTTCTGGCAGCACCCGTTTCTGGAAAAAACGCAGGATCTTTCCGAAGGTAGTTTTAGTAAACTGAATTCCAGTATGATCATTGCGCCCTTTATCAGCCAGCAGACATCGGGCTTGAATCCTGTATCCAGTTTAGAGGATTTGGAAGAAATAGGAGGAGAAAGTATGTGGGGCGAGCGGGCAACGAAACAAGAATTTTTTAAGACAGGATTAGGCCATCATGTCCTGCATTTTGCTACGCACGCAGAAGCACAGGATACCAATCCAAACGACTCTTTTATCCAATTTTATCCGGGAACGGACAGCCGGTTGTATTTAAGCGAAATTTATTCGCTGCCTCTTTATTCAACCCGGCTTATTATTCTAAGTGCGTGTTCTGCCGGAAAAGGGAAAAATATCCGTGGAGAAGGGAATATATCACTTGCACATGCAATTGCACAGGCCGGATGTCCTTCTATTGTAACTACGGTTTGGGAAGCCAATGACGACGTAATCAGCTATTTATCACGCAGGCTTTATAAACATTTGCAGGATGGGCAGACCATCGACAAAGCTATTCAAATGGCCAGATTGGACTTTTTTGCAGATAAAACCTTTAAAAAATATGCACATCCTTACTATTGGGCCAATTTTACATTGATTGGAAACAGTGAGCCTGTTTATTCCAAACCGGTTTTTTACAAATTATCTGCTACTTTACTTACAAAGGCAAGTGTCATTATTTTATTACTGATATCCGTTTTAGCAATCATAAAAAGAAAAAAACAAAGGGTCACAACCTGATTTGATGCAGACCCTTTGCTTACTATTAATGACAATCAGGATTGCCACTGCAATTGGACTTTGGCGGCTGATCGTCTTCAACAGCATTTTTAGCCGCCTTAGTATCAGGAGTAATTTCTTTTTCTGAACAGGAAGCAAGAAATAAGATCAGCAATAAGGACATGAAAGTTTTCATAGGAACTGTGTTTACCAAACTTCCCCCGTGGAAATTCAAGGGTTAAGGGAACCGGTAATTGACACTTCCCCCTAAATCAGAAATCTTTTTTCAGAAGGCGTTACTTTTTTATCGGCAGAAGGAATAAATAAGAAAAATCACCTCAACATCAGTTATGGCTTATTTTACGGACCATGAAATAATTGAAATGATATTAAAGGAGGAAAGCCGGAGTCAGAATGCGGCCATAGAACAATTGTATCATCAAAACGAAAAAGTAATTACGCAGCTGGTTTTTAATAAGGGAGGTAATAAGTCTGATGCCAGGGATTTATTTCAGGATATGATCATTATCTTTTTGAAAAAGGTAAGAAGCGGTGAATTTTTGCTTAACGAGAATGCTAAGATCAGTACCTATTTGTATGCAATTGCTATTAATTTATCGCTTAAAAGAAACCAGAGTCAAAATTCCAGCTACCAGCGGAATTTACGGTTTTTAGAGAATCAGGACCAGACAATGCCTGATGATCCTGATCCTCTGGATCTGATGATCGAAAAGGAAATGGATATGCGCAGTCTGGAAATATTTAAAATGCTTGATTATAATGATCAGGAACTTTTGAGGGCCTTTATTGAAGAAAAGCTTTCTATGGAAGAAATAGCAGTCAGGTTTGGTTATGAAAATGCCGACACAGCCAAAAACCGGAAATACAGGGCAGTGAAAAAATTGGGTAAAATAATGAGAAGACTCAAATTGATCGACTAAAATGAAAAGACCAGATAATAAAATGGAAGAGCATGAATGGATTGAACGTTATGCATTGGGACGTATGTCGGTGGAGGAAAACCTGCATTTTGAAGATGAGATAAAAAAGGATGTTCAGCTTGCTCAGGAATTAAAAGAATTGCAGGAAACATACCGGCTTATAAAAGAAGCTTTTCTGGAAGAAAGTGCCATTTCTACCATTCAAAGATTGCAGGCGGACGATTCGGGAATAAGTAAAACCGTCCCCTTATACCGGTATTTTTTCCTGGCAGCGGCGTCAGTAACAATATTGTTTATAAGTTACCTGTCTCTCAGCATGCCCGAATTCCCTGATTCTGAAAATGATTTTACTGTTGTGCGAAGTACCAATGCAACCACAATGCCGCCCGACCAGCGCATTATTTTCGATCAGTTTTTTGAAGGCCAGGCGCATATTGTTGAAGGCCAGTATGTAATGGCAGTCAGAAATTTTGAAAAAGTACTTGAATCGGATAATTTGAGACCTTATTTCCGGGAAGCAGCTCAATGGCATTTAATTGTAGCATATCTCAAAAGTGGGGATCTGGCGCGGGCACAGCAACTTTATAAGCGTTTTGAAGACTGTGTAGAATGTGAATATCAGGTAAGTTCGGTGAACCGCTGGAAAATCTGGTGGCAGATCCATTGGAAGAACCTGGTTTAAAAGCGTCCAGTACTTGTCATTATTTTCAGGTTATAATCCTCCCTAATCAGTATGCGTTTACCTTGGAACCGTTCGCCCCAAAATCTTAAAGAGCTTCTTGCAATTACATCCCAGGCTCAGCCGGCAAAAGTGCTGGAAAGAGTAAAAGAGGTTTTTGGAAAAGTAGTCGCGGAAACCATCATTGCGATGAATCTTGCAATAATTGATCAGGACGATCTGAACCAGGACACACTAGCTGAACTTAATTTGCTGTTAATAAGCCGGTTTGAAGATTGGGATTTGCTGAAAGAGTCGGACGTTAAAAGTTTTATACCTGATCTGGTAAAAGCGGTTCATTGGAAACTTCGTGTGAAAGGTTACGTTTATACCAGCGAAGCCACTGAAATATTGGCTCGTGAAGGAATGAAATTTTTACCGGCATTGGAAAGTGTACTGGAAGGTTTTTTAAAAGACAAACAACTTACCATGCGCAAGTCGATGGTTCAGAATTATATTAAAAGTGCATCAGATTCAGAGGAGGTTATGGTGCGCACATTAAGATGTCTGGTTACCAGTCTAAGACATAAAGAAAGAATCAGGGAAACAATTTTTATATGGAATAATAATTACCAGCTTGGGCTGAAAGACTATATTCTGGAAGTTTATCTTTATGAACAGCTCGCTTTATATACTTATCTTTTTAAGGATGAAAAAAGAGCACTTTTTTTAGAAGAAATCCGGATTTCTCTTGGCAAATATGTGAAAAACCTCGTTTCAGGCAGGGACAGGGACATGATTGTAAAGGATATTGTACAGGATATTTTTGTAGCATTTCTTGATAAAAAGGAGTTGTATGCCAAAAGCCATAAACCATTTTTTATAGACACACGCCTGACTTACTATTTTAAAAAGTTAGAAAGAGATAAAAAGATTATACATACTTACAGGAATAAAAATTTTGAAAACATTGACATTCAATTCCTCGAACGTGATTTTGCGGAGGAAGAAGAAAATGAATTTCCTGAGGAATTAATCCGGATACTGAATCATTGCCTGCGTTCCCTTAAATTAAATTGTCAGGAAATTATCAATAAAAGACGATTTGGAGATTATTCTGAAACTATATCTTTGGCAGATGTGGCAAGTATGCTCAACCGGCCGTATAAAACATTGGAGAAACTGTCGCCCATTTGTGACGGTCAACTTCAGGATTGTGTTATTGGTCATTCAAAACAAAAGGGTTTCCGCATTTTAATATGATGGACGAATCGCTGATAAACCGTATCATTCATGCTGCCCGGACTGGTAAGCTAACGGAAGAGCAATATTTGTTATATCTCCGGCTTTTAGAGGAAGATCCGGAATTTGAGCAGCAAATAAAATGGGAAGAATTCCTTGACAAATATCTTTCGGCCAGTATAGATTCCGAAGTTTATGAAGCAGCTTCAAAGATCGAATTCCCCGAAAAACAGCCGGTTTTCAGACAGTTTAATTTTGCTGTTGCGGCCAGTCTGGTTTTACTTCTGATTTCAGGATGGTTCGTTTTTCAGTATGTATTTAATAAAAATGACCAGCCTGAGTTATTAAGTCAGTCACTCGTAGAATTATACAGCGGTGATAGTATTGCAGACGGGCAGATCGGATATGCAGAAGGAGAATTGCCTATTGACTTAAAAACTTTGAAAATGTGGGAAAATGCAGGGCAAAAAGAGAAGGTCAATTATCAGTTTTGCAATGATACTTTACAATTATATTTTCAGCGAATTAAAGATACCACCGGATTTAATGCACAATATCGCCTTACTTATTTCTCGGACGATGAAAGTTATTATCTGGTATCAAAAAACAAAGCGCTGTTGAAACTTACCGTTTGTGCTGATAAACCGCAACCTCTTCTTAAATGAAATTTTTTATACTGTATTTTCTTCTATTTTTCCTGACAAATCATGTACTGGCTCAAAGCGAGGTTCCATGTAACTGCAAAGTCCTGAATACTGCTGAAAAAAAATATTTTGCTAATGAAGAGCAGGCGAGTCTTCTTTTAAACAAATACATTGACGAACTCTGGGCTTATTCAAAAATCAGGAAAATAGATGATCCTTTCATTATAAGAGAAGCTGGTTGCAGATCCCCGACTTCTATCATCTGCGAAACAATGTTAGCGAATGGCCGCCGGCAAAATGTCCGTTTGGTTTTATACAATAATTTATTTTTAAATACTCTGACGCAAAACGATAAGGAAATTACCCTGGTCGATAAACACGTGTTACTTCACGAACTGGGACATCATGTGCTTGGCCATCATAAAAAAACGAACAGCCTGGACGCGCTCAACACGTTATATGAAGCAGAAACACCGGATCCAAAACTCTGGAACAAATATGGAGCAGATAATCCGATGGCGCAGGAACTGGAAGCCGATATTTATGCGGTTTGGGCTATGTCGAAACTGGAAAGCGGTTTTACTGTTTCCCGGCTTATTGCACAGTTAAATAGTGACGCGATCAAAAAACTGGACGATATGACAAAAGTCGCCAAACATAGCGATCATCCGCTTTTTACGGATCGTATTGAAGTCATGAAAAAGTTTGAAACAGAATTGAAACGCATGCGGTCAAAAACAGTAGGGAAAAATTACTTTTCAGATATTGCCGGTACGGCATATCTTGCTTTATGGCCGGAATCTTACGTTTATGATGTGTCGCTCAGCACAGGATTAACTCTTGCCGGACAACCTGATTTTTCAGTGGCAGGAGTAAAAACGGATGCTTTTTTATATCCTTTAAACAAACTTACTAATTACCATATCGGACTTTCCATCAGTCGTTTCCGTTGGGATAAACCCTGGCAAACTGAGATGGACGTACAATGGTCACAGCATAAATACGGTACAACTATGAATACCAATGAAGGCGACAAAATCATTGAAACGCTACAGGTAAAGTACCTGACTTTTACTCCCAAAATGACATGGAGCAGTATCGGTGCTTCACAGCGTTCATTATTACGTTCAATGCGGGTTGGTTTTATTGCCAGCGTTGGTATTAATGCACGTTTTCCTGTCGGTAAAACGGGATATACTAATTTTATTGCAACAGCTGCTGCTCCAAAAGTTTTGTTTTCGGTTGGTCCAAAAGTATCAGTTGGTCTGGCCATTATGAAGAAATCTTTTCTTCCGCGCGGATTTAAAGTCTTATTCAGTTACGATCCGCAATGGATCCGGTTGGATGCATCACCAAAGCCCGGCGCTGTTTCGCATAACGTAGCATGCACACTTCAGTATTCGATATTTAGAAAATAAATTAATTTCTTCAATAGAAGCTGTTACTTCTCCGGTTTGACTGGAATCAATATTTATAAAAGATTTCTGTTAACGTTTTAACTCCCTTCTTATCATGAAATATTCATTTGCTATTTGTCATCTTATATTAAGTACCCACTCCATCAGCGAACTAAATAATTTTAACCAGTAAATTCCTTCTCTGTTAATGTTGTTATGGATCGTGTATGAAAGGATTACTTTCATACACTTTCCTGGCACTCCTTTGAGGAAGAATCATTCCACTACATAATCTTCTATCACTTAACGTTAATTCCATTCATGAAAAATTTATTCTTTTTTACTTTTCTTATTATTTTAAACGGATCTGTT
>Ga0247739_10000293_pt1 | contig 17392 bp, 18 predicted proteins | sample UWRJL058202B2_FD_180943 | JGI IMG/M metagenome (GOLD analysis project Ga0247739, IMG submission 180943) | Plant litter microbial communities from Arlington Agricultural Research Station in Wisconsin, United States - UWRJ-L058-202B-2 | ecosystem: Environmental > Terrestrial > Plant litter >...
TCTGTCTGGTCGTTTGGGCGCTGGCCTCGACCCTTGCGGCGCAATCCAGGTGCCCTTCAAGCTGGCGCACGGTGAAGAACGCGAGATTATCTTCCGTCTCGGTGCCGGGCGCGATCTTGAACATGCACGCAATCTTGCACAACGCATGCGCACCATGGGCACTGCTCGCGCAGCCTTGGAAAAAGTTCGCGAGTATTGGGGCGATACCTTAACCCGAGTACAAGTGCATACGCCTGATCCGGCGTTGGATTTGCTTGCCAATGGTTGGCTGCTTTACCAAACCCTGGCCTGTCGAATCTGGGGTCGCAGCGGCTTCTACCAATCTGGCGGCGCCTACGGTTTCCGCGATCAATTGCAAGATTCCATGGCATTGCTACATACACAGCCGAAACTGGTTCGTGATCACCTAATCCGCTGTGCGCAACGTCAATATCCTGAGGGTGATGTGCAACATTGGTGGCATCCACCTCTGGGTAGAGGAGTACGTACGCGTTGCTCGGACGATTATCTATGGTTGCCGCTGGTAACTTGCCGCTACATCGAAAGCACTGCTGACACCAGCGTTCTCAATGAAATACTGCCCTTTCTTCACGGAAGGCCGCTAGCACCAGATGAAGAGTCTTACTACGACTTGCCAGCACCCAGCGCTGAAACTGCCAGTCTTTATGAGCACTGCGTTCGCGCAATCAAAAATGGGTTGCGATTTGGCGTGAATGGTTTGCCACTTATGGGTTCTGGCGACTGGAATGACGGTATGAATTTGGTGGGAATTCACGGTAAAGGCGAAAGCGTGTGGTTAGGCTTCTTGCTTTACGACGTGCTCAAGTCGTTCTCTAAAGTTGCAGAAATGCGCAAAGACATGGAGTTAGTGAATCTTTGTGAATCCCAAGCGACTTCATTGCGTGACAATATCGAGAAAAATGCCTGGGATGGTGGATGGTATCGCCGTGCTTATTTTGATGACGGTACGCCACTCGGGTCATCCAGCAATACAGAATGTGCTATCGACTCCATATCGCAAAGTTGGTCCGTGCTATCCAAAGCAGGCAATCCCGAGCGCACGAAATTGGCAATGAGCGCTCTAGACCAACACTTGGTAAGACGCGATAGCGGCATCATTCAATTGCTTGATCCGCCATTCGACAAAGCACCTATGAACCCTGGCTATATCAAAGGTTATGTACCGGGAGTGCGCGAAAACGGCGGCCAATACACTCATGCTGCAGTGTGGGCTGCAATGGCGTTTGCCGCGCTGGGCGATAGCCGTCGCGCGTGGGACTTAATGTCGTTGATTAACCCTCTTAATCACACGCGGTCAGACGAAGATATATCGATTTATAAAGCTGAGCCCTATGTAGTCGCAGCGGACGTTTATGCAATTCCTCCGCACACTGGCAGAGGTGGCTGGAGTTGGTACACAGGTTCAGCGGGTTTAACGTACCGTTTAATTATGGAATCGTTGCTTGGGCTTAAGCGTGAAGGCAATTGCTTACGTGTTTTACCCTGTATGCCGGGCGAGTGGGATCACTACTCAATTAATTATCGTTTTGGCACTGCAATTTATCGCATTAAAGTTATGCAAATTCCTGCGAGCGATTCAAATGGTGTTCTTGATCACGTCGCTTTAGATGGCATCATCCAGCAAGATCAATGCATAAATCTTGTTGACGATGGTAAAGAGCATTGGGTTGAAGTGAGCGTTAATTTAAAAATTTATTCGTAATTATTTTCACAAAAATATTTTTATTTTTTGACAAATTGCGGCTTAAGTGAGTAAGCGAACCGACCGAACATTAGCATGCGAATATGTTGAATAATGTATTCGCCACGAAAGAGGTAAGCGATATGGACACTCGTCCTCATTATGTTTCAGGTTTTTTCGTAAACCGAACCGATGCAGAAAATATTGTTGTGCAAATTGCTGATCACGGAATTCCGAGAGATCGCATTCACATTTACGATAGGAGTTCACTTATGCCAGATCACGTAGCTAACGACAGCGATGATAAAGTATTGAAAGATATTTTAATCGATAGTGGGATAGGTGCAGCCGTCGGCACTGGTGTCGGCGCATTGATTGAAGTTGGTTTAATCGCAGCAAACGTAACACTATTTGTGGCGAGTCCATTAATTGCACCACTGGTATTATTAGGCTGGGGTGCAGCCCTTGGTGGAATCATCGGTGCCAGTACGGGCGCCGCCGATAAAGTTAAACCCCTTTCGGAATTGGTTCACGATGCCATAACCAACGGCCAACACGTCGTTGTTGTAGAAACTCGCAATAATGACGAAAAAGTCGCGGTATCAAAAGTCATTAAAGATGCTGTTGGTGATGTAACGGATAAAGTAGTGTAACTAATTTATTCTTCATTTCTCCTCCGCAAAACGCCAGCAATTTGCTGGCGTTTTGCTTTTAAGTTTTTTACAAACCTCTTAAACTATTATCGGCACTTTAGCTCGGTCATTAGGGTATCGATATGGATGTAAAACTAGAATCTCCAAACCAGCCTGAAATAATTTCTCTCATCGAAGAACTTGATGCTTTCCAAGACACCTTGTATCCCGCAGAAGCGCGCTACGCAGTAGACCTAACTAAGCTCGAACAGGAAAACGTTTTATTTGCAGTTGCGAGGAACGACGATGGCCTGGCTATTGGTTGCGGGGCTTTGGTGTTAAACGATGAATGGGCAGAACTCAAACGAATGTTTGTTCTTCCATCACAGCGAGGTAAAGGCGCTGCCGCCAAAATATTAGCCAAACTGGAAATTGAAGCTGCGAAATGTGACTGTTCGCTTTTGCAACTTGAGACTGGGCCGTATCAACCGGAAGCGCTTGCATTTTACAAAAGACACGGCTTTGAAGTTTGTGGCGCATTTGGTGATTATCCAGAGCATCCATTAAGTGTGTTTATGGATAAGAAACTTTTTAAGGAGTATTAAATGTTTTCAGAGCAAGAACTTAAAATAATTAATCAAGCTAGAAACAAAATTAGTAGATCAAGGTTTTCCAAAATCGTGGTTATTCTGGTTTTGGTCGCGTTGATACTTGCTATGTTGAATGGCCAGGTTGGTGAAAAAGAATTTGTCTTTTTTATTTTTATGCTTGTGCTTATAACTATCGCTCAACCTCAGCTGGGTTCAGGCCCAAAATACGAGGATCTTGTTACGCTGTTGGAGAGTAAAAATAAAAATTAACGGCTGTAGATATTAGCGGGGCAGGTTAAATATTGTAGTGTCTAATGTCGATTTGTTGATGTTTAAGATGTTTAAGATGTTTAATATAATAGCCTAGGGCCAAGGAGCTGGATTGTCATTAATATATTGGGCTCCGCCTTCAGCTGGTTCAGGTTCCTGTTGCAATAGTGTGCCGCCACCTTTCGCGATTGTGCAAAATAATTCTCGCGGTTCGATAAAGTCTTCGGCGGAGAGTTTAGTTACCGTGTGTGGTTGGTTGGCGATTGCCCATTCAATGAGGCTATCTAAATTTTGTTCCAGTTGCTGGGCATAGCTTAATTCTTTATTAGTTTCAATCATTGCTATCTCCGTCATCTTCAAAGAAGATTTTTACTACCGTTAAATACGGCGCGAAATATTAGTGTGTACAAAGATTTTGCGTTGGGCTCTCGCTGGACACCCAATTGCGTAATTCCATAATGAGTGAATGAATACCCACCATTTCGCTGTAAAAAATATCGCGTCCAACGAGCGAGCGATATTTGGCTTCAGCAATTTGCTGCGCAATTTCCACATCATTTAATGCTTGCTTTAGTCCAAAGCGCGCAGAATATTCCTGGTGTTGGGTAGGGCGAGCCATGATTAAATCCTCAAGAGATAAGTTTTATGTGGTGTCAGAAAAGCCCTTCAGGGAAGGGCTTTGTGTACTTGCATCGCTTTCTATATTGTTTACTTGTATTTCTCAGCCAGCTCAGCTTTACGCTCTGCAAGCTGAGCGCCAATTTCCAATAAATCTAACGATGATTCTTTAGCTTTGGGAAACATTTCATTTTGTTCCTCTTTAACATGGTGTTTAACATATTCAGAGAGAACTTTAATTTTTGCATCGAAAACCTCACCATCAGGATCTACGTTTTTCACTTGCGCGATGAGATCTTTTAAGGTCGCATGCTCAACTGTTGCTTCGGGAACCAATTCTTTATCTTTTAATGCTGCTTTAACAGCAGGATAAAAAATCTCTTCCTCGATTTGCGCGTGAATGGTGAGCTCTTTGCAAATCATGCTTACTATTTGCTTTTTTCTCACATTAGAACGGCTTTTTTCATATTCTTTAAACAAATCATCAACGAGTTTATGATCTGCACGTAATAAGCTAGTTGCTTCTTTTGCCTTAGGTGCAGATTCGCGGGTTAACTTTTTTGCAGTTGCCATGATCTTTTCCTCTCGGTAAATACGCTAATAAAAAGAGCAATTTAGTGAACAAAAAGTGCGATAAGGATAATGATTGGAATTGGAATTCCCAGTAGGTATAAAAGAATTGAGCGCATAATGTTTCTCCTAATAATTAATGTTTAATGGCGTTTTAAAGGTCGCGTTGACGGCCACCGTAGATTGCAGTGAAGCTAGCTACAAACGCACCCACTAATAACGATATAAACAACCATAAAGAACCATAAGCAGTTGTTTTGCGTGCTTTATCTGCAGCCGCACGTGTTGCCGTTTCAGCTTCACGTAATTTTGTTTGCACCGTATTGAAGGTTGCAGTAATGCGATTTTCTGCATCTTGCTGACTAATTCCCACTTGTTGCGATAACAACTCGCCGGTATAAGTCAAATCTGCAGCTGGCAATTTTCCTTCACCCAGTGCATTCAAAAATATACGAGCGATTTCTGCTTTAGCCGCTGCATTTGCTTCTGGATCATTAGCCGCTAAAGATGAGTCGACAGCAGGTGTTGCAGCAGGAACTGCTGCTGTTGGATTGGAGTTTTTACGAAACAAAAAGTCCACAAAATAAGAAAGGGATTTTTCCGCATCAAATTTGGCTTCATCAGAATTAGCCGTTGCAACTGCTGCGGTAGATGCAGCTGCAGTTGTACTCGCTACCGCAGCTCCTGCTACTGATGCACCAGCTTGTACCGTACTGCCTACGATTGATGAAATTACTGAGGTTAATAAGACTGCAGTAATTAACGTGGCAATCGCCCAGGCCAAAAAGCCATGTGCGGTATCACGGAAATAAACTTCGTCAGAGTGAGTTGCTACCCAACGTGCGCGTAAGCGACCGGCAATGTAACCACCAGCGGCGGAAGCGACTAAAGAGGTGAGAGTAATCCACAAAATTGTGGAAACGCCCCATGTAGTCGCGCTAATACCTTTTTGTGCCCAGGGAGAAACTACCGACAAGCCGAGCCCTGTGCCTAATAATAAGAAAATTAATGATAAAGCCGCAGCGGCTGCGGCGCCCGCAAAAATTGCTCCCCAAGACACTGCACTAATACGATTGGGTACAGACGCAAAAGACGAATCTCCGTTGTAATCATTAGGTATGCTCTGTGATATATGAGTTTCCATAAAAACCTCCGGAAATAATTATGTGGATAGAAAGCGGGTAATCAGAGCTTGTAGAGTAGAAACATACAAGTTCGGGCTCGGTTCGTTAGCTCACGCATAACGTTAAATTTGATTAGAAAAAATGGAAACTGCCTGAAAATAAAACCCCCGCATAAACGGGGGCTAGTAACAACAATTCAAACAATAATAATTAGCATTGGGTTATGTATTAACACACTCCTCAGCATCAAATTTCTAAAAGGTTGAATTATCTTTAGATTGAGTGGTTCCATAATAAGCATGGATATCACTTGCAAGCGTTGGATCAGCCAAATCTGGCCAATCATCTTTATCAAATCCCGGAGCGCTCTGCAGGCGATCTTTACTCACGTTTAATAAAAAACGTTTATTTTCAGTATCTAATTTTAATGCGCTCCAGGGCACAGCAAAAAGTTTTTCACCCAAACCGAGAAATGAGCCAAAAGATAAAACCGCGTAAGAAATTTCACCGGTAGCGACATCAAGCATAATCTCTTTAATGTCACCAATATCCTCCTCATCATGGTTGTAAACATCGTTGCCAATTAGCGTGTCCGCTCCCATTAATTGAGGGCCAGGACCATTGTGGTAGTTAGTTTTATAGATGCCGTAAGTGTCGCGGGTTTCGTAGTTCATTTTAGAATCTCCAGTGTCATGATTGTGGTCTAAAAAGCGTGTGAGAAAATTATTTAATCGCTGATGTTTCCTACACTTTCACCACATAGATTATGGATAAAAATAGTTTAGCTCTGTACGACACCCAACGTTATGATGATTTTAATAATTATTATAGAATTTTTATTCGCCGGAGTAAGTCTGCGGGATTTTAATTGAAATTTTGGTGTAATTTTTCACACAAATAAGGTGATTATTTTGTGGCGCCTAAATCAAGCTATGTCGTAAAGTGGCGTATGAAATAAAAAGTCTCGTATAAAATAATTGTAAAAGTAAACTTGATACATCAGTCATGCATTTGAAATAGAAATTTTATAAAAAATTAAGTCTTCTTGAAATTCATTAATGGCTTTATGCGAATCACCGTCTAGGCTTTAAAAATCCTTATGAAAAATTCTTCCGTCAACGATGAGTTCGCTAAGAATTTTTATTGTTGGATACAAAATAATTGTTTATCGAGTTTAAATTTTTGGGGGATCAAAATGACAAAGCTGATGCAAAAAGTTGAAGGTAGTGGGGGCATTATTAATTCTGAAATCCTGGCGCTTAGGTTGTCTTTATTAGCTTCTATGTTCGACAACGCACTGAGTTAAATCCGGTCGAATAATAGGCTGTAAACCAGTTTACCGTTGTGGAGCGCAATATGCATATATGCCCTATTGAACGCACTCCGTCGCTACAGTTAAGTAATTATGTTGTGGACGAAATAAGTTAGGTCTTTATGCAGACTATAAAGTTTTGCTTTATAAAACTTGGAAATTTTAATGCTAAGTCGTGATCAAACCTGTGTTCTACTCATTGAGAGCAATGCCGATGACGCTGAGCGAATTTGGTCGGCTTTAGCGAATGTGGAAGGAAGCCCCTACCATTTGGATTGTGTTCATTCGCTGATGGACGGCACGGCATTTTTACGCAAAATGGATGGCAATATTGATATTGTCATGCTGGATGTTGCATCTGTAAAAAACGCCAATTCAGACCCAATTGCTCAGGTTTTGCTCGCGTCACCCACTGTGCGAATTTTGGTAGTAGGTGATGACGAAGATTATGCGCAGGAAGCTATTGCGAAAGGCGCGCATGAATATTTGGCGAAATCGCAAATTCACACTTATTGGCTGCCAAGGGCCGTGCGATACCTCGCACAACAAAAGCAACAGGATTTAATTATTCAGGCCCAGGAAAAAGCCCTTCATGATGAAAAAGCCCGTTCAAACTTAACCTTGAACTCCATTGGTGATGCGATTCTAACAACGGATGTGGCTGGCCATATTATTTACATGAATCATGCTGCCGAAGCCTTGGTGGGTTGTGCGCGTGAAAATGCATTGGGTAAACCACTTGCTGAAGTGTTTAGAATAATTAATCGAAATACCCGCATGGTAGCGCCTAACCCTGCGTTACACGTTATTGAAAAAAATAATGCACTAGGTTTGGAGTCAGACGTAATTTTATTGCGCGCTGACGGTTCTGAGCTTTCAATTGAAAAATCAGCTACACCTATTCATGACAGTGAAGGGGTCGTAACCGGTGCAATTGTTATTTTCCATGATGTAAGTGAATCTCGCACGATCGCAAAAAAAATGACGCATCTTGCGCAACACGATTTCCTCACTGGTCTTCCCAATCGTATGTTGTTAACCGAGCGGCTATCGCAGGCTATTGGATTGGCCTACCGCAATATGACACAAGTTGCGCTTTTATTTATTGATGTGGATTATTTTAAACATATTAATGATTCGCTCGGTCATGCAGTGGGCGACGAACTTTTAAAATCTGTAGCTGAACGTTTGGTTAGCTGTGTTCGTGCCACCGACACGGTGTGTCGTCAGGGTGGCGACGAATTTGTAATTTTGTTAACTGAAATTGAGCGGCCGCAGGATGCAGCGACTACGGCTGAAAAATTATTTACGTTATTCTCTGAGCCGCATCACATAGGTGTGCATGAGCTTCACATATCGCTGAGTATGGGGATAAGCGTTTACCCTGGCGATGGAGAAAATGCTGACGTGCTCATGCAAAATGCGGATGCTGCTATGTATCACGCAAAATTATTAGGTCGCAATAATTTTCAATTTTTCAAAACGGAAATGAATACTCGCGCAATGCAGCGCGCTTTTATCGAAGCGAGTTTGCGTCGTGCGATCAAGCGCCAGGAATTCACACTTCATTATCAACCAAAGGTAGATATTGCCTCTGGAACTATCATTGGTGCCGAAGCACTGGTTCGCTGGAATGATCCGCAACAAGGCATGATCCACCCGATTGATTTTCTATCCATTGCAGAAGAATGTGGTTTGATTGTGGCAATCGGTGGGTGGGTGTTAAAAGAAGTGTGCGATCAAATGAAGGCATGGTTAAAAGAAGGTTATCGCATTTTACCCGTTTCCATAAATATTTCGGCTGCAGAATTAAAACATAAATATTTTTTAAGTAGCATAAATCAAGTTTTGCAGGAAACAGGTTTGCCTCCCTATTATTTAGAGCTTGAGTTCACCGAAACCATTCTTATGCGTGATGCAGAATTATCGATCAGTATTCTTGAATCCTTAAAAGCAATAGGGGTGCAACTATCGATTGATGATTTCGGTACTGGATATTCGAGCCTGAGTTATTTGCAGCGTTTCCCAGTGGATACGTTAAAAATTGATAAATCATTTATGCGAGATTTAACCGGCGAGTCAGACAACGCGACTATCGTGAGCGCGATTATCGCGATGGGACGTAATTTAAAGCAGCGTGTGTTAGCAGAGGGTGTTGAAACGGCAGAGCAGTTGGCATTTTTACGCACTCACAGATGCACCGAGGCACAGGGCCATTATTTAAGTGTGCCACTTCCTGCGAACGAGTTTGCAAAAATTATGACGAATAACCTGTTGCCAGTGCTCTCTGTACGCCAACGAACTGATTCATTTTAGCCTCAAGGTTAATGTCTGCACCAAGGTTGTATTAGGTTGCAACTTTTTTACAGCAGAATATTAAATTAACTTTTGGAGATACATATGAATAATTTACGTCGAATTTTTTCTGGTTTGCTAATGGTTATCGCATTAGCTTCCGTGGTTGCTTGCTCTTCTACTTCAAAAAAAGAAAGCACCGGTGAATATGTGGACGATACCGTTATCACCACTCGTGTTAAAGCTGCAATTGTAAAAGAAGATACCTTAAAGGTTAGCGAGATTAATGTAGAAACCTTCAAGGGCGTTGTGCAATTGAGTGGCTTTGTTCATTCACAAGCGGACATTAATACTGCAGTGCGCGTTGCGGCTGGTGTAGGTGGTGTTAAATCTGTTAAAAATGATATGCATCTGAAGTAAACCTTCAGGCTTGCATTAACTGCTCTCTCCAGCGCGAAGATGTAGGCTGGAGAGGGATCGTTTCCCCTCCTGTGTTAATCATTTAATCCCTTAATTTTTTTGTTGTCCTCTCCGTTTTTTTCTTCTCTCTTTAGCCTTTTTTCTTAGTGTTTTCTTTTGGTCTTTTAATGCTGGCTTTTGCATTATTTTTTTTCAGTTTTCCTTTGAGTCTTAAGATAGCTATTCATTCCTAATTCAATCGTCTTAGTTGGTTAATTTTTTAAGTGATTTCTTCGTCATTTTATAAAGTGGCTATGGAATGTATCTTGGAATATCAACGCTACTGAATATGAAATGTAATGAATTATTTGTTTTGTAAAATAAAAAAACCCGCTTTAAAAATCACAGATAACATCTATGATTTTTAAAGCGGGTTTTTTTAAATATTAGCCGCGACGTGCCACTAGCAAACCAAACAGGAAGCTAAGGGCAACACCTGCACCTAATACTGTCCATGGTTGATCATGAACGTATTGATTTGTGTATTCGGCAGTTTGGCGAGCTTGTTGGATCAATGATCTGTTAGCGTCCCCCAGGGTCTGTTTCGCGAGAGCAATTCGGTCTGATATACGAACCTTCGCTTTATCCAAATCTTCGCCTGAGAGCGACGCAGTTTCCTTCAAGAGTGCTTCGATATCGCTAACAAAGGTTTTAAATTCCTTTGAAATATCAATCGAAGCGTCTTTAATTTCGTTGCCTGCCGTAATCAATGTTGATTTAAGTGTTTCTGCTTGAGCTGACATATTAATGTACCTTTATGTTGGTTAATAATCACTTATGAATCAAGAATAGTTTTAGTTAACAACTCCGATCTCAAACAGAAAATAATGCCTAGCCTAATTGCCATCTGTTCGTCAGCACACCTAGAGTAATTTAAAACGAATAATTGCAACTTGATTTTAAGCTAGGTAACGCACGGAGCTTATAACCGTAGTTTAATAATATTTTAAGCGCTGGCACTAGTGTAGTGCTTAAAATATTCATGAAATTTTCGGAGTACAATAATGAACAGAGATATGCTGAGTGGCAATGATTCTTTTAGCACCAAGCTTAATCACACAATGGGTGAGCAACCTAGACGATTAATGTCGCGTAAAACTAAAAAAGAATCGCGTTTTGAATATGATTCAGATGACATAGAGATTGACCGTCATCGTCAAAATTACAAGCGTGCTGCAGCCAAATTTGCAACGCGTATACAATTGAACGCCAATGAAATTAGTTTTTAATACTGCTTTGTGAAAGATTTATACTTATAGCGGATATAAGTAACAAGGAGGGTGAGGATAAGGATCGCTTTATTTTTAAATTCAACTCCATAAAATTTTAAATCATAAATCATAAATCATAAATCTTATTAGAACCTCAGTTCTTATCTTTTTCGTTTTTTCTGAATCGAATCTCAAGCACTAAATAGACAAGTGCCGCTATCAATAATGGCAGTAAGAAATAAATTGTCCTGTAACCTAGTAGTGCGGCGATAATAGTACCCTTTGACAACTCATGGCTGAGCATGGCGATAAAGATAGCCTCGATAACACCCAGCCCTGCGGGAACGTGAGTGACTGCGCCAGCGATACTACACATAAGTAAAATTCCAAGTACAGTTGGGTAATTTACTTTGCCCAATAAAAGAACGTATATCAGTAGCCCCATCAAACACCAATTCACACATGCGAATCCCGCTTGGACCAGAGCCAATTTAAATTGCGGCAAACTAATTTCTTGCTTAAAAAAGTGAAATGTTCTGCGCTTGGAAAATCGGCAGGCAATAAAATAACTTGCAGCGACAATCAATAAAACTACGCCAGTGACCTGCAGCGCGGTGTTACCGACTTTCCAATTATCTGGTAGATCTAACAACCCCGATGAAAAAATTACACCCGCAACAATGGTGTAACCCAACCAGTTAGTGATTATGTTAGTGCTAATAAGTTTGGTAATCGTGACAGCATCAACACCCAGACGTGAATAAAGTCGAAAGCGTGATGCAACCCCGCCCACCCAAGCCAGGTTTAGAGAAAATACGCAACCCACAAATGCCATGGGAATGACTTCCCGAATTTTGATGGGGTTTTTTAAATAATGAAGCGCGATTAAGTCGTAGCTACTGAACACCAGAAAGCTTGCTGTGGCAATTGCACAACCTAGCAGCAGTGTTTTTAACTGATACGCGTGCATGGCTTGCTTAACGTCTTGCCATTCAATATTTTTCAACACCATATACAAGAGTATGGGGATTAAAATAAAGAAAAACGCAGAGAGGCCCCGTTTCGCCCACACCCATTTCTTATCCTTCCCATCTTTGTCAGTGGGTGCCGGCGCGGCATCTGACTTTTTGTTCGAGTTGGAATTTGATTTCGTTGCCAAGCTTGCGGTCATATTATTCTCTTAATCCTGAATCACTTTTAATTTGCCTTCGTTTTTTTCTTTTAACGGTGTACTTTTGAAATTAAATTCGCTTTTCCCATAAGCGCGTTTTTTAGATCTAATTAATTTGAGTTCTGGGCTGTGTGCAGGTAGCCAACCGAATATTCCCGGGAAATGACGCAAGAAGTGGAAACTTATGAAAATTAATGGAGTGCGCCACCAATAACCACGCGTGGCAACTTTCATGTTGACTGGTGTGCAACTATGTTCCGAAAGATCTGTGAAGTGCTCGAAGAGTTTCTGATTCAAGGCCGAGTCCATCACAACGACATTAGCTTCAAGATTTAATGAAAGGCTCAGTGGGTCCAAATTACTTGAACCAACGGTCGACCACTCATCGTCAATTATTGCGACTTTGCCGTGCAGCGGGCGCTTGCAGTATTCATGAATTTTAACGCCGGAGCGCATGAGATAACTATAAGTTAAACTCGACAGTAAACTTACCCAAGGCATGTCCGGATTGCCTTGCAATATCAGCGTAACTTCTACGCCTCTAAGTGCTGCGCGACGAAGTTCGCGCAGGATTCTGTAACTGGGAAAGAAATAAGCGTTTGCAATAATGATACGTTTTTTTGCGAGACGCATGGCTAATAAATATTGCTGTTGAATATCTTTCGAATGCTTTTGGTTATCGCGCACGCACAACAATACTTTTGCAGCACCAGTTGAAGCTGGTTCAGGCAGATTCACACATTTTTTATATTCAACAGCGTCTTTTTTATTAGATGCACGAATCAATAAATCTAAACATGTTTCGCGAATATCTTTAACAATAGGGCCGCCTAGTTCTACAGCATAATCTTGTTTAGCTTTGGGGCCAAAATCTAATAGGTGATCTGCAGAGATATTTATACCACCAACAAATGCAAGTTCATTATCAATTACCACCAGCTTACGGTGCAGGCGTCTGAAAAAATTAAATCTTATGCCCCGAAAATTAGGTTGTGGGTCAAATATATGGAGCTTGACGCCCGCGTTAATTAATTTGTCTACAAAATCTTTGCTAAGGTCAAATGTACCGTAGTCATCAACAGTGATATCCACCTTTACACCGCGACTCGCCGCCGCCACCAGGGCATCTCGCATTTCATAGCCAACTTTGTCTTCCGCCAAAATAAATGTTTCAAGCAACACTTCTTTTTTTGCGTTGCGAATACATTCCATTACGCGGGGATAAAATTCGTCACCATTAATTAACAACTTTACGTCGTTGCCATCGCGCCATTCGTTATTCATATGTGAATCTCCACACTTAAAGGGGCATGATCGGATAAGTGCGACCAGGGTTGGTCGTGCAAAACTTTTGGATTTAAGCTGGTAGCATTGCGTATATAAATTCGGTCCAGCGATAAAAGCGGCCAGCGTGCAGGAAAACTTTTTGCGGATTTTCCAAACGCATTTAAAAACGCTTCGTGGAAACCAACTTGCGCAAGTGTTTTGTTGGCTCGTATACGCCAGTCATTAAAATCGCCTGCAATAATCACGGGTTCTTTTTCCGGCAGGCTTTCAACGAGTTTGCATAATAAATTTAATTGCTGCTGGCGATGATTTTCACGCAGACCTAGGTGCACACATATCGCATGCAATTCTTTACCGTTCGGTAGTTTTAAAACGGAATAGAGCAGACCGCGCTGCTCGATTTTCCCAATTGAAACATCCAGATTTTTGTAGCGAGTAATAGGGTATTTCGAAAGGAGCGCGTTGCCGTGGTCACCGTGTGGATAAACCGCATTGCGACCATAGGAATATTCCGGCCACATACTGTCAGCCAAAAATTCATACTGGGAAACTTTTGGCCAGTTGGAAAGTTTCTCAGCATGCTCGCGATGGGTGCCGTGCACTTCTTGTAAAAAAACGATATCAGTTGATAAGGCGCGCACCGCATCGCGCAGTTCCGGCAAAATAAAACGACGATTAAATACCGTAAAGCCCTTATGCATGTTGAGCGTTAAAATGCGCACCTTATTAACAGCTGGCGTAGCGACATTAATTTCGGTGATTTCGTCCTGTGTAGACGAAATCTCTCCAGAAAAATGTAGATTTTTACTGCTGTTACTCATGGTTGGCCTTACATTCTTCAGTAGTGAGTTTGAACAAAATCACCGAGCGTTCTGTTGCAATAAATTCCTGATCGAAGTCGTAAACATCGTTTACTTCTTCCAATTCGCTATTGGAATCTAACAAGCGCAGCCAGCAACAACCTTGTGGAACTTTCGGTAAAGTGAAGTTGATGGGCTCATGATGTGCGTTAAAAATTATTAGCAAAGTTGTATCGCAACCACGTCTATGTATGCCACTCGATTGAGCTCGGCCATCTAAAATTATTCCCAGGCACGAAACGGGTGCATCGCTCCACAGTGCATCATCCATTTCGGTTGCAGATGGAGAAAGCCAGGTTACATCTTTCACACCCAGCTCTTCGTTGTAAGCGCCCACGAGAAAGCGCCCACGACGCAAAATGGGATACTCGCTTCTCAAGCTGCCTAATTTTTTGGTGAACTCAACGAGATTTTTTGCTTCTTCGTCCCACTCCCAACTTAACCAACTAAGTTCGTTGTCCTGGCAATAGACATTGTTGTTACCTTGTTGGCTATGCCCGAATTCATCGCCCGCCACAATCATTGGTGTGCCTTGCGACAGCAATAAGGTGCTCAACAAATTTTTAATTTGCCGCACGCGAATGCCGCGAATCCCTTGATCATCGGTTTCGCCTTCAACACCATAGTTGTAGGAAATATTGTTGTCATTGCCATCGCGATTATCATCACCGTTGGCTTCATTGTGTTTATCGTTGTAGCTCACCATGTCGCGCAAGGTGAAGCCGTCATGCGCGGTAATGAAATTTACCGATGCATAAGGCCGACGTCCGCCCCAATTGAATAAGTCCCCCGAGGCTGTGATACGACTCGCAAGTTCGGGTAACTTGCCTTGGTCGCCGCGCCAGAATGCTCGAACCGTGTCACGGAAGCGGTCATTCCATTCGAACCAGCCGGGCGGGAAAGCGCCTACCTGGTAGCCGCCCGGGCCGCAATCCCATGGTTCTGCAATCAGTTTGAGCTGACTTAACACGGGATCTTGTCGGCATGCCACATGGAACCCGTGGCGTTCGTTAAAACCGGTGTCTTCACGAGCCAAAATAGTACCAAGGTCAAAACGGAAGCCATCCACACCCATTTCGGTCGTCCAATAACGTAGCGAATCAGTTACCAGGCGCACCACGCAAGGGTGTGAAAGATCCAGTGTGTTTCCGGTGCCGGAATCGTTTATGTAATAACGATTATTGTCAGGCAGTAGACGATAATAGGTTGCGTTGTCTATTCCTCGCATGGAGAGCGTAGGCCCTAGCTCGCTGCCTTCAGCGGTGTGGTTGTAAACCACATCAAGGATTAATTCGAGGCCAGCGTCGTGCAGGCTTGCGGCCATCTCTTTAAATTCATGCAAGTGACCGCTTGATAAGTACTCAGCGTGGGGCGTAAGAAATGCAATGCTGTTGTAACCCCAGTAATTTTTCAGGCCTTTTTCGAGCAGGTGATTGTCATGCAAAAATGCATGCACAGGCAGTAGCTCAACGCTGGTAACCCCTAAGGATTTAATGTGGTTAATTAAATCTTTATTGGTGAGGCCCGCGCAGGTCCCACGTATCTTTTCCGGTACTGAGGGGTGAAGTTTACTAACGCCGCGAATATGCGCTTCGTAAATAACGGTTTGATCCCACGGTATACGGTGGGAATGTCTACCATTCCAATCAAAGCTCGGGTCGATGACTTTGGCTTTTGGAACAAAAGGTGCGCTGTCGCGTTCGTCGAAACTAAGGTCTAAATCAGGGTGGCCAATGGTGTACCCAAAGAGCGCCTCATCCCAAATCAATTCGCCTACCAGTTGTTTAGCGTAGGGGTCAATTAACAGTTTATTTGCGTTGAAGCGGTGGCCTGCTTGTGGGTCATAGGGCCCATGAACACGATAGCCGTAAACTTGGCCAGGTTGCAGGTCTGGCATGTATCCGTGCCAAACTTCGTCGGTGTATTCGGGTAACTCAATCCGCTCGATCTCATTCTTGCCTTCTGCATCGAACAAACACAGTTCAACTTTAGTCGCATGGGATGAGAATATTGCAAAGTTTACGCCTTTGCCGTCCCAAGTTGCGCCCAATGGAAAAGGATGACCCTCAAGAATCCGCGTCATTTCGGTCAAATTTTCCAGCTTTTCATGTTTAGTCATAGCGACTCCTTAGCTTTCAAAAGCAATTGTTGCTAACTCAATTCATTTTCAATGGTTTTAGCTTTACGAGCCTTAGTAGCTTTTTTTGTTGCAGTGTCTTTTTCGTTTTGCGTTGATTCCAAATCATTTTTGGATTTCGAATCAGCTTTTCTCAAATCAGTTTTAAATTTAACGTCAGTATTAGGCTCGCCTTTTCCGGCCGACTTTTTTTTCGCCGCCGCTTTTTCATTGGTTACGACGCGAGTGATTACCTCGTCCACATTCACTGCTTTCGCGCGCGAATTTTTGGTTGCAGTTTTTGCGGTTACGCTTTCAGCTACCTGGGCGGTAGGCGAACCTGGTTGCACCGGTTGGCCAGGCTGAACCGGGTCGGTTGGTTGAATAGGGTCACTCGGCGGCACTGGTTGTGCTGGTTGCGTAGGCGAAATCGGTTCAATGGGCTCGGTGGACGGAGGTTGTTCGTTCCCAGCGGAAATCTCATTGTGGGTTTGAGCCAGCTTGCAGGCCATATTCCAATGGCGCTCGCCTTGCCCGTGGGGTTTACCCTCGGACTCCCAGATTTGGTACGCAAATTCACGGATACGATGCTCATTAATGCTCATGGGATACTTCTCCATTCGGTGTGGAAGCTTCAGATGAAGGATGAGTTGAAGAGTTAGCTGTTGAAAAAATTAAAAAGTTAACCGGCGCGTTAGCCAGTAGATCGCTCACTAAAAATGAGCTTTGATGTGATGGACTATTAATCGGGGCAAGGCCCTCGATAAGATTGAGTGATTTTGTTGCCAATTCCGTCGGCATAGAAACCCGAGTCTCGCCCCAAGCCGTTGGGTTTATAAATGGAAGACTGCTTTCGCCCAGCAGATTTGAACAAAGGCGAGGCGCAATAACTAAAAGAACGTCATTTCTGTGCTGGCGCACAAAGGCTACCACTTGATCGGCATACTCGCCCTCGACAGCAAGCGCTTGATAGTCACCCTGAGCGAACAAGGGCTCATTGCGCGTGCGCGCTTGCAGGGCGCTAGCGATCAGCCACTGCTTAATGTGTCCGTCTTGCCAGTGTTTCACCAGTTCTGCCCCTTTGGTTGAGTCAGATATGGTCGAGCCAAATGTAGTTGAGCTAGAACGGATGTCGGATTCAACAGAACGTAAATCATTTAAACTTGCCGACCCGT
>Ga0247739_10000294_pt1 | contig 17375 bp, 17 predicted proteins | sample UWRJL058202B2_FD_180943 | JGI IMG/M metagenome (GOLD analysis project Ga0247739, IMG submission 180943) | Plant litter microbial communities from Arlington Agricultural Research Station in Wisconsin, United States - UWRJ-L058-202B-2 | ecosystem: Environmental > Terrestrial > Plant litter >...
AAAAAAACTAAAACGCACCAACATCTATAACGAATTCATCAAGCGTTCAGAAAATTATAAAAACGTATATGACCCTTCTATTGGATTTATGCGTGCCCGGTTGGCTGATGGCTCCTTCAAGAAAAACTTTGACCCGCTGACCACGAACGGCCAAGGCTTTATCGAAGGGAACGCATGGAACTTTAGCTTATTTGTGCCCCATGCTCCAGCAGCGCTTATTTCCATGATGGGTGGTAAAACACGTTTCACCGAACACTTGGATTCGCTATTTACCATGCATTTACCCGATGCATTTTTTGCAGAAACCGAAGACATTACCCGTGACGGCATCATTGGTGGATACGTGCATGGGAACGAGCCCTCGCACCACGTGGCCTACCTGTACAACTGGACTGATGCGCCATGGAAAACACAAGAACGCATCCGCATGATCTTGAAAATGCAATACAAGCCTACACCCGATGGCTTGGGTGGCAATGACGATGCTGGCCAAATGAGTGCCTGGTATATCTTTAGCAGTTTGGGGTTTTACCCTGTTTCGCCCGGCTCTAACGAATATGCCATCGGAAGTCCTGCAATTAATAAAGCAGTTATACATTTAGAAAACGGCAAATCCTTTACCATCGAAACAAAAAATCAAAGCGATAAAAATGTGTATGTAGAAAAGATAGCATTAAATGGAAAACTATTGAATGAACCTTTTATAACGCACGCATCCATCATGGCGGGTGGCAAAATAGTTTATTATATGAGCGACAAACATAAATAGCAGTACTTTTTGAGTGCACAACCGCTAGCCTTACATTTCTTTATTTCAAATAACCCGTTTATCACCGGCTATTGGTGTTAGTCAGTTCTGTTATCCGGGAGACTTTTGGGCAGTACTCCTCGTTACGGTGTCGAACAGTTCTCCATTTCAAATCAGTCATGCAACAGATGCCGTAACCATGCTTTTTCAGCGCTGTTTCGTTCTCCATCATATATATCTGTTCGGTCATCCGGTCTTTTTTGCAAAATATACGCAGCTAAAAAACCGTAAAAATTTACACATCGTTATCACGTAAGCATCTGGTAAGCGTCATCCTATCGACTGTAAGTCAAAAATTTATCTCAAACATCGAAAAAGCGGCCTTTTCTGTCAAATTTCGTGTAAAAAATTAACCGATATTTGCTCCCCAATCAGCAAATAAAAAGATTGCCGACATTACAATGAAGGATTTTTCATATATCACCAATCCCCATCCGGCCTACATCGAGAGCCTCTACAACGATTTTGTACAAGATCCCGCTAGCGTAGACCCTGAATTAAAGAAGTTTTTTGAAGGTTTTGATTATGCCGTTGCGCAAGCTCCTGCCGCAGTTAACGGAAACGGTAAAGCAGCCACTACCGCACCTACCAATGGCAAGCCGGGCATGCTTACTGCCGATGGCGTAAATTGGGAAAAAGAACTCGGCGCCTACCGCCTCATATTAGGGTATCGCAATAAAGGTCATCTGTTGGCCAAAACCAATCCCATTCGTGAGCGTAAAGACCGTGGTGCCAACTTGGTACTCAGCTTCTTTAAACTGAGCGAGGACGATATGGACAAAAACTTCTACGCCGGTAACCTTATCGGATTAGGAACTACTACTCTTCGCAATATTTTGGAGCACCTTAAAAAATGTTATGCCAATCATGTTGGTATCGAATTCAAATACATTAGCAACCAAGAAAAGGTAGATTGGCTCACCAAGGAAACGGAAAAAGAATTTCTCAATCCTATTCCATTGGAGCAAAAAAAACGCATCCTTCAAAAATTGAACGAAGGCGTTATGTTCGAAAAGTTCTTGCATACTAAATACATTGGTCAAAAACGCTTTAGCCTCGAAGGCGGCGAAACAACCATCGCAGCCTTGGATGCCATCATCAACACCGCTGCTGCTGGTGGTGTGGAAGAGGTAGTAATGGGTATGGCCCACCGTGGTCGCCTCAATATTTTGGCCAACGTCATGGGTAAAACATACGAACACATTTTTAGCGAGTTCGAAGGCAAAGCCACACCAGACAGTACGATGGGCAGCGGCGATGTAAAATATCACCTAGGTTATAGCAGCGTAACAGAAACTACTTCCGGCAAGAAAATACATCTGAAATTGGCACCTAACCCAAGCCACCTCGAAGCTGTAAACCCAGTAGTAGTAGGCTTTTCACGTGCCAAGGCCGATGACCTTTACAATAGCGATTACGATAAAATATTGCCGATCCTCATCCATGGTGACGCATCTGTGGCCGGGCAAGGTATCGTGTATGAAGTATTGCAAATGAGCAACCTCAAAGGCTATTACACTGGCGGAACGATCCACTTCGTCATCAATAACCAAATTGGTTTCACCACCGATTTTGATGATGCACGTAGCGCCGATTATTGCACCAGCATTGCCGCCATGGTTCAAGCACCAGTTTTCCACGTAAATGGAGATGATCCTGAAGCGGTGGTTAAGTGTGTGGAGATTGCCACTCGCTACCGTCAGCAATTTAATAGCGATGTGTTTATCGATATGGTTTGTTACCGCAAACACGGTCACAACGAAGGTGATGATCCTAAATTTACCCAACCAGGTTTATATGCTTTGATAGACAAACACCTGAACCCAAGGGAAGTGTACACCCAATACCTTTTGAACGAAGGTGAAAGTGATGCACAAGCCATGGCCAAGGATATGGAAAAGAAATTTTGGGAAGATTTGCAAGAACGTTTGGACGAAATCAAACAAAACCCGCTTCCTTACACGTATCAAAAACCAGAACAGGTTTGGCGTTCCCTTCGCAAGGCCACCCCAGAAGATTTTGACCAAAGCCCAGTAACGGCCGTAAGTGAAGAAAACCTGAAAAAAGCTTTCGATTCCATCATGAAATGGCCCGAAGGTTTTCAACCACTTAAAAAAGTTGAAAAAATATTGCAGGACAAAATCAAGCTTTTCAACGAAGAACAAAAGTTCGATTGGGCAACTGGTGAGCTACTAGCCTACGCTACTATTTTGCAAGATGGCAAGGATGTGCGCATGAGCGGACAGGATGTACAACGTGGTACTTTCAGCCATCGCCATGCTGTTTTAAGAGATGAAATAACCGACAAATATTATAACCGCCTCACCGGTTTGAGCGAAAATCAAGGACAGTTCCGCATCTTCAATTCGTTATTGAGCGAATATGCGGTACTTGGTTTTGAATACGGTTACGCTTTGGCCAACCCCGATGCACTCGTTTTATGGGAAGCACAGTTTGGAGATTTTGTGAATGGTGCCCAAACCATGATCGATCAGTTTATTAGTGCTGGCGAACAAAAATGGCAACGTATGAACGGCTTGACCATGCTGTTACCACACGGCTACGAAGGACAAGGCCCAGAACATAGCAGCGCTAGGATGGAACGCTTTTTACAACAGTGTGCTGAAATGAATATGATAGTGGCCAACATTACGACCGCTGCTAACTTCTTCCATGCACTGCGCCGGCAGCTTGCTTGGCAGTTCCGTAAACCGTTGATTATTTTTAGCCCGAAGGCAAATTTGCGTTTACCAGGTAGCTACTCTCCTATCATCGATTTTGCACAAGGCGGCTTCAAGGAAGTAATTGACGACGCAGCTATATTCGTTCCTTTCAATATTAAAAAAGTTTTGTTCTGCAGCGGCAAAATTTATTTTGATTTACTAGACAAGAAAACAAAGGACAACGCGACCGATGTAGCCATTGTACGGGTGGAGCAATTGTATCCGCTACCTGTAAAACAATTGGAAGCATTGTACCACAAATACAATAAGGCCACCTGGTTCTGGGTACAAGAAGAGCCATTGAACATGGGTGCTGCATCCTTCTTACAAATGAATTTGAAAACGCTCAATTTTGGTATCATCAGCCGTACACCAAGTGCTTCTCCGGCCACGGGATACAACAAGGTGCACAAACAGGAACAAGAGGAAATCATCAATACTGCATTTGGGATATAACATTCCTACTTAATACACAAAAAAGCCATTGCAACGATTGCAATGGCTTTTTTAATGGCTATATCCTAATCAACATAAAATCAATTGTTATTGGCAAGTAGTTGCCAATACCCGTACAATACCCGCACTGGATGGAACCGCAGTAAAGCCAGGCTTTAGGTCTACCTTGGAAGATGTGAGATACGCCTGCACGCTACCCGACAAAGTATAATTGCCCGTATTAAAAATGTTGCCAGCTTGCACCAGGTCTCGAGCAACAACCATCTGTAAACCGCTACTGGCGCTGCTATTGTAAACGTTCAATGCATTCGCTGCTACACAGTTTGATAATATGGTGGTATTCGTAATCGTGTTCTGCATGCGGGTAAATTGTCCATTGCTAAAAATGTTCCGATCGCAAGCTGCACCAGCATTGGGCCAATAGCCCATATAGTTATGGGTGTTGGGCGAATAGAGTTGGTTGTTCGCATCCTTACAAGTGCCATTCCATACGCAAGTATTGCTAACGGAATTACACGTGGTGTTATCCCCGTTATCATAAGGGTCGGCCGGTGTATCTGCAACAAAATCGCCACAGGTTGTATTGTTGCTACCGTTCACCAATTCTTTGCAAGTTCCGGTCCCGCTCTCGAAAGGCTGCCCCCTGAAAGTGTGGAAAAGGCCCAAATCGTGCCCCAGTTCATGGATAAAAGTACGACGAGCGCCAAACCCCGATGGTACGATTGCGATATAGTTATTGGGAATATCGAATGCGGTGCCAAAGGTGGTGCCGACGGCACTAGGTATAAGAGAAACCACAAATACATTAAAACAATTGGCCACCAAATACGGCGTAAGTGCGCTACTTGTAATGGCGTTATTAAGAGTAGTGCTGTTGATATAATCCACCCCAGCTATAGCAAAACAAATATCGCCCTGCGAGTAAACACTATCGGTTATACGTACTTCGTCCTCTACTGCTGCCTGTGTCATTGGCTGATTGGAGCCATCGTTGTTTCGACATATATGTATGTACATACGCATGAGCGTGGTACCCGCTTGTATGCGATGCAATTTAGAAGCTGGCATATTCGCCAAAGGATCGGGCATGTTAAAAGGAGTAGCACATTCTGCTATGTGCTGTGCAGTTGCATACATGCTCACCAAACTACACATGAACAAGGTTAGTATATAACAAAATTTAATTTTCATAACGAGCAAAAATTTAATCAATAAAGAATATAATTCAAAGCCTAAAAGGGTATCAAGAAACGGCACGATATCCTAGTTTATTTTTTATCCTTTTTGTCGCCTTTCAAGGCTGCAATTTGTTTTTGTAGATCGAATGTAAAGGGTGAGTTCTTCTACTTTTTCAACCAGTTTGGTTTGCATTTCGCCTAGTGCGATGCCACTTTTTTCTACCTCGCTGGCTGCAGGTATGTTTGGTAAATGGTTGTTTGCTTGAATATAGGTTTCCAGCTCTGGTAAAGTTTTTAAAGAATAGTCATTTTCGAATACATAGTCGGGCCATGCACTACGCAATTGAACCCGAACCTCTTCGGCAATCGCTTTGCCACCGATGTTGAGTATATATCCGGCGGCAGGATCGGTAGTGCCAATGCATACTTGTCCATTTCCTTTTACCCGCATCCTTTCAGTAAAACCTGCGGTGTAAGAATCGTACCCAAAAGTTATATCTGCGCCAGCATGATCGCTATGCAAGCGAAATTCGTTTCCGTAAACACCGATGCCTACATCGCCAGAACCACCAGGATAAAAGGAGATTTTTTTACCTGTGGCTGCAGGAAAAGAAAGGTCCACTTTAGGATTCGAGATATTGATGCCCAAGTTTCCGTTTTTATGATCAAAAAAGAATTTCCAGCCCGTGGTAGTTCCATATATGCCAAAGATGGAATCACTATAATTACCAACAAAAACAGCTGCGCCTGAATTGTCTTGTTTATTGAGCCATGCACCTGCAGTATTCCCATTGTAACGCAAGCACATGCGGCCATTTATATCCAACTTATAGGCAGGGTCTATCGCTCCCACGCCCACGTTACCGTTATCTGCAATAGAAAGGTATTCCCTCAAAGAATTGGGCGAGCCAACTGCGTAAGAAAATAGGCCTAATCTAGATAAGGCGGCACCTGTTCCTATTGTTTTGATGGCACCCGTATAATAGCTGCCGGTTTTAAAATATAAGGCAGTTCCTCTATCTACTGCCAGCGGTTGGGTATTTTCGAGCAAGGCTACAGCGCTATCTGTGTCTTGTACGTGCAAGCGCATAACGGGTGCGGTGGTGCCAATGCCTACGTTTTGTGCATACAAGTTCGATGCAATACAAAAAGTAAAAGAGAGGATAAAAAATGATAATGTTTTTTTCATGAGGGCTTTTTTTATTGAAATTTGGAATAAGGCCCAAATATCAATTTCCGTCAATCAAAAACCTTGGCCCAGTTAGCAAACGGGCATCTTGAAGTAGCGCTTGGCAATAAGAGCGTTATTTGTTATGTAAAAATCATTGCAGATACGATTTTCAATAACGGACATCTACACCACTTCTATTTGAGTTTCTTCCAACAGCGGCAAGTTTTTCATTCGCAATATTACTTGCGCTACCGTCACCACGTCTTTTTGGCAATACACTACAATCCGTGGTAGGTCGCACTCTTTCCAGTACACATCGCCAACCATGCTTCCGTCAATGTCGTCCTTGGGTGATTCCACATCTAAGCAAGCAGCCAAAAGATTTAGGGTGATAAAATTCTTGAAGTCACCAAATTTCCAAAACTGCATGGTATCAACAATATTGGTTTCCCAAGGTTTCATATTTTGGAAATCCATATAAACTGGAATAGCTATGCGATTAACCAGCAATCGCCTGCAGATATAAGGCATATCAAATTCTTTGATATTATGCCCACAAAAAAACATCCCTTTTTTTATACGCTGCCATTGTGCTAGCGATTCCATAAAAACTAGTAGCAACTCCCTTTCATCGTCGCTAGCAAATGAATGTATGCGCAATACCGATTTGTCGTTTTCTGTTTTGAAATACCCCATGCTGATACAGATTATCTTACCAAATTCTGCCAGTATAGCCGCTCTTTTAGGATACAAAGTTTCAGCAGTATCGCCGTCTTTCAGGTATTGAGCTGATTTATGTTGCCACAATTCCTGCCACTTTTCCGGCATATTTCCGAATTCCGGGTACTGCGAAACCGTTTCGATATCCAACATCAACAATTTATCAATAGCCATACTAAGCATAAGAAAAAATTATATCTTAAAAAATAAAAAAAGCACCCAGTAGTAAAGGGATGCTTTGGATTATTGAAGCAAAATATCATTTTTTTCTGTAGGACAATAATTTATTTTAATCATTTATTGTTTGCACGAAATATATGCTTACCCAATTAACCATGAACAATTATTTAATATCTGCCATGAGATTGCCACCGGCCGGGCACCCATTGCCAGCCACCACGATTATTTTGCCAGCGACCAGCGACATATGTTTGTCCTCTGCGGGGCACCACCCAATAACCTTGTTGATACACATACCCGCCATTTCGCCATACCCAATTGCCATCGATCCATACATGGTTACGAGAGGGCGCCATCGGCCTTGCATACACCGGTGCGTTGGGCCTTACCTGAACATAAGTGGCTCTAGGGGCACCACAAGACGCTAACGCTACCACAAGCCCTAGGATGCCAACACTTTTTACGATTGCATTTTTCATAACAATATTATTTTTTGCTAGGATTTGCAACCGTCCACAAAGTTTAATGAACCGATGTTAAAAAAAAGCCCATGCTGTTCCGAAAGGAAAGTGATGTAAAAGCAAATGGGATTCTGCCACCGTGGTACGTGTCTCCACCATAGTCGTTAAGCTAAGGGGCTTGATTAATATTAAGATATTCATAATGTGTTTGTTTTTCTTCGGTGCGCAGCATAAGCAGTCTGCCGCCGTGGTACGTGTCTCCACGTACCGCTAGATCGAGGGTATGCACCAAAAAATAGCTCAGTCTCGACTGTGGTACGTGAAGACACTTACCACGGCGATTAACAAGCGCTTTTGCTTTATTAATACGTTATCCAGAATTGTCGTTCCTGCTTAACGGAAAAAAGACAGTTCCTCGGGCAAATCAGCTAACTTATGATGGAACTCAGTGGTGGATAGACTTTAGTTGCTATCATTATTGTTTAGTTACTTTGTTTGAAATAATCGGCTACCGTTTGATGATTGATTAAAAGCGAACTATCCGTTATATCAGGGTAGTAGTAGAAGCCATTAGGGTAGAAACCTGCATTTTGGCAGTAAAAACCTACACCTGGTATCAGCATTTGCCACCGCTCAGTCGGGGTAGCATAAGAGTCAGGACTGGTATTCCTGAATTTGTATAGATGAGTGGAACCTAATGGCATTATCTGGCTGAAAAAGTTGTACCCAATAAAAAAAGCAGCATCCTGGGATTTTGGAAAGGCATCTTTATGCCTGCCACCGAACAGACTGTCATAATATTTATTTGTTGAAGTATAAGTGTATCTAAGGAAATCATTACTACGCATATGTAACGCTCGCTCATAGGCTGGCCCATACTGTGCATAAGGGTCTTTTATAAAAAACTTTGGAGAAACTGCCTGATGAATATTGTTGAAGTAGGCCTCATCCCATACATGCTCCAGCGTTGTTCCTTCCAGGTACATATGCAACCTTTCCAGCAAACTTTCGGGCCTAGAATTTTCATAATTAAATGCTTTGTCCAGCAGGCTTTGCTCAAGCATGTAAAAGTTGAAAGCCTCGTTGAATTGAGGTAAGGTATCAGTACCCTTTTCGTATATTGTTATCTGGTAGGGCTTTACCAAGTACAGCCCTTTATTGACGCTAATAACGATTGGCAGGTTATTCACATAACAGGGCCTACAGGCTGCATACTCATGGCTGGCATCCTGCATGTTCTTTACGTTAACGATATGTGCTTTAGGGTTATACCGCTTATTGTATTGATTCATCCGTTCTATCACAACATTGTCATCATAGCTAAGGGGTCTGTTTGCAGAGTCTGATGGTGGGAAAACAGTATTGAAACGCACAAAGCTACGGGGAATAGTTTTCAATGTATCTGCAATTCGAACCAGCAGGCGAATTACCCTTTTGTCCTGCCATACAAAAACATACTCCAGTTTCTGAGTGGCAAGGTTTCTATTTGAATAATCACCTTTAAGGGCTTTCAATGTTTCGGTTAAGATAAAGGTTTTCGGCTCCTTCAGCAGGATTGGCTTTTGGGCAAAGGCATTGAACGATACAAAAAATACGAACGATAAGAAGAATTTCAAAATAAGTTGTTTTTTATAATGAACAGATAGGTGGAATTAAGCCGCCGTGGTACGTGTCTCCACGTACCACTAGCATGAGGGTATGCATCAAAAAATAGCCAAGTCTCGACTGTGGTACGTGGAGACACGTACCACGGCGATTAAAAACAAAATTCGGTATGTTTATCCTTGCAACAATGGACTGTATATGAACATTTTCGAAAGCACCCGTGATTCCAGACTCGACATGGGCGATGTTTATTTTTGGACGGCGACCATCAACAACTGGCAGCATTTGCTGAAAAGCGACGATATGAAACTGATAATAATGGATTCCTTGCTGTGGTTGAAAGGGAAAAAACTGATTACCGTTTATGGCTATGTGATCATGCCAAATCATTTACATCTCATCTGGCAAATACTTGGCAAGAATGGCAAAGAGTCGCCTCAGGGGTCCTTCCTGAAGTTTACTGCCCATACCTTCAAGAAAAAACTCAGGGAGCAAGACCCTGCACTGTTGAACAGCTATGCAGTTAATGCGGTGAACAAGGATTTCGAGTTTTGGCAACGGGACCCTCTTGGTATACGTTTGTTCAGCAGGCAGGTGACTATGCAAAAGCTGGAATATTCACACAACAACCCAGTGGCCGAAAGATGGAAGCTATGTCCCACTCCCGAAACATATCGGTTTTCGTCTGCTTCTTATTATAACGATGGCCAAGATGAATTTGGCTTATTGACCAATATTGCCGAGGTATTGTGAGACGCTGCAGGGTGGTACGTGAAGACACGTACCACGGCGATTAAATCTGGATAAAAATAAAAACGACATTTACCGAATGAAAAAAATACTGCTGCCGCCGTGGTACGTGTCTCCACGTACCACTAGCATGAGGGTATGTACCAAAAATAGATACGTCTCGACTGTGGTACGTGTCTTCACGTACCACGGCGATTAAAAAACAAATAAATGAGAACTTATTACTATATATTTTTACTATTAATTGGTTGTAACGTATTGCATAACGTTCAAATCAAAAAAAATAAAAAAATAGATAATATTGATTTAGATTTTCTTTTCAATAGCTCTAATTATCTCGATTCCTTAAAGGAAATCAAGGTTTCAAAAAAAATCGGTGATGGAATTATTTATATTGAAAATGATTTGAAAACTGGGGATTCAACAACGATTTCTGGAAGTCGAACGTCAGGATTTACTAGGTCCGTTATTACACGGGATAGTCCCATATATACTTATGCCGAATTTTACCCTAATGGGCACCTAAAAGCCATGGGTTTCATGCATAACGGAAATACAAACACTGAATTTAAAGATGTATCCAGTTTTGTTGTTATTCCTTTCTCATACGGACTGTGGAAATTGTATGACCCCTCAGGCAAGGTTGAACAGGAGATTGATTATGAATTGTACTTTAAATATACATTTGACCAAATGCTTTCACAGTCACTAACAGTTTTAAAAGATTTTCCGTCTTGGAACATGGAACTCAAAAGGTCTGTAAGCATACAGAATGGGAAAGGAAAGTGGGTATTGTCCCGTTATTTAGGATCAAAAGGAATTATTGTTGTTTTTGACGGTATGACTGGCAAAGAGGTTTCTAGAGTGGACGCTGTAAGAGGTCATTGATGAATGACTATAAGAATGTATATTAAGGTATTCAAAAAAAAATTAGTATAATGGATTTTAAGTATTATCACTCGCTATCTGATATCCTTTCAATAGAAGACGTTCCGGAAGCTTTTGCCCCGATACTCAAAGGTATCAATCAGTTGCCGCCGTGGTACGTGTCTCCACGTACCACTAGCTCGAGGGTATGTATCAAAAAGATACGTTTCGACTGTGGTACGTGAACACATATACTGCGGCGATTAAGACACGTCCCACGGCAATGAGATAATGATTGTTTATTTTGGCATGAAGGTATGTACCAAAAATAGATACTTCCCGACTGTGGTACGTAAAGACACGTGCTGCGGCAATCAAGACACGTCTCGACTGTGGTAAGTGTCTCCACGTACCGCTAGATCGAGGGTATGCACCAAAAAATAGCTAAGTCTCGACTGTGGTATATGGAGACACTTACCACGGCGATTAGGAACATGACATCTACTGGATGAACCTTCGTTATGGAATATATCAATACACATCATGCAAACGATAGTGCTCGATTGATGACTATCGGATTTTGATATTTTAATCATTAAAAATTATAAATGGCAACAAGTTTTATTAGCGAGGATTATGTAGAGGGCTTTTGGGTACAAGACGAACTGATGCAGGTTGTTTGTTGGGGAATTGTTAGTGTGATTGATAAGCTTGATGCCGCAAAAGGAGTTTGGCCCAACAATGGGTTCCGTGACTATATTTATGATAACTCCCAAGGTATTTTTGTAGGATTCATGAATTTAAGCTTAGAGGAATATTTGATTAATCAAAACGCACGACTATGTTTTCTGAAGATATTGAAAGATACAAAGAGTTTGTTTTTGGCAAAAGGACCTGTTTTGAACACATATGAATTGAATGCTTTCCAACTTGTAAAGGAAACCAAGCGAGAATGGGTAAAGCCGCTTAAAGTAGATTTAGTTATTGAGGTATTAAACTCTCTTGAATTATTAATTGGAAGCAAAAGCGCTCCCCGATCTGGTGCAGGCCTGTAGGCGCCCCCAACTAGTGCTGGCCTGTAGTTGCCGCCGTGGTACGTGTCTCCACGTACCACTAGCATGAGGGTACGCACCAAAAAATAGCTAAGTCTCGACTGTGACACATGAAGACAAGTACCACAGCGATTAACACTTATTCAATCTTGCCTTCATGAATCAAAAGTTGACCACTTTAATTTTCATATTCATTTCCGTTTTTGCAGCATTTTGCAATCGTTCAACACGGGAAACGCTGACACTAACGAGAAGTACTTTTGCGGGCGTTGACGAAATGGATACGATTGAAGCTTATCCGGAGAAAGGCCTATATATTTTGCAGCTTGTTCGATATGGAGCCATGGATGATTTCTCTCTGTATTTGGCTTTCGAAAAGCACAACGGCAAATCATCAGCTGAAAACGTTCGATACGAAGTAAATAATAAATTAGATTATCAGGTTAGCAAGGATTTTGTTTCATTCCTTGATATTAAGATGGGAGAAAGAAACTTTGGTTGGTTCCAAATGGTGAACGGAAAGGTTGTTGCTGCCCTTCCCGGCATGAATCAGATTAAAGACTCTATAAAAAGAGCCAATAAAGAAGTTTCTATACAAGAAAACAATGGTTATATCACATTTTATCGTAACGGCACACTCCTTAAAAAACTTAATTATGGAAATTTAATTACAAAGAATCAGAAAATGATTTTTGATAGCCTTGATTACAACCTTTACAAAGTAGAAGGTGACAGTTTAATATTGGCTTCCAAAAGCGGCAACGATTTATTCAAACAAAAAGACGGCGTTTATTTTATTCCCAGTCCTGGTTATGGCGTAAAAAGCATGTTCAGCAAAAATGAGATATTCCATCTTCTTGACTCTGTCTACGAGCTATCTTCGCCGCCATCCAAACTACAGGCTAAAGCGATTCGATAAAATCAATTACCAACGAGCAGGCATTGGCGCAAGCTTGAGATGAGTATTCTGTTCGAAAGGCTTAGCCTAGTAGGGAATCCTAAAAAATTAAAATAAGATTCAACGAATGAAAAAAATACTACTATTCTTGATTGTTGTGGTGGCACTTGTTTTCGTTTCGGATAAGGTATATAAATGGTACAGTAAAAATAACATAAACGCTCATGAATCGATTGTGTTGATCAATGATCATTTTTCTGAAAACGAAGTGGATGCGTTTTTTAATCTTACCAAAGGAACTTACGACCCCAACAAATACCAGGTGATTTATAGTCTGATAAAAAAGGATGCTTACCTACTGGAAACCTACATCAACCTTCCTACAAAATATAATAATGGATCTGCTAACAACAATCAATTTAATTGTGATGTTGAATATCTAGCCATAAGACAATATGGATTTTATCAGTCTGAAATTGGAAACACGAACATAATCGCCAGAATCATTTTAAAAGGTGAAAATCCAATTAAGCAATTACATACTGATCAAATAATTGCAGAAAAACAGTTAGGAGCAACATATAGTTTTGGAAAAATAAATATTCTGGATATCGGCAAAAATGGAGTGGCCAATCATTGCAAATAATACTTTCCACCATGAGGATGGTGGTAAAATAGTTAGGACTATAGCACGTTTAGACACATAATGTCGATTGAAATTTCGAATCTCTTTTTCAATGGACAAATATTTAAAGTTGATTTAATTTACAGCAAGTTTGAATTCAAAGCCAAACAAAAACTACAAAAGCAAATTAAATTGTTTTGACAACGTCCGGAATCGAAATACAGCATATTCTACCAGATACAGACCTCACTTGTTTTGTAATCCCAGCTCTATTTTCTAAATCAGAATGTGAGCAATTACTACATGCAGACATTAAGAACTCTTTTCAAAAAGCGATTTCAAATTATCCCACCTATTATAGAAACAATGACAGGCTTGTAGTAGATAACGACACTTTGGCAAGCCTACTTTTCGAAAAGGTAAAACCATACCTTCCTGATACCATAGAAATAAAATCAACGATCCCAGCCGAAAATGGGATTTGGCATTTGAAAGGGTTGAACAGTAGGATTAGATTTTGCAAATATTCAGCTAACCAATACTTTCATCGTCATCTTGATGGTGTTCACTACAGAAGCGACACTATTCAGTCCAAGTTGACATTTATGATATATCTGAATAGTGCAACAACGTTTAAAGGTGGACGAACATTGTTTTTCAAAACAAAAGAAACCAGTGAAATCTGGGTATCATACATACCTAAACAGGGCGACCTAATAATTTTTGACCATCATTTGTGGCACGAAGGAGAAGTTTTGACACAAGGAGAAAAGTATGTTTTAAGAAGCGATATTCTATATTCAAAACAAGAAAAGGAAATTAGCAAAGAACCATTTGGCGGCCATCTAGGTTACATCTGGTCGCTACTAAAATTTGACAACAATACAATTTTAAGTGGTGGTAGAGATAAGGAAATAAAAGTTTGGACTATTTCCGGAGCACTAAAACAATCTTTGCAAGGACATCAAAATTCAATTTTGTGCATTGAAAAAATAAGCGACGACATATTTATTTCAGGCTCCAGAGACCAACAAGTAATTGTTTGGAAAGACTACAAAATTTTTAATACAATACAGAATCATTTGGCCATTGTGCTTTCGTTATGTCGCTTAGACTACAACACTTTTGCGTCGAGTAGTGGCGATAACACTATTAAAATATCGACTCTTGACGGAGCCGTTTTAAGAACTTTTAATGAACATACAAACTGGGTTTGGCAAGTGATTAAACTTGCCGACAATATTATTGCTTCAAGTTCGGAAGACAACTCTATAAAAATTTGGAACTGCGAAATTGAACAATCAATCAATACACTCTATGAAAGCGTCCCTATCATTAGCCTTGCTTATAATAAACAAACAAGACAACTCATTAGTGGAAATTTAAATGGTGAAATTTCGATACGGACTTTGACAAGCGGTTATCAACAACAAGAAAGAAAAACATTCAAAGCGCACATTGGAATTATTAGAACCATTAAAATCATAAACGATAAACATATTGCCACAGGCGGAGAAGATAATAAGGTGAGAATTTGGAGCGAACTTGGTGAGTTAATTTCGGAACTTAGTCATGAAAATTTTGTGCAATCAATTGAGCTTATAAACAACCAAACAATAATTAGTGCATCGTATGACGGCACGATTAAAACTTGGAAAATATGATGCCCAAAGAAAACCACGGCTTTCACCGCGGCACGCATCTCCACATACCGCTAGCATGAGGACATATTCCCAAAAAAGCCTTGAATAAAAATCTAAACCCGCTAACCAAACATCAACTTCATGCAATCCCAATCCCTCCAACCCCACCCTTCCATTTCGCTTTTTGTGAAAGAAATAGTGGTGCTGGAAGATGTGGAAACAACTGGGGCAACCGTGCTACCTTTTTACGCAGACGGCTACCCGGGGCTCCTATTTCAACAAACGGACCATGGATTATGGGTGCAGCCGCATAACAAGCAAATGCCTGCCTTGTTTTTGTACGGGCAAACGATACAACCCATCGAACTGGTGATGAGGGGCTCTTATAAAATCATCGTATTCCAGCTGTATCCTTTTGTCCTCAAAAGCTTTTTCAACGTGTTGCCCAAAGACCTTAACGACAACTGCTACGACCTACAACAATGGCCCAACCAACTTGGATTGCAAACGCTAGAGCGGCTACAACGGCAACCTGGATTAGCAGCTCGCTTGGAAATAATTACCTCTTTGTTACAATTATTATTTCAACAAAAACAGCAAGAACTCGACCATACCATTGCCCTAGCCATCAAGAAAATAATCAGCAAAAACGGACAGCTAACCATCGGTGAGCTAGGCGCAGCATTCCACCTTACGCAACGCACCTTCGAGAGGCGATTCTTGCAGGCAGTTGGGGTTACCGCCAAGCAGTTTGCCACGATTATCCAATTTCAACAGTCGCTGGAACAGCTTACCCATAAGTCCCATACCAAAATGACCGACATCGTTTACGCTAACGGCTTTGCGGATCAATCACACTTTATCAAGGTCTTTAAAGTCTTTACCGGGCGCACGCCATTTGCCTTTAAGGCAAAACCCTGAATTGTCGTATTTCTTCTATTTATTCCCTGCCTTGCTTTCTAGTTTTGTATGATAATCAAGTCATCGCATCCCTTGCATTGGCTGCTGCATGTATCACGAAACCTATTATTCAATAGCAACACATCATGGAATATCCTATTAATTTAAACCTGTCCCAAACGCTTCAATTAATAGCCGTGTTGCTTACCGGTTTGGTTGCAGGCTTGCTATACGGCTACGAATGTTCGGTGGTAAAGGGCCTGGGTGCATTGCAAGACCTTGCTTATTTACAGGCCTTTAAATCTATCAACACGAGCATCCAAAACCCGTTGTTCTTCGCAAGTTTTATGGGTAGTTTGTTGGTGCTTCCTGTAGTTACTTGGGCAGTATACCGTCAGCACGATTGGCCTACATTTTACTTGCTATTGACCGCCATGCTGCTATACGTTATCGGGGTATTTGGCATCACTATGTTTGGCAACGTTCCATTAAACAATCTCTTGGCAACATTCGATATTGGCACCGCTACAAAAACGGACGTAGCTACCATGCGGCAATCATTTGAGAAAAGCTGGAACACCTATCATACCATCCGCACCATTGCAGCCGTGTTATCATTTACCCTTACCATCCTGGCGCTCTTCAAACAGAAAAATTGATATATGAAAAAGTACTTCATTTATAACCTATACTTATTAATCATTTGCCTAATTGCCTGCCATCAAAAAACCTACCCCACCAATGGCGAAACCATTTACAAAACCGGTAAAAATATTGCTGGCGAAAAACTGCTTGACTCCAAGACTTCCCGCATACACCTATTCCACAGCTGCAAGGGTTGCCACGGAAAAAGTGGCAACCTGATGAAGGATGCCTCCCTTCAATATGCGCAATTAACAAGCCCCGCCAAGTATGTTGTTCCCTATACCGAAAGTCTCTTTTTCCGCTTCCTCGATCATGATTTTAAAAGCGATGGCACCAAGGCCAACATCGGTGTTATTTGGAAAATGAGTGATCAAGATAAAAAGGATTTATGGGCATATTTACAAACGTTGTAACAACCGGGTAAAAGTGTTCATTGGTTTTTGTCTGCTGGTATCATAACGCCTATCAACATGAGTTTGGCTTATTGACAACCAATGCCAACATATTGCAAAAACAGTGTGATGGTACGTTCGCATTTCTCATTTTTAAGATACAGCCACACCACCTACAGGACAAAGGCCCCCTTTTAATCCCTAAAATCCACTTAAATCATGGTTCAGACAAGAGTGTTGTAGGTCGCAAAAAAAGCAGGTTGACTGCATCGCCTGCGTGAAGGAGATCGGCAAATACACC
>Ga0247739_10000295_pt1 | contig 17372 bp, 12 predicted proteins | sample UWRJL058202B2_FD_180943 | JGI IMG/M metagenome (GOLD analysis project Ga0247739, IMG submission 180943) | Plant litter microbial communities from Arlington Agricultural Research Station in Wisconsin, United States - UWRJ-L058-202B-2 | ecosystem: Environmental > Terrestrial > Plant litter >...
ACTTCCCAGCGCTCCTACCGCTGCGAATCTAAAAGGTGCCAGCGTTTATATCGTTGTGGATCCGGACAATGTGCGGGATAATCCGGTGCCGAATTACATGGATGAAAAATCGGCCACGGCTATTGCTACGTGGGTAAAAAATGGCGGCACATTGCTGCTGATGGCGAACGATAGCAACAACTGCGACCTGAAACATTTCAACCTGTTGGCACAGAAATTCGGTATCACTTTTACCGATAAGAGCCGCAACATGGTGCAGGGAACCCAACTGGAGACTGGTGCAGTACTGAACGATAGCCCGAACCCAATTTTTAAATCGACCAAAAAAATGTACTTGAAAGAAGTGAGTGTAATCAGTGCGAAAGCGCCAGCAACAGCGCTTTTGAGCAAGGAAGGCGATATTATTATGGCAACCGCAAAATTTGGCAAGGGCAAGGTTTTCGCCGTCGGTGATCCATGGCTTTACAACGAATACACCGATGGCCGCAAGATTCCCGCCGAGTACCAGAATTTTTCTGCTGCGCAGGAATTGGCGAAGTGGTTGTTGACGAAGTAAGTTTCGAATTAGGATGTAAGCATTTTACGATTTCAGCTTTAGGGGACGGCACCCAGTTTTCGTGAAGAGGTTCTAGCCTAATTATACAAGGTTTTTTGGGGCTGAGCATTGTTTTTTCATGGAATCTTCTGTTGTGTCATGAAATCCCGCTGTTCGGGACTCACTTGTACGTTCGGTTTTTCATGCATCATACTTGGTCGCCATTTTCCTGTGTCTGGGCCGTAATGCATACCCTCGAGGGCAATATTTCTAAGCAAACTCAATTTCAAAAATTGTACGGCAACAAATCATATTTCTCCTTTCGCCCGTTTGCTCTTTTGCTAGGGTTCGTATTTGTATGTTTTTGCGCAAGCGCAAAAGAAACCAAACTTCTCATTGTCGCCCAAACCGGCAAGGCTGATTTCCAAACCGTTCAAGCAGCCATCAACAGTTTACCGGATAGTGCTACGGAAGACCGCGTCATTTTTATCAAGAATGGAACCTATGCAGAAAAGGTTTTCATCAGCAAAAACCATATAGTTCTTAAAGGCGAAAGCAAGGAAAAAACCATTATCACCCAAGCCATTGCAAGGGATGCTTGGCGCTGCAGCAATCCTGATGATTGGGGCGTAGCGACACTCAATTTAAAAGGCAGCGATATCACCTTACAGAATCTGACCATCAGCAATACATACGGGTTCGATTGGAAAGCAGATGTTGTGATTCCCTGCCCGAACGACGCCGGAAACCCACAAAAAACAATTGGTAAAAATGGCCACCAAATGGCCTTGCGTTCTTTTTCAACTACCCGATTAAAAGTTATCAACTGCAACCTTAAAGCCTGGGCTGGCGATACGGTTAGTCCGTGGAATACTACCGATGGCATGTTTTATTTCAAGGATTGCAATATGGAAGGCGGCGTTGATTTTTATTGTCCACGAGGTTGGGCGTATGCTGAGAATTGCACTTTTTACGCCAATACCGGCGATGCAGCCATTTGGCACGACGGCTCTGGCAATAAAGATGCTAAAACGGTTTTGAAAAATTGCTCTTTCAGTGGGTATGATGGCTTTAAGTTAGGGCGCTACCACAAGGAAGCACAATTCTATTTGATTGGTTGCACCTTTGCCAATAACATGGCGGATGAGAAAATCTACCATGCCAAATCCGGCGGCGAACTGCAATGGGGTGAACGCATCTATTTTTATAATTGCCATAAAAACGATGGTAAAGATTTCGCTTGGTTCAAGGATAATCTATCATCCGCCGAAGGCGCACCAAAAGCTGAAGACATTACAGCAGATTGGGTTTTTAACCGAAAATGGCAACCGGTTGCTGGAACAAAAATTACGACAAACGCTCAAACTGGCAGCAACCAAGGTATCAAAGATGCAGCGGCAGAGAACATGCTGATGTTCCAACGCAACAATGGCGGCTGGAACAAACACCTGCACGAAAAAGCCGTAGATTATGGCAAAACTTACACGTCTGAGCAACAAATAGAAATTAAAGGCTTGGCGAAAAACTTGGATGCAACCATCGATAACGAAGCCACGACCAAGGAGATAAAATATTTGGTAAAAACTTATATCGTCACTAAAAATCCCGCTTATCTGCAAGCAGCCGAAAGAGGCATTGCTTATTTGCTCAGCGCACAATATGCCAACGGTGGATGGCCGCAATATTATCCTGATTTCAGTAGTTATCGGAGCCAGATAACCTTCAATGACAATGCCATGGTGAATGTGCTGAACCTGCTGCAAGATATCACCGAAGGGGAAAATGGTTTTAATGTAGTGGACAAAGCTTTTATACTTAAAGCACAAAAGGCTATCCAAAAAGGAATCAACTGTATTTTAGCAACGCAGTTAAAAGACAAAGGCAAACTCACCGCTTGGTGCACGCAGTACAACGCCAAAACCTTGCAACCAGAAATGGCCCGTAAATTTGAGCTGGCATCGTTGAGTGCTGCGGAATCTGTGGGTATCGTTCGTTTTTTGATGCACCAGCCAAATCCTACGCCAGCCATGAAACTGGCTATTGCCGCCGCTGTAAAATGGATGGATGCCGTAAAAATCACTGGGCATAATTTTATTTCCGTAAAGGATTCCACTATGCCAAGGGGTTTTGATAAAAAATATGTGGAAGATGCCAACAGCACCATTTGGGCTCGGTTTTATGAGATAGGAACCAACCGACCATTATTTGCTGGTAGGGATAGCGAGAAAAAATTCGATGTGGCAGAAGTGGAACCCGAGCGCAGGACCGGCTACGCTTGGTACGGCATTTGGCCAGCGAAACTGTTGGAAAAGGAATATCCGGAGTGGAAGAGGAAATACAAGTTGTAAGTGATAAGTTGTAAGTTTTAAATGATAGGTTGTAAGTTTTAAGTGATAGGTTGTAAGATGAATAGTGTCGTAAATTTTGAGTTCGTATTTACATTGAAGATAAATCCGAGGAAATCCTTTCAATCCGTCTCATCCGTGTTCTAAAAATAATAAACAATATACCATGGTTCTTTCAAGATTCAACCTTAAAAACATTCCTGCGCATGTTATTGTGCCAAACGATTCTTTGTTCGATTTACCAGAGAAAGTATTGCAATTTGGTACAGGGGTGCTATTGCGTGGCTTGCCCGATTATTTTATAGACAAAGCCAATAGACAAGGCGTTTTCAACGGTCGTGTGGTGGTGGTAAAATCAACGGATGGCGGTGATGCCAACGCTTTTGATAAGCAGGATAGCTTGTACACTATCTGCGTTCGTGGTATTGAAAACGGACAAAAAGTGGAAGAAGATATTGTATCATCTGCCATTAGCCGGGTGTTGAGCGCCAAAAGTGACTGGGCCCGAGTGCTTCAATGCGCCCACAATGCAGAAATGCAGATCGTGATTTCCAACACAACGGAAGTAGGCATCACCTTGGTGCACGAAGATATCCGTGTTCATCCGCCGACTTCTTTCCCTGGCAAGCTGCTGGCGTTTTTGTACGAACGTTTTAAAGCTTTCGACGGCAGTCCGGAAAGCGGGATGGTGATTGTGCCAACGGAATTGATTACGGACAATGGTAAAAAATTGGAATCGATCGTGTTTGAATTGGCTCACCACAATAGCTTGGAAGATAATTTTATTGAATGGCTAGAGAAAAACAACCATTTCTGCAATACACTGGTAGACAGGATTGTACCGGGTAAACCAAAAGGTGAGGCGCTGGATAAAATATTTGAAAGTCTAGGCTATACCGATGAATTACTGACGATGAGCGAAACTTATCGGTTGTGGGCCATCGAAGGCAATGACCATGTTCGTTCGGTGCTGTCGTTTGCGCAAGCTGATGAAGGTGTGGTGATCACCCCAGATATCACACTTCATAAAGAATTGAAACTTCGCCTGCTCAATGGCACGCATACCTTGAGCTGCGGCCTTGCTTTTTTGGCAGGATACACCACGGTAAAAATTGCGATGGACGATAAACAAATGGCAGATTTTGTATCAGATTTAATGCTGAAGGAAATTGCACCCGCCATTCCATACGAAGTGGATGCCGACACGGCGCAAGCTTTCGGGGCGAAGGTTTTAGATCGATACGCCAATCCACATCTGGAACATTTTTGGTTGAGCATCACCATGCAATATTCTTCCAAACTGAAAATGAGGGTATTGCCGTTGATCAAAAATTACATTTTGAAAATGCATGGCGTGCCTGATTTGATGGCGACAGGTTTTGCGGCTTACCTCCTATTTATGAAGGCGACCAGAATCGAGGGCGGTAAATATTTTGGCACGTTGAATGGAACAGAATATGCCATAACCGATGATGCGGCCAGCATTTTATTTGAGGCTTGGAAGAAAGAAGAACCCAAAGAAGTGGTACAAGCTGTACTGCAAAACAAAGAGTTGTGGGGCGAAGACCTAACAGGCCTTGTTGGATTTGCTGATTCAGTTGCCAATAAATTGGAATCGATGATGAACGAAGGCGTTAAATTTGCGTTCGGAAAAACCTTAGGTGAAAAGTCTAGTGAACATCCGCTAGCTGACGCACATTTACTGTAGAAATCTCAATTGACCAAGGGAAAGTTTTTAATTTTGAACATAGCGGTTATTCAAAATGTTTAAAATAAGTGATAATAGAAAATGGCAGGATGTAGCACTTAGGATATGGGAAGTAGCTATACCGAAAGTCTACTTGCGCCGAGGATAGCGTGAGGGATAGAAATGGAAAGCCTCCCGAAAAATCGGGACCTTGCTCCGGCGGCGCAAGGTATTAGATACGGAGCTTGGACGTTCTTCGTCGGCGAGGACTTGCAGTAAATAGCCCGACCCGAAGGGTAACCCAAAAAAGAAAAAAGTAAAAAAGGAAAAACATGCAACAAAGAGTTTTAAAGGTCCATAAAAACGACAATGTTTTGGTGGCCTTGACCAATCTAAAAATGGGAGAAGTAATCCAGTATAATGGAGAGGAATATCAGTTACAAGATAATATCGATGCCAAACATAAATTCATGACCGAGGATTTAGCACCAGGCGACGAGATCCATATGTACGGTGTGCTGGTGGGCAAGGCTCAATCATTTATACCAAAGGGTGGGTTGATGACGACCGCCAACGTGAAGCATGCGGCCGATCCGTTCACTTTTCGTCCGTACCATTACGAGTGGCATGCGCCGGATGTGAGTAAATGGGCCGGGCGTACGTTCAATGGGTTCCACCGCAGTGATGGGCGGGTGGGAACGGCGAACTACTGGCTTTTTTTGCCAACCGTTTTTTGCGAAAACAGGAACTTGGATGTGATCAAAGAAGCACTTCATACGCAATTGGGTTATGAGGTAACCGATAAATACAAACAAAAAACAAAGTTGCTATTGGAGTTATACCAGCAAGGAAATGATATTTCGGGTGCTGATTTGTCCATTAAAGAATCGGACGTAAAAACCAATCGCATCTTTAAAAATGTTGATGGTATCAAGTTCTTGAACCACCAAGGCGGCTGCGGCGGCACCAGGCAAGATGCGGGTGTGCTGAGCAAATTGTTGGCGGCTTATGCGGATCATCCAAACGTGAGCGGTGTTACTATTTTGAGTTTGGGTTGCCAGAATTTGCAAACGCAGAATCTGCTGGACGACATAAAACAGCACAATCCTAATTTTGACAAACCGATACATGTTTTTGAGCAGCAACAGAGCCAAAGCGAAGAGCAGTTAATCACCGATGCCATTCACAGGACTTTTGAGGGCTTGATAGAAATAAACAAACTAGAACGCAAGCCGGCTACATTGGATAAGTTGTGCATTGGCGTAAAATGCGGTGGCAGCGATGGGTTCAGCGGTATTTCTGCTAATCCTGCCGTGGGTTGGACAAGTGACCTAGTGGTGGCTTTGGGTGGTAAAATATTGTTGGCAGAGTTTCCGGAACTGTGCGGAGCGGAACAAGGTTTGATCGATCGCACCGTGGATGAAGCAGCGGCCAAGAAGTTTATCCGCTTGATGACGAGTTATAACGATGCGGCGCACAAAGTTGGGTCTGGGTTTGAAATGAATCCATCGCCTGGTAATATCAAAGATGGTTTGATCACGGATGCCATCAAGAGTAGTGGCGCTGCCAAAAAAGGCGGTCATTCCCCAGTGGTGGATGTATTGGATTATACGGAACCTGCGGTGAAACCAGGTCTTAATTTGGTTTGCACACCGGGCAACGATGTGGAAGCAACAACGGGCAAAGCAGCAAGCGGTGCCACGCTGATTTTGTTTACCACCGGCTTGGGAACGCCTACGGGCAATCCGGTTTGTCCTGTGATAAAGGTATCTACCAACAGTGCGCTTACGAGAAGAATGGGCGACATCATCGACATTGACACAGGCCCAATTATCGAAGGTGAAAAAACAATCGAGCAAATGGGTGAGGACATACTTGAATATTGCATCAAAGCAGCCAGCGGAGAAATTACGCCGAAAGCAGTGCTGCTGAACCAAGATGATTTTATCCCTTGGAAACGAGGAGTAAGTTTATAAAATGAATAACGCCAATCAAAATTTTGATTGGCGTTATTGTTTATGAGGTGTTGGTAATTTTTAGTGAGTAACGATTTGCAAGGTCTTAAGTTTTTCAAGCTTTATCCAGTCGCCAAATGAACTGTTCCAATATGAACAGCGGTGTTAGATCTATTGAGGGGTATATTGCTGTTTCTTTTCTCTTTCCCACCTTGATTCTGCTTTAATGGCGGATATCTTTAGTAAAGTCTATAAATAACACCATATACTATTCCCTTATGATTGCCTTGGCAAGATCCTTTAATTTTTGCAAGCTTAAGCCGGTTAATAGTTGAATTTGCTCTAGCGAATACCCTTGCTCAATCATCTTACGACTGACTTCTATGTTATTTTTAGCTGACCCAATTTCTTCCCCTTTTTTAAAGCCCTTTTTTTCGCCTATCTCCATACCTTTTTCTATACCTTTCTCCTCTCCCACTTCAATTCCTTGTTGGTAGCGAATGTCTTTTGTAAAGTCTATTGTAAGTGCCATATTTTGTTCCTCCTCGTTTACTATTTTTTGTTCATCTCGCAATAACGAAAGTACTTCAAGCTGAAGTATCCTCCGTTTAAATTCCTGTTCATTTCCTTGTAACAGTTTATGCAATTTAGATATTATTTCTCGAATTATTTGTCGTCTATCATTTTTGTTTGTCCCAGCCAATACTGCCAAAATAATTTCTTCAGGCAACTCCGATTCCAAAAATACATAGGGATTTAGCTTACGAGGATCAACCAGTTCAAACGAATAACTGAGTGCTCCGTGAAGTAGATGGGTCTCCATATTTGCTCTTTGATTACCGAGATATACCACGAATCCAACTACCTCTATCTTATAAATTTCATAAATCAATGCATGATAAAGCAGCATACGTCCACGAATGTCTGGGTCGCCTATAGTTGCCATTCCACATGGGCTATAAATGCTCGGCCTGAGGTAGTGACAACCTTTAATAACATATCAGCCTCCCTTTCTGGTATACTTCGCTGCAGTTTAGAAGGCAACATTTCGGCATGTGCCACATCTAGCCCAAATAGATATTTTAAAAATGTGATACTAGGTTCCCTAAAGTTCTCCTTGATAATACAATCGAACGGATGGTGCATAGGCGGTATAAGTCTGAAAATAATATTTTTTATTAGTCGTTTATAATCAACACTTTATTAATCCGAAGCCAAAACAAGACGGACAACAGTGTAACAAAAAAAGCGCATATCAAAAAAAATTGATATGCGCTTTAACAAGTAAAATTTATTTATGGTACAATGACCGCTTCAGGATTGGCCAACTTCTTCTTATTTCCTGATGCGGCTTTAGCAGCAAGGTATGGCTGATGATAATCCTTATAAAATTGAGCTTTGCTATCACGGTATTCGCTGACTCCGCCAATTATATGCATGAATTTAATGTAGCACCAGGCCAAATCTAACTGATAAGGCAAAAACCCTGAACGTGCACTACGAGGGAACAAATGATGGTTGTTGTGCCATTCTCCAGCTACATAACCTGGCCATACTTGGTTAATAGACATATCATCTTTATTGAAATCCACCCCATCCCTACGCATATCTTTTCCTTTACCGTGCCCTTCATAATTAAAGGTACGAACGCCCACTGCCCAAATAAAGGCACCTGCAAAAATGCCGCAAACTAAGCCCATGCCACCTACTAAATAGAATACGGTAATCCAAAATGACCAATTTAATATCCAGTGTAAAATGGTTCCTACAGGATGCGCTACAGATCCCCAATGCTGATATTGTTTATACGAATTAGACTTTACACCGCTGTAACGCATAATGGTCAACACTTGGTCGTAGTCTTTTTCGCTTAGGTTTTTTGCTATCGGTTGATGATTGACATCAGCCAAAAAACAATACAAAAAACCACCTTGTGCATAATATGGATCCCCAGGTTCATCGGATTTTGCATGATGCACTTGGTGCGAAACCACGTAGATTTCTTCAGGGATAACGCTTAGAACCAAGTTGCGGGTGACAAATTTCCAGAAATTATTACGAAATGTATAGGCACCATGCGTACAATAGCGATGGTACCAAATAGTGCCATGCGTTCCTAAAAATACCATCCCATATACAAAACCAGCTACTAACGCCCACCAGCTAAAGTATTTTGTAACAAATAGCACAAAAAAAGGCAACAAACACAAAACTTTTAACCAACTTAGTACGGGTAACCAGTTCTTACGAGTCTTAAAAATGTTAAGCCTTGAAAAAAACTCCTTCATGATTTGTCCCGAAGTAGGTTTGCTGAAATCGCCGTTCTTATCCCTCCAGCCATAAGAAGGCGGGTCTAATACGTAATCTAAAAATGCCATGTAAGCGAATGGTAGTTAAAATGAAAAATGAAAAAACCGATTATTTTAAGTCAGCCTTGATATACGTATTGTTGAATAAATATGTTGAATTGGCAATGCTTTCGTAAAACTGGTAAAGTGAAGATAATATAATAGTTTTTAAAACCAAGTTTTGTATCAATAGAACGCTCAAATCATTCGTTTTATTTTTTTGTCCAATATTTATTTGGATTTAAACACAGGCCTTGTTAAACGTTATGATTAGTTTATATACGGGTTAATTACGAGCAAAAAGAAGGAAACGGATTTATACATGAAGTGACTTAACATTTAGTTATCACCTTTAACCAGTTTGAAATATTCTATTGCCCTTCTAATATATTCTTTTGTGTTTTGCCCTTGTTTACCACCCAGCCCAACAGTAACCATCCAACAATAAAGCAAACACCACCTATCGGCGTGATGGCCCCTAACCACCTAGCTTCGGCGCCGCCAAAGGCTTTGATGTAAATCATCGTATATAAACTGCCCGAAAACAACAAAATGCCGGCAAAAAAAAGTCGGCCTGTCCATAATACGGCTGGACGATGGAACTTGCCCCATAAAAATGCGGCAATAAAAATGGCGCCCACATGGTAAAAATGGTATTGAACACCTGTTTGATAGATTGCCAAATCTTCTATGGGCAATTTTTGTTTCAATGCATGTGCGCCAAAAGCACCCAAGGCTACCGCAAAAGCGCCCAATAAGGAGCCAATCATCATTAATCCTTTATGCATGTTTCAATATATTTTCGAATGTTTGAATCGTTGGGAATGGCTCTGTTATAATTAAATCGGATTGGTTATAAAATGAAAGTCTTGACGCCATCAATCTTTCCAACGTTTCGATGATGTCTGTTTCGCAAGTTGCGTTTTTTATCAGCGGACGTTTTTCTTTGCCTGCAAGAAGCCTGCCAGCCAGCACCTCTACGGATGGGTTTAGCCATACCACAGTGCCGTTTTGTTTCATCCAATCCATGTTGTTGTAAAAGCATGGTGTACCGCCCCCGCAGCTCATTACGAATTTTGCATAATCCGCATGTTGTCTACGCAGAGTTTCCATTTCCACTTTCCTGAAATATGCTTCGCCACTTCCTTCAAAAATTTCGGAGATTGTTTTTTGCTCGGCTATTTCAATACCCTTGTCCAAATCTAAAAATGGATAGCGAAAATGAATAGCTAAATGGCGCCCCCAATAACTTTTACCAGACCCCATCAGGCCAATCAAGAATATTTTGGTTGGGTAAGCACACATAATCCGATAAAAATAAGGAACGGAAGCCAATGACTGACAAGGATTTTAAAACACTATCCAAAAACGTCAGAATAGGGATTTAGAAGATTTATAGATTAAACAAGATGTATGCCTTAATCCTTTTTTTAAAATGTTTATGTCACGCTATTCCTAGCAATCAACACTTCTTGTTCCAGTCCTTTTTTATATTGATGGATGATGGACAGCAACTTATCTAATTCACCTTGCAAATCTTTAGGCGCATGGTGAAGTTGACGGTCGTACAGGTTTCGATTGCCGTATTTTTTTATCAGATCCGAAATATTTTTCGGGACGAAGAAGCTAGCTCGTTCACCTAAATGTTTTTCATAAGTTTGAAGGAAAATATTGATGCCCTCAAAATCAAAATCGCCGAAGTGTAGGTAATGGTTGGGAATGCGCTGCAACCAATCAATCAAATCTCCGCTTTGCGGATAACGGCAAACAAACAGCGGTTTGATATCCGTGAATAAATATGGCTGCTGTCTTATATATTCAAAATTCTCCGGATTCTCGATGCCTACCACCGTAACATCCATTGGAATAGTAAAATGTTTGTAATCGTATATAAAAGTATAAGACCCTTCTTGCGGTGCTACAAGAAAACGAACCTCACCTACCATAGCTTCAATTGGTTCGTATGTATTTACTAAAAAGCCAGTAAAAGTTCGCCGTTTTTTCAATTTACTATCCGAGGAAACTTCCACCGACCTCGCCCTTGTAAGTTCTTCGCTTGCATGTGCGGTTATGTAGGCTTGCAAGTCGTTGATGCCAAAATCGACTTTCAAGTTATGCATGAAGTTATCTTTATTTTGGACATAATATTTACGCTTGTTATTGGCTGTTTGTATTGTTTGTATCGTTCCATCTTCCACCATTTTATCAATGGCTGCATGCTTCAAGTTGCTGGAAGATATAGGTTGCCCATCGAGCATCTGCTGCAATTTTTCAGCTATACCAATGGGCAACTTGATCATGATTGTGCGTAGTTGGTGATGAGGCGGGTAATTTTTGTCACGCTCTTATCATCTTTTTTTAATGTATAAATATATTTGTAATCCAAGGCATTGGTTTCGGTGGGCGAACCGTTGATCAATAGGATATTCCGCTCGTTCGCAAACTTGAGGATACCTCGTACATTGTTCGGATGCAGCTTGCCTATTTCATCCATCATACAATGCAGTTTGAAGTCTTTGAAACCTTTGCTGCTCTCACTTTTGCTCACGTTCAGCAGCATGATGTTGATCATCGCTTTCACTAAGATATCCGTTCCTTCGCTACCTACATTGGCAAGTTTTTCTACCCAGCCGGTATCGTTCTGGTTTTCTATTACACGGAACTGTAACTCGAATGAATCGGCCAAGTTCACCGCATCCAATTTGGAATCGTTGATGGCTTTCTGCAAAGCTTTTAATAAGTCTACTGCTTGTTTGTTCTGCTTGTCTTGATCCAGCGATGAAAACAAATTAGCGGTTCCCAAACCATATACATTTTCATCGTTGAACTGCTTGATGCGCAATAGCAGCGTTACGATTTTGTTGGTACTTTCTACAAAACGCAATTCTATTTTTTTAATGGCACCTACAAAATTCCTTTCTTCAAAATCCTTGTTTATTTTATGTATGGTTTTTTGTATTTCTCCACCACGGCTCATCAAGTTGCCCGTTTCTTTACCTACCGAATGGATGATGTAAGCAAAACGTTCGTTCACTTCTTTCTCGTATTGGCTGATCTTGTTCTCTTCCACGAACTCGGTGAGCATATCTGCAAAATCCAAATGTTCTTGGGTAGAAGAAAGGGTAGTCTTGAATTTGAAGATATTGTTCTCAGAAAAATTACCCAAGAACTGCGTGATGGCTTCCTTTATTTCATCCAGTCTTTTTCGTCCTTGCGTTTCTAATTGATATAATTCTTTGATGATGGATTTGCAATCTCGATCCGTTTGGCTCTCGGCCTTCGCTTCCCGATACAGGCCGGCCAAATTTTTATAAATGTCCGTGGCGGTAAATTCTTCAAACTCATTGATGTTGTTCTCGAGTGTCTCTACTTCCTTTTTATTTTGGTTGATGAGGTCTTTCGACTCCTTTAGTTCCGCATTGTTTTTCTCTTTTTGCAGCAAGTGTTTCTGTTGCTCGTTCTCTAGCTTATCTTCCAATAGCTGTTTCTGGCTCTTGAAATCTTCTACCCGATCCAGCAATTCCCTTTTATCTTTTTTATATTCAACTACTTTATCATTGTTCTCATCAATAAAGCGAAGCTCCGTACGGATGGAGGCCACTCGCTGGTCTATCTGGTTCAAGCGGTTCGTGTCTGCGCCCTTGCCTTGCAGTTCTTGTTCTTGTTGTTCTTTTACATCTGCAACGCGTTTGTCAAAATTTGCACTGGCATGGGTAAGCTCTTCCGCAATGCTTGCAAACAATGCATTCATCGCCGCTTCCTCTTCCTTTATCCGATTGTCCTTTTCCTTTTCCTTGACTTTTTCTTGCTTTTCAATCGAGGTTTCCAAGCGTGCCAAATCGTTTTGCGCTTGCAATTCATCTGCCACAGCAAATGATATTTCTTCTTCTATTTTCAACAACGAAGCCTGCTTTTCATCTGTTGCCTTGCGAAGGAAATCATTCAACAAAATCTGCTGGTTCTCTTGCTTGGTCGTGTTCTGTTGCAGCTGATATCCATGTTCGTTGATGGAATCTTTATATTCTTTTGTTTTGGGTTGGTACTTTTTACGAAGCTTGTCCAGATCATCTTGCAGGGATGCATGATCGGCGGCTATTTTTTGTTGTAGCGCTTCTATTTCTTTTTGGTGGTTCTTTTTATCCTTGTCGTAATCGGCAATGGTTTTTACCTTCTTCGTTATCTCCGACAAATCGATTTTTACCCCAAAAAATGCATCGTTGATGGTAGCCGCTATTTCAGGCGAAAGCCCGCTCTGGAACAGCACTTCATCGCTACAAACCTTCCCAATCGTGTTCTGCCATCCTTTGTGGTTATCATTCAGCCAACCATAAAACGAGCTTTTGTTGTTGGCAATCTTAAAGTCCACTTCTTCAATGGCAGCCTTGTGTTTCTCTATTTGCTCGGTCTGTTTTTCGGTTTGCCTATCCGTCGTTTCCTTTTTGCTTTTCTCTTCTGCTTCCCATTGCGTTTGCAAGGTCTTGATCAAGTTTTGCAAGTGCGCCACTTCGTTTTGAGCATGTTGTTTTTTGTTGCCTAATTCTTGTATCTGCGCCTTGGTAGCTTCTATCTCCTTATCAAAAAAACGTTGATATTTTAATTCTGATTTCTTTATTTTAAGGTCTTGCACCAGGTCCTTTTTTTCCTGCAGCAAGGCCTTGGCCTGGTTCAGCGATTCTTTGTGCGTGTTGCGTATTTCCACCAGCAATTTGGCGAACTGTTTGTTGGCCTCATCCTTCATCTGCAAAAAGCCGGCGTGTATCGAATTGCGTTTGTCTTTTTGGATATTGTCGAAATCCTTGCGCTGGTTGTCTATCTCCCGCAACAAAGAATCGAAGCGCTGGGTAACTTCTGCAAACTGCGAAGAAAGAATCTGTTTTTCCTTATATAAATTTTCCAGTTCCAAAGTGATGGGCTTCTTTTTAGATACCCGATCCATCACTGTTTCTATGCTGATGTTTTCGTAATAGAGCGTTTTCTCCTTGGCTTCCTTTAGCCTTGTTTCATATAAAGATTTTTCGCTAACTATCTTCTGTTTCTTCTCTTGGAATTTGCCTTCGGCCTCTTCTATTTTCTTCACCAACACAGCTTGTTTGTTCTCTCTTGTGGCTAATGTATCTCTTGAAGCAGGCAATTGTTTTTGTGCTTGATCCACGCTGTAGGCGAGTTGCTTGGCCAAGGTTATCTTTTCTCGGTCGATATGTTTGATATTCAAGCTCAGCTTCTGTATCTGTGCTGCTTCTTTTTTAACTGGTATTTCGCCGTTGCTGTTCTTGGTCGTCCAAATCTTGATATCGTGGAGCTGTGTTTCAAACTTGCTCAGGTGGTGTTTATAATCCCGTAGGCTTACTTCAATGTCTTCATCGTTCAGCGATTTAATAACGGTCTGCTTGATGAATTCTGCTTTCAGTTCCGCGTTCAACAATACGTTTTGGATGGTACGTGGAATGTTTTGGTATTGCCTACTTTCCAGCATGGCAAACTTTTTCATTTCCTTCCCTACATTATTGTTTCCATATAAAATATCCCTATACTCTTCGTAACGATCTACTTTGATGCTGGCATGGATGCCGTTTTTATTTAGCTGCGCCTTTATTTCTTCCCAACTTCCAAAAGCAGATTTATTTTCTCCTATATAATAATTCGGCTGATATTCCCCATCGATAAAGCGGTAACAAACCTTGCCCGAGTTGCGGTAACATAGCACCGAATACATACCGGTCTCTTTGGCGATTTCGTAAATCACGTACGAGTTCTGCGTAGGAAAATAGTACTCGTAAAAAGATTTCTGTCCCGATTTGATGCCTAGCTTTTGCGTATCTGCATTGTAAAAAAACAGGATGGCACGTAGCAAGGTACTCTTGCCCACGCCTTGGGTTCCAGTAAAATGCACGTTTCCACCTAAGGGAACTTCGGCGTACTTAACCGTGGCACTATTGATCAATATAACTTTATTCAGGTATCTCATTTTGTATATCTTCTGGTATGTTTATGCTGGCCACCAGCTGCTCTGCGTATTTAAATGCTGCCACTACTTTGTATTGATTGTTGATCTCGTTCTCTAATTCTATCCATCCTTCTTTCACCAATAAATTAACCAACTTATTAATTTTTTCCGACAAACTCCCGGTTTCTCCCAAATGCCTTTTGAGCCCATCCAGCTTGTCTTTAAGCATCACATCCACCCTTGTTTTCACTTCTAGATCGGATGGTGAAAAACGGTAGCCGGTAACAAAGGCGTTGTTGAAAGCTTTTAAAAAATCCAATATATCTATCCATCGAAAAACTGTTTCCAGCTTGCGATCGAGGTCGGCCTTCAATTCTTTTTTGGCAAAAAAGAAATATTCATCCCCCCGTTCCAAAATAAAATTGATGGCAATAAAATAATCGTAAAACAAGGTTTCATTTTCGTTGATCACATCGTATAGCACACGCACACGATCGTTCACGCTGTCGCTGCAGATAAATTGTGCCTTGCTCAATATCTCGAATATCTCTCCGGTTTGTGCGGGTAATTTTTCCATGGTTATTTGGGGTAAATCATTGCAAATTCAATATCGTCTTTCCTTTGATAATCGCCGGTAATCTTCAGGTCACTTTCATACATGCTTACCAGTTGGCAATAAAGCGTTACCCGTTCATCAAAAGACTGTTCTTTGGGAAATTTATAGCTCATCACAAAATCATATAAATTATTTCCCGATGCTGAAAACGAATTGATTACTTCTTCCATATTGATAAAAATCTCATGCTCGGGCTCGGTGTTGAGGTAATCAACAGAAATACTTTCGGATAGCTGGTACCGTGGCCTTTTATCAACCTTTATCTTTTTTCTTGCCTTGCTGATGCTTTCGTTGGCATCATCAGTTTGCAGGTGAACCAGCGATAATTTAGTGCTGAAATAACTGCGAGGTTCAAACACCAAAGCGTGTTGATCCCCGGCAACTTTTTCGATATTTGTTTTCGATTTAAGGTCGAATTGATCTTTTAAATATTTTAATTGCTTAATTTTTTCGAGCAGCTGGGTTTTGTATTTTGTTTGGTTGATGTAGTCGATGATCTGTTCGTGCGTCTCGATGATATTGTGCCGGGCTTCGGTCAACTTCAAGCGAAGCGAAAAAGTAATTTGCTTCAGTTCTTCGTCCAGTGCCGTTTTGAAAAAAGTCTGCTCATCGGCGGTAATCAAATTATCCGTGTGCTCCACCAGATTCTGGATGTCTTCTTTTTTCTGCTTAAGGTTCTGCAGTTTTTCCAGCTTTATCTTGAAGTTGGTTTCCGTTTTGAACGTATTGTCGATGTTGCGGTTGAGGTCCACAATGCTGCGGGCAGTGATACGACCTGTTTTTTGTAACGCTGACTTCACCTGTTTGAGGTAAGAATATTGCTTGTCGGTATTGCTTTCTTTCAGGTAATAATTGATGCTTTCCTTTACCGTTTGGATATTATCGAGGATAAAAGCGGTACTGATCTGCTCGTTCACTTCCAAAACCAATTCGAAAAAGCCCATGAATTTTTCATCCAGCTCTACAAAAACACCATTGCGGCGAATGATTTCCAGCTCGATCAACCGGTCGGTTTTTTCGATACTGTCCAGCATTTCCACGGCCATATCGTACTTGTACGAGAACTCGTTTCGCTTATGGAACATTTCATCCAGCAAATCTTTTGCCCAGTCCAGCGTTTTCAGCAGCTCTTTTATCGATTTGAAGGAAGTCATTGCTTAATAATATAGTATCCCGTTTCTTTTTTATTTGGGGGGCAAATATTTCATCAAAAATTCCATACGTGAACGATTTTTTTTGCTTTTTTGATGGATGTGCGGAAAATGGGTCATTACTCATTTGCTTATTTACGGTTGCGGCCGGCAGCTGCCTTGCGTATTTGCTTATTCTTTAATGTTTTGAGCATTTAAATCCCGCCAATTTCGTATGGTTGGAAAAATTCGACAATTGCTTTCAACCTAAGTAGTATCACAAGGCAAATTTTATTTTACCTTTTCCCTCATACTACACATAATCATCTATTGCCCATAAAATCTTGTTTCGATTAGCTGTCAGGAATTTTAAACTGAAAATCAATTACTGACAACGCTGTCAGTTTTTAAATGTCAGGAATTAAAAGCTGACAAAGTATTCCTGACAAAGCTGTCAGCTTTATATTTTCGAAAACAAAAAGCTGACATCAATTTAAGTCCAAGGGTTTATTTTTTTGTTAGATGTTTTCGTTTCAAGCCAGCAAAAAGTGCCTGCCCCTACCTTTGGCCCATGAAATTTAAAACATTGCATTATTATGTATTGATGGGGATATGCTCCATTGCTACGATGTCTTCATCTGCGCAAGCAGCCCAAAAAATAACGCTAACCAACCCAACAGCCAACGAAAGGAAAGAAGAATTGGTGACTTTTTCAAGGACTGCACTTACGCAAAAAGTAGGCATCATCAAAAAAGGAAAATATGTCCAGCTCCAAAAAGCTGGTCGGCCGGTGTTGGTTCAGTACGATGATA
>Ga0247739_10000296_pt1 | contig 17346 bp, 13 predicted proteins | sample UWRJL058202B2_FD_180943 | JGI IMG/M metagenome (GOLD analysis project Ga0247739, IMG submission 180943) | Plant litter microbial communities from Arlington Agricultural Research Station in Wisconsin, United States - UWRJ-L058-202B-2 | ecosystem: Environmental > Terrestrial > Plant litter >...
GTCCAAATTTTTGGTTACCAGCGTACCGCGTTTGCCATTGCCCACCATCTCTGGCACACAACTTACCGCCGTGGTAATAGGTACGCAGCCCCAAAACATCGATTCTGCCACCACTTTTGGCCATCCTTCACTTTTAGAAATAAATATGGTAAAATGCGATTGTTGCAATGCGGCCTTCACCACTGTTGCCGGCTTGTTTCCGTGCAAAATGATATGAGCCTGTAGATTATTCGCTGCCACATACGCATCACAAGCCGCCTTTTCGCTGCCATCGCCATACATGTTCAATTGTAATTGGTAACCATTTTTTATTAGCTGTTCGCATACCTTAATAGTGGTGATCGGCTCTTTTGAAGGCATGAACGCACCGATGAACATCACTTTGATCAAGCCTTGCAGGGAGCGTACCGGCGTTTCAATTATTTCTTTTTGAGAATAGGATGCCGTATAAAAAGGCAGCATGTTCCTATTTTTATCTGGCCAGTTGCCATACACTAGCACTTTCATGTTTCGTGTAAAAAATGTGTTGTGTAAAATATGCTGCTGTATCCGATAGCTGAAAGGCTGCTTGCTGTTCCAATCCCAATTGCCAGCGTATTTGCAAGTTTTTACTTTCTTTGGAAAAAGGACCTGTACAAGGCATCCTAATAAACTTACATTGCCTGGACACCGCAAATGGATATGATCGGCCCAACGCATGGCTTTATAAATCGTCCAAAGCATTTTCGGCATCAAAAAGAGGAATTTCATCATTTTGGCAGCGGTCACCACATCAAAAGGAGCAACCCTTATATGAATGAACTTTTTGCCGCTTTGAAATGGCGCTATCAACAAGTCGCCCTCCGTTTCCCATTCGGGACATGCGTACATTACCTCGTCTACATGTTCCATCCATAAGTCCATTTCCTTTACATAAGGTGCATAGGCGTACGGCTTATTGTCTTTGTAAATGATGGGAGCAAACGTTACTACTAAAAATTTCATACTAAGGTTATCTTGTTTGCGCCGTGTTTTTTGGGCAACAAGTTGATTTTATTTTTTTGTTGGATGTTATACATAACCGGCTGATCCATTATAGTTGATGATTTGCGCTGGCACACCCATTACGACGGCATTATCAGGTATATCGGTATTTACCAAGCTATTGGCAGCCACCAGCACATTGTTTCCTATGGTGATTGGGCCAACAATAACTGCATTTACACCTATATATACGTTCTCGCCAATTGTTGGAACACCCCGCTTTGAACCCCTGCCCGACACGCCAATGGTAACGCCTTGAGATATATTACAGTTGTTGCCAAAAACAGCATACCGGTTAAATATGATACCTCCAAAATGGGCAATATAAAATGAATGGCCAAGTTTTACAGAAGCTGGTATGCAAATTCCGGTGGTTATCTCAATCCATTTTTGCCAAAGCAACATAAACACTTGTAAGCTTTTCTTGATAACTTTTGGCAGGCCAGAATAGTATATGCCGTTGGCAATACGATACTGGAACAAAGCCGAAAAACCTTGGGTAAGCAAAATGATACTGAAAAAGTTCTCGCCGTAGCGCCTGATTTTTTTGTAGTCACTTTTAATAAGTTCCCAAGTTCCCATAACGCTGCGAAGATAATGGAATGCAGTGCTCAAGTCATGTGTTTCAACAATAAGTCAAATTTGCAGTCTTTTCCTCGGCAGATTTTTGTTGATGTAAATGTCGCTTTCATTAAAAAACCCATCGAATAGATGGGTCTTTTATTTTGTATTCCGTTCACTAAAACATTATTTATAAGCTACCAATGTTTGTTTCGAGCTTCCCAATCCATCGATGCCGAGTTCTACTACATCACCTGGCTTCAGGAAAATGGCAGGTTTAAATCCTAGGCCCACTCCCGCAGGTGTACCTGTAGAAATCACATCGCCAGGTAGTAAGGTCATAAAGCGACTGATATAGGATACCAAAAAAGGGATGTTGAATATTAGATTGGCGGTAGTGCCGTCCTGCATGGTTTTGCCATTGAGTGTAAGCCAAAGCTTCAAGTTGTTTACGTCGGCTATTTCATCTTTGGTAACTAGCCATGGGCCAATGGGAGCGAAAGTATCGCAACCTTTCCCTTTGTCCCAAGTACCATTCATTTCCAGCTGAAAAGCTCTTTCAGAAACATCATTGTGCAATGCATAACCAGCCACATAATCCATCGCTTCTGCTTCGGTAACATAACTTGCCTTCTTTTCTATCACCACCGCAAGCTCTACTTCCCAATCGGTTTTTTCACTGTCCCTTGGAATAATAATATTGTCATTGGGGCCACACAAGGCGGTTGTTGATTTCATGAAGATGATAGGCTCCGATGGCGTTGCAGCACCCGTTTCCTTCGCATGATCTGCATAGTTAAGGCCGATACACACAATTTTGGATGGCCTTGCGATTGGGCTTCCTAAACGGGTGGTCTTGCTTACCTCTTGCAACATGGTCTCATGCTGCTGCACCATAAAAGCCAGGTGCGGCAATCCGCCATTGGCGAAAAACTGCTCATCATAATCCCTAATGAATCCTGATACATCGTACCATTTATCATACAAACATACCCCTGGCTTTTCTTTGCCCTCATCTCCAAAACGAATCAGTTTCATAATATATTTATTGACATAAAATTAAAAAATCCAGTATCAAAACCCCAAACCCTTAACTCTTAACCCTAAACTCTTAACTCCCTACGTATTCAATTTTGTAAAACCGCCATCGATAGCATAATCGGATCCGGTGATGAAAGAGGCTTCATCGGAACAAAGAAACAAAATCAAGCTGGCAATTTCTTCTGGCTTCCCCATGCGACCGATTGGCTGCGATTGTGACAGTTTCTCAAAAATTTCTGCTTCTTTTCCAGGATAATTTTTAGAGATAAAACCGTCTACAAAAGGTGTGTGCACCCGGGCTGGAGAAATACTATTGCAACGGATATTATCTTTGATATAGTCTTTGGCAACGGATAATGTCATGGCCGCAACGGCGCCCTTGCCCATTGAATATGCGAAGCGATCGGATAAACCGGTTACAGCTGCAATGGACGAAAGATTGAGGATAACGCCGCCGCCTTTTTCTTTCATTACGGGAATAGCGGCATATAAACAGTTGTATACTCCTTTTACGTTCACATTAAAAACCCTTGTAAAATCTTCTTCTGTGGTGTTATCTACTCGTCCAATATGCGATATGCCAGCATTGTTTACCAATATATCTAATTCTCCTACCTGCTTGAATGCATCCAACACTTGCTGCTGATTGCTCACATCACAAGAATGCGCAAATGCTTGGCCGCCGTCCGTTTCTATTTCATGAACGGTTCCTTCCGCACTGGTCGCACTTAATTCCAATATATGTACAATGGCGCCCTGCCGGGCAAAAAGAAGTGAAACAGCTTTACCGATGCCGCTTCCTCCACCCGTAACCACTGCAATTTTTCCTACTAAACTTAACATAGACAACAATTTTTTTAACCCAACTTACCAAGCCACATAATGCTCGCCTGCGGACGCAAAAGTAAATATATGCAACCTAGGGTATTAAACATCTTTGGCAATTCTATGCATTGTATTGTCAGCGCCCGTTATTGAATAAGCACAAAAAACCTGCAATCGTTTAAAATTGCAGGTTGTGTTGTAATAAGGCGGTTATTAAATGAACCGGTTGATGATATTTTCAAGATATTCTTGCTTGCCGCTTTTTACAGCAGGTTCGCCTTGTTCAATGGCATAGGCACGCAGGTCTTCCAAAGTCAATTTACCTTCTTCAAATTCTTTGCCCTTACCCGAATCAAAACTTGCATAACGATCGGTACGAACTTTTTTGTAATCGGATTTTTGTAAGATGTTATCTGCAACAATCAAGGCCCTGGCAAAAGTATCCATGCCGCCGATATGCGCATAAAACAGATCTTCCATATCCGTTGAGTTACGGCGAATCTTTGCATCAAAATTGATTCCACCACCTTTGAACCCACCCGCTTCGATGATAATCAACATTGCTTCGGCCAATTCTTGCACGTTATTTGGGAACTGATCTGTATCCCATCCATTCTGGTAATCTCCGCGGTTGGCATCAATAGAACCCAACATACCTGCATCTACCGCCACTTGCAATTCATGCTGGAAGGTATGGCCAGCAAGTGTTGCATGGTTAACTTCCAAGTTCAATTTTACATCATCCATTAACCCATGCTGGCGCAAAAAGCCAATCACGGTTGCAGAATCATAATCGTATTGATGTTTGCTAGGTTCGCAAGGTTTGGGTTCAATGAAGAAATTACCAGTAAACCCGTTCTTTCTTGCGTAATCTTTCGCTGTATGTAAAAATTGAGCAAAATGTTCTTGTTCCCGCTTCATGTCTGTGTTGAGCAAGGTCATGTATCCTTCTCTACCACCCCAAAAAACATAGTTTTCACCGCCTAGTAAAATAGTTGCATCCAGTGCAGCCTTTACTTGTGCGCCACCATGTGCCAACACATGAAAATCTGGATTGGTAGATGCACCATTCATATAACGTTTGTGAGAAAATAGGTTTGCGGTGCCCCACAACAATTTAATGCCGCTGGCTGCTTGCTTTTCTTTGGCATAAGCCGCAAGTGCTTGTAGCCTTTTTTCATTTTCTACCACATCATTGCCATAATCTACCACATCCACATCGTGAAAACAATAATATGGAAGTGTCATTTTGGTCATGAATTCAAAGGCTGCGTCCATTTTATCTTTGGCCCTGCCCACTGCGTCGGCCTTTTCACCCCAAGGAAAAACATGGGTAGGCTCACCAAAAGGATCAGCGCCGTTGTTACAGAACGAATGCCAATAGGCACAACCGAATTTCAGCCATTCTTTCATGGGCTTGCCTGCCACTATTTTATTCTCGTCATACCAGCGGAAAGCAAAAGGGTTATCACTTTCTAGACCTTCGTATTTGATTTCGGGAATACCCTTGAAAAATTCTTTATCACCTAGTAATACTGACATAAGTTAGGATTTTTTATTATTAAATGGATAGTACAATATTGTTAACTTTTAAAAGCAACCGATTTCAAAAATGGTACAAGTCTCACCATTTCAATTAACTATTTAACCAAGTGGACCCTGAAAGAACATACGCAAACATAAAACTTACATTACACAAAATAATTATCAAAATAATACACTTGCCCTATTTTAAGTATTAAACAGGTAATACGGACCTCCCCAATTTGTTATGAGCATCATTCAACAAGCATCCCGTAAACAACAAACAATGACTGATCAAAAACAATCTAATATGTACATGTTTCATCCCTTTTCGTGAGGCCTAAAAAGGCGGGCCTGACTGAATAAAAAAAATGAACATGCAAACTAAATAATATTTAAATTAATAATAACAATACGCACCTGCCCTCATAAAAGCAATCATTGAATGAATCAAATAAGGAAGCAATCCATCAGCACGGTTCAAAAGTAGGGTGTTTATTTTATAGTGTAACCGATTGCATAAAATATTTTTTTAAGAGGTGTTTTATCCGTTAGATTTGCTTTCATAAACCGACTGAAAATGGCCCAAGAAAAGGAAGTTACCATCTACGATATTGCGGCAGTTTTAAACATTTCGGCGGCCACTGTTAGCCGGGGATTAAAAAACCATCCTGGTATCAGTCTCAAAACTAAAAAAAGAATTTCGGTTACTGCAACTGAACTAGGTTATCGATCCAATAATTTTGCGAGCAATCTTCGGCGCCAGAAAACACATACCATCGGTGTTATCGTTCATGAGCTACAATCCACCTTTATTACATCTGTACTAGCAGGTATCGAAAAAATTACCACGGAGGAAAATTACGACATCATCATTGCCCATTCATCAGAATCTTACAAAAAAGAAGTAGCCAATGCACATAACCTTTTTCATAAAAGGGTCGATGGCCTTATTGCCGCACTTTCTTTTGATACACCCAATGTACAACACTTCGACCCATTTTTTAAGCGTGGTATTCCTGTTGTCTTTTTCGACCGTGTGGAAGATGGAAGTAAAGGCACGAAGGTTATCATCGATAATTTTAAGGCAGGCTACAAAGCTACCCAACATTTGATTGAACAAGGGTGCAAACGAATTGTGCATGCCACTTCAAATCTTAAGCGAAATGTGTACGACCAGCGGTATAAAGGATATTTGGCCGCTATAAAGGATAACGGCCTTCAGTATGATGACAGTTTGCTATTTATCAATGATCTCAAAAAAGATTCTTGCATCGCTACAGCAAAAAAAATAGCGAACATGGAACCGTTGCCCGATGGGATTTTTGCCACGAACGACCTTATCGGCGTACTTACTATCCAAACACTAAAAGAAGCCGGCATCAAGATCCCGCAAGACATTGCCGTGGTAGGGTTCAATAATGATATTACAAGCAGCATCATCGAGCCTCAATTGACAACCATCAATTATCCTGGCTATACCATGGGCGAAATGGCCGCCAACCAGCTTATCGATCAACTTAAAAGTGAAACGTTAACTGCTCATTCCATCATCCTCAATTCAGATTTGATTATCAGAAATTCTTCTTTAAAAAAAGGATAACTGCTTCATTTCTGTTTTTATCAGCCTTATGAAAAAAATTACATTTATAGCTTTGTGCTGTATCCTCTGTTTTCTTTCCCATGCAGAAAATGGGTATCGCCTATGGCTTCGGTACGATAAAATAGACGACCCGTCCTTGCTGAGTAATTATCGAAAACAAACAACAGACATTTTAGTAACAGGCAACTCCACCACCGTAGATGCCATTCGATCCGAACTCGAGGCGGGCCTTACGGGACTGCTAGACACAAAAGTAAATTTTATAACAGCACTTGCCAAAAATGCCACCGTTATCGCCGGTACGCCGAATTCGTCGCAAACGCTCTCCAATTATGGTTTGCAGAATGCAACAAGCTTAGGAAGGGAAGGCTACAGCATCTTGACCAAAAACATTCAAGGAAAAAATTGCATCTTGATTATTGGCAATACGGATGTTGCAGTGCTGTATGGCACCTTTCATTTTTTAAGGTTGATACAAACGCATGCTTCCCTCCAAAATCTTTCCATTACAAGCGTTCCGAAGTTAGCGTGCCGCATGCTTGATCACTGGGACAATCTAGACCGAACTGTAGAGCGTGGTTATGCAGGCTTTTCCTTGTGGAATTGGCACCAATTGCCAGACATCATTGAGCAACGATATATAGATTATGCAAGAGCCAATGCATCCGTGGGCATCAACGGTACTGTACTGACCAATGTAAATGCCAATGCGCAGATTTTGACCCCAGAATATATTACCAAGGTTGCCGCACTGGCAAATGTTTTTCGTAAATACGGCATCAAAGTCTATCTCACGGCACGTTTCAGCGCACCGGTGGAAATAGGCGGTCTAAAAACAGCCGATCCGCTAGATGAGCAAGTAAAAAAGTGGTGGGCGGCCAAGGCCGATGAAATCTATGCAGCTATTCCCGATTTTGGCGGTTTTTTGGTTAAGGCAAATAGCGAAGGACAACCGGGTCCACAGAACTATGGTCGTAACCATGTAGATGGTGCAAATATGCTGGCGGACGTAGTGGCTAAACATCAAGGCATCATCATGTGGCGTGCCTTTGTTTACAGCAGCGACACGCCTGAGGACCGTTTTAAACAGGCCTATACCGAATTTAAACCACTGGATGGGCAATTTCGAGACAATGTGCTGATTCAGGTAAAAAATGGCCCGCTCGATTTTCAGCCAAGAGAACCTTTTCATCCGTTATTTGGTGCCATGCCTAATACGCAGGTGATGCCTGAATTTCAATTGACCCAAGAATATCTGGGATTTGCAACGCACCTAGTTTACTTAGCCCCACTCTTTAAAGAATGCTTGGCCTCGGAAACATATGTTGCCAATGCAAAAACTACGGTTTCAGGAATTATTGAACAGACATCACCCAAGAAAAAAATTACAGGCATGGCCGGCGTAGCAAACATAGGGAACGATGTAGACTGGTGTGGCCATCCTTTTGGACAAGCCAACTGGTATACCTTCGGCAAATTGGCATGGAACCCAGAAGCTAATACAGCAGACATGGCGACCGATTGGATTAAAATGACTTTTACGAATAATCCAGCCGCAGTCAACTCCATGAAGCAAATGATGCTCGGCTCACGAGAAGCCATGGTAAACTATATGACACCCCTTGGGCTCCATCATATTATGGGTTATGGCCACCATTACGGGCCTGCGCCTTGGTACGATAAAGCCCCAAGGGCCGATTGGAACCCCGTGTATTTCCACAAAGCAGATACATTGGGCATCGGCTTCGATCGAACTGTAAAGGGTACGAATGCGTTAGCACAATATCCTACACCAATCCAGCAGAAATTTGAAGACCTGAATACTTGCCCAGAAAATCTCTTGTTATGGTTTCACCATGTGCCTTGGAATCACAAAATGCATGATGGCCGCAGCTTTTGGGACGAGCTTTGTTTGAAGTACTATGAAGGGGTAGATAGTGTTCGTCGTATGCAAAAGACTTGGCAAACCATGAAAGGACAAATTGACAAAGAACGTTTTGCACATGTGGAAATGCTATTGGCCGTACAAGAAAAGGAAGCTGTTTGGTGGCGAAATGCCTGCTTGTTGTATTTCCAGACATTCTCTAAAATGCCCATCCCTCGAGGACTAGAACAACCAAATCATAACTTGGAGTATTATAAAGCATTGAAATTTAGCCACGTTCCAGGAAATGGATGAGAAAATTAAAAAGTAAAAAACACATGGATGTAATATTTCTAAGTTATATAAAGATTACGCTTGCGTGATTGATAAATAACCGAAACAAAATTTCATTTTTTACGCTAAACGATTTTTACCTCTTCATAAATCTCAATCCATCCCCCGCAGCCCTTTTTTAATTTTTACTTTTTAATTTTTAATTTTTACTTTAATTCTCTTCGTCATGAAAATGGAGCAAACCATGCGCTGGTTCGGGCCAAAAGACCCTGTTAGTTTGCAAGACATTCGCCAAAGTGGTTGCACGGGCGTTGTTACGGCATTGCATCACATCCCTGTTGGTGATGTTTGGACGAAAGAAGAAATCTTAATCCGCAAGGATGTGATAGCGCAAGCCGGCATGACTTGGACGGTTATTGAAAGCTTACCTGTACATGAAGACATTAAGAAGCAAAAAGGCGATTTTCAACTGTATATCAAAAACTACATTGAAAGCATGCAAAATGTGGCTGATTGTGGCTTGAAGGTGATAACCTACAATTTTATGCCGCTGCTCGATTGGGTACGTACAGACATCGATTACAAGATGCCTGATGGTAGCAAAGCACTCCGTTTCGAAAAAGCAGCCTTCATGGCCTTCGATCTTTTTTTGTTGCAACGCCCAGGCGTAGAAAAGGATTACACAGCAGCTGAAATAGATATTGCAAAAGCCAAACTGGACAGCATGACCGAGGCTGAGCAACAGATCCTTTTCAAAAACACGCTTCTTGGCCTTCCCGGAAGCGACGTGCCTTTTACAAAAGAAGAGATTATGACGGCGCTGGAAACTTACAAGGACATTGATGCAACCAAACTACGCCAACATCTTATTTATTTTTTGGAACAAGTGGCGCCGGTTGCACAATCGCTAGGACTGCAGCTAGCTATTCATCCAGATGATCCGCCTTTTAGTGTGCTCGGCTTGCCGAGAATCGTATGTTCCGAAGCCGACGCACAAGCTATTTTGGATGCAGTGCCTGTTCAAGCAAACGGTCTTTGCTTTTGCACGGGTTCGTTCGGTGCAAATGCTAGCAACGATTTGCCTGGTATGGTACAGCGTTTCGGCGACCGCATCCATTTTCTTCATTTAAGAAATACAAAAAGGGATGATAAGGGCAACTTTTTTGAAGCTGACCATTTAACGGGCGATGGCGATATGTATGCCATCGTAAAAGAAATTGTTTTATTGATGCAAAAACGCAAGGTCGGTATCCCAATGCGGCCAGATCATGGTCATCAAATGCTGGACGATTTGCAAAAAACCACGTACCCGGGCTATTCTGCTATTGGACGTTTAAAAGGTTTGGCAGAGTTGAGAGGGTTAGAATTTGGCATTTATAAATCCATTGTTGGCACCTCCTTTGATTAGCATGGTTAGCTTTATGATTGATTGTCAATGTCGTTCAAATGTTAATTTATCAACAATAAGGTTGTTAGATTAAATCATTGGCCACAACAAACGTCTTATAGCTACTTTTGCAACCGTTAAAAAACATCAACAACAATGAAAAAATTATTATTCGCAGCATTGGCATTATTGACGATTCAATCTTTTGCACAAAGCGACCCCAACGCAAAAAAAATATTGGATGGTGTAAGCGCTAAACTGAAATCATTTAAAACTTTACAAGCCACCTATAATCTTACCGTAACAAATAAGGCTGGCAAAAATGCTGGCTCTAAGTCAGGAACTTTCTATTTAAAAGGTCAGAAATACCAAATTGCAGATAAGGCAATGCAGATTTTCTCTGACGGAAGCAAGATTTGGAAGTACGATCCAGAGGCTAAGGAAGTGTCAGTTAGTGCGGTAGATCCTAACAATAATGCAATTACACCGGCAAAATTGTTAAGCAATTTTTACGAAAAAGATTACACTTACAAGTTGAATGGCAATAAAAGTATTGGGGGTAAACAACTGGCCGAAATAGAATTGACGCCAACTAACAAAAGCAAAAATATCAGCAAAATGTTGGTGTATGTGGATCAAACACAGCAAATGATTGTTTCATCAAAGGTGTTTGAAACAAGTGGAAACACATATGCCTACAGCATCAGCAATCTTAAAACGAACAATAACCTTGCAGATAACATGTTCACGTTTGATGCGAAAAAGTTTCCTGGTGTAGAAGTAATAGAACAATAAGGGGAAAACAACCTGATTATAGACCAGCCTTAAGACAGGGCTGGTTTTTTATTGCAGGGTATTTCATAGCTGGCAACTTAAATGTGTAGTAACTATCCTCCCCAGCGATACGTATCAATGCGTAAGCCCGCCAAGTCTAAAATCCGATCCACTACGGTGGTAGCTACTTCTTCTATAGTAGTAGGAAGACTATAAAACGATGGTGTAGCAGGACAAATAATGCCGCCAGCTTCCGTAACCTGTTGCATATTGCGGATGTGTATGAGATTATAGGGCGTATCCCGCACAACTAGAATCAGTTTCCTCCTTTCCTTTAATATAACATCTGCGGCCCTGGTAATCAAATCATCGGATATGCCGTTGGCAATCCGCCCCAACGAACCCATGCTACAAGGCACAATAATCATAGTGTCGTATTTTCCTGAGCCAGACGCAAAAGGGGCCGTAAAATCGTATTTATCAAAATACTTTGCTGGGTAACCGCTGTAATCTTCGTTGCCCATTTCATGCTGCCATACCTGCTTTGCGTTATTCGACATAACCAAGGAAAGTTCCTGCCACTGATTTTGCAGCGCCATTAGCTTATCTAGTAAAACCTTTGCGTACACAGAGCCACTGGCACCCGTTATCGCAATAACAATTTTTTGCATCAACATCCGTTAGATTTGCAAGATAACAACAATACTATGAGTAAGTTTTCAAGTGGGTTGGTAATAGCACTAGTTTCATTGGTTTCTTTTGGTTTTAAACATGCGGCCGATATAAAAACCAAGGTAAACTGGCAGACAACAGACGAAGTAACTACACAATATACTGCTGAAAAAAAACCGATTATAGTAGATATCTATACAGACTGGTGCCACTACTGCAAGGTGATGGATAAAACAACCTATAGCAATGATTCGGTGGCCAATTATATCAACAAGCATTTTTATAGGGCCAAATTAAATGCAGAAAGCAAAACTGCATTTAATTGGATGGGGAAAAGTTATAACTACATCCCCAAGTTTAAATTGAATGAATTGGTCATTAACTTAACGAAGGGCAATATTGTTTATCCTTCCACAGTAATAATTCCGCCTAATGGAGAGCCACAGTCTGTTGGCGGTGCACTGTCAGTAAAAGAATTAGAGTTATTGATCAAGTATTTTGGAGAAGACAAGTTTGGGAAAGTTTCTTGGGAAGATTACCTAAAAACGTTTAAGTCTACGTGGTAAGCAACGTTTTTAGTGAAGCATCTTTATGACCAGTGTAATTTCTTTAAATGGGCTAACGCAACAGTTACATAAAAAAATATACAAAAAAAGAGTTACAAGTTTTTCCATGGATAAGCTTGAATACTTCTTAATTTGATAATTATCAATTATTTACGACTTTTTCCCCATTAAAAATAAAATGTGAATAAATTTCAAGTGCACTATACTTCTTTTGGAAAAAAAATCGCACCTTTATATCGAATTTTCATAGGATAAGGTTTAATGGTTAATGGCTTTGATTAAGACCGAGGTCCCACTTTTGTGGGACCTTTATTTTTTCAGCCATTCCTCAACTATTTTAATCGGTCGCTGTTTTTGGAAATGCTTAATTTCCATACTTATTCCATGCACTTTTGAAAAACGAACTAACCCGGCGCTTGACGCTTTTCCAGGCCACAGCCATCAATATGATAGATATGGTAGGCATTGGACCATTTATCACGCTTCCGGTTGTTATTGGCCTGATGAATGGGCCACATTTTTTATACGCTTGGATTGCTGGTGCCATATTAAGCGTGGTAGATGCTATGGTATGGAGCGAGTATGGAGCAGCTTTACCCCTCGCTGGCGGAACATACAATTTTTTGAAGGAAGCGTACGGTCCTGGTAAGTTGGGTAAAATGTTTTCCTTTTTGTTTGTTTGGCAAACCTGTATCCAGGCACCTTTGGTTATCGCTTCTGCGGCCATTGGTTTTGCATCTTACCTTTCTTATTTTCACCCCATGGGCGAAATGGGCTCCAAAGCCATTAGCGGCGCAGTTGTTATCATGATTGTGTTGTTGCTATATCGAAAAATAGATGATATCGGGAAAATAAGCGTAATGCTTTGGGTGGGTGTGCTTATTACCATGGCTTGGATTATTGGCGGTGGCATTGTGCAAGGCCGAATGCTTGAACCTATCAAGCATATCAATGATAACATTCAATTTAACTGGTTATTGGTAGCCGGCCTAGGTGCAGGTATGGTAAAAAGCGTTTACAGTTTCCTAGGTTATTACAATGTTTGCCACTTGGGTGGAGAAATTATCAACCCCTCCAAGAATATTCCGCGTAGCATGTTCATCTCCATATTTATCATAGCCATTTTATACTTGGGTATGAACATAGCCGTGACCAGTATTATTCCTTGGAACGAAGCGATGGGCAATAAGTATGTGGTAAGCTCATTTATTGAAAAGGTATCAGGACATGCGGCTGGCAATGTAGCAACCATACTCATTTTATGGGTCGCTTTCGCATCTGTTTTTTCTGCAACCTTGGGCTATAGCCGCATTCCCTACGCAGCCGCGGCAGATGGCGCCTTTTTCCCAATATTTGCCAAGCTTCACCCTACCAAAAATTTTCCACATATATCCCTGATCGTACTCGGCGGTGTGGCATTTGTTTTTAGCCTGCTTTTTAAAATTGAATCCGTTATCAGCGCTATCCTTGCCATGCGAATCCTCATCCAGTTCATTGGGCAGGCTGCGGGCTTGATTCTTTTACGAAGGAAAAGATTAAAATCAGAAATGCCTTATCGTATGCCACTGTTTCCGATACCTGTCGTATTGGCTATCTGCATCTGGTTATTTATCTTCATAAGCACTGGTCTAAAATTTATGCTAGCTGGATTGGTCGTAATTGGAACAGGAGCTATCGCTTATTTTATTCTTGCCAAAAAAAGCAAATGGTGGCCTTATCAACCTTAAAGATTTAATCGGTTTTGATTGAGATGTATGGGAAGGAATTGTTCTTAATAAACTATTTAACGATAACCATGGAACGTTCATCTAATTCTTTCAAGTTTCCCTTCATCATCTTAACGGCGGCGGTTGCATGGATTGCGTTGATTGGACAGGGCTATCTAAATTTTGGGGTCTACTATCCTAATGATGGCTTATCGCTTTCGGCGAGCGTCATAAAATTCATTAGCTTTTTTACAATCGAATCTAATATCCTGGTTGCTATTTGCCTTAGCTATTGCATACTTCTACCAAATTCTAGGACGGGTGCCTTCTTTCAAAAACCAACCACCCAAACGGCTATTGCTGTGTACATTTTCATTGTAGGCTTAGTATATAATCTGGTGCTAAGATTCATGTGGGCACCAACGGGCTTGCAAAAAATAGTAGATGAACTGTTGCATGTGGCCACGCCTTTGTTGTATTCCATTTATTGGTTTGCATTTGTTCCAAAAGGTCAACTCCAGTATAAAGACATTTTTCCTTGGCTTATCTATCCATTTCTTTACATAATATACGCACTCACCCGAGGTGCTCTCACAAATGTGTACCCCTACCCGTTTCTCGAAGCGGATAAATTGGGTTATCCTAAAGTCTTATTCGCCTGTGGCCTCATTACACTGGCATTTATTACCGTTGGCCTTATTTTTATATGGCTAGATAAACTAATAGGTAAGAACAACGTGGCAAAGAATAATTCGTAATAATTGCTTTTCAATAACAGCCATCACCCGATTAAATATTTCTGCTTCACGATGGACTGGTAATAACGAAAGCACAGCATCTTTTCCATTCGTACAAAACTTGGTAAGTTTGCTGCATGAAAGGTGTGATAACGCAAAGGATTGATCTTCTTATCCAGTATGTACGAAATCGTCTTACGCAGCGCCAATTCGTTTTCCTTTCAAGCATATTGGTTGGCATTACCGTAGCCTTGGCCGTAATGGTTTTGAAATTATTTGCCCACAGCATTTATACGGCCGCCATTTCTCTTAATAAAAACCTTCATTTTAGTTACTCCTATATTGCATTTCCCATTGTTGGGTTGCTACTCACGGTGCTAGTTGTAAAAAAGATTTTAAAAGGTGTATTGGAAAAAGGAACATCGCAAATCTTGTATGCCATCGCCAAAAAATCTGCCATCATACCAGGGCAACAGATGTATGCGCAAATTATTACCAGTTCACTAACGGTCGGTTTGGGAGGCTCTGCGGGCTTAGAATCTCCGATTGTGATAACTGGTGCGGCATTTGGTAGCAATTTTGCGCAAGCCTGCGGCCTCAAACATAATGAACGTTCCTTATTGCTGGCTTGTGGTGTGTCGGCCGGCATCTCTGCTGCTTTTAACGCACCGATTGCTGGGGTTCTTTTTGCGACGGAAGTCTTGTTGACAGACATCAGCATTACGGCCTTCGTCCCTCTAATGATTGCTTCTGCAACTGGTGCCTTGGTTTCTACCATCATCTTGAACGAGGACGTCCTTCTTTCTTTCAGCCGTCAACAACCGTTCGACTATCATAATATTCCATATTACATTATACTTGGCATTTTAGCTGGCATGGTCACGGTTTATCATACTCGTATGTTTCAGCGGGTCGAAAACTATTTTCACCAAAAGAAAATCAACGCCTATAAAAAAGCCATGATTGGTGGCGTGTTGCTAGCATCACTTATCCTGTTGTTTCCTAGCTTGTTTGGCGAAGGGTACGAAAGTATTAAAACGCTTAGCCTGCCGGATCCTCAACGGATTTTAGATGAAACGTTATTCACCGGTTTTCGCGACAATCCATATGTGCTTTTGTTATTTGTAGCTGCGGCTTTATTTCTAAAGGTTTTTGCTACCGCTATTACGCTCGGCTCAGGAGGCAATGGCGGCAATTTCGCCCCCTCTCTGTTTGTTGGTTCTTACTTGGGATTCGTCTTTTCTGGCTTGGTCAATCTTATGGGAGGTAGGGTTTTGCCGGTAAGTAATTTTAGTATTGTAGGTATGGCCGGCATTTTGAGTGGTCTTTTTCATGCGCCGTTAACTGCTATTTTTTTGATTGTGGAAATCACAGGCGGCTATAACCTCATGGTTCCATTGATGATTGTTTCGTCTATCAGTTTTGCTATTTCAAAATATTTTGAAAAGCACTCTATGGATCGCAAAAGCATGGCGGAAAAGGGACATGTATACACGGAAGATAAAGACCGCAATATTTTGATTGCTATTGGTTTGGAAGAGGTAATGGATAAAAAGTTAATAAAACTTACAACAGAAAATACCTTGGCAGATGTAATGCTGTTTTTTTCAAATACGCAACAAAGTGTTTTTCCGGTATTGGACGATAGCAATCATTTATTAGGTTTGATTTTAGCTGATGATTTACGCAAACGAATATTTAACATGCAAGATTTAGCATTTACGCTGGTAAAAGACATCATGCAAAAACCAAAAGATGTTGTTACGCCTGACGAAACAATGGATACCGTTATAAAAAAAATGGAAGACTCAGGTGCTAGTTGGCTTCCATTAATAGAAGATGGAAAATATATTGGAATTGTTTCCAAGCAGGCAATCCTCGAACACTATCGACAGCATCTTATTTCTGCCACTATTGTATAAAAAAACCGGGACAAACAATTTCAGTATTATTTATCCCGGCCCAATGAATGTTTTGATACTGTTACATTAACAGTTCATGCCCCATTCTGTCACGCTTGGTAGCCATATATTTTTCATTATGGATATTTGTTGGAGACTCTAAGTGTACTGTGTCAACGATTTCTAGGCCATATCCGGTTAAACCAACCCTCTTTTTGGGATTATTGGTCATCAACCTTAACTTGGTTACGCCAAGGCTACGTAAAATTTGTGCGCCAACGCCGTAATCCCTTGCATCAGCGGGCAATCCAAGTTGCAAGTTGGCTTCTAAGGTATCAGCACCTTCTTCTTGTAGTTTGTATGCTCTTAGTTTATTTACCAAACCAATTCCCCTACCTTCTTGGTTCATATACAAAATGATACCCTTTCCTTCAGCTTCTACTAATTTCATCGCACTGGTTAATTGGTCGCCACAATCGCAACGAAGGCTGCCGATGATGTCGCCCGTAAAACAACTGCTATGAACCCTAGTTAATACTGGTTCGCCTATTTTCCATTCACCTTTTACCAATGCCAAGTGTTCGTTGTCATTGCTTTTATCCCGGAAAGCCACCAGTTTGAAATGGCCAAATTTTGTAGGCATATCAACCCGCACAATTTCTTCGATCAAACTATCTGTTTTCAATCTGTATTCGATCAAATCTTTGATTGAAACCAATTTCAAATCAAATTTTTGTGCAATGATTTCAAGGTCGGGCATGCGTGCCATGGTACCATCATCATTCATGATTTCAACCAACACCCCTGCTGGCGCAAACCCTGCCAAACGAGCCAAATCGGTTGTGGCTTCGGTATGGCCTGTCCTTCT
>Ga0247739_10000297_pt1 | contig 17342 bp, 15 predicted proteins | sample UWRJL058202B2_FD_180943 | JGI IMG/M metagenome (GOLD analysis project Ga0247739, IMG submission 180943) | Plant litter microbial communities from Arlington Agricultural Research Station in Wisconsin, United States - UWRJ-L058-202B-2 | ecosystem: Environmental > Terrestrial > Plant litter >...
AATTATAAAAGCTATTACGACTAAAACATTTTGCTCGTTTTAAACTTAATCATTTTTTCAGTACAAAAAACAGGAAAACTTCCCTGCTTTGATTTTTATACGGTTTGCAGGAAAAGTTAATCTGAAATGCTCATTCTGACGAAAGCTCTGAAAAAATCGATAAAACAATTCAGAACAAAAATGATATCAGATAAAAAAGTTGAGTTGCCTGAAGGGTGATTTTAGAATAAAGCCTTACATTGACAGCATATTTTTTAACAATTAATTTGATATGCCTCATCTAAAAGTTATAACCCACGATACTTCCTTTCATGCCGACGAGGTCATTGCTGTGGCTTTGTTGCGTTACGCAGGTTATGATATAGATTTAATCCGTACAAGAAATCCAACGATATTGGCTACTGCGACGGCAGATCCGGAAGTAGCTGTACTGGATGTTGGAGGAATATACGATCCTGCAATGCTTAACTTTGACCACCATCAGGATATGGAGCTAAAATCTGCGGCTGGATTAGTGTACGAACATTTTAAAAGTCAGATTTGCCCGTTGGATGCTCAACCTTATTTTGAGCGTTTTATCTCTTCCATTGATGTAATGGATACGAACCGGGATAACATTTTTGAAGTATGGAAAACTTTACCAAAGGGTTTTCGCAACACTTCAGGTATTATTGGAGGCTTTAATCGGGATGTAACAAACGCAATAGAACAGTTTGGCCAATTTGGCATTGCACTGGATTTTGCAACTGTTATTATTGATAATGAAATTTACTCAGCAAAGAAGAAAGCAAAATCGGAGGCGGATTATGCCAGTCGTGTGATACTCTCAAATAATGTGGCTGTATTTGATGAATATTCAACTGTTTGGAAAGATAAAAAAGAACATACTTTTGTAGTACTACCGCATGCAAACGGCTGGCAAATTCAAACGATAGATACCACAGTTGCCAAAGTACCAGAGTCAGTTACTGAATGTGAGGGTTTTATTTTCAGACATGGATCCGGATTTATGGCCACCATTAAAAACAAGGAAGTGGCTGTCGCTTTTGCAGAGACTTTGTAGCCAAAACTTAATAGATTTTTTATTTCATTCTTTTACCGATTTCAAAAAACTCCTGATCGCTCCGAGATATTGCTCCGGATTATCCCGGAGTTTATTATGACCCGAATTCGCGACAATCTCTACTTTTGAGCCCGGAATTTCTTTTTGAAACTCATAAATTGTTTCCGGCCTGGCTTCATCATACTGACCGGTAATAAAAAGTACCGGCTGTTTTATTTCATGCAAATTTTCGGTTCTTTCATATGTTCTAAGCGTTCCGGTTGCATTGAATTCTGTTGGTCCCCACATGTAACGATATACCTGCCGGTTAGACTTACCAACTCCTTCACAATCAGGCGCAGGAATTCTTGGACCGGATTTTCTACTCAAGTATTTAATATTAAAAGAATCAGTTGCTGTTATGTAAGATTGATGATCATATAACTTTAACCGTTCATATTTTTGAATCGTATCCTGAACAGGTTTTGCTAATTGAGATATCAGGATTTGAGCATCTTTCATCCAGCGGGAAGTACTAATAAGCGGACCAGCAAAAATTACGGACTTCACTCCTGCCGGCTTTTTGGTTACCATATATTCAACTGCAACAGTTCCGCCCCATGAGCTTCCCAGAATGTGTAATTCTTTCAAATCCAGCTCTTTGCGTAAAGCAGTAATTTCATCAACAAAACGTGTGAGTTCCCAAAGCGTAGTATCAGTTGGCCTGTCGGAATGCCCGGAACCAAGCTGATCATAAAAAACAATGGGTCTGTCGTTACTCAATGTAGAATATCCCGGAATGCCATCACAACTCCTGCTCCCCGGCCCGCCATGTATTAATAAAAGCGGAACACCTTTTCCTGTACCTACAATTTTGTACCAGATTTTACCACCTTTTACCAGGATGAAACCTTCTTTTGGAGTAATAAATTTGTTGGCGCTTCTAATGAAAATAATGGAAAAAAGTAAAATACCAACGATGCACTTTTTTGTTAAAATCATAATTCGAAGATAATGAAATATGAAGCTTATTTGTAGAGGAATTTGTCAGGGGTTACGTGATAAACAATTCTATGCTCCCGATTAATTCTTCGAGACTATGAACCTGAAAGCTCATGTCTTAAAGCTTCTGGTTTACCAATTCCACTAAACGGAGTGTCTTGAATAGAAAGTAATAATTCTTGTATTTTCTTTTGATTTTTTTATCCCCTATTTTCTTCCAATATTGAATATCTTCCTGTGCTTTATCTGAAAAGTCAAATATTCTAATCATTTCCAGAGATCTTCAATTGCTATGACTTTGTGCTGTCCATTATCAAATTGTTTCCTACTTTCCTTGATTTTATCAACAAATTCAGGATTATAGGGTTTCTCCTCCGTTTCAAATGAGATTTTAAGAGCTTTTGCTACTGCCTTCAATGCTTCTTTTTTTCATGGTTATTTGAACGAAATATGAGTGTTTCCATGATGTTAAAAAGTTTGATATGTAAAGTTAACGCTTTATTATCCTCATTAAAAAGTAAGAAAATCAGCAAATATTTTTTTCTCTTATAATCATTCCTCTACCTTACCCATCGTACGATCCAGCTCAATTTTCGAAGACAAATAATCATAAACTGCTTCTAAATAATTTGATTTAGCAGTTGTCAGGGCAAATTCGGAATCTATTAATTCTAATCTCGATGCTACACCTTTTTCATAACGATATTTGGTAATCGAATAGCTCAATTCTGCTGTTTGAGATACATTTTGTTGCGTTTTAATGCGTTGTGATGTTTCATACAAACTGGCCGTAACCTGTTTTATTTCTGTTTTCAATTGTTCACGGGCATTGTCATAAATCATGTCGGTTTGCTGTCTTTCGATTTTGCCCAATGCAATTTTATTCACATTCTGCATACCGCTGAACAATGGGATCGAAAACTGTACGCCCGTGTAAAATACCGGAGGCCAGCCTGCCTGATCGAATCTAAACTTATTGGTTTGCGTTTGCAATTGATACTGACTTATAAAACTAACAACCGGCAAACGCGCAGATCTGTATAGTTCAATTTGTTTATCGTTAATTTCTTTGGTCAAGATCAGATTCTGAAAATCAGGTCTGTTTTGCAGTGATGTTATGAATGTATTACTTTCATCCGGCATAACATCGGCTGCATTAAATTGCAATGAATCAGACAATAAATATTCCGTTTCAGCCTCATGCCCGATCAAAACACTTAACTGTTGCTGACTGATCTGCAATGCATAAGTTAAACGCAAAACATCCGGTTCCAGATTTTTAACCGAAGTATAAGCTCTCAAAGTATCAACCCGAAGTGCACGTCCCTGAGCCAGTAGCGAGCGAGAATCTGCCAATGCTTTTTGATTACGTAATATGCTTTCCTTTTGTAGTTTAAGTCTTTCCTGTAAAACCAGCAGCTGTACATAATTCTGTTTTACTCTTGCAATGACATCAACTTCCCGTTCCTGATATGACAGCTGACTTTGTTTTTCCAGTAATTTCCGTCTTTGTATTTCATATTTTGTTCCTGAATTGTACAAGGGCTGAACCAGCGTAACCTGGGCACCCGTAATTTCCTGTCCGCCAAAACGACTGTAACCTACACCTTCCGAGGTAGAACCTGAATTAAGTCCGAAAAAAACGGGTCTTTGAAAATAACGCTGAAATTGTCCGGTTAAACTAATATTTGGTAAAAGCAGGCCTTTCGATATTTCAGTTTGTTGCTTTGATTTTGAAATATTTTGGGAATCAATACGTAGGTCGCGGTTATGCGTTTTGGCTTGTTCTATCGCCTGTTTTAATGAAAGCGATTGATTTTGGGCACTTGCTATTCCTGGAATTATAGCCAGAATAACAAGCATTAATTTTATTTGAATATGATTTTTCATGATTTTGTAGTTTTAACGCGGAGTTAAAGAGAGTTTTGCGCGGAGTTTCACAGAGTTTATTATTTTTCTTTGTACCTCCATGTAAGCAGTCATTTGCTCCTTAGTTATTTATTCTAATATTTTGGATTGATCAGACTTGCCAAGTCTAGGCGTCCCCGACTTCATGACTTGGCAAGTCTTGCTAGATCAATGATGTGCTAATTCTTCAGCCAACTGATTATTCTCTTCTTTCCCATGTCCTTTAAATGGTCTTGAGAAATAAGAATAAATGGCGGGAATTACATAAAGTGTTAATATTCCGGCGAAGATCAGTCCGCCTACAACCACAATTCCTAACGACTGACGGCTTCCTGATGAGGTTCCAAGCGACAACGCAATCGGCAATGTTCCAAATATCATCGCCAGAGTTGTCATTAAAATCGGACGGAAACGGGATACAGCTGCAATTTTAGCGGCCTCAATAATACTATGCCCCTCTTCCTTACTTTGATTGGCAAATTCAACAATCAAAATACCATTTTTCGTAATTAGCCCAATGAGCATAATAATCCCGATCTGGCTAAAAACATTGATTGTTTGTTCTGTGAACCAAAGGCTTAGCAATGCGCCGGTTAACGCCATCGGAACGGTAAGCAGAATAATAAACGGATCTACAAGACTTTCAAACTGAGCTGCTAAAACCAGATAAATCAGTACAATAGCGAAAATAAATGCAAAAACGAGACTGTCACTGCTTTCAGAATAATCACGGCTTTGCCCTGCAAGCGAAGTACTAAAACCTTTTGGAAGTTCCTTAGCTGTAATTTTATCCAGTTCCTTAATTGCCTCTCCCAAACTGACCCCGGCGGCAGGTGTTGCCGAAATTGTTGCACTGTATGACTGGTTATATCTGTAAATAGCGGGAGGACTAATGCCTTCGTTCAGCTTGGTTAAATTGTCCAGCGAGACCATTTCACCGCTTCCTGATTTCAGGTAAAGCGATCGCAGATCATAAGGAGCCGAGCGATCTTTACGGTCCAGTTGCCCAATCACTTCGTACTGACGGTCATTATGAATAAAATAACCATATCTCCGGCTGCTTAATGCAAGCTGTAAAGTTTGCCCGATTGACTGTGTAGAAATGCCCAGTTGTGCAGCCCGCTGACGGTCAATAGAAATACTTATTTCGGGACGGTTTATTTTAAAATCTGCATCTGCAAAATTAAGTTTTTTATTGCCGCTTACCTGCGTCATCAATTTTGGCATTACACTGATCAGCTCTTTCAAACCCGGCGCTTGTACCACATACTGAACAGGTTGTGTATTTCCATAACCTCCAATTGTTGGTGTCTGAACAGGAATAATCAGCACATTTCTAAACCGCCCGGAAGCTGCAACCAGTTTCATAAAAATCTGCTGCTGCGACAATCCACTTGTACGGTCTTTCGGTTCTTTCAAAAATATCCATTGAAAACCACCGTTTACCGGCTGCGCCAAAGTTCCGCCCGCTGCGGCTATTGCAGTATATGTCCTCTCAGCATTTAAATCAGGAATAGAATCACTTACAAAATTCCCTATTTCCTTCATACTCTGCTCCATACTTTCGTAAGACGTTCCTTCAGGAGCCATTACAGCCAAACCAATCATGGAGCGGTCTTCCAGCGGTGCAAGCTCAGACGGCAGCTTGGGAGCCAGCCAATATGCAACTCCAAAAGAAAGAGCAAGCAATACAAATCCCAGCCAGCGCACTTTCATGAATGCAGCCAATGATTGTCCGTAAGCGTTATTTAATTTAACAAAATAAGGCTCTGTTTTCTTGTAAAGCCAACTATGTGAAGACCCTGATTTAAGCAGATACGCACTCATCATTGGTGTTAAAGTAAGTGCAACAAAAGCTGAAATGGTAACGGAACCAGCCACTACAATTGCAAATTCTTTGAACAACCTTCCTGTTAAACCTCCTAAAAATAAGATTGGAAGAAATACAGCGACTAATGTAATTGTGGTGGAAATAACAGCGAAATAAATTTCAGCAGAACCTTCTCTGGCCGCCATAATGGGCGACATGCCTTTCTCGACTTTACTATAAATATTTTCCAGAACAATAATCGCATCATCTACCACCAGTCCAATTGCAAGTACTAAACCTAAAAGAGTCAGTACATTAATAGAAAATCCGGCAATAAACATGATGAAAAAAGCAGAAATAATAGATACCGGAATGGCCACGAGCGGGATAATTGTACTGCGCCAGTCACGAAGGAAAATGAAGATAATGAGCGAAACCAGTGCAAAAGCAAGCAATAAAGTTTCTTCCACTTCCGATAAGGAATTTCTTACCGGAACAGTAAAATCTTTTCCAAGAGCAATTTCATATTCCTTTGGAGCTGTCCTTTTTATTTCTTCAAAACGTTTTTTAAATTCATCAACAATGGCAAGCGAATTAGCACCACGCTGTGGACTTATACCAGTTGCAACCCCGTAATCTGCCGTTTTTCCATTGTAAATAATCATGGCAGTCCGTTCATTCTGAGAGGACATAATTGCTTCTCCCACATCTTTAAACCGGACTATAGCACCATTACTTTCACGCAGGATCATGTTGTTAAAATCGTCTTCGGTAACCAGCCTTCCCTGCGTACGTAATGTTACTTCGGTAGTTTCTCCTTCAATACGACCACTTGGCAAATCCACGTTTTCACGCTGCAAAGCAGTCTGAATATCTGTTGGGGTCAATCCATAAGCAGCCATTTTAACAGGATCCATCCGCAAACGCATGGCACGTTTCCGGCCTGCATAAGAATCTACCAGACGCACTCCGGAAATAGATTGCAGCTTTTCTTTTACATTGATATTAACAAAATCCGTTACATCTTCCAGACTTTTTGTTTTGCTTTGAACCGTTAAGAAAACCAGAAAATCTGCCGGCCCTGCTTTTTCAACGATGGTTGGTTCAATGTCGGTCGGTAATTGTTGACGGGATTTTGAAACTTTATCCCGAACGTCATTGGCTGCTGCTTCCAGGTCAGCATTCAATTCAAATTCAACAGTAATAATACTAACCTGTTCGCGCGAAGTAGATGATACTGAACGTATTCCATTTGCTTCGGCAATGGCTTCTTCCAATGGTTTGGTAACTTGGGAGGCGATAATATCTGCGCTGGCTCCGGGATAAACCGTGGTGACCATTACAATGGGGGAATCAGTTACAGGATATTCTCTTGTGCCGAGATATGTGTAACCTACAATCCCGAAAAGTATAAGCAGTACGGACATTACCCCGGCCAACACGGGCCGGGAAATGCTTGTTTGTGAAATAGAACTCATGATTTTTAGCTTTTGGCTGTTAGCTCATAGCTATTAGCCCCTTAGAATTGGTATAAAAAATGCAATAACTTTTATCAATTTGTTATTTAACTGAGACCAGTTGAATGTCTGTATTGGGTGTTAAACGAAGCATATTGCTGGTAATGATGGTATCTCCGCTTGCAAGTCCTTTGGTAACATGAACCGAAAATGCATTACGTTGTCCAATTTCAATGTTCTTTAATCCTGCTTTATGTCCATTCACTACGTACACGCTGTATCCTTGCGAAGATGGAATTAGTGCCTGGTTTGGTACCATTAAAGCATTACCGGATGTCGCTAAACGTATACTAAGACGAGCACTTTGTCCGGGTAATAATTCGTGACTTGCATTGTCTCCAATTGCACGCATCAGCAACGTTCTGGTGTTAGGATCCAGGCTGGATTCATGTGCTACGATTTTCGCAGTGTGGATTTTTTCATTGGATTCAACATAATACTGAACTTTGTCGCCGGCTTTCAAAGTATTCGCATGTTTTTCAGGAACAGCAAAATCAATTTTCAGACGACTGTTATCTGTAAGTTGGGCAAGAGAAGTACCGGGAGAAACGTAAGCGCCCAGATAAACATTTACAATACCAAGATTACCGCTAAAAGGCGCACGAATGTTGGTTTTGGCAATCATGACTTTTAACTGCTCAATTTTAGATTGTATCACTTTCAGATTTGTAAATGCCTGATCATAATCTTGTTGAATCGCTGCTTCTCTGTCTACCAGATCTTTAAGCCGGCGTTCGTTTAGTAAAACCAGTTTTTCCTGTTGTTTTAATTGTTCCAGTTCTGCCAAAAGATCAGCATCGTCCAGTTTGAAAAGCAGTGTTCCGGCTGTTACAAATTTCCCTTCTTTTGCATGAACCGAAACTATTTTCCGGTTAAGTTCACTCATAATACTTACTTCCTGATAAGCCATCAAAGTTCCGGAAACAGTCATGTCTTCTTGTAAAGAACCGGATTTCACTACTTGTCCGTCTACCGGAACGCCTTCCTGCTTTTGAACAACAGCTACTTTTTCCGGAACTGTTCCTTTTGAACTGTACCCTTTAAGAAGCACACTTCCCAATATCAGGCTGGCAAGTATCAAGCCTGATATGATTTTTGTTGATTGGATTGTATTTTCCATGATTGATTAGTTTAAATATTCGAATGTTTCAATGAATTGGGTGTTAATTATTGGTCTTTAGTTGTAAGCTCCTGTTAAATCTTTATGTATCAACTTTAATATTACTCTTTGTCTCTGCGTTTTACCGCGCGGCGTCCGCTTCTTTGCTTTGCGTGAAACCTTCATTTTTTATTTACATATTGAAATGTTTCAATACTTTTATGAAAATTTTTTAAACTTTTAATGTATTTAAGAATCCCACATACTCATCCAGTATGGGCACATTAAGTCTATATTTAACTTGTCTTCCTTCTTTTGTAACAATGATTAAATCTGCATCAGCTAATTGTTTCAAATGATGTGAAATGGAAGGTTGTGCCAAATCGATAAAGTCTGATATTTCCTGACAATACAAGCAGTTTTCTTTTTCACGTAATTGTTGTAAAATCGTTATTCTGCTTGGATCACTTAATGCTTTGGAAATTCTTTCCACTTTCCTGACGTCCATGACTTCTATTTATTGATGAATCCGAATGCGTTAATATATTGAATCAAGGGGAATACATTATTTGATTTAAAATAATTCCCGGTTCTTGAAAAAATTATAAATAATTTATACCAGTTCAAAAATAAAATTGCCATCAATCCCAAGTTTTTCATAAATAGCTTTAAGAAATGGCACATCAGGCTCACGTTTGCCATTCAGAATTTGGGATATTCTTGCTGAGCCCATCCCAAACAATTCTGCAAGTTTGCCTTGCGTAATGTTCATTTCTTTAATTTTTTGTCGTACAACTACGTTAATTGTTACTGGTAACGGCATTATTTTCAATATGTTATCTTCATAATCTACTCCCAAAGCAGTTAGCTTTTGTAATCCTTCTGACTCCTTTTTCTTTAAAGAGTGAAATCCTCCCCCCTCAGTCGCTTTTTTGAATATAGTTCTCAATCAGGCTTATGACCTGGTTATAATGAGTTTCTGTTCTTATTTTATCTATCATAATTTCATTAATTGAATGTAGACATATTCATAATGTAAATTATATTTTGATATGGACAAACAAAAAAGGTTGCCCCAACCGGAACAACCCTACATTAAAAACCAGCTTTCTATCAGTCAATATATTCAACTAACTTTCCGTTTTGATCAAAAACCACATCTTCTTCCTTAGATGCCGTTTTCAATTCTACTTTGTATAAAGACTTCCCGCCCGTTTCAATTTTTTCAGCATCATCAATTCTGAATCCTTTATAATTTTTACTGATACTGCCTGCAACTTCCTTAGGCAAATCGTATTGTCCGATATCCTGTTTGTGTTTTACAATGTTTCCTGTTTTATTAATCCAGGCTTCATGATCCAAACGCCCTACTTCAAATTCTACATTATATAGCTGGTTTTTTAGTTTCCATTCCACATCCGCTGCTTTTGGGAATTTTTGTTTAAATGTGTTTAAAACTACTGACGGAACTTCGTCTGTCCGTATTTCCTGTGCAAAAGCTATTACTGAATAAAATAAACTTCCAGCTAAAAATATGATCTTTTTCATGTCTGTTTTAATTTGCTTGTTGTTATGTTTAATTCTGATACAAATAGAATACACGAAACCGGAAAGAATTGGGAATAACCGGATGCTTCGTTTACTTTTTTGATTTTGGTTCAAAAATAATTCTGGCCATAAAACTCATGCCGTCTTTTTGAAAATTAGTGGGAACACCTGTAACCAATCCCAATGCTAAATTAGGCGTCAAAATTAATTTCATCTGCGGCCTGAAAACCATCTGGTGACTAGCAGCAGAAAATTCATCATTCACTTCAATACCTACGAAATTTCCGGATGGCAGTACATAATGTGTACTTGCATTGACCTGATAATATAAATCCCGGCGGGATTCTTCAGGAATAAATTCCCATTCAGGACCTGTGTAAATCATGGTATTAATACGGTTGCTCCATTTTTTTGCCACAATCAGGAACGGACTCATACTATTCCCTTTCAGCATTCCTCTGCCATGATCAATGGAGTAAAATGAATGCGTTCTGAATTCGTGAATGTAACCGGCCGCCATAGACATCTGTTGTTTTTCCGAAACCAGAAAAGTATACTGAGCAGCCAGTTTTATGCCTTCAATCCTATTTCGGGGAATCACATTTTCACCTGAGCTATTTACGGACCTATAAAATGCAAACGGAATCTCCACTTCCAGTCCAAGCCGGTTTAATGGAGAAAACTCATATTCTATGAAACTGCTGTTGATTGTATAATCTTTATGGCCTTCAATTCCATAACCGACATTCCATTCTTTTTCTCCCTTTCTTGCTCCCAAATCGCGTATCAGATCCATATATAATGGTTCAGCATGACGAATTTTCAGTGGCAGTTTTTTTTGTAAAGAATCTTTTTGTCCTAACAAAGGCAGGCTAATAGTTGCCAAAAGTAATAAGGTGCTTATGATCTGTTTCATGGTTTTAACATTTTTTCTACAATGTTAAAAGTGAAAACCGGAAGGAATTGGGAAGAGAACAGTAATTATAACGTAACCTTCACATGATGCCTTCCGTCAAACGAATAATCAATCGATAATCCATACAAATCCACGATCGCCTTTACAATAGCCAAACCCAAACCTGTATTATTTTTGTCGCCCGAATCTTTATGAAAGCGTTTGAAAATTTTATCTTTATCCAGGGCAGATTCAGTTCCTGTATTTGAAATAATAAAATATCTCTGATCAATTTCAATATCCAATGCACCGTTTGAATGGTTATGAACAATGGCATTTTTCATCAGATTTGATATTAAAATAATGGCCAGATCTTTCTGCATAATGGCACTCAGCTGCGCTTTTTCATAAATGGAAATAGTGATGCCTTTATATTCTGCAAAATCTGAAAACTCTTCTTTCAGGTTAAAAAATATTTTATTTAGAGATATATTTTCCGTTTCTTCGAATTGTCGGTTTTCTATTTTTGAAAGTAATAAAAGCGATTTATTAAGCCGTGTTAGTCTTTCCAATGTCTGAATTACCTGCCCGATCGTTTCCAGATTTGCTTCTGTCATCTCACTTTTTTCTGCCAGTAATTCTAATCTGTTAATGCTGATCGCAATGGGCGTTTGAAGTTCGTGAGAGGCATTTTCAATAAATTGCTTTTGACTATTGTAGGTTTCCAGGGTATGATTTACTAATGAAATGACTGAATCATTCAATACTTTAAATTCTTTCACATTTGTTTTAACCGGCTCAATAGAATGGTCTTTTCCAAGCCGGAATGTTTGCAGTTTATTCAGCAGATTATAAAAAGGCTGCCATACTTTTTTCAACAGGAAATTATTGACAATCAATATACTAGCTAACAGAGCAACATAAAGCCAAATCAGTGAATAAAAGAGATCTTCAATCAGATCATCTTCTTCAACCATGGAGGAAATGACTTTCAACTCATAATATTTATCATCAATTTTAAAAGCAGTAGTCAGCAATCTGACAGGTTCCAGATCTTCTTCAAATTGCATGTACATCAATGTATCTTTATGTACATCTTTGATTTTCAATGCATTATTTTTTGAAATCGGACGAATTTCATAATTTCCTTCTGCAAATTCAGTTTTTGTTAACGTAGTCGAATCCTGATGGGCTTTATCAATGATAAGAATTTTGAAATTATCAAGCCCATCATCCAGACTATCATAAACTTCGTCAAGCATATTTACATAAAATATGACAGCCCAAACGCTGATAATTCCGAACAATGCAATAGCCAGATATTTTAGTGTGTAATTGAGTAAATTCATGCCTGAACCAGTTTATAACCAATTCCATAAACCGCCTGAATTTCCACATCAGCATGATTATCTTTCAACTTTTTGCGTAAATTTTTTATTTGAGAATAGATAAATTCATAATCATCCGCCTGATCCATGTGATCGCCCCATACGTGCTCGGCCAGCGAAGTTTTGTTGACCAAACGGTTTTTATTAACGATCATATAAGTTAAAATATCAAACTCCTTACGGTTTAAAAGAAGTGCCTGATCATTAATTAAAAGTGATCTTTCATCCGGATCCAATTTAAGGTTTCCAATTTCTATTAGATTTTTGCCTTGAAAAGATTTTCTCCTTAATACAGATTTTACCCGTGCCGTAAGCTCTGCAATGTGAAATGGCTTGGTGAGATAATCATCTGCTCCAAGATTTAAACCTTTTAATTTATCATCCAGCGAATCTTTGGCAGAAATAATAATGACATTATCCGACTTATCCAGATTTTTCAATTCCTCCAATAAGTCGAGCCCGTTACCGCCTGGCAACATAATATCCAGTAAGATACAATCATAACTGAACGAAATAATTTTGTCCAGCGCAGTATTATAGTCACTCGCAGTTTCTACAAGAAAATTTTCTATTTCCAATGATTGTTGTATAACATCCGACAGATCAGCCTCATCTTCTATAATAAGTATTTTCATAGACGGTAAAATTATTTACTAAAACTGTAAACAATCTGGAAAAGAATTTTAAACGTAAGTTAGAATGAATAAAATAATTGAACAGGCACAATTATTTTATTCCTGATCATGTAACATTTTCATTAAATGAACGTCTCAATATCATGGACATATTTCAAATAGCAACATCGTTTTGGGATCAGGCTTCAAACACCATAGATCCTACAAGTCCCACCCCAGCCGGTCCGGACGAAAATCCTCCTTTTGACCCTCGCCCGGAAGTTCCTTATCCTGATATTCCTGAGGAAACACCTCCTTTTGAAAGAGAGCCTGAGACACCGCCGGTTGAACCATCACCTGAAATTCCGCCGGTAGAGCCTGTTGTTCCTGAAACGGAGCCACTTACTTTTCCTGGAGGAGAGCCGGAAATTCCGGCTTTTTTGTAGTTATCATTTAAATATCCTTAAAAATTGCACTTCAATATTTATTTAACTATAAGTAAGTCAGCAAGATATAAGTAATTCTCTTCATCAAAACAAATGAAGGTTACTTTGTCTATATCCTGTGTCTTTGTAAGAAATTCTAATGTAACCTCTACTGCAATTTTTGCTGCTTGGTCTTTTGGGTAACCATAAATGCCCGTGCTAATATTAGGAAAAGCAATTGTTTTACATCCATTCTCTATTCCCAGGTTCAACGAATTTTTATAACACGCAGCCAGTTTTTCTGCTTCATTCTTTTTTCCTCCATTCCAGACTGGCCCAACCGTGTGTATTACAAATCGGGCTGGCAAATTTCCTCCGGTGGTAATTACTGCTTCACCTGTTTTACAGCCACCTTGTCTGGCTACAATTTTCCGACACTCCTGAAGTATAGCCAGCCCGCCTGTCCGGTGTATGGCACCATCTACCCCACCTCCACCCATCAATGATGAATTTGCAGCGTTTACAATGGCATCAGCCTGAAATTTAGTTATATCTCCTTTCACTAATTCAATTCTGGAATCTATTGTTATCATCCTGACTATATTAATTTTATTACTTTTTATCTAATATTATTCCAATAAATTTCTCACATTGGCATACATTTAACATAGTAATATTGCAACCCTAGACTTGATATATTTTTCTTTTTTCCTGGTAAAACAATATTATTTTTGAACAAAATTTATGAAATGAAATTTACAAAACCTTATCTTACTTTTGGCCAGATTGTCAATATGAACTTTGGCTTTTTTGGTCTGCAATATAGTTTTGGTTTACAGCAAGCCAATATGAGCCCGATTTATTCTTATTTGGGTGCCGACGAAAGCAGTCTTCCTTTGTTATGGCTTGCCGGTCCAATGACCGGCCTGATTGTGCAACCCATTATTGGGGCATTAAGCGACAAAACCATTACAAGCTGGGGACGGAGAACACCTTATTTTTTAGTGGGTGCTATTTTATGCAGCCTGGCATTACTCGTCATGCCTTTCAGTAGTTCTGTCTGGATGGCCGCCAGCGTTTTATGGATTCTGGATGCCTCCAACAATGTTACGCAGGAACCTTATCGTGCCTTTGTAAGCGACAAACTTGATAAAAGTCAGCATTCACTGGGATTTTTAACTCAAAGTGCATTTACCGGTTTAGGACAAACATTATCCTATCTTACACCATTTTTGCTCATCAATTTTTTCGCAATTTCAGAATCAGGAAAAATAGGAAGAATCCCAACTTCCACCCTGCTTGCCTTTTTAATTGGTGCCGTGGTTTCCATCAGTTCCATTTTATGGACTTTAAAAACTACAAAAGAAATACCGCTCACTGATGAAGAAAAAGCTAAAATAAGAGAATCCCCGGCCGGAGTCGCTTCTACTTTTTCTGAAATTTTTGAAGCAATGAGGGAAATGCCACTGACTATGAAATTAATGGCACCCATGATGTTATTCAGTTGGTACGGCATGTTTATTTACTGGCAATATATTGCCAAGTGTGTTTCTCAAACTTTATACGGAACGGTCGATTCAGAAAGCCCTCTTTTTCGAAAAGCTGAATTATGGGTTGGGCCAATGGGTGCTTTTTATAATGCTGTCGCTTTCGTTTCTGCGTTCGGGCTGGCGTGGCTGGCCAGAAAATACGGGCCAAAATATTTACATGGAATATGTATGTTTCTGGCAGGATGCGGCCTGTTGGCAATTCCATATATTCATGACAAATACCTGCTTTTTATACCAATGATCGGTATGGGATTATCCTGGGCAAGTATGATGGGGAATCCTTATATTATGTTGGCAGGAAGTATTCCAGCTGAAAGAACAGGTGTTTATATGGGAATTTTTAACATGTTTATTGTCATTCCAATGCTGCTGGAAACCTTTACATTACCACTTTATTATAAATCCTGGCTCGATAATAATCCGGTAAATGCAATCAAACTGGCTGGTACATTACTAATATTGGCAGCCGTTTCAGTTTCTTTTATCAGGGTAAGAAAAGGCAATGCAAGTGAAGTTGAATTCCGTGGAGCAGCACATTAAACGCTGTTAAAGTAGAAAATAAATGAAAGGGTAAAATTGTAAGTGTATCATTTTATTCCGATTTGAATACAAAATTTTTTAATAATGAATAACAATCAGATCGTTAACGCACTTTTCGACGCTATTCAAAATAAAAATTTGGACATTGCCGGTGCCGATAAAAAATTCTATACAAAACTTGTTTTACATGCCGCTGAAATCCGTGACTTGTATATGCAGCTATATGCGAAACATCCGGAATGTGACAAAAATTTTTCCAGGCTCATTGAAATTCTAATTGCAGCACATCAAAACAGACTTCCGGAACTTAAAAACCGGGATAATAAAAAAGACGAAAACTGGTATTTGAGCAATGAATTGGCAGGAATGAGCCTGTATGTCGATTTGTTTAGCGGAAATCTGAATAACCTTCCTGATAAATTAAATTATCTGGAAAATCTGGGTATTAATTTTCTTCACCTGATGCCCCTTTTTGAAAGTCCGGAAAATGAAAGTGACGGAGGTTATGCCGTTTCAGATTTTCGAAAGGTAAACAAGCGTTTTGGTACACTTAAAGATTTGCAGAAAGTCAGAAAAACTTTGCATGAAAAAGACATGTATCTAATGCTCGACATTGTGTTGAACCATACTTCAAATCAACACGAATGGGCTCAAAAAGCAAGATCCGGCGACAAGGAATTCCAGAATTATTTTTACTTTTTTGATGACAGAAATATACCTGATCAATTTGAACTAAATATGCCTGAAATCTTTCCTGAAAGTGCACCGGGCAATTTTACATGGATTGAAGAATGTCAAAAGTGGGTCATGACTGTTTTTCATAATTATCAGTGGGACCTCAATTACACTAACCCAAGAGTGTTCACAGAAATGCTGGATAATGTTCTTTTTTATGCCAATTTAGGTGTAGATGTTCTTAGAATAGATGCTCCTGCATTTCTTTGGAAAGAGATTGGTACGAATTGTCAAAATCTGCCACAAGCACACACTATTTTACAGCTTCTCAAACAATGTGTGCAAGTGACAGCGCCTGGAATGGCATTACTCGGTGAGGCAATTGTTGCTCCTTCTGCAATCATGAAATATTTTGGAGAAGGCCGTTATATGGCTAAGGAATGCGATTTTGCCTATAACGCAACCCAAATGGCTTTGCAATGGGACGCTTTGGCAACAGGACAAGTTTCAGTTATGCTTTCTGCCCAACCCATATTAGTCGAAAAACCTTTTGGTACAACCTGGATCACTTATACCCGTTGCCACGACGATATTGGTTTGGGATACGACGATTACATGATTGAGGAGGCAGGATTTAACAGTTACGAACACCGGAAATATTTAAAAGAATATTTTTCAGGAACACATCCGGGCTCTCCTTCAAGAGGAGCATTATTTTCAGTAAATCCTGTTACACAAGATGCAAGAATTAGTGGAACACTGGCATCATTATGTGGACTTGAAAAAGCAGTAAGTGATAAAAATTCACACGAAATAGTCCGTTCGATTCAAAAAATATTACTCATGCAGGCTAATAGTTTTTTTGTAGGCGGACTTCCCATGCTTTTTTATGGAGACGAAGCCGCTTACCTCAACGACTATTCTTACCTCAATATTCCCGAAAAAAGTTATGACAACCGGTGGATGCACAGGCCGGTTATTAATTGGGACAAAAATAAACATACTGAAGTTACCGGTACAATTGAAAACCAGATTTTTTCTGCTACAAAAAAACTGTTAGCTATTCGTAAAAAACTACCGGTTCTGGCAGATACAAAAAACACAAAATGGCTTCCCAGACATAATATTCATGTAGCAGGTTTTGTTAGAAATGATAGAGAAAAAAGCTTGTACTGCATCTTCAATTACAGTCAGGACAGCTCTTATTTGACCTGGTATGCATTTAAACAAAATAGCATTCTTCCTACTAAACTTTACGATCACTGGCGCGAAGAATACTATTTAGTTGGCAAAGATGAAGATTATCTGGTATTGGATTCTTATGCTTTT